>OHAE01002189.1_pt1 | contig 12485 bp, 14 predicted proteins | sample 1577061 | NCBI WGS metagenome assembly OHAE01 (sample SAMEA3541535, study PRJEB24748) | human gut metagenome | biome: human gut; feature: human-associated habitat; material: faeces | place: China | collected 2012
ATTCATATTTCCCTGCATCTGCACGGTTCTTGTTCAGAATCTCAAAGAATTCCTGCGCCATGTCATACTCTTCCTGCACGGTGATTGGTACCGTGATAACGGCGTCCCCGTCTGTTTCAGCGCTGACCGGGAGCAGGGTGACGGATGTTAGAGTGAGTACCACTGCCAGCAGGATACATAAGGTCTTTAATCTCTTCATATAATTTCCTCCTTTTCTTAAAATACCACTAATTCATATTAATTCTGGACTAATACTAGTCCCATTATATCATTTTTCTTCTTTAAGATAAATAAAAAGGACTAATTTGAGTTCTAATTTTGTCAGGGAGAATTACGTTATATGACAGAGCAAAAAATCAAGCAAATTGGCATTGATATCGGAGGAAATATACGCCGGATCCGGCTGGAAAAAGGTTATGGACAGACTGAATTTGTCCGCATGTTGCAGTTACAGAACATGGACATCACCAGGGAAACTCTTGTCAAGATTGAACGTGGAATCCAGCATATTACCGGATCCCAGCTCAGAGGAATAAGGGATTGTCTTGATACTTCCTATGATGAGTTATTAAAATAATATATCTCCACTTACATAACAGATGAATTATAGCCCCCAAAATGCTAAAATTCTATTCCCCTTTTCTTTAGACTGCGTCTGCCTTCTTTTTAATAAACTTTACAATTTTCTTTTTAATAAACTTTATAATTTATATTGTCGCTTTCTTTCACTTGTGTTAAACTGATTGATAATCAGATTAGAGCCAACGTAGGAATAGTCTGGTGGTTGTTCCTTCCGGAAACGGAAAGGAGAAAATATATGAACACATTAGAAGTATTAACTCTTGTGCTTGTGATTTTTGCAGGCCTTACATATATCGACAACCACCGTAAGTAAAAAAATGGCTACCTCCTACGCCAATAGGAGATAGCCGTGTGTAATTTATAAACCCAGTTTATAAGTTTCCGGTGACAACCATCGGACACTCGAAAATCCTTTGGTTGCTTCTAAGCTGATTATAACTCATCCGCTTCCAAAAGGCAAGCGGAAAAGTTGAAATGGGGATGTTCCGGCATCCTCATTTTTATGCTCTGCAGATCATCCGCTATGGATACAGAGTTTGAATGCAACACTCTATGAAAATGATATCCTTTTGCTGATTTCCTTTTTCCATTTAAGACCTTATTAACAGATGAAGGATACAATCCCAGCTCCCGTGCACAAGCCTTTTGATTCCAGTAAACAGTTTCATTTTCTTCACATATAAAAAATGGTACATATGTAGAATTCGCCCACACAATTCGCTCAACCACATCTCCGTAATTCATATTATACTTCCGATCACACCATTCCAAATTGCTGAGTCTCGCGTCCATTTTATTTTGGTTTTTATGGTTAATTTCTGGAAGATTATTCGGATTAGGCAAAAAAGCTTTTGCAACTAATAGATGAACAGAAAAAGTTTTCTGCTGGCCTGCTCCTATCTGGAGTACAACTGCTGCATAATCTCCTTTTTTTCTGGGAAAGGCAGTAAAAATACGGCCTGTCTGTTTATTTCTTACCCGTCCAAGTGTTGAAACTTCGTATCTTTCAGCCACATAAGAATTATATTCTATTGTTTTAAAACGCTCAACTTCTTCCATAATCATACCCCTTAACACTACAGTCAGAAGTATTTTTTCTTTTTGACTGTAGAAATAAAAAGGCAGTCATGATATAGAAGCCTGCGCACAGGTGTTACATCGAGATGAACATAAAATTTTTGAAAAAAGGTACTCCATAAAACATAAGTTTTACTTGCAACAAACATTTTTTAACATCATTCCTGCCTTATGAATACCATTATGGAAGCCCATTTGTCCCATGCATCCCATCCTCCCTGATGATGGGATTTTTATGTTTTATTCCAAAGCACAGAATTTTTCTTTAGCCTGCTCTACTGATTCCCGAAAAATTTTTTCCACCTCTGGAATTTTAAAGAAACCAACAATGTACCGGTCAACCTGCGAGGTGCTGTAATTGATCATATAAGAAATTTCCACTCTCGTCATGCCTCCAAGCACCGCCATAGCAACACTGGACTGTTGTGCACTTCCTACAACTCTTGTTGATAAATCAATTGTACGTCGAATGATCCAGAGTTTTTCAGAAATTTCTATCAGGATCGACTCTGTTACAGCCTTACTACGTGCACACACTGCAGTGCGAATAGTGTTCATAGTGTTTTTCTTCTCCGCACATAAATCCTTCTGTTCTTCAAACTTCAGCATCTGTATACAAAGATTCTTATATTGATCTTCATAAAATTTCAGCTGTACCTGAAGACTGAGATAATCCATGAAGTCTTCTTTTCTAAATTCAATCTGTCCGTTTTTCATAGTAACCAATCCCCTTTACCGCTATTAACATAAGCTATATAAGCTTTTATAAAATCATTGAATGAAAAGGCTAACCATCCTTCCCTCTTGCACTATTCTAATTGTACTAGCATCGCCTACATAATATCTTCAACAGCAATTATGCTTGCCTTACTTGCATATGATTATTCTTTATATGCTGTTTGTTTTATCCCTTGAATGTGTAAATATGTAAAATATGTAAAAGAAATGTTATCTATATAAGTTTATAATTATATAAATAACAAATATGTCTTCTACACATACTACATATTTTACATATCTGCATACTAAATCGACAATTTCATCTGTTTGTTCGTTTCTGACGCATTTTTGTCAAACGGTGTAACTGTCGGATGAACCCAAGGTGCTGAATTTGGAATTGTACGTCTTTGTCCAGTTGCTGACAAACTTGGCACTATTTCTGTTGCCACCCATTCTTGACGGATAATATATCCAGTAATAACATTACGTACTGTCTTACCTTCCACAGTTCCTGATGCACGAAAAATCCCTTTATTTTTAAGTTCGGCAAAAAAGTTGCTCTTATTTTCCACACCATAGCCAGCATCCTGACACCATCGAGTATAGGCCATATACGCATCCTTGCCTGTTGTATTGATTGAGTCATTTGGCAACAAACACTCCGAAATAAATGCCCCAATTTTGTCCGAATCCATCCGATACTGTGCTGTAGCATCAAGAATCGACTGTGGCGGTTCCAAACCTTCTTTTTGATATGCGCACCACCCTTCTAAACACCAATTTAAAATTCCAGACAGGCTATCTGGTGAAGATAAACGATCTTTTAACGTACGATCTTGTTCCGTCTCCTCAAAGTGTCTTAGAAATTCAACGACAACAACTCTTCCAGAAGAAAACAATGTATCATCCGATATAATGGGTAGATGATTAGTATTCATAATCATTGTCATCTTCGGCCAAAATGTGAACTCACGTTCATGCAAATGCCGAGCAGTAATTCCATCTCGTCCAGTCAAATTTTTAACAATTCCTGCATCCAAAACCATACGTTTTCGTGGTTCTGCCACACTGCAATAACGGATTCCTGCTAATCTGGCGATATCACCACTTGCCTGCCTACTATCCACATTATTTTTCTGTGACAATGATTCTGGTCGTACATTGGCTGCATACTCTCCCTCAAGATAAGCCAAGGTTTCACAATAAGTACTCTTGCCATTACGTGTAGTTGGCCCATACAAGATAAACATCTTTTCTTCTTGTGTATTTCCGGTTAATGCGAGTCCTGCAATCTTTTGCAAATATCTTATTTTCTCTTTTTCACCTAACATGATATCATCGACAAACTTCTTCCATTCTTCACCAGCAGCGTTAGGATTATATTTTACTCTACATATTTTCGACAGAAGCATATCCGGATGATGCGACAAAAGAATCGGTCTGTCTCCTGACAAATCCAATGTTCCATTTTCCACATTAAGCAAATAGTCATTCTTGTCTAAATCTCCTGTTGTAAATGCCGAATTATCTTTGATATCTATTAACACATTATTCCTCTTGGTGCTTCCACCCAGTTTTGATATTGCTTTAGTATAGTTATCTGCTGATATTTCTTCTGCATATTGTAATAATGCCTTGCATAATAACTTAAGATCATGTTTTGCCGACAAGCCTTCATGGTCTGGTATCCACCTAGTTCCATCATATAAGTAAAACATCTTAGCTGTAGAATTGTATCGATGTATCGGATACAGATCAGAATATAACTGTGCCAGTCCACTGTCAGATGAACCATAATAGCGAATCGCATCCAAACTTTCCAATTTTTTTACAATTTTTTCAATCTGTACTAATTCTGCACTCCGACGTGCCCTAATTTCTCCAATATCCACATGCATATATTCTGGTTCATTGACATCGATATCATCATTCTGTACCGATGTCACCTGCATTGAAACGCCTGTCACTGCACTTACCACTTTAGTGAGTATTTCTTTATCCAATGTTGAAATATTCTGCACATTATTGTCCAGACTTTCTACAAGCTCCTTGAGGGCTGTTATAATAGTGTATTCGTTAGCATTATTTTTTTCCATTTTTATCTCTCCGATTTTTGAAAATCGAAAATCGTGTTACTTAAAATAATAATGTGATTTTTCTTCTTGCCAGAGAATCTGGCCTTGATGATATAAAAAAAGGCAGTATGATATCGGGTATACTCTTTAATCTGGTCATTCTTTTCCCAATTTTAATAATATAAACCAAACTCATAATTGAAATATGAATCTTTGCAAAATATGGGTTTGAAAAACAAGATCTAAAAGACTTCTTCACAAAAACGTTATATAACAATATAACGCTCAGCTATTCCGATATCATCTGTCTGATTTTCCGACATGATACTAACATTTCCTTCTCATTTGAGGACTTGGCCTAATATGTCATTCGATTTTCAACAGCCTGTCAGCATTGCACACAGATTCATAAGATGATTAATTTTAAATATAATAATGCCTAAAAAACGATTATTCGATTTTCATAGTTACTAGTTTTCTTTTATTAAATTACTCCATACATATCATCTTGCCGTTCTCATAAATAATGCAACAGCTCCACCCATGGCGAATACTCACACAATTATCGGCCACCTCGAACCCTGTCATTACTCTATAAGGTTACGTTACAATTGATATATGTACATATATAGATTACCATATCATTTTCTAAATCATCAAACCTCATCTCCAAGGAACTCTACATAATAATTTCCGTCTCCCCATTCTACAACGTCCCAGTAACGGCTCTGTGAAATACGCGTCGAAATCATTTCGTCGAACTCACGAGCGGCGTTCTCTCTCTCCTCACATCTCCTAGCATATCTCTCCAGATAATAATCGTAATCTCGCATTATGTCCTCAGCGCTGTGGATCTCTACTCCGCCATTCCTTGTATATAATATTGCATCATCATAATCGAGGCCAACGTCTAACAAGATGCGGTATGTGAACACCTCATCGTCATAATCTACATTGCACCATCGACTCTCGTAATCGTATAGCAGATTATTGTTAATAATAATCTCCAACAGGTAATCAATTACATCATCGAATCCCTCTGGCAGATTGTTCTCCTGCAGAATGCATTCTCTTATGTCGTCTACTAATCCCATGCCGATGGCCCACCAGAAAAATTTTGGGTCTCTGTAGTCATAATCAATACCCAAGAGTTCACATGCCATGAAACACGATGAGAAACGTTCACGCATAGCGCTGTTACGATCTAACTCATCAAGCACTCCCATTGCTTCTTTTGCTCTTTCATTAATTTCATCTTTTCTCATGGTAATTTTCTCCTTTCTTTTCGCCGGATCTTTTCCAAATAACAAAAAACGGCAGAAAGATAACGTATACTCTGCTAGTAGCTCATACTGGGTACTATATAGGCATAGTATATACCTATGGTTGTACTACGAGTCCTAATTACCAGAGCCTCCACGCGCATTACGTAGCGCATGCATTTACGTTATCATCCTGCCGTTACGACACTTGTCCTACACAATCCCTTTATCGTCTCATCATTTTACAGGGACAGACCGTTATCCTACACGAGATCAGCAATGATCTTAATTATTAATTTCTAAGGTACAGTGTTACATTTACATTCTTGAGATTTTCCAGCTTTTTTAGATTTCAAATCTGCGCATGTACGATCCATCCTCCAGCGGCCTCCATTTACTTTTACAGGCGGCTGTGCTTCAACGCATGCACCATTCCAGATTTTATTTTCTTAACTTGCTGTGTATCTCTTGTTTGTGGATATATATTAGCACATACGTTCGCATATATCAATAATATTTTTATATTTTTATTATATTTTCATTGTTTTTATTTTTACTTTATAATTACTTGTATTTACATATATATTTAACTATAATTTCTACCTATTATAGTGTGATTTTTATAACAAAAGAAGAGAAGAGCTACTGCCCTCCCTCATGTAGATCACTTTAATATTCAATTTTGTTTCATTTTCCATTCCAAATGTACTCAATAGCCCTTATTTTTTGCCAATAGTGCTAAATTAGTGTTAAAATCATCCTCCAAACCCCCGCAAGCTGCATAAATACAGGCATTCCAGCATTATAGTCACATATTGCCGTGGCATACGAAAAGTACTCGAATCATTGTTTTTTCTCCTCTCGAAATGCGCTTTCCTGCTGCCATTTGCAGCGATTTGCGCGGTGTTAATTCTTCTTTATGTATCGGTTATTTCTGTACATAAAATGCAAATCTTAGCAAAATTTTGCAAGATGTGTACAGCAATCGTAGTAGAAACGTAGTAAAAAGTGGATAGATTACTACTTCATAAGTATATTACTTAACCTTTTCATACCAGTATCCTTCTATACATTGTAACCAATATGTATCTTTCCCTCCATAACCCGCCAGCAATTACTACAATTTTCTGCTTTTATTAAGCCTTCTTCTTTTATTCTACATTTATCACTTGTTACTAAGTATCATTTTCTTTACATAATTCTATTAAAAATTCTATAGAAGTTCTTAATTCTTCTTTAGTATATGTATTACCTGAATCCGGATGATCTATTGCATTACGAATGTACGTACATAGCGTTTCATACTGAGTGTTTCCATATTGAGACATTTTACCATATTTGTTTGAATCATACGATGGATGATTTTTAATATAATTATCGCATTCTTTGATTTTATGTTTTTGTGTTTTTGCTTGAAGATATCCATATAACTGAATATGATAATCTATTGAAACTATATTAAATGCAAGGTAATTTGTTTCTGCTGATGTAATTGTAGGCAAAACTGACGGAGCAGTTATTTTCACAGGAGTTATGACATTTTCTTTTTCTTTTAATACGATAATTAATGCATCCCGCGAATTTTGCAACGCTGATTTTATTACATATTCAGAATGTGTTGCAAAAATCATTTGTGCCAATTGTATATTATCTTTTATAAAAAGCTTATTGTAGTAATCTAATATTTTTTCCTGCCATCTTGGGTGCATGCTTAGCTCCGGTTCATCCACCAATACCACGCCATCTTTTATCGAATTCATATTTCTCAAAAGTTGTGTCCCTCTGAATACAATTTGCTTTTCTCCAGTACTAAGAGAATCAACAGGTATACTTTTACCATGCTTCTCAAAAATTATCTTTTTTTCATTAGGATCTGTCTCATCCACTTCCTTAAATTTCATCCGATCAAAAAAATCATTAAACGCTAATTCAAATCGATATAGCTTTGACTGCTTCTTAAATTCTTCAAAATCCATATTAATGTCGTTTTTTGTTATTCTCATCCATTCAGCATTATCTTGTGATGACAAATCTACAAGCAACTGTTTTATATTAGTAAAATCTTCTTTTTCATCGTCATTATACTTATTATCATCAATTTGCTCTGTTGTAGAAGACTTTACTATATTTGTCTTAAAACCTGAACGTGCTTTTGAATATGCTATACCATAATGCCTAATATCGTCTAAATCATTATTAATGGATTCTTTATCATTATTTTTATTAGAATAAACCCTCTTTTTCTCTCCTGTTTTTAGTGACTCTCTTTGATGAAAACCAAGTTCATGTCTATCTTGATCTCTATAATATATTCTGAAATCATCATCTTCAATTTTATACTCAATATAATCAAACGGGGTAACAGCTCCCAAATTCAAAAACTCACTTATTGTATCTAAAATTGTAGTTTTTCCAGTACCATTTTCTCCTGCTAAAATTATTGTATTATATATTTTCCCATTATCCTTTGTAAAATCTAGTTCAAGATTTCCCAACACAGAATGATTTTTCCATTTAATTTTTGATATCATATTTTTCCTCCGAAAATTAGTCTTTCTAAAAATCATAATAAATATGTTTTTTATCCGCATACCGTATTATTTCACTGCTCATATATTGATTACATTTATTGCCTATAATTATTCTTGATGTTGTCATCCCGAACTCTGTAAGTGGTTTGGCAATTCCTTTATACCCCCTTCGCTCCTTTATATTGTATTCAACACGTCCTCCGTTAAACTCTGCAAGATCATACGGACAATATAATATTCTTACCTCTTTCTCACGAGTCGAGTCTAGCATTCAAATTATATGAATTTTTAACAACCCAAGGAATAATGGATAATGCCATCCCCTCATTTTTTATTGCCTCAATAATCATCTGCGTAAAATCAATTGCGCTTTTATCACAATACTCAACTGGATACAAAAAGTCATAATCTCCAACATTATATTCTACGCAAACACCATTGCCTCCCGCCGCATACTCTCTCCACATATAATCTTCATATGAATATGTAAGAGAAAAAACATCATACATCTCTGTAAGATAATTAGTGATTAACTTTATGTAATCTTTACTGCAACCCGTTTTGCTAACAACTTTCTTTATTTTGTAATTAATTTGAAACTCGGTGTCATCATTTAGCGTCTTGTAAAACGAAAACCATATCTTTTCTTCCATTAATGTTTTTAACTTGATCTCGCTATGTTCTTGGAATGATATAAATTTGTAAACCTTGTTATCTTTTATAAGCGTTTTTAAGTATTCTATTTTATATGGCGTGGCTAAATCTGGCTTGTTTTTTAAATTACCCATATGTAACAAATATTCATCATAAAATTCTATGCCGTACATATAATACCTCATTTCAATAAAACTAAACACATATATTATATCGTCATTTTCTTCTCATTTCCATAACAAAAAACGCCCCAGCTATCGCCAGAGCGCCTCCAAACTAACTATTCTCCTATATTGCTTTAAACATCTTCTGTGACACAGGCTTCTCTCCTTGCGTCCGTTCCAACTCTTTTCTGGCGTTTTGCAAGTCCTCCAGCCGCTTCAATTCATCCTCTGCATCCTCAAGTCCTAAATGCGTATAGGTGTTAAGCGTAACTCCTATATCGCTACGCCCCATAAAGTACTGCAATGTCTTTGGATTCATGCCGGATTTCGCCATATTGCTGCAATACGTGTGCCGGCAAACATGTGGCGTGATATTCGGCATCTGCACCCGATAGATATCGTTGTACCGCTTCACCATGTGGTTAAAGCGATGTTCCCAATGCATTGCCACTAACGGCAGTCCTTTGTCATCCAAAAACAGGAACCCGGTATATCCATCCACCACTTTTTCTACCTTTGGTTTCTCCCGGTCTTCGATGATGGCTTGAAAGCATTTTGCAACATTCTCTGTTACCGGAAGTTTTCTTGTTCCGGCGGAAGTCTTTGTTGGCTCAATCACTAAGGTCATATCAGATAACCGTTGAAGCTGATGATCTATATTCACAATCCTGTTCCCTAGATCAATATCCTTAATTGTGAGACCACAAAATTCCGAAATGCGCATACCTGTATGAAAAAGTATATACACAACTTCATAATACTTGCAGTATACATTATCATCATGAACAAATTTAAGAAATTTTCGCATTTGATCCCGCGTTAACGCTTCCCTGGTAACACTGTCATTCACCACCACTCCTGCAAGCTCAAATCCAAACGGATTTTTATGGAGCACATCGTCATCCACCGCCATTTGAAAAGCCGGCCTTAATACGCCCCGGACTGTTTTCACTGTACTATATCTTTTTCCATCCCACCGAATTGACTCCCCTCTGCGTAACACTCGGTGTTTTGAGTCTCTTCTAATTCCTGTCTTTGCCATTTAACATTGCCTCCTTAAATCTGGATGCGCTTCCAGATATCTTGCAAACGCTGTGCGAATAATCATCTTGCGTTCCTTATAAAATACAAGGAAATTCTTCTGTTCATCCGATTTCAGTAAATCATAAAATTTCCTACGACTAAGCACAAAATAATCAATTGCCTCTGTCGGTGTAATTATATTCTTCACTCCTGGACTTGGATTTTTCATTCTTCTTCGTCCTCCCCTCCACGGCTCAAATTCACAATATACTGTTCAAAACGTTCTCTTATAACAAGGTATCTATTTCCCATATAAATAGCAAATTCGCCTTCGTTATCCTCTGCTAAACGTCTCATTTTCTTGATTCCAATATTGAAATATTCTGCTGCTTCCTTAATCGTAAGCATATACTTTTCAGATACTGCCATTGACTTTTTCCTTCTCTCATTATGCCATCCTCCTTTCTTTGCATACCATATATCCCTCTTTCTGCCCTAATAGTCCAGTAGTATTTGGCAGATAAAAGCAATTATATCTCCGAAGATTCATCGATAAACTTTTCAAATTTTGTGCGGATTATCAAATACTTATTGCCGCTAAACACAGCAAATCTATCTGTATTTTCTTCTGCAAGCCTTCGTAACTTTTTCGTTCCTACATTAAAATAAGCCGCTGCTTCCTTAATCGTAAGTGTGTATTTTTCACACACTGGAACAATCACGTTCTTTTTATCGTCTTCAAAAGCAAAAACGCCGGTGTTAGAACAGGTATTATTGTCATCCTTACACCTTTTTGTAATGGTGCTAGTTGCACTTACCTGATCTTTCACCGGCGTTGTCATTATTTTATTGTACATTTCCAAAATCCTCCTTCCTGCAAATATATAACCTTTTTACCGGGAGGACTTGTAATAAAAAACAGTTCCTTTATCCTTTTACTTTAATTGTTAATTGATAATTTTCTCTTCACAACTTGACGATGCAGAAGGCTATCGTCTGAAAGCAATGGAGCTAATGAAGTAAAATGGTGCTTTATCGATTCTTGCCAGTATGAGCAAATCAAAAGCACTTAACCTTTTTTCTCCGGAGCAAAAGTATTCATATAACATGTTTGAAGAAGCTATGAATTACAAGAACTTTGTAATAAAGCGTCGTGATTCCAAGTACATCTCTTCTGCATTAAAGGAAGCTCGGCCAATGTTGTTAAAGGCTCCGGCAGATTTAGATGCAAATGCGGTTGGTGTAATGCCTCACAATGCCAGCGATCTTATGACAAAGGTTACTGCAGTCTCACCGGACAATAATGGAAATGAGATATGGTTGAACGCCTTAAATAAATTCTTTTGCAATGACACAGAGCTCATCCAATATGTACAGATGATTGTCGGACTTGCTACTATCGGAAAAGTATATGTAGAAGCCTTGATTATCGCATATGGCGAAGGTAGAAATGGTAAATCTACTTTCTAGAATACCATAGCAAAAGTCATGGGAACATCCAGCGTTAACATATCCGCTGACGCACTTACCGTTGGATGCCGTAGAAATGTAAAACCAGAACTTGCTGAAATAAAAGGAAAACGTATTCTTATTGCGTCCGAGTTAGAAGAAGGAACACGCCTTAATACAGCCACAATTAAACAGCTATGCTCTACCGACCAGATTTATGGTGAAAAGAAATATAAAGATCCACTTAGTTTCACACCAAGTCATCTTACGGTTCTTTATACCAATCATCTTCCAAAGGTAGGTGCTACCGATCCTGGTACTTGGCGTAGGTTGATTGTCATTCCTTTTAACGCAAAAATTGAAGGCAACCCTGTTCTATATTTAGAAGAGGATGATTTTTAGGAGGAATTTATGAAAAACCATTGTGCTTTTAGCAAGAATCATTCCTGTCTACTTTGGACAGATTATGAACTTACATGTTATGAATTAGAAGAGACAAACTCACTATGTCATGGCAACTGGATTGAAATTGAACGTCAATACAAATATATTCAAACACTGCAAAAAATCTTATCAGATAATGATATCCCATATCCCAACGAATATGATTTTGACTAATTATTTAAGAGGGCCTGGAATTATTCCAGACCCTCAAACTCGCCCCTCAAGTTTGTCCCTCAAACCAGCCCCTCAAACTAACCCCTCAAAAACTGGCATTCTAAAAGGGCCAGCCCCTCACGACTGACCCTCAACTAGTTCGGCAAACCCTCAAAAACTTTGATTATCCATTTAACAAAAGATTAGGCTTCTATTCAACTTCTGAAAACTCATCTTTTCCAACATTACATAATGGGCATTCAAAATCTTCCGGAACATCTTCCCATTTTGTTCCTGGTGCAATACCACCTTCTGGATAGCCCTTCTCCTCATCGTATTCCCATCCGCAAA
>OHAE01002223.1_pt1 | contig 12318 bp, 6 predicted proteins | sample 1577061 | NCBI WGS metagenome assembly OHAE01 (sample SAMEA3541535, study PRJEB24748) | human gut metagenome | biome: human gut; feature: human-associated habitat; material: faeces | place: China | collected 2012
ACCCCAACATTAAAAGTGTTGTGCTCTACCTGCTGAGCTAGCGAATCAATCCTTTATTGCTGTTAAGCGGGTGCAAAGATAGAGCTATTTTTTATAATTGCAAATAAATTCCGAACATTTTTGTTATCTTTGTGCCATAAATATCAATACACATTATTTATATATGGCTGACGATAAAAAAATAATTTTCTCGATGGTGGGAGTAAGCAAAGCTTTCCAACCTAACAAGAATGTGCTAAAAGACATTTATCTTTCTTTCTTCTATGGAGCTAAGATTGGTATTATCGGTCTCAACGGTTCGGGTAAATCTACTTTGCTGAAGATTATTGCCGGTCTGGAGAAGTCTTATCAGGGAGAGGTGGTTTTTTCTCCCGGATATTCAGTAGGCTATCTGGCACAGGAGCCTTATCTGGATAACACTAAAACAGTGAAAGAAATCGTAATGGAAGGTGTGCAACCCATTGTTGATGCACTGAACGAATACGAAGAAATTAATCAGAAGTTCGGTTTGCCTGAATATTATGAAGATCAGGACAAGATGGATCAACTTTTTGCACGGCAAGGGGAGTTGCAGGATATTATTGATGCGACGGATGCCTGGAATCTGGATAGTAAACTGGAACGTGCAATGGATGCTCTCCGTTGCCCGCCCGAAGATCAGTCTGTGGCTAATCTTTCGGGTGGTGAACGTCGTCGTGTGGCGCTTTGCCGCTTGTTATTGCAAAAACCTGATATTTTATTGCTCGACGAGCCGACCAACCATTTGGATGCTGAGTCTATCGACTGGTTGGAACAGCATTTGCAGCAATACGAAGGTACGGTAATTGCTGTGACACACGACCGTTATTTCCTTGACCATGTGGCTGGATGGATTCTTGAACTTGACCGTGGCGAAGGTATCCCCTGGAAGGGTAATTATTCCAGCTGGCTGGAGCAGAAAACCAAGCGGATGGAAATGGAAGAGAAAACTGCCAGCAAACGTCGCAAAACTCTGGAACGTGAGCTCGAATGGGTACGTATGGCACCCAAGGCACGTCAGGCTAAGGGCAAAGCCCGTTTGAACTCGTACGATAAATTGCTGAACGAAGATGTGAAAGAAAAAGAAGAGAAATTGGAAATCTTCATACCGAACGGTCCTCGTTTGGGTAATAAGGTGATCGAGGCTAAACATGTGGCTAAAGCTTACGGTGATAAACTGTTGTTTGACGATCTCAACTTTATGCTTCCTCCCAATGGTATTGTGGGAGTTATCGGACCGAATGGTGCCGGAAAAACAACTCTTTTCCGTTTGATTATGGGACTGGAAACTGTTGATAAGGGTGAATTTGAAGTAGGGGAGACCGTGAAGGTGGCTTACGTAGACCAGCAACATAAAGATATTGATCCGAATAAGAGTGTTTATCAGGTAATTTCCGGCGGAAATGATTTGATCCGCATGGGAGGGCGTGACATTAACGCACGCGCCTATCTTTCACGTTTCAACTTTTCGGGTGCTGATCAGGAAAAGCTTTGTGGAGTACTTTCCGGTGGTGAGCGTAATCGCTTGCACCTTGCCATGGCATTGAAGGAAGAAGGAAATGTATTATTGCTCGACGAGCCGACCAATGATATTGATGTCAATACTCTGCGTGCACTTGAAGAAGTTCTGGAAGATTTCGCCGGTTGTGCTGTTGTCATTTCGCATGACCGTTGGTTCCTCGATCGAATCTGTACTCATATTCTTGCTTTCGAAGGCGATTCGAACGTGTTCTACTTTGAAGGCTCTTATTCGGAGTATGAAGAGAATAAATTGAAACGACTTGGTAACGAAGAACCTAAGCGTGTGAGATATAGAAAGCTGATAGCTGACTAATACTTAACAATATGTAAGCCCCGCAATTGATTTGCGGGGCTTTTTTGTTTCATAGAGCTATAATATGTTTATCTCTCTTAAAAAATTGTAGCATCTTTGTAATGTATATATAAAGAATATTAATTACCTTTGTACTCCAAAACGTTTATTTACAATTTATTAATTAACAAGTTCTATTAACTAACAAAGAGAATTATGAGAAGACATCTAATTCATTTCCTGCTGGTTGCAGTACTGACGGTATGCTCTGCCGCTACGGCTATTGCCCAGGTAACAGTGAAAGGTCAAGTTGTGGATGCGGAAACAGGTGAGCCATTGATTGGTGCAGCCGTAACGATTGTCGGTACTACCCAAGGTAGTGTGACTAACCTGGATGGTGAGTTTACACAGAAAGCTGCCTCCGGTTCGACACTGCTTATCAAGTACCTTGGCTACAAAGACTTCAGTAAGAAGATCACTCACAAAGGTGGTACTGAAGATTTGGGCGTGATTAAAATGGCACCGGATGCAATGGTATTGAACGACGTTATCATTACATCTTCCGTTGCTGTTTCGCGTAAAACTCCGGTAGCTGTATCAACAGTTGACCCCGTCTTTATCGAAGAAAAACTCGGAACGCAGGAATTTCCTGAAGTTCTGAAGTCAACTCCGGGTATCTATGCAACTAAGCAAGGTGGTGGTTTTGGTGATTCCAAAGTGAACATACGTGGTTTCAAGACTGAGAACTCTGCTATGATGATTAATGGCGTTCCGATGAATGATATGGAGTGGGGTGGTATCTACTGGTCTAACTGGGCCGGTTTGAGTGATGTGACTCGTAGCATGCAGGTACAGCGTGGTTTGGGTGCGTCAAAGGTAGCAGCTCCTTCTGTGGGTGGTTCTATCAACATCGTGACAAATACAATTGATGCCAATAAGGGCGGTTTCGTATCTTATGGTATGGGTAATGACGGATTAAACAAGATCCTGTTCAAGGTATCTACCGGATTGACTAAGTCAGGTTGGGCTATGACCCTTTTGGGAGGTAAGACCTGGGCAGATGGTTATATCCAGGGAACCGACTACGAGGCTTATAACTGGTTTGTGAATATCACAAAACGTTTCAACGACAATCATCAATTGTCATTTACTGCTTTTGCTGCTCCTCAGTGGCACAATCAGCGTGGAAATAAAGACGGACTTACTATCGAGGGATGGCAAGAAGTTGCTAAAAACTATATGAATGGTGAAAAGCCTTATCGTTATAATCCTACTTACGGTTTTGGATTGAATGGACAAAGAAAATCATCTGCATATAATGTATATAATAAACCTCAGTTGTCGTTGAACCATTTATGGCAGATTAATGATAAATCAAGCTTAAGTACAGCCTTGTATGCTTCTATCGGTCGTGGATATGGTTATTCCGGTCAGGGATTGACCAGTGCTGATCGTAGCAACTGGTATGGTAGTAACAGTGGAAAGCTGAATATGACTTTCCGTAAAGCTGACGGTACATTTGCTTATGATGAAATCTATGCTTTGAACGAAGCCAGCGAGAACGGTTCGGTTATGGCTATGTCGAAGTCTAAGAACTTCCATAACTGGTATGGTCTGCTCTCTACTTATACAACCAAGATTGGTGACTATTTTGATTTTTATGGTGGTATAGACTACCGTTATTATAAAGGTACGCATACGAATGAACTGGTTGACCTCTATGGTGGTGACTTTTATGTAGATTCCAGTTCAAGAACCAATGTGCTTACTTCCAACAATTCCGCTGCTGCTGCCGGTTCGGCATTCGTAAATCAGAAGTTGAAAGTGGGTGATGTGGTTTATCGTGACTACGATGGTTATGTAATGTCTGAAGGTGTGTTTGCCCAGGGTGAATACAACAGAGATAAGCTGAGTGCTTTCATTTCCGGTTCGGTTTCTAATACCGGTTACTGGCGTTATGACCGTTTCTACTATGACAAGGCACACGCTAAATCAAAAACCACCAATTTTATCGGATGGAATGCAAAAGGAGGTTTGAATTATAACCTTACCGAAAATCATAACGTTTTTGCTAATATCGGTTATATCAGCCGTGCTCCTTTCTTCTCGGGCGGTGCTTTCCTGAATTCAACTACCAGCAATGCGACTAATCCGGATGCAGTAAACGAAAAAGTTTTCTCTTTCGAAATCGGATATGGTTACCGTTCAACGTATTTGACGGTGAATGTCAATGCTTACCACACTCGCTGGATGGATAAGACTACTACTCGTTCGCAAGATATTAATAATTACTACGAAGGTAGTCTTAGCGAGCCTTATGATGCAAATAAGCTGGTTTCTACCAAATCTGTTATCAATATGCAAGGTGTAAACGCCTTACACCAGGGTGTTGAACTTGATTTTGTTGCAAGACCTTTCCAATGGCTGGATTTGAGCGGTATGTTCTCTATCGGTAACTGGCGTTGGGATAGCAATGCATCAGGAAGTTTCACTGTTGAAGGTCAGTTTGTAAACAGTGCATCTATTAAGGGAAATGATGGTAAAGATATAACAGTTCTTGTTAATGCCGCAGCCAATGGGTTGGAACCGGGTACAATGAAACTGAACCTGAAAGATGTGAAAGTGGGAGGATCGGCGCAGACTACTGCTGCTTTGGGTGCTACTTTCAAGATTGATAAGGCCATCCGTCTGGGTATCGACTGGAATTTATACGCACGTAACTATGCTGACTGGGCATTAACCTCAAACGACCTGGTGATGAACAGTGAAAAAGACTTTTCTACTCCCTGGCGTATTCCGTCAGCAAGCACATTCGACTTAAACGCAAGTTACAAATTCAACTTTGGTAAGCTGAATGCAGTGCTGTCAGGTAACGTGAACAACTTATTCGACCAGACTTATATTTCTGACGCTACAGATGGTAGCAATCACGACTGGAAGACCGCTTATAATGTGTTCTACGGATTTGGCCGTACTTATAGCTTGAGATTAAAAGTTAATTTCTAATCTAAAACAGGAAGTTTAAATTATGAATAGAAATCTATTAATGCCTGTAGCGGTATCGTTGATTCTGCTGTCCGGCTGTAAATATAACGATGACAACTTCGAAGGATTGGACGATATGACCCAACCGACGAATTTGATGAAGATAGAATATACGCTGACTGATGCTGATTATGCAACTATCAGTACGAACTCTACTAATAAAGATATCGCCAAAGCAGGTGGTGTATCTAAAGATCTTGAGAACATCAAGACCAATCTTTATCTGACAGAGAAGATTACAGGAGCTACCTATATCCCTGCTTTCTTGCTTGATAAGTATTACACCGCCGATAAGGGTTCGAGTGCAAAGATTACTTATAAGTACAAAGAAGCGATGTCTTCTTTGCTGTCGGAGTATGCTTCGGTGAAATATCTGAAACCGACGGATGCCGAATACAAATTGGTTTATGGTGAGGATGCGTTTGCGCCTTATCTGAATGAAAAGACAGAAGGTCAGATATCTAAGATCCTGAACGAGAAGTTCAAGGATGCTGAAAAAGGAACTGCTGTTTTCGTTGACTATAAGTTGGGCGAGGGACAGTTGGAGAATCCGTTGATGTGGCAGAATTTTGAGGCTGTTGCGACGGGTGAACTGAAATCCTTGGATGGATGGTTTATCAGCTCTACCGGTGGCACTCAGTGGAAAGTCACTTCTTATGATGATAACCAGTATGTTCAGTATTCGGCAAACGGTACGAAAGGGGCATGCGTCGGCTGGATGGTTACTCCTGCTATTTCTGTTGCTGCCGGTGATTATCTTGGTTTTGATGTGACCGTGGGATACTATAATGCCAGCTGCTTGTCAGTTCTTATTTCAGAGAATTTCGATGGTAAGAATGTCGATGCCGCCAGTTGGACCGACGTGACTTCGGACTTCAACATCCCTACTAAGCCGACAAGTGGTTACGGTACATTCGCTTCTGCCGGTAAAGTGTCTTTATCAGCTTATGCAGGCAAGAAGGTGTATGTAGCCTTTAAGTATGTAGGTGATGGTGCCAATAAAAAGACTACTACTTATCAGATTGATAACATCATGGTAGGTACTTCTATCCCGGCTAACAGTCTTTCTACTCCTGCTTACGCAGTGAAAGTGTACGATGGTAAGAGCTGGAAAGATAAGAACAATAGCGTATATGTTCCCACATTTGCCGATTATGGAGATATGGGACAGAGCAAACGTTACTTTACTTCAGAAGTTCCGGCTGTTAACTATTTGCCTGCTTATTTGTCTAAGATGGTAGCATATCCTGTTGATGGCGATGCACGTGTAGTGGTCTACAGATATTATAATGGTACTGCTTTGAAAATCTACAGTGATGAATATACTTATTCTGCCGAAAAAGCGAGATGGGAGTTGAATACACGTATTGTTGATAAGACAGAGCAGTTTGTACTGTCTGACGGTAAGTGGAACTTTGACCCGAGTACAGTAATCACGTTGAAGGCTGAGAAGGGTAATGCGGAGTCTGCTGCGTTCTATCAGGCCATCACCGATTGGGTGAAAGAGAACCATCCTGAGTATGTGACTTCATACGGTAACAACGATTATTATTATGGTGGTTCGGCTTACAATAACAATTTCGACTTCCGTCCCTCCGCATGGAAGGCACAAAGTGCTTCCGCTTATGGCTCGATGTCGGATGCCGATCTGACTAAGTTGATGTTCGAACGTCTGCCTGAGGCATTTATTCCGGGATTGAAAGCAATCTACGGCAGTGCTGATGTGGTAGAGGGCGTAGATGTGTTCTATACAATTAACTTCGCCATCTACGATGGCTCTTCTACCACACAATATACCATTAAATATAAAGTGATAGGTAAAGGACAGTTTGAATATGTTGCAGACTCTTTGAAGAAAGTAGAATAAGAAAACTAATTCATTTATAATAAGAAAGGCCGCTCTGAGTAATCAGGACGGCCTTCTTTTATATTATAACGGGAGCTATGGGAGTGAAAAGGTGTTTTGATACATTCCCGCTTACATCTTCACCTCCATCACTACCGGATTATGATCACTGCACAAATCGAGGTCAGGCGAATAGTAGTCTACCCCTTTAAATTCTTTGGAATGGAAAATATAGTCGATTCTCAGCAGGCGTTTAAAGTACCGGAACGTATACATGTACCCATGTCCGCAAGTCTGGAATCCGTCTTGAAGATTGTCACCTTTCACGGTACTGTATGTGTAGGACGATGGGAGAGAGTTAAAGTCACCGCAAACCAGTATAGGGTAGGGGGTGGTGCGGATTAATTGTTCCAAAGTCTTTGCCTGTGCCGCACGTTTCCTGAAGTTCTCGTTGAGTCCCTCCAACAATTGCCTGGCCGCTGCTTCCTCTCTGCCTGTCAGTTCGTTTTTAGCCAGTTCCCTTTCCAGTCTGCGCTTATTTTGGCTGACCTCCGTTGTTTGCAGGTGGTTATTGAAAACACGAACCGTTTGTCCGTCTACGTCCAGGTCGCACCACATACTGCAATTCCTTGAGTCCGGATAAGTGATCAGTTTGCTGTCCTTCACCGGATATTTGCTGAATAAAGCTATCTGCAGGATGGAGATGCTGTCCGGAGCTTGCGGGATAATGACGTATTGCCAGTTTGCAAAAGTGTTTCGTATGCTGTCTGCGGTGAAATATCGGTTAGCGGCAAACTCTTGAAGACAGACGATGTCCACTTGATGCTCTTCCATGTATTTCGCGATTTCTTTGCACGAGTACCCCGATTGCTCGTTACCGAAACTGTCTACGTTATACGTTGCTATTTTCAAAGTTTTTCCACCTCCTTTTTCCGCCGGAAAGGGTGGTTGGAATATCCGTCCCAGATATTGCCAGTTGGCAGCTATGGCTATCAGCGGAATGACTATCCAGAACCGGCGGCGTATGCCCCAATAGATGGCCGCAGCGAGGTTGATTAACAAGAGCCCCGACAGCAAGAGCCCGATGAAAGGTATTAAAGTAGAACTTTCCGGGGGAACATGCCCGGCAAATGCTCCGGTGATGGTGACACCTGCCAAAGCAAAAGTCAGTGCGACAGAGGTATAATAAAATAATTTGGATACGGCTTTCTTTCCCATTGTTTTAAATTCTGCATTTTAGTCCACCATAAGTTCACCACAGAGGACACAGAGGACACGGAGTTTTTATTTGACAGGTTTATAGAAAGATCTTAAATTCTTCCTCTGTGAACTCCGTGTCCTCTGTGGTGAACTTGTGGTGAGGTTCTTTATCTCAACCATTTCTTTATCATCTCCTTCAGCTTTTCCTGAGCAATCGGTTTCGAGATGAAATCGTTGCATCCTGCCTCTTCGGCAGCTTTCCGGTCATATTCATAAGCATAAGCACTCTGTGCGATGATAGGTACATCTGCGGACAATTGCCGGATGATTCTGGTAGCCTCCAACCCATCCAGATTGGGCATTTTTATATCCATTAATATCAGGTCCGGTTCCGCTTCATCGTACATGGTTACAGCTTCCATACCATCTCTGGCACGTACCAGGTGGTATTTCCTGCCCAGAATCGCATTTAGCAAGTCATAATTGCTGTCGGTATCTTCTGCTATCAGGATGGTAGCCTTATCGGTTTCCGCCTCCGTTACTTCCATGGATTTACGTTCCTCCTTACTTCCTGCCGGCTCTTTTGTCCGGTCGTCGGCTTTCGGATATTGCAGGTTGTCGGTTTCTCCGTCCCGATGTTCTTCCTTATCGGCCTTCACATCTTGCATTGCGCTTTCCAGAGGCAGCCAGAAGGTGAATGTGGTTCCTGTGCCCACTTCCGAGGAGACCGCAATCTCTCCGCCCAGCCGTTCGATGATCGTTTTACAGATCGACAATCCTAACCCCGTGCCCTGGGCAAAATTATTCAGTTTAGCAAACCGTTGAAACACCCTTCCCAGCTTTTCGGGCTCGATGCCCAGTCCGGTATCTTTGACGTAGAATACAACTCGCTCACCTTCCTGTTTGTAACCGTAGCTTACGCTGCCTTCTGTGGTAAATTTGAACGCGTTGCCTATCAGGTTGGAGAATACCTGGAAAATCCGGTTCTTGTCCGAGTGGATGCTCAGCGCTTCGTCCGGCGAGTCGAACTTCAGTTCCACTCCCTGCGGACAGCGGAATACGTGTGCATCATGAATCTCTTTGCAAAGCGTATGCAGCCTCACCGGCCCGTAAGCGAACTCTACGATGCCCGACTCTATTTTGGAAAGATCTAATATTTCGTTGATCAGTTGCAACAGACGTTCGTTGTTGGCGTCTACAATCTCGTAATATTCCCTCCTTTCCTCCGCATTGTCACTCTCCGAGATGATGCGCGAGAATCCTACGATGGCATTGAGAGGGGTGCGTATCTCGTGGCTCATGTTGGCAAGGAAAGCCGACTTCAGTTTGTCCGATGTTTCCGCTTTCTCTTTCGATTCTATCAGTTCACGGCGCATCAGTTCCAGCTGGGTGATGTCCCATTCGATGCTGACAATGATGGGCGAGAAGTCCTCGCTTTCCACCATGATTTTTTGCTTGTCGAGAATCAGCAGATTTCCGTTTTTATCCTTGCCCTCCATAATCCAGTGCATCCCTTTTCCGGTAGCGGCAATCTCCATATCCTCTTTTCGCTTCTGCTGCGCCATTTCCGGCGGGTAGTAGTCGAAGTCGTTCATTCCGATGGCATTTTCTGAACTGATATCCCGATTGTACGACTCCCGGTTGCGGTAGATGTACCTGAAATCGTTCTCGATATCTTTCACCACGATACCTGCCGGGATGTTCTCCATCGTGGTGTCCATGATGCGATTGAAGCGTTTGATCTGCGATTCGTACCGGATGCGTTCCGATATGTCGTGGGTGAACGACCAGAAGGTTTCTTCTCCGTCGTCCGTTGTCACACTGTACATGCTGCCTTCAAAGGCCAATGTGTTTTTATCGTGCTTCAGGGGTTGGTAGGCCAGAAAGTTGAGGGTCTGGCCTTCCTGTATGTTGCGGTAACGTTCTTCCCAGTCCTCCATGCTGGTCATGTCGCCCACAACATCGAACACCCGTATTTGCGACAAGTCCGCCTGTTCCGCGATCCGCCGTTTTAGCCTGAACTGCCTGTTGGCAAATATCAGCGTGCCGTCTCTGCGTGCCGCGTATACACTTTCTTTGGCATTGTTGATGGCATGCGTCAGCGTGTTGATGTCGTTGCGCTTCCGCTGTATGTCGGTGATGTTCTGTATATACCCTTCCAGAATGATGTTACCGTCTTCTTCTTCACCCCTCAGGTAGCATTGCTGGCGCATATAGTATACCTGTCCTTCCAGCAGAATGCGGTATTCGATGTACTCCTTTACCAGTTTACGGCGGTTTGCCTCCATCCATGTGTTCACGGCAGGCAGATCTTCGCTCAGAATGGTCTCGTAATAATCCTGAAAGTTGATGCTCCGCTCTTCTTCCGTACATACTATTCCGTTGTATCCCCGATAATAGAATGTCTTTTCGCGCGATGAATATTTCCATTGCCCTATCTGTGCCGCTTTTTGTATCTCTTTCAGTTCGTAATTCGTACGTTCCAGTTGCAGCTTTACGTTGCTTCGTGCCGTGATGTCACGATATTGGCACAGCACCTTGTCGCCGTCATACGGCTGCATGATGCATTTGAAGTAGTACGTTTCGCCTCCTTCCAGCGGCAGCCTGTAGTTGCGGTTCACCGTTATCCCCTGTTGGGTCACCCGGCGGAAGTCCGGCAGCAGTTTCTGGAAGGTATGGTCGGGAAGCAGATTGAACAGATTTTTTCCCAAGAGCCTGTCTTCTTGCAGAAACCACAAATCGCTGTGCGGGTCGATGTCCAGACACGTGCCGTTTTTGTCCACCAAGATCAGTGTGTCAGCTGTCAGTTGCAGTATCTTATGGGCATTGTTTACGTCATGCAGTATTCTATCCATGCTTCGTTTGGTTTATTGGTTTAAGGATTCTGTTTTCGTTCTTTGGGCTTTTTCCCATGCTCCTGTTCCTTTCATTTTACGAAGGTAGTTAACACCTTTCATCACGTTAATGTTCATAAACAGGAAATAATATGGGATGAATAACAGCTTGTTTTTTATTTGCCGGGCAGACAGGTAATAGCCTCCCATTGCCAAGATGTAGAACAATACCTGAAGTGCCAGAATGGTGCCGTACCAGATAGGAGAGCCCCCCATCAGCAGTATGGCAACGTTGAGCGGGAGCAAGGCGAACAGCAGCACCGGGGCCACCGACCACCGCAGCACCCTGTGTGATATATACTGGAAACTCAGCACTCCGTAACGGAAGGGATTGAGCAGTTCCCTCAGCCTCCAGACAGATTGCAGTCCGCCGGCGGCAATGCGCACCTTTCTTTTCTGCTCTTCGCTCATGTCTGCCGATCCGCTTTCGATGGCATATGCCCGGGTGCAATAGGCTATCTTGTATCCCTGCATGGCGATGCGTAGCGACAGGATGAAGTCATCCAGCAGTGTGTCCGGTTCCATCACCGTGAACAGTTCCCGGCGTACGGCAAACAGCTCGCCTGCGGCTCCCACAGCCGAATAGAGACGTGCGTCCAGTGCTTTCAGTGTCGATTCATATTTCCAGTATATGCCCTCACCACCGGCTGCGGCTCCATCCTTTTCTTGCACGGCAATGCGTTTTTCTCCGGCCACGCATCCCACCCCCGGGTCCTCAAAAGCCAACACGATTTCGCGTATCGCTTCCCGGTTCAGCATTGTGTTGGCGTCGGTGAATACCACAAATGGCGTGTCCACCAGTGTCATCCCCCGTGTCATGGCAGCGGTTTTTCCTTGCCGCAGGGGTTGGAAGTGGACGGTGGCTTGCGGCCATGCCTTCAGTCGTTCGTTGGTAGAGTCGTTGCTTCCGTCGGTGGTCCACACAATGTGCAATTTGTCCTCGGGATAGTCCAGTTTCAGGCAGTTGCGCATTTTTTCGTCCACAACGTCTTCTTCGTTAAAGGCAGTGATAAAGAGTGTCACGTCCGGCAGCAGCTTGTCGGGCGGGAGTTGCCGCCTGGCGGGTTTCACAGTGAGCTCTTTGAGCTTGACCAGTGTGTAAAGCAGTATTCCGTACCCCAAGTGGGTATAGAATACGAGGAAGAGGGCAAGCCAGAAAAGGATTTGTACGGTGATCATAGTATTTTTTATTTTAATTTTATTTAGGTTGAATTAGGTTGTCGTCTTCATCTTTATATTCTTTTCGGGAGGTGAATATTCCTCCTATGTTTCTGAGAGCATTGATTGCCTGCACTTTGAAACTGCCGGCTAATGATCCGTCAGCACTTATAGTGCCATATCCTGTGACCGCACGTGTCTTCTTTTTACGTATAAAGTATATTTTTCCATACTCTTTGAGCCGTAAAGCCAATGATCCGTCTTCACCCCGCTTGATGTCTGTGCGTATCCCTGTTTGGCGGGCGTAATCCGTGCGGTATGCGAATACCAGTCCTCTTACACTT
>OHAE01002225.1_pt1 | contig 12305 bp, 9 predicted proteins | sample 1577061 | NCBI WGS metagenome assembly OHAE01 (sample SAMEA3541535, study PRJEB24748) | human gut metagenome | biome: human gut; feature: human-associated habitat; material: faeces | place: China | collected 2012
GGGCAGGTACGGAAACCTTCTTAAAATTTTATTTCAACCATTTTTAAACAGGCTCTTAGAGTATTTCATCTTTTTTCTTTTCGTTCCGGTTAAAGTTCGATGTCGTTGATTTGGATAATCCAGTCGTTCACATCGACTACTGTTTTGATTAATGCCAGTTCCTCATCTACAAAAATAATCATACTGTAAGCGTCTTCGCGATCCAGATATTCCTGGAGAGTATAATGACGGTCTTTGTACTTCTCTAGTTGCAGCTTTTCCAGGTATTTCACCAGGTTGGATACATGAAACAATGTTTCTTGTGTCTTTGAGTTTTTAATAGTCAGTTCAGGGGTTTTATCTGCCATGAGCCTTGCTACACTTATCTCGCTGACAACTGAGTTGTATTCTTCGGCGGATTCACCGGCCTCGCTGAAGGCTCTGCTGCTGACTGTTTCCGGTTCTACAACGAATGGTTTGTATGTTAACAGGTTGTCGTCCAGCAGTGAATTGTCATAGTTCATATATCCGTTGTCATCGTAGATTTCGCATTTGAATGTTTCTGCGGTCAAAGCTCTTGTCACTGGTCCGCCGGAACGGTTGACTTGTGCCACGACAATGCGTATATTATTGGTGTTCTTTACCAAAGATACCGTACTGATTTGTTGTCTTCCGCTACGTGTGGTAGGCGCGTTTTTTACCTCACCGTGCCAGAGTGAGTGCAGTTCTTGTTCTACTATATAATTCCCTTTTTCATCATCCGATGCAGAGCGTGTCATTGCCTTGCGCAAAGTTTTCACTTTCAGCTCTTCAATTTGTGATTGTTCCGGATATAATAAAGGCACTGCGAATGATTCATCATTTAGTCCCGCCCATGCAATGAGGTGGTACTTTGACGGATCAATATCCACTTTCATAGAATAATTTCTCTCTCCTAATAATTCTCCTTGATCTGTTTTCTGGTAAACAAGATTGTTATCTTCATCAAAAGCGTAAAGTGTGACTGTTCTGACTTGTTGGGCGAAAACGTCTACTTCCTCCATATTGTAGTCATATTTGAACTTGACACAGTATTCGGTGCTACAATCTCCATCATCGTAATCTAGTACAGAGTCGCAGGATGAGATTGTACCAGCCAATAATATGAGCAACAATGACTTGTTGGCTTTTTCTAGTGTGGCGGTTAATATTCGTTTCATTATTTTCGTTTTAGCTTTTGAAATACTATTGTTTTGCTTGGGAGTGATGCTTTGGCTATTTGTTGTCTGTTTGTGAACGAGTATCGGGAGGGGAGATGTCCTCTCCCGATACTTGTGACTGACTGTTATTATAGTTCGATATCGTTAATTTGAACTTTCCAAGGTTGAATTTTAGCTTCGATAATCAACTTGGCAAGAGTCTCGTCTGGTTCCAATGCAGGAGTAGGAGTTCCTAATTTGGTAACTTTTGAAACATTCAACTGATACCAGTTGTTGCGTACAATCTTTTGACCTGCACCTGCTGTTTCAATCGGAGCTTCGTAATAGCAAATACCGCCATCATATTTCTTGATGCCATGGTTTGCTAAATATTCGTTATCCTCTTTCTTGCTGTCATCCCATGTAACATCTTTATATGCAGTTTTTAAATCATTCCAATTTTTATAAACGCGTAATTCGCGGTCATTGTCATTGCCGACATATACAGCTCTGATGTAGAATGTTTCATTAGCTTCTATATCGTCGAAATAAACCTGTGCTCTGTAATGTACACGTGTCGGGTTTGTTGCGTTGGAGTTTTCAAGACAATATGTAGCTCCTGTTGCATTCCATCTGTAAGAAGCATCGCTTGCTGCTTCTCCTTTTGCAATATATTTCTGCAAGAAAGTTTCAAAAGTGTTTGCTTGTGGCAATACATATGAATTAGTAGTCAGGTTGGAGTATGAGTGGCTGAGGAGTTTTACGCCGATAGCTTTTGTACCGTCTGTAAAAGTTAATCCGGATTCTTCTATTGAGAAAAGCTTCGCGCTTTCAGTTTTCTCGTCTAATTTTGCAGCTACACGGTTGACTTCGATTGTAGCAGTATTAGTGCTTTCTTTTGCTTCAATCTTGTCAATGACAGTTTCGCCGCTCATTAAGAAATCACCGTCTGTTGCTACATCATTATTGATGTATGCTAATGTAGTAGCTCCTGTAAAATTGGAATGTTCTCCGACTGCTAATTCGTTTAAATTAGTCTTTTGGTCGATAGTTAAACCTGTTGGGTTTACGAATGCGTACAATTTCACATCAGTACCTGCTGTTACGGCAAATTCCTCAGTTGTAGCATATTGGGTTTCCCCTTCTGTTTTTGTAAGCGTCAGGCCTTTCATGACAACACGTGGTGTGCCATCACCATAATCTAATACGGCTGTGATTTTTGTTGCACCATATTCCAGATCGCTACCCTTGTCGGGATCACCTTCAGTTGCGCTTCTTGTACCATCTTTTTCATTGAATGAAAACAATAATCTCATTTTAGCCTGTTCCCCGGTTAAATTTTGATTGTTCTTGTTTGCAAAATCGTCTTCATTACTACAAGCTGTCATGGCAACTGCTGCCAAACCTGCTAATAATACATTCTTTACTTTCATGTTCTTTTTAATTTTAAATTGTGATGCTATGATTATTTTTTCTTTTAATTGTATGCTCTATATTCCCAATATATAGTAGCATTACTTGTTTTCCCTTTTTTTGAGGAGGAGAGTCATCTGAGTGATGGGGCGCTTGTTTTGTTAAAACATTCTGTTCTTCTCTTTTCTAGGTTGGAAGTTCTTATTTATATAATAAGATAAAAGGGGAATTAACTTCCAGTGAAATAAGTTTTGTTCATTTCTTAATAGGCAATGTTTCTTTTTTTATTTGTTTGTTTTCAAGAACTCTTTGTCTCTTATCGACATTGCAAAGGTATGATAGAAATACTAAAGTGCTCATCGGTGTTTTTTTCAATTTTGGAGACAATTATTTTAATTTTGCAACCCCTCTTTTAGGGGTGGTGAATCAGTCATTTTATGAATGATTGTTTGTGTATATGAATGAATTGCCATCTTGGCTTGCAATTTACCATTGTTGTATATTTTGTCTGAATTATCAAATCGTTTGTTGGTTTGTGGCGTAAATATACAACTATATGAGGTGGGATGAAGAATTTGCATATCTTTTATGTTTTGTTGAAAGACATACTACTGTTCTCAATTGTATTAATATCATATATACACAGCGTTTTTTGTGCAATTTATCTCCAACGTACGCAAAAAAAACGCACAGCCTTCACAGGTTGTACGTTTTATTAATTATGGGGTTACAAATAAATGAGGGGAATAATAGTTTTTGTACGTGTTTCTTTATTCTTTCTTATTGTCTAGGGTAATTTTGTTTCTTTTTCAATTCTTTTAGATTCGCGTCAGCCTGTGAGGATAAACCAGCTTCTTTGGCTGCTTTGAAATATTTTTCCGCTTCGTTCAAATCGCCTTCCAGCATGGCAATAACTCCGAGGTTATTGAGTGTTTCGCCAGCTTTCGGATCGGCTTTGGCTAAATGCTTTTTTGCTTCAGTTGCATCACCACCCTTCTGAATCTCCATTGCGGCAGCGTTTAAATTGGCAATCGGGTCATCCGGGAACATCGTTGCTGCTACCAGGAAAGCATGATTGAACTCTTCGCTTCCGGGTTTGTAGCTCTGTGCCACCAGGTAGATTTCTTGCAAACTCAACAACTGCGGGCGTTTGTTGATAATTTCTTTTGATTCTTCAAGATTGAAGCCGCGTACTGTGTAATTGACCGTGTAATCGGAATGTCGAAGTGCCGGATAAAATTCATTCAATATATATTGGTATCCTTGCGGACCCGCTAATTTGGCTATGGCATGTTCTTTTTTGTCAATATCCATATTTTCTTCATCCATCAAGCGAAGAATCTCGTCCTTCTTATCCAATGACGATGCAACGACAAACTTGCGGAAACCTTTCCAGTCTTCCGGGGTATATTCTGAAACAATCAGGTTCTGATCGAAGTTATAATAGCTGCTTACGTAGTCTACCAATGCTTGTGTGCGTTCCTTTGCCAAGCGGGTGTTGTTGGCATAACCTCCTTCGGGAGAAGCGTAACCGTGAATCTTGATACCGGTAAGTGTCGTATTGTTATCATTGCGTACCGTGTCAATTGTGGCACGTATTTTGGCCAGTTCTATTGTGTTGCGACGGTATTCCGGATAGATAATATATTTGTTGACTGGAAAGTCCAGGTAAGCGCTTCCTTCTACTGCACGATGCTTTACACCTTCGGCTTGTGGGGTAATGTAGGCAATGGAGGGTTGTAGCCTTAGTGGTGCAATGTTCAGTTGGGTGATTAATTCACCGCTATTCTCCTCCAAAATGTCGCAGCAGCCACATACGTCGATATTTAATTTCATATTTGCCGTACGCATCCACGCTTCAAACGGCATCTGTATCAGGTAGCTTATTTTTTGTTCTTCATTCCGTTGACGGCGAATGACCGTGTAGGTGTTTTCGAAGCCTTTATGATTGCGTTGGTTTACAATATCCCGCTTGCGCCCGTACACTACAATAGACGGTAATGTTTTAGTTTTTCCGTCTGCCTCAAGAAACGGGGTGAGCGTGGTCACATTGTTGGAAACGACTTTGAGGTTTGCCTGCAAAATAATATCAAGGTTGATAGTCAGGCGATTGTCATCACTACGCGTGATAGATTTTTTGTCTATACGCACTTGGCTTTTATACAGAGTCTGCGCTTCGCTCAATACAGGCAGCAGGCAGAAGAGTATGCATAGAATCTTTTTCATATTTGTTTTGTCTTAGAATAAATAAATTAAACTGACTGCAGCTTTGGTGGGGCCTACGTAGTTTTTATGCCCTTCCGACACTTTCTCACCGCAGGTCATACACTCGTACTGTTCATACTTGACGCGTGCATAGCCTACGCCGATATTCCCTTCCAGATTCCAATGTTTGCCTAAAATCCACTGATAGCCATAAGAGACGCCTGCTCCGTAAAAATTGCCTTTAAAACGGTGATCCGCCAGTTCGGGCCAAATACCCCAGAGCATGTCAATGGCAGCGGCTTGATAGACACCGCCGTGAACATGGAATCCCACGAAATGCCCATTGAACTTATCACAGAACCAATAACGGAATTCAGGCTGGAAGGCAAGCATCTTCATCATTTTCTGCCCTTTGTATTTCCATGGGTTATAGTTGGCATACAAATCCAGGGTGAATTTTTTACTTAAGCCGATTTCGGCTCCAAGGTTGATGATTTTCATCGCGTCCATTACAACGTTGGTTTTAACTCCGACTACCTGACTATATAATAAGGTAGAAGTAAACAGAGTAACGAACAAAAACAAAATTCTTTTCTTTTTCATCGTATGATGGGTTTTGTTTGTTGATATGCAAAGATACCTGTTATCTGAATAGGCGTTAATTGGTGGATTCATCTTTCTTTGATTGGATTTCGACGAAAATAGACAAGTAGAGTGGTGTTTTAGTTTTCTTATAGATGGTGTGTGATTCGATGTTTATGGGTTGTATTTTAATCATTCTTTCTGAATGATTTTTATATGAATGGCGTTTCTGATACTTGTATAACCTGGCTAATTACTTGAATAGCCTGTATTTTCTCTGTTAAAGAGTGGTAAATCATTCATTTTTCTCTCTGGAAAGTTTTTCTTTTTGAATAAAACACCTATGTTTGTGCCAACAAGCAAAACGGTATAGTATTAGTGATCATAAAACAGTGGTTTTAAATTCCCTCCTGAGGAACGCAAACGAACAAACGGTAAATTAATGTGAAATGTAAATGGTTGGCAAAAGTAAAAGATTGCAAGCCGATAAAGAATAGGAGGAAATATTATGGAAACAATTAGATTCTTTTTTGTATGTGTTATTGTTTTTACTTTTGCAGCATGTTCTAATGCGGAAGATGATCATTTTGAAGACAACTCTTCAACTTTTGAACTCATAAAATCTTTATATGGTATCGAATCTGTGAGTAATGTAGCAGATGCAGGTGATGTTCCTTCTGTTACAGCAGAAGAGATGGAAGGTGTATTGGAAGCTCTTCGCCAGAATGGCAATGTCACTCATGAATGTAAATCGGAAAATGTAGAAGGATACTTTGGAGAAGGTGGTGACAGGCAATCTGTGAAAATGATAGCCGAATATCAGGCACGTACAAGGGCAGGTGCTCACTTAGAGAAATTCGCATTATCTGTTTCTTTGAATTTTAATGTAGATAAAGATGCTGTGTATTATATCGGAACGACCTATTCTTCTTCTGCCGATTTGTTTATTTGGAAAGGGTACGGTGCTTCTTTATCAACCATTGCAGGTGGTGGAAATGTATTTACGGCTATTACTCACCTTTATTTTCGTATAAGTGATCAAGGAAATTGTCTGGTTAAAGTACCGGTAGATTTCAAAGGAAACTATGATTTTAATGCCGGTTACGGAACTTATAACTTCACTCTTTCTCATTGTCATAAATAATTTAATGAAAAGAACCGAATAGATAATTAATTACTATATATAATATAGAGGAACTAAACAGCAAACATAGGTTACTTGAGGGAAATAAACAACACAAAACAAACAATGGAAAACTCGCTAATTTGTAAAAAAGTTAGCGGGTTTTTGTTCTATTGTGAATTATTTCTAAAAAAAGTGATATACAATCTAGTAATAATATTATTATATACCTTTATCGTTCATATCACATAAACAAAATCTAATAAAAATATGCGGAAGGCTTGTTTGCTATTATTGTTGTTGTCTCGATTTATTGTCACCTATTCTATAGATACTCATTGGGACTTGATACCGGCAGTCATCAAAAATAGAGTTGGAAATAACACTATATATGATATATGTTATGGAAGTGATGGATTTATTTGGTTCTCTACAGATAAAGGTATTACCCGGTATGACGGATTCCGCTTTCGTGATTATCCTTTGATAATGAGTTTGGATTCTCTTTCCATGCCTCTGCACCAGACTGTGAAATCTTTTAGTGAAGGTCCCGATGGGCTGTATTATGCCTTGTTATTTCAAGGTGGGATTACTTGTTTCGATCCTGTGAGTGAAGAGTTTTTGCCGTTGAGTTTTGACAAGCCTTTCAAGTTGAAAGAAGTGCTGGATTTTTATTGGAATGACGGAAAGTTGTATTTGGCTACTTGGCAGGGATTATATGAAACCTCTGTTTCCCGTCAAACAGAAAAAAAAGGCGATGTTGTACATTGTGTGTTGAATCCGAAACCTTTAGTAAAAGGGAAGGTGGACGAACTTTGTACAGATGGAAAGAATAATTTGTTTTTTTCTGTAGATGGGGAAAAGGTGATGTCTTATGATATTGCTGCAAAAAAAACGTTTTTGGTTAAAGAGTATAATGCGGTAAACAAGTTATTTCTGCAACAAGGTTATTTATGGATTTGCGGATCGTGGAATGACATTGTATGTCATGACTTGGAGACACATAAGGAACGGGTGATTTCAATAGATAATGTGGTTAGAACCGGATTCTTCAACTTCTATATTACAGGTATGGTTTTTAAAGGTCAAGGGATTTTCTATCTGACAACTTGGGACGGCTTGTTTAAGTTAAGTTTTGCAAATGAGAATTTGTGTGAGAGCCCGTTAACGCTGACTCAGCTGACTGGAAGTGTAAAAGGATTCCAGTCGGATATTGAAAACAGGATGACAAGTTTGTTGTGGGATGACAAACAGCAGATTCTATGGGTAGGCACTTTTGGAGGCGGAATCGTGAAGTTTGATATTAGTAATAGTATATATAGCCGGGTACAGCAGATGTTTAAATCTAGAATAGGCGGTATGGTTGAAGATTCCAAAGGGTATGTTTGGTTGGCGATGTCTGACGGCGGGATTATGAAGGGTACCAAACCCGGGCTTTCTGTGGATACACGGTTCGAATCTTGGGAGAAGGCATCTGGTTGTTCCGGACGCTATACTATATTTAAATGTAAGGGTGGACGCATTTGGCTCGGGGGAAGGCAGGGAGAAGTAGTTCTCATCGACCCCATGACAGAAACGGTGGAGCATTTCCATCTGCAGACAAGTGAAGGAAAAGAAATACAGGCGGCTATTTGGTGTTTCTGTCAGGATTCGAGGAATCGCTTGTGGGTAGGTACTTCAGAAGGATTGATGCGGTTTGATCCTAAAGCCCGGGAATATAAAAAGATAAATCTTCCTGTCGGGATAGAGAGTATATTTGCCATGAAGGAGGATAAGGAAGGTAATATTTGGCTTGGCACGAATAAGGGGCTGAAAAGAATGAATACAGAGGATGACCTGATTCGAGTGGAAGGAAACTACGAAAAGGAGAATGGCTTGGAAGAAGCACCTGTACAAACTATTTATGTGAATAATTACAATCAGATTTATGCTGCTTATCTTAATCTCGTTGTCTGTATTGACGGAAGGAAGAAGGATAAGGTAGAGGCTGTATATACTTTGCAGAACGGATTGCCGAACGGACATATCCGTTGCATGGTTGATGATTGTATCGGTGGTATATGGGCAGGGAATAATGTAGGAGTCATGACGATTCGCAATGGGCAGTCGGCTTTTTATGATTATTTGTTGGTGGGCAATTGCAGCTCTGTGTGCCGGTTGAACGACGGGCGGCTATTGTGGGCAAATTCTTGGGGATTGATTTTCTTTGATCCGGCGGCTGTTAAGGCAACCAAAAGGAAGAAACGGGTGATGTTGACAGATATAAAGGTGAATGGGGAAACGATTTTGGCGGGTGAAAAACGGAGCGGACAGGTGGTTCTTACCGGAGCTCCGGAAAAGCAGAAGAAACTGATCTTTTCGAGCCGGAATAATAATTTTCATTTATATTTTTCGGATTTGCGTTATGGGATGGCACAACGCAAGATAGCCTATCGTTTGCTTCCCGCAGATACGGATTGGAAAATGCTGCCACTTGAGGAGGGGCTGTGGTACAAGGGGCTGACTGCCGGAAAATATACGTTGCAGGCAAAACTAGTATTCCCGGACGGGAAGGAAGGTGAGATGTACGAGATAGACGTGGTGGTGAAAAGTAAATGGTATTACACCGTGTGGGCGTATATGGGATATATATTGTTGGCTATTCTGTTGTGCTGGTTTCTTTATGCTTATAATAAAAAGAAGGAATTGCATAAACAATTACGTCGTGACAGGGAGATAATATTGCGGGAGAATCTGAACCTGGAAAAAATGAAGCAGGAGCAGAAACGTGAGAAAGAGGTGATGAGAAAGCGTTTGCTTATGTTGTTTGTGCAGGATTTGCGCACTCCTCTTTCATTGATTTTCGCTCCGTTGAAAGATTTGCATAGTAAGGCGAAAGGGCAGGATCCGTCCTTGCAAGTGGCATATCGGAATGCACTCCGTATGTTGGATGCCTGTGACCAACTATCGGCTATTTATGGTTCGGAAGGAATGGCAGTAAAACTGGAAGTAGCTTTATATCCGGTAGAAAAGATAATTGCCAGTAATCTTTTTAAGATTCGTGAACTGCTGAAAACCTATCCAATAAATTTCCATTGCGAGATAAGAATTAGGAAAGAACTAGAATTTTATGTGGATGAAAAGAAGATAGAATTTATTATCCATAATCTGTTGACTAATGCTTTCACTCATACAAATTATACGGGAGTTGTTTCTTTCTCTGTATATGAAATGATTCAGAATAACTTAACTTATGTTAGTTTGATGGTGGTGGATGATGGAAAGGATGAAGTAAAAACATTGGAGCAACAGCTGGATGAGGATGACTTGGATGATGAACTGTCTGCTACGCAACTAGGTTTTTCTACTGTGCAACAGATAGTTGAAGCACACCATGGAATGGTTTCTTTGAAAAGTACTAAGGGAAAAGGCACAACGGTTACGATTCAGCTTCCTGTTGATAAATCTGTTTTTGAAAATGATTCGAATGTTTTATTTGTTGATCCGGAAGAATTGATAGAACCAGAATTTGTATTAGTGAAGGATTTGGAGTCGTTATCGGCAGACGTTGGAATGAAGATGGAATCTTCTGTTCCTACGGGATCACCACAGGACACTGCTGGGAAACGACTTCAGCCAGTTGTTGATGGTAAGAAAACAATATTGATTGTAGAAGATCATAAAGATATTCGTCTTTATCTGAAAGTATTGTTCGGCAATGAATATAACTTGCTGATGGCGACAAACGGTCAGGAAGGCGTTGATATGGCAACAAAAGAACTGCCGGATTTGATAATCTGTGATGTCATGATGCCAATCAAGGACGGATTTGAATGTTGCCGTGAAGTGAAGGAATGTCCGGATACTTGTAGTATTCCTTTTATTATGTTGACTGCTAAAGTAGAGGATGATGACATTATCCACGGATTGGAACTGGGAGCGGATGATTATGTGCTGAAACCTTTTACTCCCGGCATTCTGAAAGCGAAGGTCAGTAATTTGATTAATGGTCGTCAGGCATTGAAACAGATGTATACTAAGTTGTTTAAATTGCCTGGAACAGATATTGTTAATGTGGATGAAACAGAGCAGTCGGAAGAGGAAGTGAAGCCGGAAGATCCGTTTATCACTTCTGTAATAAAAATTGTGGAGGAAAATATTTGTGAGGCTGACTTTAGTGTGAAGAAACTGGCATCGGAATTGAATATGAGTCAACCTACGCTGTATCGAAAAGTAAAGCAGAGCACTGATTATACCATTATTGAGCTTATCAGAGGAGTACGTATGCGTCGGGCAGGTGTATTGTTGAAAACGAAACAATATGGTGTGCAGGAGGTAGCTGAAATGGTGGGGTATAATGATATTCCGACTTTCCGCAAACATTTTGTAGAGGCTTTTGGCACAACTCCTTCTACATATGAATAAAAAAATGAGTACTTTTGCACACGAAAACCCTAAAAACAGGAATTAGCGTGCAAAGGTATTTCATTTATTTGGCTTATGACGGGGCCAACTACCACGGTTGGCAGATTCAACCGAATGGGATTAGTGTGCAGGAATGTCTGATGAAAGCATTGTCCACTTTTCTACGTTGTGAGATAGAAGTAGTGGGGGCGGGTAGAACAGACGCCGGAGTACATGCTTCTTTAATGGTGGCTCATTTTGATTATGACGGACCATTAGATGCAGTTTCTGTTGCTGAAAAGTTGAATCGTTTGTTACCTCCGGACATTTCCGTTTACCGGGTTTGCCGTGTCAATCCGGATGCGCATGCCCGCTTTGATGCGACTGCGCGAACTTACAAGTATTATGTAACGACATCGAAATATCCTTTTAACCGGCAATATCGTTGGCGAGTTTATAATCAGTTGGATTATGCACTCATGAACGAAGCTGCACGTACCCTTTTCGAGTATACTGACTTTACGAGCTTCAGCAAACTTCATACGGATGTAAAGACCAATATCTGCCATATCACTCATGCCGAATGGACGCAGGAAGATGATGCTACTTGGGTGTTTACCATCCGTGCCGACCGTTTCCTGCGAAATATGGTGCGAGCTATCGTAGGTACGCTGATTGAAGTGGGACGAGGGAAACTTACTATCGAAGGGTTCCGTAAGGTCATTGAACAACAAGACCGTGGCAAAGCGGGTACTTCTGCACCAGGAAATGCTCTTTTCCTGGTAAATGTAGAATACCCCGAAAGTATATTTGAAAGTAGTAAATAGTAAATCTTAAAATAGTAAATATCCTCATGTGGTTATTATTAGCATTTCTCTCGGCTACTTTGCTGGGTTTTTATGATGTATTCAAGAAGAAATCGTTGAAAGATAATGCGGTACTTCCCGTTTTGTTTCTAAATACATTTTTTTCCAGTCTCATCTTTCTGCCATTTATCCTGATATCCGTATATAAACCGGACTTGTTGGGAGGAACGATATTTAATGTTCCCGTTGTTGGCTGGGAACAGCATAAATATATCATCATCAAGTCGTTCATCGTGTTGTCTTCGTGGATATTCGGATATTTCGGAATGAAACATCTGCCTTTAACCATAGTAGGACCTATCAACGCCACTCGTCCGGTGATGGTGCTCGTGGGAGCGATGCTGGTATTTGGCGAACGGTTGAATCTCTATCAATGGATCGGGGTAATGCTGGCCATTGTTTCTTTCTTTATGTTAAGTCGTTCGGGGAAGAAAGAAGGAATTGATTTTAAACATAACAAATGGATATTCTTTATCGTACTGGCTGCCATTACAGGCGCTATCAGCGGATTGTATGATAAATATCTGATGAAGTCTCTGAATCCGATGCTGGTACAATCCTGGTATAATGTTTATC
>OHAE01002234.1_pt1 | contig 12258 bp, 7 predicted proteins | sample 1577061 | NCBI WGS metagenome assembly OHAE01 (sample SAMEA3541535, study PRJEB24748) | human gut metagenome | biome: human gut; feature: human-associated habitat; material: faeces | place: China | collected 2012
ATTTTACCACACTCTTGAGCAATATGACCCTCCACTTTGAAGTTATCAACCGGTTCCAGGCCGCCGCCAGTGCGGACGCCCTGCTCTATACCCCCCTGAACGCCGGCCTCACTTTCCGCCGCAGCCGCGTTTACACCGTAGAAATCACCGGGGACGGACAAAAAGCCCGCGAATACCTCCTGAGTGTACTGGTGGACCCCATTTCCCAGGAATGCACGGAACAGAACGCGCCCATCCTGGAAGGCGCCCTGTTCACGATTGACTACGGCATGAAAGCCGGCGCCCTGGATCTGGAAAAAGAAGCCATCCTGCAAAACTACCGCGGGCGCCGGAATATGGGCTTTACTATGGACGGCCTGAAAATCACCCAGCGCGTGTACGTCTTCGGCCAGGGAGACAAGGAAACCCTGGCGGCGCGCTTTGCCAAGGACGTCTGCAACCCCGCCATTCACAACTGGACCATCGCCTAACCCTTTTTCTTTTCCATCCACATGTCCGCCAAAACCTACCGAACCGTTCCCGTGAGGAACCTGAGCAGCGACGAACTGCTTGAACTCAGCAAAAAGCAGAAGCTTTCCCTGTCCCGTGAAGACATGGAAGTCGTCCAGCAGATTTTCCGGGAAATCGACCGCGACCCCACTGACGTGGAACTGGAAGTAATCGCCCAGACGTGGTCGGAACACTGCAAGCACCGCATCTTTTCCGCCTCCATCCGCCACAGCGTCAACGGAGGCGCGCCGGAGACGGTAAACAGCCTGTTCAAAACCTACATCAAAAAGCCTTCCGAGAAGATCATGGAACGCAAGCCGGGCTTCGTGCTCAGCGCGTTTGACGACAATGCCGGCTTCATCGCCCTGGATGACAACCTGGCCGTCTGCCTGAAGGCGGAAACGCACAACCACCCCTCCGCCATTGAACCGTACGCCGGGGCCAACACCGGGCTGGGCGGCGTTATCCGCGACATCCTGGGCGCAGGCAAGGGAGCCAAGCCCATCGCCTCCCTGGACGTCTTCTGCTTCGGCGCTCCGGACACGAATCCGGCAGACATCACCGCCCCGGACGTCATCCACCCCCTGGGCATCATGCGCGGCGTGGTGCGCGGCGTGCGCGACTACGGCAACCGCATGGGCATTCCCACCGTCAACGGCGCCATCCAGTTTGACCCCACGTACATTTACAACCCCCTAGTCTTCTGCGGCACCGCCGGCGTAATTCCGCGCGGCGACATCCTGAAGGAAATGCGCCCCGGCCTCAAGGTAATCGTCATTGGCGGGCGCACGGGTCGGGACGGTCTCAAGGGAGCCACGTTCTCCTCCGCCGCTCTGGATGAAGCCTCCCATGAGGAAGACTTCACCGCCGTGCAAATCGGCAACCCGATTGAAGAGAAGAAAACGCTGGACTTCATTCTGGAAGCGCGTGAACGCGGCCTCATCGTCTTCATTACGGACTGCGGCGCCGGCGGCTTCTCTTCCGCCGCCGGAGAAATGCTCTCCGTCACAGGCGGTGAAATTTTCCTGGACAACGCCCCTCTCAAGGAACCCGGACTCATCTCCTGGGAAATCTTCCTGTCGGAATCCCAGGAACGCATGGTCATGGCCGTGGAGGAAAAAGACCTTCCGGAACTCCGGAAGCTGGCAGACACCTTCCAGACGGAACTGACCGTCCTGGGCCATTCCGACGACACGGGAATCCTGAAGGTCTGGCACAAGGGGGAACTCGTCTGCTGCCTGGACAACTCCAAGCTGCATGACGCCCCCATCAAGAAGCTGAAATCCGTATTCACCCCCGGCAAGGCGCTCACGGGCCAGCTCCTCCCGGACAAGGACCTGAACAAATCCCTGGAAACCGTGATGGGAGACTTCGCCATCGTTTCCCGGGAACCCATCATCCGCGAGTACGACCATGAGGTGCAGGGCAACACCATCCTGAAGCCCCTGGCGGGCGCGCAGGCGGACGCTCCGCAGGACGGCTCCGTGGTGGACATCGACGGCTCGGACAAATGCATGGCCATGGCTTGCGCCATTCTTCCGGAATGGGGTAAAACGGATCCCTACGCCATGGGTACCGGTACCGTGGACGAATGCGTGCGCCAACTCATCCTGGTAGGCTCCAATCCGGACAAAATCGGCCTTCTGGACAACTTCTGCATGGGGAATCCGGAAGATCCGGCGGAACTCGGCCGCCTGGTGGAATGCGTGAAGGCCATCGCCAAGGCGGCGGACGCGTACAATGCCCCCTTCATTTCCGGCAAGGACTCCTTCTACAACTATTTTGAAACGGAAAACGGCCCCATCAACGTGCCTGTCACTTTCCTCTGTTCCGGCTTCGGCGTGGTGGAAAACCCGGACCACGTCATCGGTTCTTCCCTGAGGCGGAACAATAGCCTGCTGTACCTCATCGGCCATACGGAAGATGAGATGGGAGGCTCCGTCTTCGCCCGCACCCACGGTGTGGAAGACGGCAAGGTTCCCCAGACGGACTGCGCCGCGAACATGGAGCTGTACAAAGCCTACTACAGCGCCCTGACTTCCGGTCTGGTGCTCTCCGCCCATGACGTTTCCGAAGGCGGCCTGGCCGTCACGGCTGCAGAAATGGCCTTTTCCGGCAAGGGTGGCGTTCGGCTGGATCTCACGAAGGTACCGACTGCCAATGGCTGGAAATCCCCGGCAGTGCCTCTGTTCAGCGAAAGCACGGGCCGTATCCTTGTGGAGGTGGATCCGGAATTCGCCGCGGATTTTGAAACGGCTATGGACGGCTTCCCCTGCGCCTGCATCGGCGGCGTTACGGAAGAAAAGCGCCTCACGGCCACCTGCTGCGGCGGGGAAAAGGTGCTGGATTGCGACATAGCCAACCTCAAAAAGCTCTGGAAGGACGGACTTACCCCCTATTATTGATCCCCTGAAACCGGCATCTTACCAAACCAACGATTCATTTCTACCAATATGCCTCACGCACTTTTATTGAAATACCCCGGCACCAACTGCGACGTGGAAACGGAACGCGCCCTGCGCGCGGCAGGGTTCTCCACCCAGATCCAGCCCATCGCCACGGCTACGCCGGAACACGTCGCAAAATCCCAGCTTGTCGTCCTGGGCGGCGGGTTCAGCTACGGGGACTACGTCACCAGCGGCCGCCTGGCCCAGCTGGAAACGGAACGCTTCCTGGGGGATGCCCTGCAGCGGCATCATGCCGGAGGAGGCATGCTCCTGGGCATCTGCAACGGGTTCCAGATTCTCACCAAACTGGGCATTCTTCCTGACTCCAGCCTGATTGACAATAAAAAGGAACGTTTTGAATGCGTCTGGGCCAAACTGGTGAAAGTAGCCAAAAACTCTCCCTTCCTTCAAGGCCTGCCGGATGAATTCGAACTGCCCTCCGCCCATGCGGAAGGGCGCCTGGTCACCCGCCCCGGAGATGCGGAAAAATACCTGGCTGCCGGAAATGTGGCTCTCCAGTACGTAGACAACCGCGACGGCTGTGAATGCAGCATCGCCGGCCTCCAGGATTCCACCGGGCGCGCCATGGGTCTGATGCCCCATCCGGAACGCTTTCTGCTGCCCCGCCACCACTATGACAAGGACTGGGCCGGCAATGAAGACTGGGGCTGGGGGTACTTCCTCTTCAAATCCGCTTTTGACGCCCTGAAATAAAGGTTCATTCCCCATCAACCGCTCCCCCGCATTCATTCCATGACAGATACGGCTCTCATCGGTTCTTCCTGTGCCCTCGGCGTTTTCTGGTCCTCAAAACGGTACTTTGACTACCTGATTGATGAAACCAACCTGTCCCTGCTGCGCGGCAAGGAATTCGGGCAGGCCGTCATTATCTGCCCATCCCTCCGGGAAGGGGGCGCGGCTATTCGGCGGAATACGGCTCCCTTTCTGGCTCAGGTTAAAACCCTGATTGATATCCTGCATGAGGTGAAGGCGGAACGGGTGACCTACATCACCAGCATTGACACCCAGCCGGAAACGGGCAATGAACTTTCCCCCTTGCTCCGTAAACCGGAGGACGAATGGCTGATGGCCCTGGTGGAGTTGAAAGACTTCATCAACCTTCGGTTCGGCCGCGTGCTGAACGTTTGCCTTCCGGAAGTTACCGGAACGGGAGCAGGCATGAGTGTGGCGGATCTGCTGGCGGCAGTTCCGGAAGGGACGGAAGAACTGGACGTAGCCCTGCTGGAACGCCACCAGCTTTATCCCATGCACCGCCTGGTCAGGGACGTGGAAAAAGCCTGGGAGTGCGGCATTTTTTCCGTGAATCTGGTTCCGGAACCCGTCACCGTCTTTGAACTGGTGGAACAGTGCTTCCCTTCCCTGGTCAGCCGCCTCCCCGTAGCGAAGGAAACGGATCCGTACGGGAGCGCCAGAACATCCGTTTACTCCACGCAGTACCACGATCCGGACACGGGTTATATCATGGACAAAGAGGACGTTCTGGCGGGGCTTTCCCCGGACAAACAGCCCTAGCCCCCAGTCCGGCTCCCGTCTCCAGGCCCCGCCAGCTCCCTGTGCAGGCAGAGCTTTTATTCCCCGCTTTCCGGAAGGGCTCTCCCACCAGGAGCCGTGCTTTCCTGTTGAGCGCATGCCGGAACGGTGCTATACAAAAGCCATGAAGATCAGTGACGACAGCCTCGAATTTTTAACGGAACTTCTGGAAACCCCAAGCCCTTCCGGCTTTGAAATAGACGCCCAGCGCATCTGGGCGGACGAACTGCGCAAATATACGGAAGATGTCCAGTGCGACACCTACGGAAATACCTGGGCCGTCTTCCACGCGGACGCGGAAGAAGCTCCCACATTGATGATTGAAGCCCATGCGGATGAAATCGGCTTCATGATCCGCCATATCACCAAGGACGGCTTCCTGTATGTGGAACGCGTGGGCGGTACGGATACGGCCATCGCACGGGGGCGCCGCGTGCGCTTCCTTGGTTCCCAGGGCGAAGTGATGGGGGTGACCGGAAACACGGCCATCCACTTGAGGGAACCCGGAGAAAAGGAACCCAAAATCTGGGAAATTTACGTAGACGTAGGCGCCTCCTCTGACAAGGAAGTAGCGGAACTCGGTCTGCGAGTGGGCCACGTTGGCGTTTACTGCGACGGCCCCATGCTGATGAATGAAAACAAGCTGGTATGCCGGGCTCTGGACAACCGGTTGAGCGGCTTCATCCTGTCGGAAATAGCCCGCAAGCTGTGCAAGCTGAAAAAGCCCGTCGCCTGGAACGTGGTGCTTGTCAATGCCGTGCAGGAAGAAGTGGGCTGCATTGGCGCGGGAATGATTACCCACCGCCTGCGCCCGGATGCGGCCATCTGCATTGACGTGACTCACGCCACGGACTCGCCCGGACTGGACAAGGGCAAATTTGGCGATATCAAGCTTGGAGGCGGCCCTGCGGTCATCCACGGCACAGCCAATCATCCCAATCTGGTGGCCCGTCTGGAAATCGTGGCGGACAAGAATAAAATACCGCTCCAGCATGAAGCCGCCGGACGCCGCACCGGAACGGATACGGACAGTATCTACGTCTCCCGCGACGGCGTGGCCTCCGCGCTGGTGTCCGTCCCCCTGCGCTACATGCATTCTCCGGTGGAAACGGCCTCTCTGACAGATGTGGAAAACACAATCAAGCTGTTGCTGGAACTGGTCAAATCCCTGACACCGGGAGACTTTTTCGGCCACAAGCTGTAATACGGAACGGACGGCGGCATTGTGGATATGAACCGTCCTGCCGGGGGAAGGCGCGTAAAGGAGGCAATTTCCCCCGGCATGCTCCAATGCGGCAGCATTCAGGCCGCACCTCTCATTTGAAGCAGGGGCGGAATTACCCGCCGCAGGCATCCTGCGCCCCCATACGGCATTCTCCGCTTCCCGGCAGCGCTTCCCGTTCACCGGGCCCTGGCTTCCTCCTCCGTCATATTTTCCCGGAAACTATTACGGACCGGAAAACGGCAGGCTCCTTTCCTTCCGGTCACATCTCACTGAAATCCAGCCGGGTCACATTAAAGTACGTTTTCCCTTTCCGGCAGGAATCCCACAGGAGAATAAGCATAAGGGAAAAGAGGACCAGTCTCCAGGCCACTTCAAAGGGGTAGCTGGTTACCACCCTCTCCACACCGATGCAGTTGCACGAGAGGGAAAGCCCCCTGGCCCAGCCCTGGACGAACAACGCCACGAACGCGAACGTGAGCGCGCTGCCCAGCAGCGCTGCCCCGGCACAGGTTCTGCGAAACAGGAGTCCCATACCCACCGCAATCTCGCACGACACCCCCAGGCAGGCCAGGGGATGCCCCCAGGCCTCCGGGAAAATGGAAAAACGGTCGATCGTCTCCTGAAGCTGGTCCAGATGAAGCAGCTTGCGCACCGCAACAAAAAGGAAAAAGCCCCCCATCCCCAGCCGCAGCAGGAGCAGGCAGAAACGGATAATTTTTTCCCTTAGCATCATTGGCATATTCCGTTTATTCAAAGTGAGTCTGCTGGGCGCTCACTTTTTCATTGCGCAAACTGTTCAGTTCATGGCGCACCTTTTCCAGCTCCATCTGAAGGGACTTCTCCCGTTCGGAGGCAGGAGCCGCGAAGGAAGACGGCGTACCGGCAGCTTTCTTTTCGCAGTCTGCGGCGTCTTCCGTAAAGAGCATTTTCAACCCGGGAGCCTTCGTGTCAAACTTTATAATGCCGGAAACAGGCTTTTGGGAACCGGGATGCTTCACGGAAGCCCTCACCGTCACCGTGCCGGGCCTGGTTCCCAGACGCACCAGAGCCGGAGCGGACCCCCATTTAACGGACTGGGTCAGCGTACCGTCCGGGGAATCCGTCAGAAGTTCGGCGGGACCTTCCACGGAAAAAACAATCTCCTCATCATTCAGTCGCTTCACCGTTCCGCGGCCATCCGTAACCTCCGCCACCACGGCAAACACGTCGGAACCGCTGGCGTAAAAATCCACTCCATCTTCCCGATCCAGAGTCAAACGGATTTTTTCCGCTCTCCGGGCCGGGCGGACTTCATGCCTGGTCACCACCTTGCCGCCTATCAGGCCTTCCGCCACCAATTTCACCGCCCCCTCCTTGCCTGACGAGGCAAGCTTCTTGTTTTCCATGAAATCCCAGGCTTTCGGGAACACGACGGGAACGTGCTTGAGGCCGCCGGGACAGGATGCCACCTTCTTTTCCACCGGAGGCCCTCCGTTGACACTCAGGCGAACGGAATCACAATTGGAAAACACCGTCACGTCTTCCGGAGAAAAGGGAGTGCATTCGTTGGCAATGTGCACCATAGGGCCGGAACCCAGCCTATTGTGCGTCTTCCGGGGACGCTGGGACATAAACGCGAAATAGGAAGTCTTGGGCTGCCGGAAAGCATCCATAATGCCTCCGTAGAAGGGATCCGGATGGTAGCCGCGCTGATGGTCGAAGGGATGCCACAGACAGCCGCCGAAATGGTAGGCCGGAGCGGCGTTCAGCGTATCGTACGTGGTGTATGGGAACGAGGTTTTGAGATAATGAAGAGCCTGCACCATCATGGGAGCTTCTCCCCAGTGCCGGGCCACGCGGGAGGTGGAATTGTGGGCGGACCAGGTATCCACGTTATCACCGAATTCGCGGGTGAAGTAAGGTTTGTTGTTCTTCCGCTCCTTGATAGACCAGTGTTTGTCCCCCGTAGCCGGGTGGGCATACAGAACCTCATAATGCTGGTTGCCCTGAGACACCGCGTCGCAAGCAGTATAACACCCTTTGTACGGGTATTCTTCATGCACCAGGTCGCGGGCCTTTTTGGCAAAATCCGCCGGGTAGTGAGTTTCATTCAAAATAGGCTCCCACATCATCACGGAGGGATGGTTCCTGTCCCGGCGCACCATCTGGCGGATATCGTCATACACCCGGTCTGCAAAAGGGCCGCTGCCCCAGAATTGCCAGCCCGGTGTGGCGACGATGACGAAAAGGCCCAGGCGGTCGCAGGCGTCCATAAAGGCCGGATCCTGCGGATAATGGGCGCTCCGGATTACGCGCATGCCTGCCTTCCTCAATTTCACGGCATCCTGCCATTGCAGGTTGTTGGGCACCGCATTCCCAAGCCGGGCAAAATCCTGGTGCCTGTTACCGCCAATCAGTTTTTCAGAAAACAGAGACCCATTGAGCACCAATCCCTTTTCCGTCATTTCCACCGTCCGGACGCCTACCCTCATGGAACGGTTGTCCAGCAGATGGGCCGAATCTTTGGCCTGATCCCCTCCGGCGGCGTCCCACACTTCCACGCTCAACGTGTACAAATCGGGATTGTCCGGAGACCACGGTTTCACGTTGGAAAGCACAAGAGGAATATCCACTTCTCCTGTGGAACGGGGAGGAATGACCAGCGGAACCGTCTCCCCGGCAGGATCCACCCCCTTGGGGTCTGTCATCACCGCCTGCACGCGCACCTTCTGTTCCTTGTCCGTCTGGTTGGCCACCTGAACCTTCACGCCCACTTTGCCCTTGCGGGTGAAGGGATCAAGAGATTCCGTCCGGAAAAAAACGCCCCCGCCGGCTACGGTATTGGCCTCGTTCGGATCCGTAATATACACGGGGCCGGTGGAAATGAGGTACACATCCCGGTAAATGCCGCCGAAATAGGAAAAATCCAGGCCCTCCTGAGATTTGCCGGGGGGATAGGAAACGTCGTTGGAATTGTCAGCCTTCACGGCGATGACGTTCTTTTCTCCCGGTTTCAGCCACTTGTCCAGATTAACGATCACGGGAAGATATCCGCCGAAATGCTCCGCGGCCTTCTCTCCATTTACCCAAACCTCGCTCTTTCCCATGATGCCCTCAAAATACAGGGTGTTCCTCCTCCCCTCCAGCCGGGCGGGAGGAATGAATGTTTTCCGGTACCATACCGGCCCCTGGTAGTTGGAACAGCCGCTGGCCTCTTCCGGAAGAAGCTCAATGCCGTTGGGAAGATTGACGGACTCCCAGGAGGAATCGTCGACATCCGGGCCGGCCGCTTCCTCCGGCGCCTTTCCACCCTTGAACAGCTTCCAGCCCACATTCATGCCGTAGACATCCCTCTTCGTTACGTTTTCCGGCAGGCGAAGAGCGCCAGCCACGGAATAGGGTCCCGTAGATGAGACGGCCTCTTCCTGGTCGGAAACCGTATCGGCATAAAGAGAAAAAGAGCCGGCCAGGCATGCCGCCGTTATTCGGATAGTAGTGACTTTCATAATGGAATAGGGGAATGCGATTTTGATATACGGAGCCCCCCGGCGCCACCTTTCATTCATATAATACATCCTTGCAGATAATACAAATACATATGTCATCCGGCATCTTCCGCTTGACCTGGAAGGTATGTTTTTTCATAGTCGATTTGCCCTGTACGGGATCATCCCGCAGCCCCGGTCCGAGTGCCAGGCTTTCAGTCCCGTGAAAAGGAAAAAGCAAGGCGTTCCTCCACCGGCTGTTTCAGGGCTACGCCTTTATCCACTAGTTTTTTATGTCATCTTTCTTTCAGAAAATTGTCAAACTTTTCTCCTATGATATTGGCATTGACTTGGGAACCGCCAACACCCTGGTCAATGTCAAGGATCAGGGCATCGTTCTGCGCGAGCCTTCGGTCGTCGCCGTCAAGGGGGACAAGGTTCTGGCCGTGGGAGACGAAGCCAAGCGCATGCTGGGCCGCACCCCCGGTTCCGTCACGGCCATCCGGCCGTTGAAGGACGGCGTCATCGCCGACTTCTACATCACGGAGGAAATGCTCCGCTACTTTATTAAAAAAGCCACGGCCAGGTATTACCTGATCAAGCCGCGCGTGCTCATTGCCATTCCCTCCGGCATTACGGAAGTGGAACGCAGGGCCGTCAAGGAATCCGCGGAAGCGGCCGGAGCCCGCCGCGTACATCTGATTGAAGAACCCATGGCCGCCGCCATCGGCGTAGGCCTCCCGGTTCAGGAAGCCGCGGGCAACATGATCGTGGACATTGGCGGCGGCACCACGGAAGTAGCGCTTATTTCCCTTTCCGGTATCGTTTACAGCCGTTCCGTCCGTTGCGCCGGGGATGAACTGGACGACGCCATCATCTCCTACATGAGGAGAACTTACAATCTCATGGTCGGGGAACGCACCGCCGAGGACATCAAAATCCGCATCGGCTCCGCCTATCCCCTGCCTCAGGAACTCTCTATCGAGGTCAAGGGCCGTGACCTGGTCGCGGGCCTGCCCAAGACAGTGACGATTCGATCAGAAGAAGTGCGTGAAGCGCTCACGGAACAACTCAACACGATTGTTGACGCCGTGCGGACGACTTTGGAACGTTGCCCCCCTGAACTGGCTGCCGACCTTGTGGACCGGGGGATCGTTCTGGCTGGAGGAGGAGCCCTGCTGCGCGGGCTGGACCAGCTCCTGCACGAACAGACAGGCCTGCCCATCCACATCGCGGAAGACCCTCTGAGCGCCGTTGCGGAAGGTACCGGGAAAGCCCTCCAGGAACTGGACTTCTTCACCAATGTTACTGATGCAGAAGACTAAAGGCGGAATCTCCGGAGCAAGCGCTCCGGCTTTGCGTCTGCCGTACTGCCGCATCACATCAACGCAACTGCCTGCATGATTCCTTTCCGGCCATCTCTACAGCTTCCACTCCAGCCTCTCCTGACGGGAGACGGTCCACCGGGAACATTACGGGCAATAGCACACCCTAGCTTATTCTCACCCCGTGTTTACAAAAATGCTTAAAAAAATCAAACGGGCCTTCGGCTTTGGATCCTGTGATCCCATGGAAGGCTCCACTATCATCATTAATGCCGAAAAGCTCGAACGCCGCGTGGCCCTTCTGGAAAACGGCGTATTGGAAGAATACACCATCGAGCGCGAAGGCGAAGACAACATCGTAGGCGGCATCTTTAAAGGCCGCGTCAAAAACATTGAGCCTGGCCTCAAAGCCATGTTCGTGGACATCGGCCAGGAAAAAAACGCCTTTCTGCATTTCTGGGACGCTCTTCCCGCCGCACTGGACTCCAGCCTAGAAGAAATTGAACGTGAAGGACGTCCGAAAAAACAGCAGCGTAAAATCACGTCCAAAGACATCCCGGACATCTACCCCATCGGCTCTGAAATCATGGTGCAGGTCACCAAGGGGCCCATTGGCACCAAGGGTCCCCGCGTCACGACGAACGTCTCCCTGGCGGGCCGTTATCTGGTCCTGATGCCCTTTACGGATCAGTTCGGCATCTCCCGTAAAATTGAAGACCCCAAAGAGCGCCTGCGCCTGCGCCAGATCATGCAGAAACTGAATGTTCCGGACGGAATGGGCATCATCATGCGCACGGTGGCCCAGGGCCAGCGCTACCGCCACTTTGTCCGTGACCTTGCCATGCTGCTGGAACAATGGTACAGCGTGGAAGAAAAAAAGGAGGCCAACCCGGCCCCTGTCTGCGTGTACAAGGAACCGGACCTGATTGAACGCACGGCACGGGATTTCCTCACGGACACCGTGGACAACATCATCTGCGACAACGCGGAAACCACGGAACACATGCGCGCCATTGCCGGTAAAATCTCCCGACGCGCCAAGCGCCACATACAGCACTTCCCCGTACGCACGCCCATCTTTGAAGAACTGGGAATTGAAAAACAAATCAATGAAGCTTTCCAGCGCCAGGTGCTCCTGCCCTGCGGAGGTTACCTGGTGATTGACGAAACGGAGGCGCTGATCGCCATTGACGTCAACACCGGGCGTAACAAGGGCACCAAGGACCTGGACAAGACCATTCTGGATACCAATCTGGAAGCCGCCTATGAAATCGCGCGCCAGCTCCGTCTGCGCAACATCGGCGGTCTGGTGGTGGTGGACTTTATCGACATGCGCCACAGGAAGGACCAGCAGGCCGTTTACAAGGCCATGAAGGACCGCCTGAAACGGGACAAGGCAAAAACCCAGGTACTGCAGATCACCCCCATCGGCCTGATGGAAATGACGCGCCAGCGGCTCAACGAGAGCCTCCGGGAATCCGTTCATGATCCGTGCCCGTACTGCGGAGGCAGGGGACGCGTCAAATCCGTGATGACCATGAGCGTGGAAATCCAGCGGCAAATTTACGCCTGCATTCAGAAATACCGGGACACCATCGGGGACATGGTCATCGTCGTCAACTCGGAAGTGCTCTCCCGCTTCAAGAATGAAGACGCCAGTCTGCTCATGGAACTGGAACGCCAGCACAGCGGAAGGCTGATCTTCCGGGGCGACCACAACCAGCACCGCGAATCCTTCGCCATTTACGACGCCCGGT
>OHAE01002246.1_pt1 | contig 12185 bp, 8 predicted proteins | sample 1577061 | NCBI WGS metagenome assembly OHAE01 (sample SAMEA3541535, study PRJEB24748) | human gut metagenome | biome: human gut; feature: human-associated habitat; material: faeces | place: China | collected 2012
GGCAGCGAAGCGTCCCTGCCAGTAACTTCGCGCTCCCGCAGGAGCGCCCCCAAGCAGCTCTTTCCAACATCTGTGCTGTGTCGCGCCAAATGGGCGCGACCGACCACTCGCGCTACCCACGTCCCTCCGATAATCACCATCCCATGCTCACAGATTTCCAAATGCTGAATTTTTGAGGAAACCCCTTGCTTTTTGCCGCAGAGTATGATATACTGTCAAGGCTTGATGTGTGCATACTCCAACAAGGAGGTGGATTTCCATGGGTAAGTTTTGCGAGATCTGCGAAAAGGGTACGCTGAACGGCAACAACGTCAGCCACTCCAACCGTAAGACCCACCGTACCTGGGCGCCCAACGTGCAGAGTGTCCGCGTGGTGGTCAACGGTTCTGCGAAGCGTATGAACGTCTGCACCCGCTGCCTGCGCAGCGGCAATGTGATGCGTGCGCTCCCCAAGACCCACGAGGAAGCGTAATCGTCCGCAAGGGTGGTTCCGTCACTTCTCAAGTAGAGTTTGCATCAATTTCCTCCGTCTGTTGTGCGACAGGCGGGGGATTTTTTGCATGGGGAAAATCCTCCTTGGGGGCAAAAGGCAATGATGTTTGCAGCTTTGTGGGTTTAAGCAAGTTGATTTTTGTGTTGCAGAGGGTTTCGCCTCTGCGGAGGCGACAAGGGGGCAATGGAAACAGACGAAGTCTGCGGTCGCCCCCTTGACCCCTTCGCAGCGCACACTACCATAGTTGACTTTTTTCGCGGATGGGGGATTCCGCTCCTGCGGGAGCGGGAGTTTGTGCGCAGGGACGCTTCGCTGCCTGCGACCAAGGTGCCATGCTTGACTTTTCTCTTTGAGTAGGTTTAACGGTGTAACAGTTGGGGCGTTGCCCCAAGCCCCACAAGGGACGCTGTCCCTTGACCCTGCAAGGGGGATCCCCCCTTGACCCCTCCGCGCGATTGAGTTGACTTCACTACCATAATTCTTCCGCGTGTTTATCCTTTTTTTTCCCTATTCTCCCCCTCCCTGTTCACCTTTACAAGCGAACAGAAATCTGCTATCATGAGGGGGAAATGCAATCCTTGTCGGGAGGTGCTTCCTATGAATGTTGACCAGCTGGCGGAATCCCTCCGCAGTGACCCTATGTTTATGCAAAACGTTGTCCGCTGGGATGTCCTTCCGGCGCGTCCGGCGGTGTATGAGCCGTTCCCGGATTCTCTTGATCCGCGGCTGCTTCCTGTGCTGGAAAAACGCGGGGTGCATCAGCTGTATCGCCATCAGGCGCACGCAATCCGCGAGGTGCTGGCGGGGCGGGATGTTGTGGTTGTCACGCCGACGGCCTCCGGCAAAACGATGTGTTATAACCTGCCGGTGCTGTCTGCCATTTTGCAGAACGATGACGCACGGGCATTGTACCTCTTCCCGACGAAAGCGCTCTCTGCTGATCAGGTCAGCGAGCTGTATGAGCTGATTGAGGCGATGGGCGTTGATATCAAGACGTATACCTATGACGGCGATACGCCCGGCGCGGCGCGAAAGGCGGTTCGGCAGGCGGGGCATATCGTCGTGACGAACCCGGATATGCTGCACAGCGGGATTCTGCCGCACCATACGAAGTGGGTCAAGCTGTTTGAGAACCTGCGGTATATCGTGATTGATGAAATTCATACCTATCGCGGCGTGTTTGGGTCGAATCTGGCGAACGTGCTGCGGCGGCTGCTGCGCCTGTGCGATTTCTACGGCAGTCATCCGCAGTTCATCCTGTGCAGCGCGACGATTGCGAACCCGAAGGAACTGGCGGAAACGCTGACGGGGCGCGAGGTCAGCCTGGTGGATGATAACGGCGCGCCGATGGGCGTGCGGCACTTCGTGTTCTACAATCCGCCGGTGGTCAATCGGCAGCTGGGCATCCGCAAGGGCGTTTTGCAGGAGACGCGGCGGATTGCAGGGCTGCTGCTGCAGAATGGGATTCAGGCGATTACGTTCGCGCGGTCGCGGCTGGCGGTTGAGGTGCTGACGAAGTACCTGAAGGACATGGTGCGCGACCCGCTGGGGAACGCCGGGCGGGTGCGCGGCTATCGCGGCGGGTATCTGCCGACGGAGCGGCGCGAAATTGAACGCGGGCTTCGCGCAGGCCGGGTGGACGCGGTGGTGTCCACGAACGCGCTGGAGCTGGGCATCGACATCGGCGCGCTGGATGCGTGCGTGCTGTGCGGCTATCCGGGAACAATCGCGAGTGCATGGCAGCAGGCGGGGCGCGCCGGGCGGCGCAAGGGAACGTCCATCGTGTTCTATGTCGCGTCCTCGGCGGCGCTTGACCAGTACATCGTGTCCCACCCGGACTATCTGATGAAGCGCTCGCCGGAGAACGCGCTGCTGAATCCGGATAATTTGTATATTCTGCTCAACCACTTCAAGTGCGCGGCGTTTGAACTGCCGTTTGAGGATGGCGAGGGCTTGGGGAATGCGCCCGGTGCGCCGGAACTGCTGGAATACCTTGATGAGGCGGGGATTCTGCGGCACGTCGGCGGGCGGTATCACTGGTCGGCGGAGGATTTTCCGGCAAGCGAGATTTCCCTGCGGTCGGCGCGGGCGGAGGAGAATTTCGTCATCATCGACACGACCGATCCGGCGAACCACCGCGTCATCGGCGAAATGGACCGTTACACCGTGCCGATGCTGCTGCACGAAAACGCGATTTACATGCACGAGGCGCAGCAGTATCAGGTGGAAAAGTTGGATTTCGACGCCTGCAAAGCGTTCATCCGCCGCGTGGACGTGGGGTACTACACCGACGCGGACTTGAATGTGACGCTCTCCCTGCTGGACAAGGAAAAAGAGGAAGAGCAGGACGGCGGGCTGACGGCGCTGGGCGAAATCCGCGTATCGACCTTGGTGACGATGTTCAAGAAGATTAAATTCGATACGCACGAAACCTTGGGGTTCGGGCATGTGCGGCTGCCGGAGACGGAAATGCACACAACCGCCATGTGGTGGACGCTGCCGGATACGCTGGCGGCACGGTTCGAGAGCGACACGCTGAAAAATGGCATGATGGGCGTGGCGAATCTGCTGCGGATTGTTGCGCCGCTGTCGCTGATGTGTGCGCCGCAGGACATTGCAATCGTCTATCAGGTGAAAAGCCCGCTGACGGACAAGCCGACGCTGCTGCTCTATGACAACATCCCCGGCGGCATCGGGCTGGCGCAGAAGGCGTATGCGATGCGGAAGCTCCTGCTGGAGCAGGCGCTGCAAGTTGTGCGGGACTGCCCGTGCCGTCAGGGCTGTCCGGGGTGCGTCGGGCCGGTGGGCGAAATCGGCGAGGACGGCAAAGCGACCGCCATCGCCCTCTTGGAGGCACTGACGGAATGAATCTGCGAGACAAGCTCAAGGCGATTGAAAAGCCGAAATCACCCCCGAAAGCGCTGGAAAAGCAGTTCACGGACTGCTACCACGGGCGGGAAATGCGCAAGTTATCCGAATTTCCCGGCGCGTTTGACCTTGACCTGTCTGCCCTTCGCCTGATGACGCAGGAAACGCTGCCGGACGATCTCGACTCGCGGAACATTCTCTATCTGGACACCGAAACCACCGGGTTTATGGGCGCGGGGACTGTCGCGTTCGAGGTCGGCATGGGTTGCCTGACGGATTCGGGATTCCAGATTCATCAGCTGGTGATGCGCGATTATCCGGAGGAAAAGTTTCTGCTGCAATCCATTGCGGATACGCTGATGGGCTACGACGCGATCTGCACCTTCAATGGACGGACATTCGACGTGCCGCTGCTGCGCGACCGCTTCCTGATGAACCGCATGGATGATTCGTGCCTTGACAAGCCGCACATTGACCTGCTGCACATGGCGCGGCGGGTGTTCAAACTGCGCTTGCAGCGGTGCAATCTGGGCAAGCTGGAAGAAGCGGTGCTGGGCATTCCACGCTTCGATGATTTGCCGGGCGCGCAGGTGCCGCAGCGCTTCTTCGACTACCTCAAGACGGGAAATTTTGACCTGCTGACGGATGTGCTGGAACACAACGCGCAGGATGTGGCGAGCCTATGCGTGCTGCTGACGGCGATGGTGGAAATGTACCGCGCACCGGAAAACGTGCGGCACGACGAGGATGTGTTCTCAATGGGCGTGGCACTGGAACGCTTTCAGCATGTGCCGGAAGCGCGGAAGTGCTATCAGCTGACGAGCGGCAATCTTCATGCGCAGGGGCAGGAGCGTCTTGCGCAGAGCTACCGCCGGGGCGGCGAACGAGACGAGGCGGTAAAGGTCTGGCTGGGAATGATTGCGCGGCACGAGGGCGGAACGAAGCCCTACATCGAGCTGGCGAAGCACTACGAGCATTACGAGCGGGACTACGAATCCGCGCTGGACATGACGAGGCGGGCGATGGCGCTGTCCGCCGAACCGTCATTATTCGATCCGCCCTCTGTACAAGAGGAGCAAAATGCGCTACAATATCGGTATGACCGCCTGAAAAAGAAGGCAGCCAAAAACCGCTGAAGGAGAAACGACAATGGGATTCATGGCGACCATCAAGGCGCAGCAGGCCATGCGCGCGCACGGAAAAGGCGATCTGGAACAGGCAAAGAAGCTCTATGAGGAAGCTATTGACAAGGGGCTGATGTCCGCGCGCCCGATGCTGGGCTATGCGATTCTGCTGATTCGCGAGGGCAGCTACGACAAGGCGATGCCCCTGCTCATCAAGGCACAGAAGTGTCCTGACCTCACGCCCGACCAGAAGAGTCAGCTTTTTGTGGATTATGCGGCGTGCCTGATGAAGAAGGGCGAGTTGGACAAGGCGATTCACCTGCTGGAAAAGCAGCACAACCGCGCGCCGATTGGTCTGACCTATCAGACGCTGGGATACATGTACGTCGAGAAGTATTCGGGCGCAAAGCCGGTTGCGGAAGCCGAGCCGGAGAAAGCCGCCGAAGCGCCGGAAATGCCCGACACGGAAGCATCCACCGAAGCAGCGGAAGAGCAGCCGAAGGTCAAAACGCAGGAGGACATTGACCGCGAATGGCAGGAGGGTATCGACAAAATGTTCGCCTTCATTCAGGAGTCGGTGGACTATGACGACGAAGACCCGGTGTGCCTGGACAACTTGGGTCAGGCATATTACCGCGTGACGGGCGAGAAGGACAAGGCGAAGGAATGGTTCGAGAAGGCACACGCGGAGAAGGATTCGCAGATAGACACGCTGTGGTTCCTGTCGCGCTATGATTTGGAAGCGGGCGACAAGGCAGCGGCGATTGCAAAGCTGGAAAAGGCGCTGGACGGGCGCTTCTCTCCGCTGAACTTCTGCACGAAGGAAATGGTGCAGGAGGAAGTTGAACGGCTGAAAGCCTAAGGCACACTAACTAACAACGCTCCGATAAAGCTCAAGCTGCATGGGAGAGTGCAGGCGAAGGGGTCAAGGGGGCGACCGTAGACTTTGTCTGTTTCCATTGCCCCCTTGTCGCCTCCGCAGAGGCGAAATCCCTGCATAAACACGCGAAAACATTATGCAGATGTCGCCAACTGAATCGCGCGAAAGGGTCAAGGGAGGAACTCCCTTGCAGAGGCAGAGCCTCTGGGGGCATATGATGTCAGCGGAGGGGGTGTATATCCTCTCCGCCAAGACCTGTTTTGGAGGAATCACCATGGAAAAGGAAACACTGATCGTCGTTGGGCTGGGGAATCCGGGCACGCAGTACGCCCATACCCGCCATAACGCGGGGTTCGATACGCTGGAAATGCTCTGCCGCAAGTGGGGCGTAACGCTCAATAAGAGCAAGTGCAAGGGGCTGCTGACCGAAACGACCGTGGACGGCAAGCGCGTCGTCCTCTGCGCCCCGCAGACGTTCATGAACCTGTCCGGCGAGTGCGTCAGCGAACTGCTTAATTGGTATAAAGTGCCGCTGGAAAATCTGCTTATCATTTATGATGATATTGATTTGCCCGCCAGCCGCCTGCGCGTCCGCAAATCCGGCAGTGCCGGGACGCATAACGGAATGCGCTCCATCATCGCCCATACGCCGGGGCAGAATTTCCCGCGCGTGCGGATTGGCGTGGGCGCAAAGCCCGATGGCTGGGACTTGGCGGACTGGGTGTTGAGCAAGTACACCATCCGCGAAGAGCAAATCGCCATGCAGCAGGCGTTCGAGCGCGCGGCGGACTGCGTGGAGGACTGGGTCAAAAACGGTATTGACCATGCCATGCAGGAATACAATAAGACCGTGTAAGCACAGGCGTATTTTTCGTACCACGACTCATCCCAAGGAGCGCATATGAATCAGGCATTATTATCCGGCATTGCGTCGAAAGCGTATGACAAGCTGCTGAAAGCAACGGAAAGCAAACAGCCCATCGCCGTGACGGGGCTGCCGGACACAATGGCGGCGTATATCGCGTCAAAACTCTGCGCCGATACGGGCAAAAAGGTGCTGCTGATTTCCGGTAATGACCTCAAAGCGGCGCACGACGCCGAGGACGGCCAGCAGCTGCTGGAAACGGGTGTGGCGTGTCTGCCGGGGGGCGAAATCGACCTCACGCGCGGCGCGTCGAGCCACGAAAGCGCATGGCGGCGGCTGGAAGCACTGGCAAGGGCGCAGGAGGGGGATATCCGCCTGCTCTGCACGAGTATGGATGCCGCCTTGCAGCGCATGGGCAGCGCCGACCGCTTCCGCGAAGAGACGATTCGCCTTGCTCCCGGCGACCGAATCGACCTGAACGACCTCATCCGCCGCCTGACCGCCATGGGCTACGAGCGCGTCAGCATGGTGGAGGGCAAGGGGCAGTGTGCCCTGCGCGGCGGCATCATCGACGTGTATCCGCCGGCGTGCAGCCAGAGTTTGCGCATTGAGTTCTTCGACGACGAGGTGGACTCCATCCGCGAATTTGACTGCATCAGCCAACGCAGCCTTGATTCGGTGGAGAAATGCACGCTCACGCCCGCGACGGAGGTATTGCTTCCACCGGTGGATGCGGAAAAGGCAGCGCGGCGGATGCGGGACGCCATCGAGCGGCAGGGGGGCGACCTGACGCCCGCAAGTTCGACGCTCTTTTCGGATTTGCCGCCGCTGCCGGAGGATGACGCGGACGCTCCGGACTTCTTCGACAAGAACATCACCCCGAAGATTCGCGAAAAGCAGCAGACTGCCGCGCGCAAGGCGGAACTGGAACGCCGCCGCGCCCAACTGATGGCGGACGCGGACATGCTGGCGGAGGGGCTGCTGTTCAAGCGCATTCGGGCGTGGCTGACCGTGCTGACGGACGATACTTATACGGTGCTGGACTGGTTTGAGCCGGAAATCGTCGTGCTGAGCGACCCGAATCTGCTCAGGAAGCGCGCGGAGGAACGCCGGGCGGGCTTTGCGGAGGATCTCGAAGGCGCGATGAGCCGCGACGAAGCCGTCAAGGAGCAGGAAACCCTGCTGATGGACTGGGACGAGCTGCTGCGGCATGTGCAGGGGTACGCGACGGTCGCTGTGACGGAGTTTCTGGAAGGCATGGCAGGCGTGGCGGTCAAGGATGCCGCTGATCTTGGCGTGCAGCGCGTGGCAGGGTATTCGTCGCAGATTCGCCCGCTGGCGGAGGACTGCGACGGCTGGCTGCGCGAAGGCTACCGCGTGGCGGTGCTGTGCGGCGGCGTGGCGCGCGGTCAGCGTCTGGCGGCGGCGCTGGAAGAACACGATGTCGCCGCGTCGTTCGCGGAGAAAATCGACAAACTGCCGGAAGAATGTGTGCAGGTGCTGCCCGGCACGCTGACGCACGGCTTCATCTGGGAAGAAGCGCGCCTGATTGTCGTCAGCGACACGGACGTGTACGGTACGGGCTACCGCAAGGCGAAGAAGCGGCAGGCGGCGGGCGAGAAGATTGCGGCGTTCACCGACCTGAAGCCCGGCGACTTTGTGGTGCATGAGGAACATGGCGTCGGCATTTATCTTGGCACAGCGCAGATGAAAAACGGCGGCACGCGCCGGGACTATCTGCAAATCCAGTATCAGGGGAGCGACAAGCTCTATGTGCCGATTGAGGCGCTCAGCCGTGTGCAGCGCTACATCGGCAATCCGGCGAATCCCCCGAAGCTGAACAAGCTCGGCGGCGGCGACTGGCAGAAGCAGAAGGCGAAGGTCAAAGAGGGCCTGAAAAAGATGGCGTTTGACCTTGTGAAACTCTATGCGCGGCGCTCGCAGGAAACGGGCTTCGCGTTCAGCGCGGATACGCCGTGGCAGCGCGAATTTGAGGACATGTTCCCCTACGAGCTGACCCCGGATCAAGAGCAGAGCGTGAAGGAAATTACGGCGGACATGGAATCGCCGCGCAACATGGACAGGCTGCTGTGCGGCGACGTGGGCTACGGCAAGACGGAGGTCAGCCTGCGTGCAGCGTTCAAGGCGCTGATGGACGCCAAGCAGGTTGCGATTCTGGCGCCGACGACGATTCTGGCGCAGCAGCACTACAACACGGTCTTGAAGCGCTTCAAGGGCTTCCCGGTCAAGGTGGACGTGCTGAGCCGCTTCCGCACGGCGAAGGAAACCAAGGACGTTCTGCGCCGCGTGAAGGAGGGCGAAATCGACATCCTTGTCGGTACGCACCGTATTCTGGGCAAAGACGTGCAGTTCAAGAACCTCGGTCTGCTGATTGTGGACGAAGAGCAGCGATTTGGCGTGCAGCATAAGGAAATCATCAAGAACATGAAGCATCAGGTGGATGTGCTGACACTCTCCGCCACGCCGATTCCGCGCACGCTGCACATGTCGATGGTCGGCATCCGCGATATGTCCGTGCTGGAAACGCCGCCGGAGGAACGACTGCCGGTGCAGACGCGAGTGATTGACTACAACGACGGCGTGATTCGCGACGCGATTCTGCGCGAGGTGTCGCGCGGGGGACAGGTGTACTTCCTCTATAACTCTGTGCAGACCATCGGCGCGTTCTATGAACGATTGAAGCAGCTTGTGCCGGAAGCGCGCATCGGCGTGGCGCACGGGCAGATGCGCGAACACGGCTTGGAGGACGTGATGATGGACTTCTACGGCGGCAGCTACGACGTGCTGCTCTGCACGACCATCATCGAAAGCGGCTTGGACGTGCCGACGGCGAATACGCTGATTGTCTTTGACGCGGATCGCTTCGGGCTGAGCCAGCTTTATCAGCTGCGCGGGCGCGTCGGGCGGAGCAATCGTCAGGCGTATGCGTACTTTACCATCCGCCCGGAACGCAGCTTGTCCGAGACGGCGGAGAAGCGCCTCGAAGCCATCAGGGAGTTCACGGAGTTCGGCGCTGGCTTCCGTATCGCCATGCGCGACCTTGAAATCCGCGGTGCGGGCAATATTCTGGGCCCGGAACAGCACGGGCACCTGGCGACCGTTGGCTACGACATGTATTGCAAGCTGATGGAGGAAACGCTTCAGGAGGCGCGCGCGGAGCAGGAGGGTCTGCCGCCCGCGAAGCCGCACCTCGAAACACGTGTGGACATCAAGGTGGATGCGTATCTGCCGGACGACTATGTACACGACGACCGGCAGCGGATGGAAATGTACAAGCGGATTGCGAGCCTAACGACGCAGGCCGACCGCGAGGACATCACCGACGAGCTGCTTGACCGCTTCGGCGAAGTGCCGCCGGTGGTGGAGACGCTGCTGGACGTGGCGCAGGTGCGCGTGCTGGCGAATCAGCTTGGCGTGTCGCTGGTGACCTACAAGCGCGGCGGCTTCCTCGTGATGAAGCTGAACGCGGAATACATGCCCGATCAGGCGGCGTTTATCCCCGCGATGGCGATAACGGACAAGCGCCTGATGCCCTCGACCACCGCCCCGGACGTGCTGCTGCTGGTTGACCCGACGCTTGGCGAATACGCGATGCTGTCCGAAGCGGTGAAGGTGCTGGGGAAGCTCAATGAGAATATCGAGACGATGCTGAAAAAGCAGAAAAAAGAAGCCAAGCCGACCGCCCAGAACAGCAACAACCCAAAAGGAAAGTGATGAAACGATGCCATCGCAGGAAACCTTCCTGACCGCCGCGAATCCCCCCGCGCCGCTGGCGGAGCGCCTTCGCCCGCAGAACCTCGATGAGTTTGCCGGACAGGAGCACTTGATCGGCAAGGGCAAAGTCCTGCGCCGCATGATTGAGGGCGATTTGGTGTCCTCCATGATTTTCTGGGGGCCGCCGGGCGTGGGGAAAACCACGCTCGCGCAGATTATCGCCCATCAAACGAAGAGCCATTTCATCAACTTCTCCGCCGTCACCAGCGGCATCAAGGAAATCCGGCAGGTGATGGAGCAGGCGGAAAGCGACCGGCATTTTGGCATCCGCACGATTGTGTTCGTGGACGAAATCCACCGCTTCAATAAGGCGCAGCAGGATGCTTTTCTGCCCTACGTCGAGAAGGGGAGCATTATCCTCATCGGCGCGACGACCGAAAACCCGTCCTTTGAAGTCAACAGCGCCTTGCTGTCGCGCTGCCGCGTGTTTGTGCTGCACGCGCTGACGGAGGAGAACGTGCTGGGGCTGCTCCACCGCGCTTTGCAGGACGAACGCGGATTCGGCGGGCAGAAAATCGACATGGCGGAGGATTTGCTGCGCGCGATTGCCGTCTTTTCCAACGGCGACGCGCGAACCGCCCTATCGACGCTGGAAATGGTCATCCTCAATGCCGATTTGGATGAGAACGGTCAGGCGCATGTGACGCAGGAAACCGTTGCGCAGTGTACGTCGCGGCGGTCGCTGCTCTACGACAAGAAGGGCGACGGGCACTATGACCTCATCAGCGCGCTGCACAAGTCCATGCGCAATTCCGACCCGGACGCGGCGGTCTATTGGCTGGCGCGGATGCTGGAAGGCGGCGAAGACCCGCTGTATATCGCGCGGCGCGTTGTTCGCTTCGCGAGCGAGGACATTGGGCTGGCGGATTCGCGCGCGCTGGAAACGGCGGTCGCGGCGTATCAGGCGTGTCACTTTCTGGGAATGCCGGAATGCACGGTGCATCTGACGCAGGCGGTGGTGTACATGGCGATGGCGCCGAAATCGAACGCGCTGTATGTGGCATATGAGACGGCGAAAAAGGATGCGCAGGAGCAAATCGCAGAGCCTGTGCCGCTGCAAATCCGGAATGCGGAAACCAGCTTGATGAAGAACCTCGGCTATGGCAAGGGCTATGTGTATGCGCACGACACGCAGGAGAAGCTGTCGGCAATGACGTGCCTGCCGGATTCGCTGCAAGGGAAGCGCTACTATCAGCCGACGGAGCAGGGGAACGAGGGGCGGTATAAGCAGCGGCTGGAAGAGATTTTGAGGTGGAAAGAGGAGCATAGGGGGAAGTAAGCGGAAAATCCCCCAAAAAAACAAAAACGCCTTGCAGGAGCATCACACTCTGCAAGGCTCTTTTGTATGGAGCGACTGGAAGCACACACCCAATCACAGTTCCCTTTTGAGGAGAATTATCTCTTCTGTTCGGGATTCTTCCACAAATCCGTGTTTCAGAAAAAGGCTGACAGCCGGATTGTCGATGGCAATATCATCATACAGAACGGAAACGCCGTTGCTTTTCGCCGCGGAACACAGCAAATCCAATGCTTCGCCGCCATAGCCTCTTCTTCTGTATTTCGCATAAATCATGACGTTGGCTATTTCCTGCTGCATTTCGGCATCATAGTGATAGGCAATTTCGCCAACAAACTGACCATCTTCGTTTTTGAGATACCTGTAATACCGCTTGCCATCAGGGTCAGCAATCCAGCAATCGTACCAGCAACGCCATTTATCTTCCCCAAAGGGAATTGTCCCGCCCCATGCGTGATTGTAAGACATGGTATCTTCATCCGCCAGCATCATTTGCCGAAACCACAAGTCCTCATATTTTGGCTCATACAGCGTCAGCATATTGACCTCCTGATGATGACTGTATTTCCAGATGGAAAGGCAAGAAAAAATCCGAACCCGCTTCCAATTGGAAAGTCAGATTCGGATTCTTCATGTCGTGCCGGAAGTGGGACTTGAACCCACACGACATCGCTGCCAACGGATTTTGAGTCCGTCGCGTCTGCCATTCCGCCATTCCGGCAAGCACAAAATAGTATAGCATAAAATCGGCGGTTTTGCAAGCGGTTTTGCGCGGCGGAGGAAAATTTTCGGTTCTTCACGGAAAGTAGGGGAAGCAAACAAGGGCTTAGGCGAAGCACCAAAAAGCTGCACGCGGAAGGAGC
>OHAE01002253.1_pt1 | contig 12152 bp, 16 predicted proteins | sample 1577061 | NCBI WGS metagenome assembly OHAE01 (sample SAMEA3541535, study PRJEB24748) | human gut metagenome | biome: human gut; feature: human-associated habitat; material: faeces | place: China | collected 2012
TTTAAATATCTAATACTTATAATTTATCAATAACGATACCTTTTAGGTATTAAAATAGATGATATTTCTATCATCTCTTAAAGTATTCTCTTGCACATTTGATAAGAACAGTTGTTGCTGATAAAAAAATTGTTCCTTTTTCCAAGCAAGTGGCATTTGTTGATGAAGTGATGATTTTAAAGCTAAAACATAAATCTTTATAACCATAACTTAGCTTGATACCTAAAACAACACTCACTTTGCTTTGTACAAAGAAGGGTTCTACCACGAGAAACATTTCCTTCATCTTTGCATGATATATTGAAAGATAATAAGATCATCCATATAAATTCTAATCGTAAATGGTTCTTTATGTTTGTCATATTTTTCAACAATTAAACATCTAAGTTTAAAACAATCATCATAATTAAAATCTTTAACTTCACTGTATTTCATGATTTCTACTTCTTAATCAACAACATATTCTTCACCCGGTGCTAAAATAACAACTCTTTCAGGATTAACGACATTGTCTAAAATATCTTGTGGATTTCCATTAAAAGCACTTGCTTCAGGTGCATCAACACTTCCCCAATGAATTAAAACAAGTTTTGTATTTGGATAAGTATTGGCAAGTTTATAGGCATTTTCTAAACCAATGTGCACAGGATTATCTGCAAAATCAAAGAACATAACATCTGTCGGGTCCATATGTAATTGACAGTCCATCAATTTAGAATCTCCTACATACCAAATTTTCTTTGTTGGTGTTTTTACATAGAAACCACAATATTCACGATCTTCCCATACACGATAATTATATTTAGCAATTTGATTTTGCCAAGCATGATCAGCAGGTGTAAGTTCAACATCAATATCATTAATTTGAATATGATCTCCTATATCATGTCCAATTCCATCTACACCACACTCTTCTTTCATTAAAGAAGCAACATAATAAGAAGTATGATATTCTTTACAAATATCTTTTAAATCTCTACACGTTGGTCTTGAATAATGATCGTTATCTACATGGGATACTAAAATAGCATCAACATGCGGTACATCTTTTACATCAATTGGCATATCAATCAATAAAGGCATATCAAATCCTTCTAATAGGGGATCTATCATAATCACTGTTCCATGGTCATTGATCATGGCTCCTCCTCCACCTAACCAATAAACACGGGTATTTCCTTGATCTTCAAAATCTTTTTTTGTCATTATGACTGTTTTTGGTGCAACTGCTTGTCCTTTTTCATTCTTTAACATAGATATTTCATCCTTTCTTTTATCTAATTCTATTATATTAAATGAAATATTAACAACAATGCATAATCCTCTTTATCTATCCATATATTGACAATTCATCTTATTTGTCCATTTATATAAATAATTATAGCTTCTTTAATAGGTAACTTATGATTAAAATTCAATAATTTCTGGTTCATGAATAAATGATGAAAAAATAGCTGTAGCATTTTCAAAATAGAAAACTTCCGTATTGCCATCATCTGCTTTATACATCTTTTGTAAACTTGGATAAGCATCTAACATAGATTGTCTTGCTTCATTACGATCATCTTCGATTAATTTTCCACTTACTCGTAACCATTCTCCATTTTTAAAAGCACAAATTTCTGCTTTAGGATTTTGATGAAGTTGTTTTGAAACATCTTTGACTTTTCCTGTTTGAATATAAAGCTTTCCTTCAAAAACATGTACTGTTCCAAAGGGTCTTACTCTTGGTTGATCACCTTCTACTGTTGCTAAATAATAAGTTTCTGCATCTTTTAAAAATTTTAATACTTTATCCATAATGATCCTCCTTTATTTACTTTATTTTATCATTGCATAAAGAAAAGGACAAAAAATTTGTCCTTACCATTTTTCTCCTGGATATTGCATTTTCCATTCTTTACGAAGTTGACTCATAATATCCATGACATCCTTTGTATACTCTAAATTTAAATGTGAATCATCTTGATTTCTAACAGCTTCTTCCATATCACACATTTCATAATAAAGTGCCTTTTCAGTATTTCCTTTTTCAATAACTGTTTGTTTTCCTGTTACAGCATCCACAATCGTTGCTTTTTGTCCACGAGGAAATTCATAAACTTCAATATACCCTTTTTCTAAAGAAATCATAATTCTTTTAGGTTGTTTTGAATGCATTGATAAAGCAATCGTTGCCATTTGTTGATCTTCATTTTTAAGTAAAATCGTTGCTTGTTCATCAGAGCCTGTAGGTGCAAACTTCACTTGACTTACAATTTCATTTGGCTGTTTAGACATAAAACTACGTACTGCAGAAAGAGCATAGACCCCAATATCTAATAAAGCCCCACCAGCAAGATTCATATTAAAGAAACGATTATTCATATCATATTCTTTAAAACTTCCAAAGTTTACTGTCATGATTTGCATTTTACCAAGTTCACCGCTTTGCACGATTTTCCATAATTCTTTATAGATTGGCATATGCCAAATGGTCATGGCTTCTGCAAGAATTAAATTTTTCTCTTTAGCAAGTGCTATCATTTCATCTAATTCACGACTATTTAACGTAATTGATTTTTCTACAAATAAATGCTTTCCATGTTCTAACGCCTTTTTCATAAATTGATAATGCGTATTATGTGATGTTGCCAAATAAATAATATCAACATTTTCATCATCAAACACTTCATCAATTTCATCATAGACTTTTTTAACACCATACTTCTTTGCAAAATCAATAGCTTTTGCCTGTGTTCTATTGGCAACTCCATAAAGTTTTTTATCCATCTTTAGTAAAGCTTGTGCCATTTCATTAGCAATCACACCTGTTCCTATGACTGCCCAGTTCAATTCTTTTTCCATACAAATCCCCCTTGTGACTTCATTTTATCATATTTGTGTATAAATAAAATCAACAAATGTCATATTATTATTTTTCTAATATGCTCGCAGTAACTTGAATATAAGTATATTCATTATTTTTTTAGCAATAAAATTCACTTCTAGATTTTTATTTTTACCAATGTATATCTCATATTTCTTTCTATGCAATTCAAAATAAACATTATTCTCAATACTAAATCATATCTTTTCTTTAGTAAAATATAATTTTTAATTCCTAAATCAATGATATAATACTTTTTCTTAGATTTTAATAATTCTTTAACTGAAGTACCCATAGATTCTACAAGATAATATAAATATGATGTTATGCTCAACTTCTTTATAACATACCGACCTAATAAGATATAATTTTAAGCGGAAACAAGATATGTTACAAATGAATAAACATTATGAACCTGAATTCAAGAAGAAGATTGTCCGCCTTCATCTTGAAAAGGGACGCTCCCTCAAAAGTCTTGCAACAGAATACGGAATATCCAACGCATATTTTTCAATCACTGGTATATCAACTATTTTTTTGAACTAAGATCTTCTACAGATGTATTCACACTGGAATCATCTGATAGCGTAGAAAATACTCCAATAAATAAAACAATCACTACTAGAATAATCATTCCTATTCCATAAGAAATCAAATGATTCATGATTGTTATTGGCTTTTTTATAAAATCTATAATTTTATTACCTGAATATTTCATCGTGGTTGTTTGTTGAACTTATTTAATGATTTTCTATATTTGTTCAACATTTTTGATTGGCTGTTTTAGTATATAATTTTATCTTTTCATTGCAATATACACTAATAATTTCAATATTTTATATTTCTATGCTTCTTATTGCATTTATCTCATCATTATTCAATAATTTATAGAACACTTTCGTTTTATTTAATACTTCTAAAATCTCTTTTAAATTTTTAAAAGAATGTGCCCCTTTTTTAATGTATTTCTTTGGCCATGATATAGATGAATTATTAAGAGCTGATTGCGGTATTAAAACATCTCTTCCTTGTTTTAGAGCATAATCTGCTTGTTTTAAAGCACCGCTTGTTTCCCCTGCTTCCATGATAATCGTTGCTAATGAGATTCCACTCATTGTCCCATTTCTTATTGGAAAATTCCATCTATAAACTGGATTACATGGCGGAAATTGTGAAACCACTAATCCTTTTTCTTCAATAGCTAATTGCAATTCTTTATTTTCTTTTGGATAGTATTGATTAATTGGAGTTCCTATAACTGCAATTGTTCTTCCACCATTTTGTAAAGCTGATTTATGAGTAACTGTATCGATTCCTTTAGCAAGACCAGCATTAACAACAAGATTTCTTTTGATAAGTGACTTTACAATTTTTTCTGTCTTCTTCATTGAATCTATTGTAGCATTTCTGCTTCCAACAACACATACAGACTTTTCATTCAATAAATGAACATTTCCTTTTAGAAATAGAAATGGAGGTGTTCCTTGTATGTCAGCTAATAGCTTTGAATATATTCCATCACCTTTTTTACTAAAATGACATCATCTGTTAATTTTGCAAAGCTATCTTTTACTTTCAAATAACAGTTATAAAACTCTTTTTCTGAAATATCTAATTTTGATGACAAATAGGGAATATTATTTTTTAATCCACTTCTAAAATCAAAATGGTCTATTTTTTCTAATTGATCTATATATTCACATGTCTTTTTATCATTATTATTAAAATATTGTTGAATCATATAATATAAGATTGCATCTCGAACATAAGCCTTGTTAATATTAAACATTCCTGCTTTTGTTGTATTTTTCACTTTAACCTACTATTCCTTTTTCTTATTTTTTAACAGTCATATCTTTTATAACATTATCAAGATATTTACTTAACTCATCAATTGTATATTGTTTATTATTTATAATTCTCTCTGATTCAATATAAACAAGTTGTTCATATAACTCTAACATTTTTTCTCTGCGATCATATGTCTCACTACTCATAATAATTAAATTCTCTTTATCATTAAATTCAAGATAAACAGGTTCATTGTTTTCTTTACAAAATTTTATAATTTCTCCAAGTTCTTTTTGCAATTTCGATGAACACTCTCTCTTGTTCACCTTGAATTTATCATTGAAATGTATTGTCATTGAATCTTCATCAATCCAGCCTTCTTCATTTGCTGAAGCTAAGCCTTCATTTAACATTTTCATTACTTCTAGTTCTGCTACCATCTTGTCATACTTTCTCGCCTTTCTTGACATTTCTTCTTGTTCATTTATATCCATAATAGTATAACAACCATGTCCATTTTTTGTTAAATAAACAGGAGACCCAACGGTAACATCTTCAAGTACTGCGCTGTAATTTCTTAAATCAGAGATAGGTTTTATATTTGGCATATTCTCTCCTCCTTTTACTAAAATCATTATACTATTATTTTACGTCATATTTAATGTAATATACTTTGTAAAATTTCACTTAACTTTTTATCCAATTTTCATTTGTACCATATCGATAATGAGAAGCACCACATACTTCTTCATTTCCAGCACAATGCCCTTCATCTAATAATTGATTAATTAAAATCTTTACTGAGTAATCATTGCTATTATAGTAAGACTCATAATCTTTATAATCTATTGAATGTGTCAGTTCTTTTCCACAATCACATTTAACCCAATATGTTACTTTTAAAATCTTTGTTTGTTCTTCCTTTTGAGATTGTTGTGCATTAGTAGTATTTCCACTTGATGCTGATTGACTTGGTGTTACAGATGAAGATTGATTGCTTTCAACGGAATGTACTGGTGTTTGCTTTGTTTCAACTTTCTTTTGTGTTTTATTTTCATTAGTATTTTGATTACTCGTTTTCTCTTGAGTTTGCACATCACTTTTTACAGATTCTTGATCTTCCTGAATCGTATTTTCTTCTATTTCTTGTTTGGTTGCATCATTTACAATTTCATCACTTTCATTGGTTTCATCTTTGGATACATCCTTTTTCTTTGTTTTCTTTTTTGATACCTCTTTTTGTGAAATAACTGCTGCTTTTTTATTTTCTACATGGCTATTCATTGGTAGTGCATTACAAACAACCAATAATGTAGATAACGCTAAAACTATAATATTACTTTTTTCATACTTTCTTCATCTCCTTTTATTCATCATTATTTATTTCATATACAGTTTAGACTTCTGTTTACTTATTATCAAATTTACTATTTCCTTTATTAATTTGTAAAAAGCACATTGTGAAAACACCTATTAATGCACCAATTTGCATTGAAACAATAATAATTATTACTTCCTTCATAATATCCACCTTCCTTCAAAAAAAGACCTATAGTCATTGCTATAGGTCTTTCTACATATTTAGTTTTGATGTTAAGTTTTAAATCATTTGAATTTTATGGTCTTGGTTTTAACCCATAGTAGATACCCAACCTTTCTGCTTTTCTCATTTGATAAGAATAATACAAGCTAGCTAGCGATAAAGTAGGTATTACTTTAGCAAGTGTATCAAAATAATATGAAACTCCAGCTAAAACCCCAGAAAATAAAGTAACTGGTGATTGTGGATTTTTAAATTTATCTATTAAATATTCTACAAATCCAAAATACGTACTAGAAACAGCCCCTTGTAATCCCGGTTCCAATTGGCTGTTCATATAATCTATTATTTCTTCTTCTTTTGTTTTTCCATTATCTAAAGCACCAGTAAATGCATTATACATTTTGGCACTTGTTGCTAAAATATCAGTAGTATTTGTTATTCCAACGGTATCTAATGCTGTTAAATAATCCGAATATTTTGAATCTAAAATATTTGACATTGATCCAAAGAATTCATAAGCAACTGCATATTTTCCACCTTTTTCTTTATAATTTTTTATTCCATTTGTACAAGTCCTAAATGCTTTATAAATAGCGACACCTGTTTGAGCTTTATAAAATTGTTCATAAGCATCTATATCATTTTGTGAAATAATATTTGCATATACAGGATGTCCAAAATTTTTTTCATCTGAAAAACTCTTATCATAGTTTATATTTTCAATATAATGTGAAGTATATAAATATATCGTATATATAGATTCATCATGGTTTCCATCATTATATTCTTTATTATAGACTGATCGAATATACTTCATTCTTTCTTTTTGTTCCTCTTTAGATGCAGGTGGATTTCCATCATATGGATCTCCACTTCGTGATGATTGTATATTAACTTTTTTTGGTATAGATGTATCAAATAAATCATTTTTATCTAAAGATATAGCGTCTAATAATTCATCATCCGTTTGAGTTAGCGTAATTAAATTCAATAATTGTCCTGATGTAACACCAGCTGAATTATATTTATCTGAAATATCAATTATTTGATCAGTCACTTCATCTAATGTAATTTCATCTTCTGCATTTACTGTTGGAATAGTTGTTAATATCATACCAGCTGCAATAATTCCAATAAATACTTTTTTAATCATAAACTTTCTCCTTCCTTTTCACTTAATCAACATCTAAACTAAATAATGTAAACTGATTATAATTATTAAACTTGATATCTACTTCTTGATTATTTTTTAATATAACTCTGTATTTATTTTCTTCACCAATTTCATATGAATCTATTTTCCCAACTAGATTTTCAATTACTGTAAAATCATCTTTGATGCTTTCATGACTTTTCATCATAAAAGTTGCATATCCCTTATATCGATAAACAAGTGAATATTCTTTTATCTCTAAAACATTACATTCTACATATGCTTTCGTCATGTATAAGTAATTTGCTTGTTTGAAGAAAGAAAAACTTAATCCAGATAACAGCAGAGTAATCGTCCAAAAAATAATAGATATCTTCTTAAAATGAAAATCGAGATAAACTAATTTTCGTCTCAACAAAAGTAATGTAAAATAAACTAAACCATCGAAGGATATTATATTAAGATATTTTTCAGCAATGATAAAAAACAACAAAACTGGGTACAAAATCAAAAAATAATTTTCGCCCAATATCTCATACACTCTATCTGATAGTGTTGGATATATATACTTTTTCAAAGACCTCACAAGAATTCACCTCCATTTTATCTTTATTAAATTTTACTATGTAAGCTTTTTCATTGTCAATTTATATAATAATTCACATACATAAAACATCTTTTTTTCTTCTATACTAATATTACTTTTCCCAGTAAGATAACAGGAAAGGGGTTCTTAGGGGAAAACCGAGTCACATTTCCCCACAAAAAACAGACTCCCCCTTCACTAAGTCTGCTGAAATAAAATGTACAAAAAATACAGTTATATATGTAACTGTCATCTTTCTTGCTCTTTATTTCTTCTTTTTGCCCATCCTTTTAAAAGTTTCAATATAACTTCACTTTTTTCTCTAGGCGTATAGTTTTTTGGAAAATATTCATTAATATCTTCCATTTTAAACGATAATTTTTCTTTCTGATTTGCTTTTTCTTCCTTCATTATTGAATAAATAACGTTTTCATCTAAACGATTTTCTCTTGATAACTCCTTCATTCTTATTGCTTGAGCATGTGACGGTGTTAAATCAAGTTCTACAATATTTTTTACAACAAATTGTTGATTTTCTTTTGAAAGATATGAAAGTTCCACAGCAGGATTAAATGCAATCTTTTTCCCATCAGTTCTTATACCATCGACCATATCACGCAATGGCTCAATTAATTCTGTTAAACGTATAAATCTTCTAATTTGATCTCTTGATTGTTTTACTTCTTCACTTAATATATCTACTGACCACTTATTTTGGGACTTCTGTGCAACTTGCGTAGAAGTTGATGATATCTGTTTTCCTTGATGTTTCATTGCATCTAATTTCAATTTGTAAGCAAATCCTCTTTCAGTTGGTAAGATGTTTTCCCTTTGTATATTTGAATCAACCATAATAATTGTTGCTTGGTCATCAGTAAGTTCTCTTACAATAGCCTGTATCTTTTCTTGACCATTTACCATTGCTGCATTCATTCTTCTGTGACCTGAAATCATTTCGTATCCATGACCATTTGGATGTGGTCTTACAAGAACAGGAACTAAAATACCATTCGCTGAAACACTTTTAACAAGTTCAGACATCTGTTCATCATTTCTAACTCTAAATGGATGATTTTTAAACTCCTGAATATCTTCAACAGGAACTTCCATTATCTTCTCTAGTTTTGCCTCCTGTCTTTGTTCTTCGTTGGTAAATAAATCATCGTACGTAGGAACTCTTATGTCGTTTATGCTCTTTTTCGGCATTTAAGATGACCTCCTTTGTAAAAGCTTCATAAGCTTTAGTTGCTGCACCTTTTGGATCATATTGAAATATGCTTTCTCCTATACCTGTACTTTCTGCTGCCTTTGTACATCTTGGAATTGTTGTATCAAATACCTTGATATGACCTCCAAAATTTTCTCTAACTTCGTGTGTGATTTTCTTTGATAGATTGGTTCTTTCATTTGTCATTGTAATCAACACACCTTCAATTTTTAAATCATGATTAAGATTTCTTCTAACCATATTAATTGATCTTAATAAGTCAGCCATACCTTCAACTGCATAAGGCTCTGCCTGTACAGTTATAACAACTTTATCAGAAGCAGTAAGAGCATTAATAGGTAGATTATCCAGTGACGGATTTGTATCTATAATGACATAATCATAATCATCTTTTACGGTATCAATAAATCTTTTCAATACCGTTTCTCTACACATAGCACTTTCTAATTTAGAATTTATTCCTGCAAGAGAAATATTTGATGGAACAATATTAACATTTTCATTACTGTGAAGTATTAGCTGTTCTCTATTAAGTGGTATATCTTCAATAACTGATACAATAACATCCTTCATAGATAAAGGATATTGTGTACTGTCATAAAATCCAAATGCTTTTGTTGAATGTCCTTGTGGATCTAAATCTAACAGCAATACCTTTTTGTTATTTAATGCAAGACATGCACTTAAACTAACAGATGTCATTGTTTTACCTACCCCACCCTTTTGATTTGCAATTGCTATTACTTCGCTCATTTGTAATCACTCCTATCTTTATATATTGCATTAAATTAACCTCCTTTCTTTTTTGCCAATCAATGATTGGCTATGTAAAAAAGCCATCTACTATGATGACTTTTATATGCTATCTTTCTTGTTGTTTATGTTTTGTATTTTTACTGTAGTCTTTTAATGGAACTTTCTTATCCATTACATGCTCTCTAAGTTTAAAAAAATTATCATGACTTTCAGAAGCAATGATATAGTCAAAACAGAATTTTCCTCTGTCGGCTGATGGTTCAACTGTGCTTAAATACCTTTTATCATTAAAAGCAGAATAGATAAAAGCATCTCCAACCTCTAAATCTTTAGCAAGTCTTATATTACCCTCATAGAATAAAACGAATGGTGGACATGCAATTTGTTTCAAAACTGTAGGATAGTTGTTATCTAAAATTGTTACATACTTTGTTTTCAATCCTCTTTTTAATTTAATAAATTCATTTTCATCTACAGGAACTTTTTCTTTTATGTCGTTATATATTTTTTCAAAGTCACCATCATGCTTCAAAGCAAAATAAAGCAATACATTATTCATAAATTCATCACCTCCTTTATATGAAAAAAGGAAATCCATTTTGAATCTCCTTTGCTTATTAAATTGTTTACTTAGTCCCTTTTAATTTCTAATATGTTATCTAGTTTGTTAGAAAAGCCCTATTTTTGTTAGATAAAAAATCAAGAAAAGTTCCTCACTTTGTTAGAAAGAAAAAAGGATATTCAATAAGCAATAATACCTATCAAACATCCTATTTTTAATAGAAAAACCAATAAAAATGGCGGTACTTATGGGATTCGAACCCATGACCCTGTGCTCCGGAGGCACATACTCTATCCAACTGAGCTAAAGTACCATATATTTTTTGTAGAAATTATAATCATTTTAGCTAAACACCTGTTTACGCTCCGGAGACGTACGCTTTATCCAGCTAAGCTATAGTACCAACAAATATATTCTATCATATTAGAGATAAATAATGTATCAAATATAGTATTTTAAATCAATATTTGTTAGAATGTCATCCATGGGGTGAGGTTATGAAAAAAGGAATTATTATTACATTATTAGGTGGTACATTTTGGGGTATTTCTGGAACCATGGGACAGTTTCTATTTCAAACTTATCATTTAAATACAATGTGGCTTACAACATTGCGGATGATCTTTGCTGGAATCATATTATTAAGTGTTTGTTTTATCAAAGATACGAAAAAAACATTAAGTATCTGGAATAATAAAAATGATGTCTTTCAGCTTGTTTTGTTTGCACTATTAGGATTAATGTTTTGTCAATATTCCTATATGACAGCAATCTACTATTCAAACAGTTCAACCGCAGCTATTCTACAATACTTGAATCCAATCTTTATTATGTTCTATACATGTCTTGTTTGTAAAAGACTTCCTTATAAAAAAGAACTTCTTTGTGTTATTTTAGCTTTTGGTGGAACCTTCATCCTAGCAACACATGGAAATATTCATGAAATGATCTTATCTTTTGAAGGATTGTTTTGGGGAGTGATGGCAGGATTGGCTGCTTCGTTTTATTCATTGCTTCCTCGACATATCATGAATAAATACGGCAGTTTGATTCCTACAGGCTATGCCATGATTATTGGTGGTGTCGTATTAGGAATCATCGGACGTGTTTGGAATATCTCTGCTTCTTTAGATATTTATGGCTATTTAGCAATGGCAGGAATTATTATTATCGGAACTGTTTTAGCTTTTTCAATGTATCTTATAGGGGTCAATCTTATTGGACCTATGAGAGCTTCATTAATTGCTGCAGTTGAACCATTAAGTGCAACAATTTGCATGTGTTTATGGTTGCATTCTCCTTTTACATTAATGGATGTATTAGGTTTTATTATGGTTATGTCAACAATCTTCATATTATCTTATAAAAAGAAAGCATCATAAAAATAGCATAAAGTATTTAACTTTATGCCATTTTTTTATGATTTAAAATATTTTTCTATTTCTAAAACTTCATCTTCAGAAACTTTTAACAATTCAACTGCTTTTGAAAACGAAATACTTAAGCTATTCATCAAATTTGTTATTAATTCAATATTTTTCTTTCTTCTTTCCAATTTTTGTCCTTGTTCAAGCCCCATAGAATGTCCTTTTTCTATATTTTCTCTGGTTATCATTTCTCCTAAATTACACATCTTTTTAACCTCCTTCTCTATTTCTTCAAAT
>OHAE01002257.1_pt1 | contig 12140 bp, 8 predicted proteins | sample 1577061 | NCBI WGS metagenome assembly OHAE01 (sample SAMEA3541535, study PRJEB24748) | human gut metagenome | biome: human gut; feature: human-associated habitat; material: faeces | place: China | collected 2012
TCCGGATGTGGAAAGACAACGACACTGCGTATGATTTCCGGTTTTGAACTGCCGACTTCCGGTGTGATTAAAGTCCAGGGGGAGAGCGTAGAGAAAAAAGAGCCGTATCAGCGTGATGTCAACACGGTATTTCAGAATTATGCGTTATTTCCGAATATGAATGTTTTTGACAATGTAGCGTATGGACTTAAGGTGAAAAAAGTTCCGAAAACTGAAATTAAAGAGAGGGTAACGGAAATGCTTAAGCTTGTCCAGCTTGAAGGTTTTGGCAAGCGGCGCATCACTCAGATGTCCGGTGGACAGAAGCAGCGTGTGGCAATTGCAAGGGCACTGATTAACCGCCCGAAAGTATTGCTTTTGGATGAGCCGCTTGGCGCACTTGATTTGAAACTGAGAAAGCAGATGCAGATTGAGTTAAAGCGTTTGCAGAGAAAGCTTGGTATTACCTTTGTTTATGTAACGCATGATCAGGAAGAGGCGCTTACGATGAGTGACCGCATTGCGATTATCAATCAGGGTGTTTTGGAACAGGTGGATACAGCATTTGATATTTATGAACATCCAAAGACAAGGTTTGTTGCCGGATTTATCGGCGAATCCAATATCTTTGATGCTGTTGTAATCAGTCAGGACGGTGATACCGTAACGGTTGGTACGGAGGTCGGAAAAGCGCAGGCATCCGGCTTTACCGGTGAACTGGCAGCAGGAACTGCCGTTTCGGTATCGGTTCGTCCAGAAAATATGCTGTATTCGAGAGAGCGGGTAGAAGGATTTCATATCAAAGGGGTGGTGAAAGAACATATTTATGTCGGAAACCTGATTAAAACCATTGTTTTACTAAATGATGGAACGGAAGTAAAAATTAATCGATTTTCGATGGATGACCTTCCAAAAGAGGGAGAGATGATTTATCTGTACTGGCATCTGGAAAAGGGAATCGTACTGCCGGAGAAAAATCTGGTAGATACGGATGCTTCCCGTGATATTGAAGGAGGCGATGAGGATGAAGAAGAATAAAGAAGGAACGCAGGTTGCGAAACACAAAGACAAAAAATCGTTTAAGGCGAGACTATCTTCTATTATAATGTGTGCGCCTGTTACAATTTGGTCGGTTCTGTTTGTGCTTGTGCCGGTCGGAATGCTTTTGTTCATGAGTTTTATGACGAAGGGACCGCTTGGAAAAATCGTGTATAAATTTACACTGGATAACTACGCAGAAATTTTTAAACCGGTTTATGTAACGGTTGTGAAACAGTCGCTTTTGATTGCCGTGTGGACGACTGTTCTCACCATTTTACTTGGGTATCCACTAGCTACCGTGATTGCCCACGTGAAGAAAAAGACTTCCGGTGTTCTGACGGTGCTTCTGATGCTTCCTTTATGGGTCAGCGGTCTGGTTATTTTGTATAGTTTTGTTGTTATGTTAAATAATTCCGGTATCATCAATACGGTACTTATGTCACTTGGTATAATCAAAAAGCCGATTGACCTTTTGTATAACAATTTTGCAGTTATCGTCGGTATGATTTATATGTTTCTGCCATTTGCGGTGCTGCCTATGTATTCCTCGATTGAAAAACTTGACCCGGGTCTGATTGAGGCATCGAAGGACTTGGGAGCGGGACCGATTAAGACATTTTGCAAAGTGACTCTGCCGCTTACGGCACCGGGAATCTTTGCCGCAGTAATTCTTACATTTATCCCTTGTATCGGATATTATATGGTAACGGATATGCTCGGTGGCGGTACCTCGATGATGGTTGGTAACTTGATTTACCGTCAGTTTACCATCGCGAGAAACTGGCCGTTTGGCGCCGCCCTATCCATTATTCTGGCAGCGATAATTTTGTTAATGGTATTAATCTACACGAAACTTGGTGGAGATTTGGATGATTTGGGGGCTTAGTCTATGGAAAAGAGAAAGAAGAAAAAACGAGTGATGTCAATCCTCGGAAAAGTATATGTCGTCCTATTGTTTTTGTTTATCTACGCACCGGTTTTTGTCATGATTGCTTTTTCGTTTAACGATAGTCATGCCAATGTGGTGTGGTCGGGATTTACAACAAAATATTATGTGAAACTGTTTGGTGATTCCGGGATTTGGGAAGTGCTTGGTACGACACTTTTGATTGCGGTAATTTCCACTTTGATTGGTCTGGTTGTCGGAACAACCGGAGCGGTCGGATTGCGCAATGCAAAGTTTAAAGGAAAGAAATTGATTATGAATACCATTTATTTTCCGATTGTAATTCCGGAAATCGTGCTTGCGGTTGCACTGTTGCTCGTCTTTAACCTGTCAAATATCGGATTAAGTATCGGTACTATCATTATTGGTAATACAACATTAGTTCTTCCGTATGTTTATATTACGGTAAAGGCAAGACTTGTCGGCATGGACCCAAGTATTGAAGAGGCGTCCATGGACCTTGGTGCAGACCGTGTGTACACATTTCTTCATGTGACACTGCCGGCGATTATGCCGGGAGTTATGTCCGGCGCATTTATGGCATTTTCTTTGGTACTGGATGAACTGATTGTAACGAGTTTCCTCGCCAATGCCGAGACAACGACACTGCCGATGAAGGTGTACTCAATGATTAAGAAAGGTATTTCGCCGGAAATCAATGCACTGACAACGATTATTTTTGGTGTTTGTCTGCTTGGACTTTTCGCTTATCTCATTCACTGGATGCTGCATGCACATAAGGTGAAAAAGGTTCGTGCTAATGCGATGATGTAACTGTTTTCTGGAAAAGGAGGGTGCTTATGTCAGATACAAGAATTGATTTTTTATATTTAAATGAAAAAGATATGATAGATGCCGGTGTTTTGGATGCCGGACATTGTGTGGAGACGATGGAAGAAGTACTTTGTCTTTTGGCAAAAGGCGACGTTTTGATGGGCGGAAAAAATCGGAGAGAGCATGGCATCCAATTGATTTTTCCAAAGGAATCGGAAATCCCAGGCTTCCCTCTAGAGGATTCGCGTGACCGAAGATTTATGTCGATGCCGGCGTATCTCGGTGGACGATTTCATTTAGCCGGTGAAAAATTTTATGGCTCAAATGGGCGGAATGTGAGGAAAGGACTGCCGCGTTCCATTTTGATGGCGACACTAAATGATGTGGAGACCGGACAGCCGCTTGCCTATATGTCAGCCAATTTGCTGTCTGCCATGCGCACCGGCGCGGTGCCGGGGGTGGTTGCCAAGCATTTGTCAGTAAAAAATCCGAAAGTGCTGACACTTTTGGGTCCCGGTGTTGTGAACAAAACATGTCTGATGGCATATATGTCCCAGTTTGATTCCATTGATACCATTAAGATTAAAGGAAGTTCTGCGGCATCCGCAACAGCGAAAGAAATGGAGCGTTTTATTAAGGAAAAGTATCCGCAGGTTTCTCATATTGTTTTGTGCGGTACGGATGAAGAGGCGGTAAAGGATGCGGATATCATCAGTGAGGCAACCTCGGTTGAAAAACGCCGGTGGCCGGTGCTGAAGCCCGAATGGATTAAGCCCGGCTGTTTGATTATTTCCTCCGGCACAATGGATTTTAGCGATTATGATTTTATGGTGAAAGATATCCGCAAAATTGTGGATAACTACCCGATGTATGAGGAGTACATAGAAATTTATGAGGAGTGGGATGAAAATGGAAAGCGTCTCTCATCAGGAATCCCCGGCATGTATTATGTCAACATGGTGAACGATGAAAAAATTGAGCGTTCAGAAGTGACAGAGCTTGGTGAGATTTTGCTCGGTGAAAAAAAAGGGCGCAAATCGGATGATGAAATTATCATGGTTAGTGTCGGCGGTATGCCGATTTTAGATGTCGGTTGGGGGTATGAGTGTTACTGCAAGGCGAAAGAAAAGGGCATTGGAACGACATTGAATTTATGGGAAAAACCGTATCTTTATTAACAAAGGGGGCGGTTGGTATGAATCGAAGAATTACGGTGAAATACTGTTTTTTGCAGGGAGGATACTGGACGCTCGCAGCTGTAGCGATGGCGTTTACAACACCGCTTTTAGAGGCAAAAGGTTTTTCCGGAACAGAAATCGGAATTTTGAGCGCTGTCAAATATCTGGCAGTGCTCATTTTTCAAATGGTATTAGGAAGTTTTGCGGATAAACACGCCGAAAAAGTTCCGTTGCAGCGCATGTTGATTCTCATGACTTTTGTAAATATTATTTTTTCTTTTTTATTTTATTTAACCGGACATACGATGTGGATGGCAATGCTCACGCTAATTGTTTTTGGTATGACAATCCACTGCGCTTCGCCCCTTGTGGATTCGCTGTCCATCCAGTACATGAACCACGGCGTGAAAATGAACTACGCCATATCGCGTGCCTGCGGTTCTTTGTGCTGGGCCGTTTTCTGCGTTGTGGTCGGTTTGATTGCCGATGCGTTTGGGGCAAACCGGATTTTGATTTTCCAGATTGTCGTAAGTTTTTTGTTTGCTTTTTTTGCGTTTAATATGGATGCTGTCGATTTTTCAAAGGGAAGAAAAAAGGAAGAAAAAACGGAAGACTTAGCCTCCGAAAATTCAGACACGAAATGCGAAACAGGAGAAGTCCATTCGTGTTTTTATCTGCTGAAACATTTTCCTAAATATTCATTATTTTTGCTTGGACTTGTGTTTGTCTTTGCTGCTTATAATATGAACAGTACATTTCTTATTGACTGGATTGAGGGTATGGGAGGAAATCATGCGGACTATGGGATGGCTCAGTTCGTGCTTGCAATGGCGGAAATTCCGGTGGCACTTGTCTTTTATCGGATTCGCGGTCGAGTTTCGATTGATAAACTGATGGTAGTCTGTGCATTCTTTTGCTTCCTTCGCGCCACGGCAACGACATTTTCCGGCAGCGTAACACTTGTCATTTTGTCGCAGGCACTGGAACTGTTAGGGCTCAGTATTTATTATGTCGGCACGGTGTATTTTGTCATGGACTATCTGCCGCAGGCGGATGCCGTAAAAGGTGCTTCCCTCATTAACCTCGCCGGGATGGGGCTTGGGGAGATGGCAGGAAGTATCTCGTGTGGTTTGATTAAAGATGCGCTTGGCTTGAGAAATCTTATGCTTTTGAGTAGTGGTGTTGGGTTTGTGGGCGTTGTGGTTATGGTGTGGATGTGGCGGAGGTTGGAATGATGGGGTTGTGACAAACGTTCTTTTTCCTTGCATAAAAATAACATCTTCTGTTATGATATAATCAATTGGGGAATTTATTTGAAAGACGAGGAAATAGATTGATGGAGCATGTGTATAACGGAAAGGAAAACACAAAATATTTAAAACTATTAAAACAAAACTATTCATCAAGTCAGGCGGTAATCCGGGAAATCGTAAATTTAACGGCCATTACAAACCTGCCGAAAGGGACGGAGTTTTTCTTAAGTGATATTCATGGTGAATATGAAGCATTTTTGCATATTATGAATAACTGTTCCGGAGTAATCAAAGAAAAAGTGGACTTGATTTTTAAAGATACCTTATCGGAGTTTGACAGACAGGAACTGTGTACGCTGATTTATTATCCGAGAGAAAAAATGACGCTGCTCGGGGAAACGAACAGAATTGATGGCAACTGGTATGCCATGACATTGAATCATTTAATTATGGTTGCCAAGTTATTGTCGTCGAAGTATACAAGGTCAAAAGTGAGGAAGGCACTGCCGGAGGACTATGCTTATATTATTGACGAGCTGCTGCATGCGCAGGAAGATGAAGATGCAAACCAGATTCGGTATCATAAGCAGATATTACAGACGATTATTGAGCTGGAGGATGCAGATGAATTTATTATTGCACTGTCGCAGTTGATTAAGCGACTGGCTGTTGACCACCTTCACATTGTCGGAGATATTTTTGACCGAGGCGGGAGTGCGGACAAAATACTGGATTTATTGTATGATTATCATTCACTGGATATTGAGTGGGGAAATCATGATATCTTATGGATGGGTGCTGCCTGCGGAAATGATGCGTGCATATGCAGTGTGATTCGTAATAACCTCAAATATGATAATGTCGAAATTTTAGAAAATGCCTATGGGATCAGCTTAAGGCAGCTGATTCTTTTTGGTATGAAAACGTATGGAATTGAGGATGGCATAAAGGCAGCATTAGCAGCGGTTACCGTTATCCTTTTTAAGCTGGAAGGGCAGTTAATAAAGGCACATCCGGAATATGAGATGAGTGACAGGCTGTTATTGGGGCAAATGGATGATACAAAAAATAAGGTTATGATTGAGGGCGAATGGGTCACTATGAATACCAATGCGTTTCCAACCGTAGATTTAGAAAATCCTTATGAATTAACAGAGGAAGAAACGGAAATTTTGCGGAAGCTGCACCGGAATTTTGTGTCGAGCCAGCGTCTGCAAAAACATATTCGTTTTCTGTATGAAAAAGGAAGTATGTACAATGTATACAACGGAAATTTAATTTATCACGGGTGTGTTCCGGTTGATAAAAACGGAGCTTTTGATAAATTGTGCATTGATGGAAAATATTATCATGGAAAAGCGTTGTTGGATAAGTGCGAGGAAAAAGCAAGAGCCGCTTATTTGGACAACCCGGACAAAGATGATATTGATTTCATGTGGTTTTTGTGGGGCGGAGAAAAGTCGCCTTTGTGTGGAAGAAAACTTAAGACTTTTGAGCGTGAATACGTGGACAAAGAAAGTTTGTGGACGGAGGAGTCAAATCCTTATTACAGCAAGTATTATGATGAAAGTTTTTGCTGCCAGATTCTTCATGAATTTGGGCTTTATGATGACGATTCCCATATCATCAATGGACATACACCGGTCCATGCCATTGAAGGGGAAAATCCGGTCAGGGCAAAAGGAAGGCTGTTTGTAATTGATGGCGGTTTCTGCCGCTCCATGAATAAAGCGACAGGGATTGCCGGCTATACCTTGATTTTTAATTCGCATGGGTTAAGGCTGAAAGCGCATACCCCATTTACTTCAGTGGAAGACGCCTTGATGAATAATACGGATATTGAATCCTCTTCTGAGATTATCGAAAAAGATTTGCAGCGTATGTTTGTAAAGGATACGGATATCGGGAAACACTTATTGGAAGAAATCAGTGATTTGCGTAAACTTCTTGAAAATTACCGCAGACTATAGAAAAGGCAAAACTTGCCATTTTTTCTCATGCTTGTTAGAATAAAGTTATTAAGTTGCGTGTACGCGGAAAAGAGGAATTATTATGAATATAATGTAATGTACTGCGCTACGATTCCTGCGATGATTGGATGTGTACTGTTAGATTATCTTTTTGCCTTTACGGTACTTGGATTGGCAGGGCTTTTTCTTCCGCTATTTAAGAATAAGCTTATAGGTGCGGCAGTTGGAACGGCGATATGCGGAGCACTGCGCTTTCTGTGCAGCTTTTTATCCGGATGGCTTTTGTGGGGAAGTTATGCACCAAAGGGTTGGAGCGTTGCTTACTATAGCTTAATCTACAATGGTTCTTATATGCTGCCAAACATTATCATCGGAGTAATTGTTATTTTGATAATTGGAAAAACAGCACCGGGATTTTTATTTCAAAAGAGGGAAAACGATAGATAAAACTGGTGCAGGAAAGAGGGGGTTTTATGTATTGGATTTTACTGGTAATTCAGTATGTGGGAATGGCAGCACTGTTTTTTGAAATTTTATATGTAAGCAGACAGCACAGTTCGCGGATTCAGACGCTTCTTGTGATGCTTTTATATGCTACGGTATTTAATATTGCCGGGTATACGCTGGAAATGCAGGCGGCGACCAAAGAACTGGCAATGCAGTCTTTGAAATTTACATATTTAGGAAAACCGTTCATTATATTTATTATGTACCTCTTTGTAATGGAGTATTGCGGGGTAAAACTTAGTAAAAAAAAGGTAAATTTATTTTTTGGCATAAGCGTGTTTGTGGCGGCATTGGTATTTACCAATGAACATCATTCGCTTTTTTATTCATCCATTTCTTATACAGAAGATGGACTTTTTCCGCATTTGGTACTGGGACATGGATTGTTTTACAACTTGTATATTATTCTTGTACTATATTTCGTTTTTTCTACCTTTTACGTGTGCGTTCAGAAATATCGGAAAGACAAATCAGAAATTATGCGCAAGCAGGTAACGGTACTGCTTGTTATGGTGCTGCTTACGTTCCTTTGTCTGGTATTGTTTTTGTTTAAACTGACAGACGGATATGATTCGACAACATTGGCGTATCTGGTGGCAGTGTTTTTGTTTCAGCGGCTCATTCGCAAGTATAAGTTATTTGACACGCTGCGTCTGGCACAACAGGAAGCGGTGGAGTATATGTCCAATGGCTTAATTGTTCTCAATATTTATGGCGGGTTGGTTTACACGAACCCGGAGGCAGAAAAGATATTGGAAAAGCTGCAGAAAGAGCGGAGTGAGGGGTTACAATATTTAGAAGATCTTGCTGCGAAGTCAGAAAATTTATTTTTAGATGAATGTTCACTTCTAGAACACAAAAATAGTGAAAAATGTGTATATGAAGTATCCAAGCATGGTATTTACCGCGATGATAAATATTATGGGCGAATGATTGTCATTACAGAAATTACGGACAACTATTATTATACGGAGCGTTTGCAGCATGACTTGGATGTTAAGACCAAAGAGGTAGTCAAAATTCAGCGTGATATCATTGCCAGTTTTGCAGCGATGATTGAGGCGAGGGATGGAATTACCGGACTTCATATTAAAAATACTGGAAATTTAGTGACGGTACTTGTCAATGTGATGAAAAAAGATGCGAGATTTGCCGATAAAATTACGGATGAATATGCAGAGATGACGGCGGCAGCCGCACGTCTGCACGATATTGGAAAGATTGCTATCCCGGACCGTATTTTGCAGAAGGAAGGAAAACTTACGGATGAAGAATTTGCCATTATGAAGGCGCATCCGGCGGAAGGAGCCAAAATATTAGAGAATACAATTCAGGGAATGGAATCCGATGCTTATTATCAGATTGCACATGATATGGCACTGTACCACCATGAGAAATATGATGGCAGCGGCTATCCGTGTGGAATTCGCGGTGAGGAGATACCGCTTTCTGCACGAATTATGGCGGTGGCAGATGTATATGATGCGCTGCGTTCCAAACGCCACTATAAAGATGGATTTTCCAAGGAAAAAGCGATGGCGATTATGAAGGAAAGCCGGGGAACGCATTTTGATGCGGAAATTGATGATTTGTTCTTGGAGCATATTGATGAAATGGAGGCCGTTTTAGATACGGGAACTGATTTATAAATACACAAGATAGGAAGTGCCGGAATGAAAAGGAATTATGAAAAATTTATTACAGATATGATACGATATGCATCATCGGCGGAGTCACCGGATTATATTATACAGCAGATTATAAAGTATATTTGTGAAAATCTGGATTCCGACCGGGCATATATTTTTGAAGATAATTTAGATGGTACATTTCGAAATACCTACGAGTGGTGTAGAGAAGGTGTATCCGAGCAAATTGATAATTTACAGCGGGTGCCTTATGAGGGAATGCTGGATGCGTGGTTTTTAGAGTATGAAAAATCACACAACATTATGATACATGATATAGAGGAGTATCGGAAAGTGAGTGAGTCACTGTATCATATTTTGAAACCACAGGGAATTCGGACTTTGGTGACAGGGCCAATTGAAGTTAATGGTAAATACATTGGTTTTTATGGAGTGGATAATCCGCCGGTGGAATTGATGGACAATATTTCTACTATGATAAATATGATGGAGTTTGTCATTTCCATGATGATTCGTATCCGAAATTATGCCAGAGAAGTTGAGGAAAATGCGCTGCGTGACCAGCTTACCGGCTGCCGGAGCCGAAAAGCACTGTCGTTTGCCTATGATGGAGACTTTGCCAAAAATCAGTCGATTGCCCTCATTATGTGTGATTTGAATGGACTGAAAAAGAAAAATGACACGAAAGGGCACGAGGCAGGAGATAAATATTTGTGTGATGCGGCAGAAGTTTTGTTTGCCTGCTTTGGCAATGAGAATGTGTACCGCGTGGGCGGTGATGAGTTTGTGATTGTGCTGTTTGATGTGGATTTAAATGCAGTGAATGAAAAAATTGATAAAATGCTTGTATATCTTGAATTGAAGGAAGTTAGTATGGCGTATGGATTTGCTTACCGGAAGAATGCGAAAGAGCCATTTGAAAATCTGCTGCGAGAAGCGGATAAAAGGATGTATGAAGACAAACGCAGATATTATGACAAAATATCAGGAGGAAAGCATTAGGAAGGAGCTGTAAGTTGGAGAAGAAAGAAAACCGGTTTCAGATTATTTCAGCAATTGCGGCGGTTGTGTTGTTATACTTAGTTTTAGAGGGCTTTGGCATCACGTGCCCGATTAAATTTCTGACCGGGATTTCGTGTGCAGGATGCGGAATGTCCAGAGCGTGGATGGCAGTTTTTCATCTGGATTTTGCACGGGCATTTTATTTTCATCCTTTATTTTTTACGCCACCGGTTATATTACTTGTCATTCTATTGAAAAAGCGCATAAAACCAGTGTTTTACAAAGGTTTTATATTTACAATGATAGCGTTATATGTTATTGTTTATTTGTATAGAATGATATGGGGGGACCATCAGGTGGTTGTGTTTGAACCGGCAAAGGGATGTATGGTTTTACTCATTCAAAAAATTTTAAGCTAAAGGAGGAGACATATGTTTTGTGCAAATTGCGGTGCACAAGTCCCGGATGGAACAAAATTCTGTCCGTCTTGTGGTAAACCGTGTTCAACAGGAGAAAAGGTAAAACAGGCAGCAGAGGATGTGTTCAACAAAAGTGAACAGGAATTAGGAAATGCTTTTGAAGATGTGAAGCAGAATTTCCAAGGAGGAACGGGAAGTACACCTCCACCATATTCCGGCGGCAGATTAAAAGAAGACCGCTCGCTTGTTACATACATTTTACTTTCACTGGTTACCTGTGGCATATACGGTTATTACTTCATTTACAAATTGGCTGAGGAAGTTAATATTGCCTGCGAGGGAGATGGCGAGCAGACTTCGGGACTTGTTGCATTTATTTTACTGTCATTCATTACCTGCGGTATTTATGCTTATTACTGGTACTACAAATTGGGAAATCGTTTAGCGGCAAACGCCATTCGTTACAATTTAAATTTCCAGGAAAACGGTACGACCGTATTGATGTGGTGCATTTTTGGCGCTTTTCTGTGTGGTATCGGACAGTTTTTTGCAATGCACATTTTGATTAAAAACTCAAATATGATTTGTGCTGCATACAACCGTTCCAAAGGATTATAACTGTTTACAAGGAAAAGAATATGTGATAAGATAAGAACAACCCGCAAAGAGGGAGTAGTTCCGCGCCAAAAGGTGAGGTGTAGATTTCGTCAGTACGATTTGAAAGAATCCGGAATTTACGGAACAAATTAGATTTGTTGAACAAGACTTTTTGTGCATGTGTTTTGCATGCACAAAAAGTCTTTTTTTATTGAGGCGGGCTGCGAACTTTGAAATTGTTATTAATCAGAGAAAGGAAAGAAAAGATGAAAGAAATTTACCGGATGACCAGGGAAGAAATACTCCAAAACCAACATGTCTCGGAGAAAGGCCTGACAGAAAGCAGGGTGCAGGAAATAAGGCAGAAAATAGGGGAAAATCAGTTACAAGCAACAAAGAAAAAAAGTCCGGTGCGCATTTTTGCGGAGCAGTTTCAGGATTTGCTGGTTATTATTTTAATGATTGCCGCAGTTGTGTCGATGTTATCCGGAAATATGGAGAGTACGGTTGTAATCTTTGTTGTTATTGTGATGAATGCTGTGCTTGGAACGGTTCAATATCTCAAGGCAGAAAAGTCGCTTGATTCTCTCAAGGCACTTTCATCACCACATGCAAAAGTACTTCGTGATGGTAAAAAAATGAAAATCTTTTCTAAAGAGATTGTACCAGGGGATATTCTTCTTCTGGAAGCAGGGGACATGATTGCAGCAGATGGACGCATTTTGGATAATTATTCGCTTCAGGTTAATGAAAGTTCTCTTACCGGGGAATCCACAAATGTGGATAAATCAGAAGATGCTATTGAGGAAGAGGCGGCATTGGCAG
>OHAE01002263.1_pt1 | contig 12113 bp, 5 predicted proteins | sample 1577061 | NCBI WGS metagenome assembly OHAE01 (sample SAMEA3541535, study PRJEB24748) | human gut metagenome | biome: human gut; feature: human-associated habitat; material: faeces | place: China | collected 2012
GCCCTGTTCAGGGCGTATGAGTCGGAACTGGAGGCATGGAAGGCCGCCGGGGAGAGCGGTAGGAAGCCCGTACTGCGACGCACCGTCGTTTCCGACTTCACCCCAGAATCGCTCCTGCTGACGCACAACAACAATCCTCGTAGCGTGGTCATCCTCGTGGACGAGATCATGGGGATGTTCAACTCTGCCAACCGCTATACCAACGGACAGCTCATAGAGCAGCTGCTCACGGCATGGAGCGGCGGGGCACTGGATGTGACAAGGGTCAGCAACACTATACCTGTGCATATTGAACAGCCGTGCATCAACATCATCGGGACCACGCAGACCAAGCGTGTGCATGAACTGCTGACGAAAGGCTTCGAGGAAAACGGCCTGCTCGACCGCATCCTGTTCGTGCTTCCCAAGTCCCGTGAAGTGCCAAAATGGACCGATTGGGATGATGGCGGGGAGGACAGGGCATCTCTGGCAGCGGCACGCTGGGAGCAGATACTTGGCAAGGTACTCGCTCTGGACTATGACACGGGAGAGGAAGAAAGGATATCCCATGTGCTGTCCATGGACAGGGAGGCAAAAGAGTATTTCTTCTCATGGTGGAACAGGAAAGTGGAACGCATCAACCGGATAGAGGACGATGCCGAGGTGGACAGCCGTGAGATGAAGCATCCGGTGCAGGTGGCACGGCTGGCTCTGCTCATGCAGGTAATGAGGTACGCATCCGGCGAGAGCCATCTGCAGTTTGTGGATCTGGCTTCCGTCAAAGCCGCCATCCGGCTGAACGGTTATTTCGAGGACTCTTACCGCCGCATCCGCTCATTCGTTGCGGAAGACATGTGCGAAGAACCGCCCAAGATACTGCTGTCGCTGCTGCCGGACACTTTCGACACGAAGACGGCCATCGCCACAGGCAGGGAACAGCAGAATGTCAGCGAGCGCACGGTGATGAACTACCTCAGGGAACTGTGCAGGAGCAGGCTGCTGCGGAAGGCCAAGGCCGGGCATTACGAGAAAGTCATATATGATAAATCTGGTAAATCTGAAATTAATGGAGATTTTTAATGTATAATTTACACATAATCAATATTTTAATATTTTCCACCCCTTTGATTAAGAAACAATACAGAAACAAAATAATCAATTAAAGCAAATTCAAACCTTTTCTATTTTCATTAGGTTTCATTCCTTTCACTTGTTTGCACAAGGAGTCCGAGCTTTACTGTGAGCAGTTATTCTCTCTGCTCCAAGGGATATTTATTGATAAACATACTTGCAGCCAAAAAAGAAAAACTCCCGATCTCTCTTCAGCCTGTGCTTCCCTTTTATTGGCAACCAAAACCGCTTTTACCGTAATAGCCATAGGCATACTGACAAGCAAATATGCCTATCTAAATATAGTTTACTTTGGTTTAGCTTATATATAGAGCTAATAGACTAAAGTAAACTGAATTTTTTCAGCTTGTTAAACAATGCAGCCAAAAGAAAAATGGCTGTAACCAATCAGTTTTGGCGCAGCCATCTTTTTCCCTTTGTTTGACTTTACTTTAATGAATATATATAAGATGGGAATAAAGTAAAGCTCGTCTTTTTCTCTTTTCGCTGTATTATACTTACATAGTCTCTACTCAATATTAACGATTCTGATTATATGTCCTTTCAAAAACAAACTCCTGTAGCCACCGTTGAAATGATGGATTATCTTGGTATTCTTTGTAGAGCTCCAATCCAGACGTCATGGACCTAAGGATAATCGACATCAATGCTTTGTCACTTTCAATTCTCGCAACCTCTCTATCAGAATTGCGAATTGCATTCTGATAAGCTTCATTTTTAGCAACTTCTTCAGGAATAGCAGCGATTTGTTGCCGGATACGATCTGAATCCGTCCATGGAATATTCCCGAATCGAGTGTTGAACTCTTCTAAAATCGTTGTCAGCGACTGAAGATTCGGGGACGTAATACCTCCGCTCCGTCCTACGGGAATGGCTTGGACCTCTGCCTTTTCATTGTCCAAAATAATACGTTGCTCTTCCTGAATCGTATTTTTGTAGCTATTGAAATCCACAGCATCAAGTAACCCTTCTGTATAATCATCTCCTTCCGGAGTCGGCAACTTGTGAATAAGCAAATTGAGAAAAATACTCAACTTTTCCCACTCTGCACTCCCAAAAGGCAATATGGCAGCCAAAAAAGCATAGGTTCTGATAAAACTTTTGGCACTGCTCTTGAACTTTACCTGTGAATCGGTATTCAGAGTCTTGTAATTCTCGGCACATGTGTCCAAAATCGAATCAATCATTTCACGATCCGATGCGCCAAGAAATAATCCCACTAAACGTTCAACATCTTCGGCCGTATATACTTGATGTTTTTCCAACTCAGTAATAAGGTCATTGAGCTTATTTGGATCGGTTTCCGAGGCTAATTCAGTCGTTTTGTAATAGCGCTGGAACGATTTTTTAATGTCTTCCGGATCATTAGCAAAATCAAGAACAAATGTGTCTCGTTTTTTGGGATGGGCCCGATTGAGTCGAGACAAAGTTTGTACGGCTTTGATATCCGTCAGAATCTTATCTACATACATCGTATGAAGCAGCGGCTCATCATAGCCCGTCTGGAACTTATTGGCAACAATAAGAAAACGATAGGGGTCTTTCTTGAAGCGATCTTCAATCTCTGCACTCGGAAATCCATTCAACGAGGCTTCGGTCATCTTTCCGTACTCCCTGTATTTGTTTGGCAACTCCTTTTCTCCGGAGAATGCGATTATGGCTTTATACTGGCTTCCTCGTTCTTCCAGCAATCGGCAAAATTCAAAATAGTAATCTATAGCTCGTTCGATACTGCTGGTCACGACCATTGCACGAGCTTGTCCTCCTATTTTCCCTTTGCTGATGACATTCGTATGGAAGTGCTCAACCATAATAGCCGCTTTGTGGTGGATTGTAGTTCGATCGCCTTCAACATAGGCACGGAGTTTGGCTTGTGCCTTTTCATTGTCGAATAATGGGTCATCTTCCGATTTTTTCACAAGTTTATAGAAACTTGATACCGGGGTATAATGTTCCAGCACATCCAGAATAAATCGTTCCTGAATCGCTTGACGCATTGAATAGGTATGAAAAGCCACATGTCGTACTTGCCCGTCAGGCTGTGGTATCGCATCTCCAAACATCTCCAAAGTCTTGTTTTTGGGTGTTGCGGTGAATGCGTAATAATTGGCATTTCGGACCATCCGATGCCCTTCTATGAGTTTGTTGATTTTATCTTCGATATCTTCCTCGTCATCGCATACATTTCCCGAAACGGCCATATTCATCTTGGCAAACAGGCTTCCCGTCTGGCTCGAATGAGCCTCGTCAATAATGATGGCAAACTGTTTGTCCTTATTTTCCGTGCCTATACTCGACAAAATGAACGGGAATTTGTGAATGGTTGTAATAATTATCTTCTTTCCCGCATTAAGCAGCGAACCGAGTGTGGAAGAGTCGTCGGCCCAGCCAACAACGCTCCGCTCCTGCATGAATTGTCTTATTGTGTCCCGAATCTGCCGGTCAAGATTCACACGGTCTGTAACCACGATAATTGAATCGAAAAAGTTTTTTCCGCTTTTCTCCAGTTTGACCAACTGATATGCCAGCCATGCAATCGAATTCGATTTGCCGCTCCCTGCGCTGTGTTGAATCAAATAGCGTTTCCCCACTTCATTCCGAAGGGTATCGGCCAACAGTTTGCGAACCACCGTCAATTGATGATAACGTGGGAAAATCATGGTTTCGCCGACAACTTTGTTCGTCTTTCGATCGATTTTCTCGACCACCTGCGAATAATTCTCCAAAATATTCGACAACGATTCCTTGGTCAGAATCTCTTTCCAGAGATAATCGGTCTTGATGCCATCCGGATTGGGCGGATTGCCTGCACCGTCATTGTTCCCCTTGTTGAACGGCAGAAACCAGGACGCCTTACCGCACAACCATGTACACATTTTCACCTCGTTGTCATCGACCGCAAAATGTACTGCACATCGCTTGAAGTTAAAGATCAACTCCTTCGGGTCGCGGTCGTTCATGTATTGATTGACCGCATCATCGACATTTTGTTTGGTCAGTCTGTTCTTCAGTTCGAATGTGGCGATTGGCAAGCCGTTTATAAAGATTGCCAAATCCAAAGCCAATCGGGGAAATTCCTTGGAATAGGTCACCTGCCTCGTGACACTGAAAATGTTCCGGGCATACAATGCTTTCGCCATCGGATTTTGTTCCGAGGGTGTAGAATAGTAAAGGTCGAATTTATAAGCCAGATATCTGAAACCGTTGCGAAGGATGTCGATAATCCCAGCCTCGCCCAATTTCTTGCGCAGACTGACAAAAAATTTGTTCCGCTCATATTCACTATCCAGAATATGTGCGGCTTTCACCTTTTCGGGCTGTGTGGCTTGCAGGAACCGTAATACCCGCCCTTCATCGAGCGCATACTCCTTACTGAACTCGGCAGCCTTGCCGAGCTCGTAACCATTCACTTCGACCAGATAGTCGGAAATTATCTTCTCCAAACCGGCTTCGCTGATATCTGTTGCCATGGCGTTTCTCCTTTTTATTCTTCGTTTGGTATTTCTACTCCTCTGACATCGACTTTCCCTGTTACGACATCAGAAATTAAGCGTTGCTTATATTCTTGCAGAAGTTCTATTTCCTTTTTTAGAGACTCCATATAAATATCAATGTTTTTTGTTTTGGCATTGATATGCTTAATTATCTCTACTTGTTCGGAAATGGCAGGTATTATTATCGGAATCCTTTTAATATCAGCATAAGACAAACTTTGGCGTATTCCCCCACCCATTCCATAAAACACGTTACAAATGTCATATGAATGCAACAACAAATATAAATATTCAGGTAGAATAGCTTGCCGTGATTGAATACATATATACGCAGACGTTATAATACCTTCTTCCGTAACCAACCCAATGCGTAAACTTTTATGGTCATTTTGCAAATCAGTAAGACGGAGAATAATATTACCTTTTTCTATTACTTGATACGTATCAAAAGAAGCAGGCAATAGACCTTCCGTAGTATTTATATCTTTTCTTACAATTCGCCCATAGCTCAATGATAATAGGTTCTGATGATGTACATTCTTATTAGATATATAATGTTCTTCTGCAATTTGAGACAGATATTTTATTTCCCAATGTGCTGGAATTTGCCCAATCCATTCGATTCCGCTCTCTTTCATCGGGACATTGGGATCGAGGCCACGGGTAACAACGGCGGCAATTTCCGCCTGCTTTAATTCAGATAGAGTTTGTAACTCTCTTTCTCTCTGGCATATACGTTCATTTATCTTGTTTGACTTATAATCCAGATAGGCAACAATTTGCCGTTGTTCCTCTTGGGGAGGAACAGGAACAAAATGCTTTGCTAACATATCATAATTGATATTCTGTCCTTCTCGAATACCTGTAACACACGTTTGTAGCAACTGAATAAAATCATGCGATTTGAATAAATGCTTGAAATATTCTCTATTATGTTTATCCTTTGGGGTCAATATTGTATATGCGGCACTAATTATTCCTTGATAGTATGCGTACTCTATACCTCCTTGAAACGAACGAAGGCTAATCACAAAATCACCACACTTCACCAATTTAAGTTTATCAAAATCTTTGTTTACGACTACAACTCTGTTATCATACATATCATGAGGTATTACCCCTCTTGACTGTGTAGCACATAAAATTGGTTCATTAGGATACCCCTTTTCACTTCTTTCTTGTAAACAATTCTTTATTTTACGAACTTCCCAATGAGTTGGGATTTGGCCAAGCCATTTGATTCCACTGTCTTTATATGTTGGATATATTGTCATTTCCTATTGTGCCTCAAATTTACTTTTAATCAGATTTAAGAATGTCTGATTCCTTGCATCTGCATCGTTAACAACTGCATCGAAATCCAAAATATAACGTACTGATGGAATCTTTATTCCCGACTCCCAATCTACAGTGATATCGTTCGTATTTACAAAAACATTCCCTTTAGAATATAGAGGGTGGTATCCTGCTGATGATAAATGTGATTTGTAATCATTGTCAAGTTCAACTACTCCGTATAGCCACAATGATTGCACTTTACCGGGGTACAATCCATATAGTCCCCGTGCTCTTTTCTCGAGTTGAACTTCTACCCGAACATTGTCCTCAGGCTTTAATCCTTTGCGCTTTAATTCAACAATTACGACATCAAATTTATCTTTAGTTTTTGGATCGTCCGAAAAGATAATTGCAATATCCGGTCTATCATCATCTTTTATAACCTCATCTTTTGTTAATTCTCGAAGCAAGTCTGTCATTTCCATATCACTTAAGATTGTGGAATACGTCATAAACTTGTCATCTAATATCCATGTGTTGTTTATGTAAATATCTTGGCTGAAATCTCCGGAACGAAGAATCCTTTTCATCGGAACCAATATATTGTGAATTTCAGACTCTCGGTCCTTTTTATCAATCTTTTTTAATCGGTCAATCGTTTTCTGGCGGAATAGCACATATTCCGTTAATGCCCTACCTGCCAAATTCATTGACTTTTCGAATTCAGGATCAGTTAAATCGGTCGACTTACAAAGAATATCTCGCTGATCTTTGATAAAACGCGTCTGTGCTTCTTTGATAACTTCGGTTTTTGAGCTTATTCCAATCGTGTTTTCTTCGAAATAGCCTCTCAAATGGGGAAATTGATTATTAAGTTGTTCAGATGTACGCTGCGTCTGTTCTATTATTTTGGGCGCCAAATCAGAAAGTATGGTTATTATTTCATCTCTAAATATTTTTTGGAGCATTCTCATGTCAGACGGTTTAATCGTTATAACCTGCCGAGTAGCATCCGTTTGCCCTTGAAAAGAATCAGAGTATAAAATAAACACCATATCATATCCTTTGGGGATACTCTCATCCGCAAAGACATCTATTGATTCATTTCGATTATCAATAGAGATAGCAGTAATTACCGATGAATCTTTTATATCGCATTCTTTAACAGAATAATACAGCGTCATCTCCCCGTCAAGGGAATATTTAGACACAATTGATTTTTCATTCAACTCAGGAATAGAAGCAGCACTAATTGTGCGCACTACGTTTGTTGTACCTATGGTCGATTGGATAGTGATATTTATATCATTCCCATTCTTTTTTGCTTTGTATAATAGAGAATAAAATTTCTTTAAGATTCGTCTTCTTATCCATTCAGCATCAGCAAAATTTTTCTCTTTTAATTTAGATAAGTTATATCCTGTCATTTCCAGAGTACTGCCGCTCTCGTGTTCACTCTCTAAAGTAGAGCTATTGTTAGGAGCATCAGTACCAAACTCTTTGTCAAAATTAAACTCACGATATTGATTCCCATTATAGTGGCTGATTACCTTCACGTTATTAAAATAGAACAGGTAAACCAATCGCCCAAGGCCACGATGTGTTTTGTCGTCTTTGTCAACTTCCAAAAGGCGACAAAATTTTGTGTATCGCTCATCTGTAAAACCAATACCATTATCGGAAATTGTCAAATGAAAAGACTTTATGTTCGAAAGCGTAGATGCAGAAAAATGAATATCTATTTTTGATGCTCCTGCGTCCAATGCATTAGCGACAGCCTCTTGATAAACCATGTCAAATGAAGACTGTGAAAAAAACATTGAAATAGCTTGTTTTAGATTGATCTCCATAATTAGTTTAATATTTGGTTCAACAATCCTTTTGTCGATTCCTCTATGGCCCGAATGTCGGCACGAATCTCATCGAGCGTTCGCAACCGCTTGGGCTTATAGAAATATTTGGTGAAACTCAGTTCATAACCAATTACATAATCGTCCGTATCGACAATAGCATCGGGCGTATATGGAAGAATCTCGTTCCGAACAAAAGCTTCGATACCTCCTTCATAGGTCAGCGGGACTTGTTCTTTATCACGCAATGTCTTGTCGATTTCGATTTTACCCCGTTTGTTCTTGACGATAACGCCTTGTTCGTCGCGTTTGGGGCGGTCAACCGTGATTTCCCAGTACCCGAATTCGGAATTGTCGAAAATTTTGCAGACAGGCGTCTCCTCAAAATCCATATAAGCCCGAAGTATCAGCTCATTGATTTCCGGCGTAAATTCGCAATTCTTCTCACCGAGGTTCTTACGAAGAGGTGATTTCAGACCGGTAGCATCAATCAACTGAATTTTCCCTTTCCTTCGGGATTCCTTACGGTTCGTGACAATCCAAATGAAAGTCCCGATGCCTGTATTGTAGAACATTTTCTCAGGGACAGCAATAATAGCCTCCAAAAGGTCATTTTCGATAATGTACCGCCGTAAATTGCTCTCACCGCCTCCTGCATTGCCAGTAAAAAGCGACGAACCATTATGGACTTCAACAATACGAGTTCCCAATTCGGTGGTATCCTTCATTCGACTAATATTGTTCGCCAAAAATAACATTTGGGGATCACCAATATTAGGAACCAATGAATAGGCCGGATTTCCATCGTATGCTATCAGGAATCTGCCATCGGTAATATCCTTTTTATCTTTCAATCCCCAATTCTCCAAATCTCGTTTCCAAGGAGTCCCGAATGGTGGATTGGAAATACAGAAATCGAACTTCATACCAGCTTTACCGTCTTCGGAAATGGTCGAACCAAACGAGATATTATTTGCTTCTTCTCCGTCTCCTTTTATAAGGAGGTCTGATTTGCATGTCGCATATGTCTCCGGCTGTAATTCTTGACCAAAAATATGCGTATTGATGCGTTTGCCGCGAGCTTCGGCAAGTTGCTGAAGGCGCTCTTCGCTTACGGATAGAATACCTCCGGTACCACAAGCCCCGTCATAAATCAAATAAGAACTGTCAGTAATTTTATCCATGATGGGAACAAATGCAATTTCGGCCATCAATGTGACAATATCACGAGGCGTAAAGTGCTCTCCTGCTTCGGTTACATTGTTTTCTTCGTTGAATCGACGTAACAACTCCTCAAAGACGGTACCGATAGAATGATTGTCAAGAGCTGGCAAACGCACAGAGCCATCATCAAATAAGACGGGACGATTACTTAAATTGATTCTATTGTCGACAAATTTTTCGATGAGCAACCCCAATACGCCGCCTTCGACCAGTGTATCTATCTCATTGCGAAATTTGAATTTTGTAATAATGTCCTGAACATTGGCACTAAAGCCATCCAAATAAGCAATGAAATCCAATTTTAATTGTTGGGAATTGGTCCTTGATTTCAAATCTTTGAGCGTAAATGGAGAACTGTTGCAGAATGCTTGTCCAGCAACAGCACACAATGCTTCGTCTTGTTGAATGATATTGGCTGCGGTTAAGCGTTCTTTCATCGCTAAAACCTCTTTTTTCGTATCCTCTAAAACGGCATCGAAGCGTCTCAATACAATCATCGGGAGAATCACTTTACGGTAATCCCCCTTGTTATATACGTTTACAAGAACATCGTTAGCAATATTCCATATAAATGAGACCAGTTGGTTATGTTGTATCTGTGTCATATCGTTTATTAGTCTTTTAAGCATCCAATAGGAACCACATAAACTCCGTCTGCACGTCGATAGGCAAATTTTCCTGTAGCCGTCAATACCATTAAGAAAGACGGGGCTTTCATTTTATCCGTATCTATCTTTGCAGCCAATGTTTTTAAGGTAGTTGCGCCTTGCTCTATAAGTTGGTCTCCGCCAAGTTTTATTTCAATAAGGCCAAATTTACCATTGCGCAGATGAACAACTGCGTCACATTCGAGGCCGTACTTGTCTCGAAAATGATAAACTTGTCCATCTAAAGCGCTCGCAAATACGCGTAAATCCCGGATGCAAAGCGTCTCAAACAACAACCCCATTGTATTCAGATCATTAATCAGGTCCTTGGGGCCAAGACCCAAAGCAGCAACAGCAATTGACGGATCAACAAAGTACCTGGTATCAGATGTCCGAATAGCTGTCTTTGAGCGCAGATTAGGATTCCATGCAACAGAATCTTCTATGACAAAAATTTTTTTCAGAGCGTCAATATAAGAAGTAACTGTTTTTACATCCGTTGATTCCTCATCATTCACTCGCATATCTTCTACAATAGTACTGATTGGAGCCTGAGAACCTTGATGTCGAGCATATGAACGCATCAATCGTTTTGCCCGTTCTTGATTGCGTCGAACGCCATCTACCCGAGAAATATCCGAGCGCGTCACAGCGTCATAATAGTATTTCACTTGATCCAGCGCAATATCTCCTGTTTGCAATGATGCACGAGGCCACCCACCTCGACAAATTAAAAAAGCAATATCATCAAGCGACAATTTGTTGATTCCCATTATATTATCTGGGGTTTCAAACATTCCCTCCAAACTCACTTCTCCAGAAGATTCCCCCGACTCGTATAAACTCATGGGACGCATAGTTAGCCATGCAAATCTACCTGCTCCTGAATGATGAATTTCTTCTGTTTTTGCAGGAACAGCCGAACCAGTTAAAATAAAAAGACCTTCGCCTTCTCTGTGATCGACTTCAAAGCGGATTGTATCCCATAATTTGGGAGCAAGTTGCCATTCATCTACCAATATGGGACATTCTCCGACCAACAACGCTTTCGGATTTATATCAGCCATACGGAGATTCTGTTCTTTGTACAAAGGATCGTCCATGTAGATGATTGTGGACGCCTGTTGCTCCGCAGTTGTAGTTTTACCGCACCATTTAGGTCCTTCAATCAAAACGGCACCGATACCTGCCAGCTTTCGTTGTAACTCCTTATCCGCAATTCTCGGTTTATATGTCTTCATATCTATATACTGATTATAAGGCAAAGATAATACTATATTTTAGAATTTCCATATGTGGCTATATTAAATTACCTTTTTTGGCTAAAAAATACAGCGCCATTCGGCTGTATTTTTTTGTATTTTTTGGATAAAGGGTAGTTGAAATCCTGAATAATCAAGTGGAAGTTTAGCGATAATTCGCTTCAATAATTGTGTTATGTTCTTGCCACAACCATTCTCCAACGGGCTTGCCCGTCTGCCACGAAATTTCTTTCGGGGGAGCCTAATACCCCTACCACCGTTCGGCGGCGGGAGGGCTGCCACACAATCTGCAAGCAGGAGCAGTCTCGTTGTCCAATATTGGCCTGATTATAAAGTGGCAAACAGGTTGGTATATTCCGACGCAGAATTACCATCTGAGTTCCTCCGGCAACACGCACGTCTGTCAAGCAATATAAGGGGAACAGAAAGAAGAAACGGGAACCGTTATCGAGTCGGGCAGCATATTCCAGCAGCCTATTCAGAGATATTTTTCATTGGCGGAAGGTCAATCCTATAGACGACTTGTTCCTTTTATATAAGGCGGTACCTTATTTGGATCAAACTTTCGCCACCGATTTCCTTTCAATTGTTTACTTGAAAATGGTTTAGTTTAGTTTTTCTCCCTTATATATAGATACTAAAGTAAACTAAAATATATATGGCCGCTCCGGTACAAAGGACTATTCATGTTTCAGTCGAATAATCCGTTTACCAAATTGACCGCATTGTCCTTTTTCTGATTGACGATTTTGGCGTATACCTGTGTCATCTTCACGTCGGCATGACCGAGCAACTTCGAGGTTGTATAGAGGTCAGCGCCAAGCGTTAGCATCATCGTTGCAAACGTGTGACGGGCGGTGTGAAATGAGAAACGTTTGTCTATGCCGGCTGCTTTAGCCCAGGGTTTGAGCAGCACGTTTATCATCGTTAGACTCGGTAAGTCGAAGACGTGGTCTTCCGCCATCTTGTCTCCTCGCTCCGGCATCCACTTTAACGCTTCTGGTGAAAGCGGCAAATAAATCGGCTCTTTGGTTTTTTGCATGGACACAGCAAGGCGGTATTGTCCTCTGTCCACAAAAACATCTTTCCATCTCAAACCGATAATGTCGCTTATTCGCAACCCACAGAAGCAAGAAAATAAATAAGCCTGTTTTACGGCCTCATTCTTCATCGGGGTAGCAATCAGCGCCCGAACCTCTTCAATGGTCATGTATGACCGTTTGCTTTCAGGCAGACGGATCTTTTCCG
>OHAE01002268.1_pt1 | contig 12076 bp, 6 predicted proteins | sample 1577061 | NCBI WGS metagenome assembly OHAE01 (sample SAMEA3541535, study PRJEB24748) | human gut metagenome | biome: human gut; feature: human-associated habitat; material: faeces | place: China | collected 2012
AGACTCTTTTCTATTCCAGATTTTATTTTCTGACTTTCATCGTCTTAACGAATCCGGTTTTCTTTGTGAACAGTTTCTTGTATTTCTTCAAATACTTCTTAGGCACTTTAATCTTGGCCTTTTTGCTGATACCCTTAATTGCGTTCTTTCCAACCTTTTTCAAAGAAACGCTCTTAATAGTAATCGTTTTCAGTTTCTTGCAGCCCTTAAAGGCGTTTTTAGCGATTGCAGTTACTTTGTACTTTTTGCCGTTAATAGTTACTGTTTTCTGAATCGTTACCTTTTTCAGCTTTTTACTTGTAACCTTTTTAACGAAAGCACCTTTACCGCTAGCCTGGTATACTACCTTGCCTTTGGTTACGATTGAATGGACTGGCGTAGAATCATTCACGTGATGAATTTCCTCAGGTTTAGCTGTTGGTGTTGGCTCCGGATTTATAGGTGATGGAGTCGGACCGGTCGGGTCTGGCTCTGGATTTGGACTTGGTTCTGGAGTATTCACTCTTGTCCAAATTGCATAAACATCTGCACCATTCACGCCCATAGTAACCTCTGTTACAATATCGCCATCTGTACCATCAGGCTCTTCTGCCCAACCAACGAAAGTATAACCAACACGTTCCGGCATTCGCATATTCAACACTGCTTTAGAACCCCAAATAAAGGTATCTTCGCTTTCCGTAAAGTCCGGTGCTCCTGCATAATTCTGATGGAATCTTACTTTACCGTAGTCACGGTCTAAGATAATCGTAAATGCAGCACCATCTTCTACTTTGTGTTTCAAAACAGAATCCGGATTTACATGATAGCCGTCCGGTACATGGAAGTCATAATTTGCTTCCAGTTTGAGGTCAGTGCCCTGTACAGCAGAGCCGGTAGCAACCGTTACTTCATATGTTTCGTCTGCTTTTTGAGTCTTTGTGGTGATTGTGTAACTCGTATCACCGGCAGTACCCCATACAGCATATAAAGTAATGCTTTTCTCCAAATCAGAAATCACATCACCGGCTTTGTATTCCGGTTCTGTTGCCCCCTGAACGGTGGACCAACCAAGGAATACTCTTCCATCACGAGTTGTCTCGAATCCCGGCAAAGTAATTGTATGACCTTCATAAATTGTCAACGTAGTGGCATCTGTTGTTCCACCATTGCCATCAAAAGCAATTTGATTTCCATTCTTGCCATCGTCAACAGCCCAGATTGCATACAAGTGAATCGTTTCTCCGGCAGATGCCAGATTAGCAGCTTTATATTTGTCATAATACTCAGCATTTGTTGCTTTTGCATCACGGCTCCATCCAAGGAATTTGTAACCGGTACGTGTAAATGTATTAACGCTTAACTCCTGCTTAACATCAGAAGATAAAGTCTGCACATCCATCGTTCCGTTACCACCATTTGCATGATACGTGATAAAGTAATTTGCCGGCTTCCAAACAGCGTATAAAGTTACTGTCTGATTCTTTCCTGCAAGGTCTTTTACGGTATCTTTGTCCGTATACATTGCTTTCGTGGCATTTCTATCGGTAGACCAACCGAGGAACTGATAGCCTTTTTTGCCGAAAGCATTTTTCGTCAAATTGACGTTTGTTTTTGTATCAAAGGCATCTGCTTTCATAACGCCTTCTGTTGCTCCGTTGCCATTATAAGCAACTGTATACTGGTCGTGTTTCCATGACGCATACAAAATAAGATTCATGGTTCCGTCCCATGTTTTTGTAGACTTTCCGTTTTCGTCAAAGTATTGCACTCCACCGTTTTCAGAACTGAAATATCCTACAAAACTATAATCTTCTTTTTCCGGAATCACAATCGGAGGAATCGGTTTGCCGTTTACAACGTAAACTTTTTCGTCTCCGTTAATACCACCCATTGTGTTCAACTGAACAACATAAGCCGGTTTTCCGTAAGAAGTACAGGACTTATTCAAGTACGTCTGCGAATAAATATCCGCTGTAGAGTTGGTGTATCCTTTAATTTCTGTTCCATTCGGAACTAATGGACCGGCCGGGAATTTACAATTTGGATTCTCTACGCCTAAAACGTTAAGCATAGAATCTGCAAAAGCATTTTCTCCAAAACTGATTAAGCTGTCGCCGGTTGTAAACTCAGTAAGAGCAGTTCCGGCAAAAGCATTTTCTCCAATTGTTTCAAACTGGTCCGTATCTTTTAAGGTTGTAAGAGAACTACAACCGTTAAACGCATTGTTCGGGACGTTCGTTACTCCGCCAAAGGAAACACTGACTAAGCTTTCCGCTTCTTCAAACGCTCCTTCGCCCAATGTAATTACCGTCTTTGGTAATTCAATTGCAGTAAGTCCAGAATTTGCAAATGCGCTTTCTCCGATTTCAGCTAAAATAGCTTCTTCATCGAACGAAATTGTTGTTAAATTCTTACAGCCCTTGAAAGCACCTGCATTGATTTTCTTTAACAACGGTCCAATAGTTACTTCAACAAGATGAGCCGGAGAATCCTGTACATAAGAATACTCTTCTGTCTTGTCTTTTTCATATCCGACCATAAGAGAAATCGGATATTCATGCGCCATAGCAAAGTCATATGCTTTACTCTTGTAATAGCATTTAACAACTGTACTGTTCGGGAATACGGCGCTGATTTCATCATAAGTAAGGTTTGCATTCATCCCTTCAAAAGTTGCTTCATTGAGAGCGAAGCATCCGTTAAATGCCCCTTTTCCAACTAAGACAACAGATTCCGGAATGGAAACTTCTGTTACGTTTGCTTTCGCAAAAGCAAATGCTCCAATATTGGATAAAACGCTCTGGTCTTCAAATTCAATGGTCTCTAAAGCGGCAATACTGGAGAAAGCACGTTCTCCGATTGATTGTACCGTATTTGGAATTTCCAATTCGGCAATCTTTGTATTATTGAACGCATAAGAACCAATTGTCTGAACGCGTCCCAGAGTAATATCTTTTAAGTTTACGCAGCTATCAAAAGCATTGTTTCCAACACTTGTGATATTAGCCGGAATATCAAACGATTCCATAGTTACTTCGTCCTTGAAGAAATCATCCGGAATTGTTGTGAGAATTTCATAAGATTCACGGTTTGCGTTCTGACAATAGCTTGCCACGCTTGACCCCTGAAAACCAATCAACTTCTCTGTTGTATTCGGAATTGACTCTTTCTCCAAAGTAGTTTCCGGATTTTTCACCGTTACAGAATGTAAGTTTGTGTTAGCAAAAGCATTTTTTTCAACCGTTTCTACCGAATACGGAATTGCTACATTTTTAACTGTGCAGCCGGCAAAAGCATTTGCCTGAATTGTTTCGCATACTTTGCTGATTTCTGGATTATCACTGTGCTTTTTCGGGCAGTAAACCAAAATGGATTTATCTTTATTGTAAAGCAATCCACCTTCTGATGCATAATCAGCATCTTTTGAGTTTACCGTAATGGATTCCAAGTTTGCAAATTTACTAAAATCCATATCCGCAATATTATCTACATCAACAGCAAATGCAATTTTTTTAGCGTTTGCACATTCTGCGTAAATAATAGAACGAGCATTTTCTGAATTTTTGTAAATTGTTACAGTATCATCCGAAGTGTTGTAATCGTAAATATGAGTATAATTGGCTACATAATTGCGATTTCCAACAGAGCCTTTTGTAATTACAACATCTTTTTCCGGAGTATCACCGTTGCTGCCGGTCCATCCGTCAAATACATATCCCTGTTTTGTTGGTGCATTCAGATGAATGTCATCATCTTCTACTGTATAATTGCTAACATTTGCAGCAGTTCCACCATTTAAATCATAAATGATTGAATAAGTATTTTTGTCATAAATAGCAGACAATGATTTTGTTTCATTGATGGTATATGTTCCATTAAATCCATCCCAAGAAGAGAATGTATAACCTTTCTTTTCCGGAACCGGTAAATTAATGGTTGTTCCGCCGACTTTTACAATTGAAAAATCAGCTTCATAAGTCGTTCCATCATAAGTTACTTTTCCGCCATTTGAAGAGAGTTTTGTTTGATAACAAACAATTTTTTTAGCAGCAGACACATTTCCTGCACTGTCTTTAGCGAAAAAGTAATAAGTTCCTGCGGCAGAAATTGTTTTATCTACCGAGAATGATTTTGTGGAAGTCACTTTAGTATAAGCAGAACTTGCCGGACTAGCCGAAGTTCCAAAATAATAAGAAGTAACTCCTACATTATCACTAGCCTCTAATGTTACAGACTGATTTTTGCCTGCCGTAATATTAGAAGTAATACTTCCTTCCGGAGCAGTTTTATCCACAATTGTAAATGTTTTTGTAACTGAACCGGAATAATTTCCTGTACCGTTTATTACGGCAACGGCAGTTCCAACATTTGTATTGCTGCTGTAAGACACTGTATAGTCCTGTCCAAGTACTAAGGCTTTTTTGGTATAAGGGTTTTTAGCAGTTACACTATTGGTAATTGCACCTCCAGTGTAAGGAACAGATGGATTTGTCAAAGCAACCGAACAATCTGTTATCGGGCATTTGTCAACCATTAAAGTTCCCTCTATGAGATTACTGTTTTTGGTTGATTTAATTGCCTTTGTATAATTACCGGCATCCAAAACGTCATCCTCTGTGTGACCGGATAAGCCGCTACCCATTACATACTGTAAAGACTGATTTTTGTTTGGCGCAACGAAATAATATCCTTTAGATGTTTGTTTCGTATAATTGTAGCCAATAAGTCCACTTTCTGTCATAGCAGAATCAAGAGCGTCTGAAACAGTCTGTCCATAAGTAATAGATGATGTAATTGACTGATAATCACCATTTGCCTTCTTGTAAGATACATTTTTGGTAGTATCTAGTGCTGTCTTGTAAATACTAAGTGAAGCAGAACTTGATGTGTCAAGATAATTAACATAACATCCTGTTCTTGCAGAAGTATAAATTTTATCTTTTGCTGCGCTGTTTTCTCCATAGACAGTAAGCCATAACTTATCACTTTCGTCACAATCTGAACCCGTCTCATTAAAGGTCTTGTCATCTAACGAAATACTTGATGCAATGTTTCCAAACAGCAAATAACCATGTAAACTTGTGCAGTTATCAAATGCTGCTTGTAAATCACGGACATCGTGATTGGCGTCACCCATTGGACACCAAATATGCTCTAATTTTCTACAATTCTGAAAAATACCTTTGGCATACGCTACCGGCGGAAGACGAAATACTTCAACCAAATTTACACAATTAGCAAAAGCATATTCCAAAACGCCATCTCCGTCCAATTTCATGTCGGAATTCAGCCCACCAATAATATACTTGATTTTCTTTTTAGCAGCAGTTGACATGTTAGTCAAACAATTGCCCATAACATAATAACCGGCATCATCCATTTTCGCAGACGGACGGTTATTTTCCATCTTGTAAAAAGCAAAAACGCCATTTTTATCAATGCCCCAATAGGTAATTAATGCGTTATTCACATAAGAATAACCGGCAGTTCCACTTTCAACAATGGAATTGACATCAAAAGAGACATTCGAAAGATTGCGACTTCCGGGGTCTGTTTCGACTTCGGCAACGGACCCAGTTGCTACACTTTGTATAGCAGCTTTACTTCGGATTGAACCGATATTGCCACTTAAAAGCATTGCCAAAGCCAAGACTCCGGCTACCGAACGTTTAAAGATTTTTCTTTTTCTCATGAAAATAGAATCTCTCCTTTCCAATAAAAAAATTAACAGTTACTCGTGTAATGCTCTCTTCTCCATTACACTTATATTAATATGTCTGTTAGCCCACCCTAAAAACAAACAAGAAAAAAAAGAGCCCTTTTCAGGCTCTTTATAGCAATTTTTATTTTTCATGTAAATCAACAGATTCGTTAAAATGTTTCCCTTTCATTATTTGATATATTTCATTTAAAGAAATATTTTCTCTTTTATGAGTAGATGTTTCTACTGGCTTATTATTAACAAATTTACCTTTAAAATAAATATAAGTAGAATTTTCTGCATCATATGAAATATACCATGCATTACCACTCTCGTCATGAAAAGCTCCATTTTTGAATTTACCACAATACAAAGTTCTTACTTTTTTCCCTTTATCATATTTTATTAAATATGCCTTTCCTGTATTATCATTGTATGCACCATTTTGAGTATTTCCATAATAATATCCTTCCATCGCTCCGGTAATCCATTCTTTAAAATCTGCAACTGACATAATGTCACTTGCTTCCACTGTTTTTTTAGTAAATGCAGCTTTTTTATTTTTGTTCTTATAATATGTATAAGTTTCTCCTGTATTAATGCTGCCTTTAGTTTCACGCTTAGAAACATTCCACACCCATTGCTTTGAATGATTTTTATAATATCCTACCTGTCGATAAGATAATAAATCTCCATCACTATATCGGCCTTCCATAATCATGGTTAACTTTCTTTTTTTATCATATAGATTAATAAGGCAGTCGCCGTCCCAATGATTTTGTTTATTAAACTGTCCAAAAAAATAAGCATCCTGTCCATCATCTTTATATGGAATCAAGATTTTTTTATTCATAAGGTCTTTTGCTTTATATTTTTTTCCTGTGTAAAAATTTTTAGCAATAATATCCCTTTGACCCCACGTAGGGGCAGATAGAAATTCTGTAGTTTGAGGGTTTACAGAAATTCCTTTAATTAAATTCGTTTGAGGAATGCATACAGCAGCATTATAACTATTTTTATAAGCTTTTGCGTCACTTTGTAATGTATCCACACTCCGTTTTATCCACTCTATATCCCTTGTTAAAGACGCAATTGCTTCAGAAATATTACTAATTTTTTCATTCGTCTTTTCTTGCGAATCCTTCACCCCCCGCACATTATCTTCTAATGGACCTATTCGTCCATTAATTGTCCCCCAAGTATACATAAAGCTTCCAAATGCGCAAACCAATGCCATTACCAAACCAATTATTTCTATTATTCTCTTTGGCGATTTATTAGACGGGGAATCACCATTATTCACTACTTGTACATCATTATTATAATTTATTAAGCCATTTTCTTCTCTAATATTTACTACCTTATTGTCTTTCTCATCTTTCATAATATAATTTTTCTCCTGCGTCCTTTGTTTAAATGCGTAATTCAATATAGTATTTCATCTCCTATTCTACCAAACTTACAACTATTGTCAATGCTCATTATAACATTTTTCACAAGACAAACTCACGTTATCCTATTTTTTTTCTATATTTCGTTCGTCATTTTGTGACAAAAACATTTTAAAAATTTGTCTGTTTCTTATAATATGTCTGTTTTCATTAAAAAAGGGGCAACAAACGCTGCTCCTTTGTGTCAATCCTTCCTGTTTACCAAAATCTTTCTTGTCCATAATTATTTCCCTCCCGCTGCTAAATCCGCCATAATTATATCTATCGCTGATTCATCGTCTATTGTATGAAGCCCTTCATAATAATTAGCCATAGTGAAAAAAGGTATTTTTTTACGCAAACTACTCGGATACAAGTAACCGAGAATTCCCGCCCTAAATACTTAAAATATGTTAATTGTTTTACCAAAGTCTAAAATTATGTACCACAAATTTGATACTTTATTATAATTGATTTTTTTTCATAAAAATTGATTTAACCTCTTGTCATAAACTCTTAAATGTGGTAATATACTAATATAGAGAGAGCCATATTGATTATGGCTGAAAAACACTCATGCACATATGTGTATGGGTGTTTTTTACATTACCAAAATTGCATTTTCCCATTCTTAACAAACAAGTACCCATCAGCAGCAAACCTGCCAATGGGTACTCTATTATTTCTATCGTTTATTCAACAAATTGTCAAGCACAAATTACTCGATGATTGTAGCAACATGGCCTGAATGTATTTATGTTTCCATGCATTACCAGGCATTATCACACAAATCGGCTTTTTTCAGATAATTTGTCCCCATATAAAACCCTTTTCCAAAGTCACAACGCTCACGACTAATTGGTTGAATATTACCAATAATTCCACCACGAGAACCATGATACAATAACACTTCCTTCATAATATCACCCCTTTAAAAAATATTGTATATTTTTTTTCTTATTATAACATATCTTAATGCATTTTTACATCATAATATCCCACAAATTTGCATCCTGTTCTTGCATAGCAATTTTAAGCTTCTCTGATTTTTCTTTTTCTTCTTTTGCTATTTTCTTTTCAGTTTCCGTTTTCGCAACTTTTTCGTTTTCATGTTCCAGTTCCAAACATTCTTTTAATTGCTCCGGATTTCCATTACAGACCTTGTTCAAAATTGACTCAGTTTCATAACTAGGTCCATTAATTACCTTTTTCTCATCTCGCGCAATTTCTTTCTTATAACGAGCGACCTTATCATCATGTGATTGTTTTTTGTCTATCTTAGAATCAATTACACGTTGACTATTATATGGAATTTCATAACGAAGTGCTTTATCAGCGTCCCCGGTCAAATGGTATTTTGGATGTTCTGTGTAATTGTATTTTGTTGTATAAAAAGGTTTTTCTCCTCGAATAAATACAATACAATCATCATCCGCCATTTCACGAATCTGGTTAAAATCTAACAAATCCGTTCCGGTATAATTATAAGACTCGTTTCCTCCGCCTTTTCCACCAATAGAAGTTCCCTGCTGACGTTTCGTTGTTTTACCAAGCATAGCCTGAATATATTCAATCATGTCTTTTTCCTGACTGCCAAGGAAAATCATAGTATCGCAGTTTCCAATAATGGTATTCATATCATCATCCCACATTTTTTTCAACTGGCTTTGATTTTGTAAAATAATGGTACACCACATCTTATAAGAACGCATCGTTGCAATTTTTTCAACATATCCGGGGATTTTACCAACATTCGCAAACTCATCTAACATAAAACGTAGATTATATGGCAACGTTCGGTCACCGGGAACAATTTTCCCTCCGGCATTAGCTAAAAACCATTCTGCTGCTTTCTTATTAAGGAAGCGTTCAATAAAAATATCTTCTTTACTAACAACTTCATAATGATTTTCTTTTTCGACAATCTTTGCGCCATGAAGCATTTTCTTCTTTGCTTTTACTTCTTCAATCGTTTCGCCCCATAAGAAAGTTTCCGTCAATCCATTTACTTCCTTTTGTAAAAAATAACTATGAGGATATATATTTTCTACTAAATAATACAAATATTCAAACAACTGCGTATACAAACAAGCAGCAATAAAGTTAAATGCTTTATCAGCGGTAGGAATGATAATAAACAAAACCTGTTTTTTTCTTCCCAATTCTTCTAAATGTAATTCATCTCTTTTTAACAAACTAGCTACATTGCTATAATCAAATGCACTTAATCGAGTCATTGTTGTAATCAACACAGATTTCAATGTCTTACCGGATGCAATACGAAATTCCTTATAACATTTCGTTGCCATACTTTCCGGTTTACCGGCTTCTTTATTCGCTTTTTCGTAATTGTCAAACAATATATCCAATTCGGATTTCGCAGAGGAATTATTTTCATCCACTTCTGCCAAACGAATCAATTTCATCGCTGTCGATAAATTACACTCTTCTTTTGGCAGCTTTTCCATCATATAAAAAGAAATTGCCTGTAATAATACCGTCATGGAATCATCCCAAATCTGGTCTCCTCCGGAAGTGCCTTCTTTTCGCGTATTTTCTACAATACAATTTACCATGGAGCGGACACCATTTTCATCTCGAATATAAGCATACGGATTATAGCATAGAGAATCCGACATTTTACTAAGGTTAAAAATTTTAATTTCATAGCCAGCATCTTCCAATGGTCCAGCTAAAGCTTCCGTTAATTCTCCTTTTGGGTCAGTAAATACATAGGAGCTATTCATCTGCAGCCCATTTGGCTTAACAAGCGAAAATGATTTACCAGTACCGGACCCTCCGAAAACAATCTGATGACAGTTTCTTCGTGTTTTATGACCATTCATAGACATATACAAATCTTTTGCCAAAATTATATTATCTGCTCCATTTGTTTTAATTGAACGAAATGGCGTATTATACTTTTTATTATACGCCTTCATATCTGTATTCCATTTAGCGGAGCCTCCGGCATCTTTATCTGTATCTCTTCTTATTACCATTAAATACGCATATAACATAATAACACCAAAGATGCAGGTTCCAATCATTGAGTAAATAAATGAATATGACGTGAATGGCAAAACAGCAAGTGGCTTTTCCTGTATGTGTTCCATTGCTAACTGCATAATCTTTATCGGATTGTTTTCATACTCCGGTTTGATACAGCCCATATGTAAGGTGAATAATAAAAGCAATAAATAAAGGATTCCTCCGCAAAACATAAACATTTTCCGGATTCCGCGCAATCTTTCTTCCTTATTATTAGGCATGATTAATCACCCACTTCCAGCTCAGCCTCAGGCAATGCATGTGTTGCATTTGTTGTCTGAATATCATTCAACATATCATCAAGACTTGCTTTGTAATCAAGGTCTTCAATGTCTACTTCTTTGTCAATAATCTGTTCTGTAACATGCTCATAACGTTCAATGTATCCTTTAATCAAATCGGCAGCTTGGCTTTTTTCTTCCTCGCTCCATTTTGCAATGTCTGCATCCGGCACTGCATTTGTTCCTGAAACCAAATAATCCTCTAATGCCATATCACCATTCATGACATCCTGCAGCATCATTTTATCCACAATGGCATCATATGGCTGCACTAATTGCGTCATAGACACTTTTCGTATATAAGCATTTTTTATTTCTTTTTCAAATAAAATCTGCGCTTTTTCTTCCAGACTGGCATACATCGGGAACTTTCTTTTTCCCTGCACTAATTTTTCTAACGCTTCTTTGTCATCTTTAACAGCTTCGTATTCGTCCTTCTCCAAAACAACCGGGGCTCTCATAGAAGACACTTCCTGTTTATATACTCTGGCAAGATTGCTAAAATCTTCCTGCCCTTTAACTTTTCTCATAATTTGCGGAGTACCATCTTTTCGAATCGTTTGATGATTTAAATTATCTCCGCTTACTTCAATTACATTGCTGGTGCACGTGCCGGATACAACATAAAAATTTCGAGTAGCCTTATTAGCCCCAATGTAATTCATTGATTTTGTAATAGCATCTACTTCATTTTGACGAATCATATGCTGCCGTGTTCCAGAAATTCCATCAAATTCAACCTCTGTTCTTGCCAGACAAGATTCAACTTTTTTACGGTCTTTCGGGTTGCAGTAAAAAGCCTGCCTTGTTTCACTGGCATCTCCTTCCTGCTCTACTTTGCTGAACATAACACCATTTACTCTAAATTGCTCTGACAACATGTTCGCCTTTACTTCATCCATCGCCGGCAATTGCATAAGTGTTGGATATCCGTTTTTGCTTGCGCTGTATTTCAACGTAGGAAGACTAACTTCAACCGAATTTGACAAAACATTTCCTAATTCATCCATTCGCGTCTGTCCAATAGAAAGCGCCCTTTCCTTTGCAATCTGTGCTAAAAGCATATCTTCTTCTCGTACAAAAGCTACAACCGTACCGGTGTACGGCCCTTTTACAACTCGACCGGAAACCATGCCTTTTCCGCCCAATGCATGAAATTCATCTTCAAAATCTTTGAGTGCGAAATCTTTTGGTACAAAACATGGCGGCAGATAGTTCGGGTTATCTGCTAAATGTTCATTCATAGATTTCATTAATGCATGATAATCTGCTTTTTGTCCCCACTTTTGAGACACAGACTGCAAGATTTCTCCAAACACTTTTGGCATATCAGTAGCTATATCTGCAAATCGAGCAAAACCTTGTAATGTATCTTGTTCTACAGTTCCCATTCTTCATCATCCTTTCTTATTAATTCTTTCTTTTAATATGTCTGTTTGCCCTTGTTTTTTTCTGCCATAGTAAAAAAGACATATTATAAATATCAATCAAATAAAAGGAGGGTTAGATATGGCATACTTCAATCGTGATAAAATTTACGAAGCATTGGACGGGATAACCGTTGCAGAAAAGCTTGGGACCCGGGGCATATGTCGCCGATGCTTTATTCAGTACTCGCCCTCGCAGGCAAA
>OHAE01002271.1_pt1 | contig 12069 bp, 4 predicted proteins | sample 1577061 | NCBI WGS metagenome assembly OHAE01 (sample SAMEA3541535, study PRJEB24748) | human gut metagenome | biome: human gut; feature: human-associated habitat; material: faeces | place: China | collected 2012
AGGGGTCTGACCTGTGGCGGACTTTATAGCTTTGAACTCAGAGCCGTTAAGACCTCCGTCACAATACTGTCCTGTTATGACCTTTTTGCCGTAAACGTCTTTCATATAGCTATAAAGGCGCTGTGTGCTTTGTGAAGCGTATGGGTCAACGAGATTTTCAGCAGCGGTGTAGGCATTTGAAGAGCTCATTTTTTCAATGGTTATGTAGTCGAGAGAGAAATATCCCCACGACATTGTTATTTTGACAGTGTTCTGACCCTTTTTGAGATATATACCATTCACTGTGGATGCTTTATAGGCAGAGCCGTTTGCACTGCTGAAAGTGCCTGCATTTGAGCCGTTTACAGAAAGGTTGTTTATCTTATTCGAGCCTTCTCCGCGGCTGTAAAGCTTTATTTTGTAGTATCCGCTTTCGCTGACTGTAACAGTCTGTGACCATGTGCAGCTTGAGTCTGAAAAACGAACTGACCTAGAGCCTGATGCGGAGCTGTCTGTTTGGATATAGGCAGAGCCACCTAAAGTGCCGTTTTCGGCTTCGTATTTAAGCGTCTGCTGTGCAAAAACAGAAAGCTGAGCCGAGCCTGTGGTGAGCATTGCCACACTTAAAAATGTGGCTGCGACCTTTTTGATATTGAACTTCATAGATGTTTTTTTCCTTGTTATATTATTTACTGATAAAGCTAAGAGCTTAAAAGCATACGTTTATTTTAGCATAATTTTTGTGAATTGTAAACAATATATCAAGGCTAATTATAAGATGATTTGTAAACTTTAATTTTGCTTATTTCATTAGCCAAATTTCGCAGACGTATTCGGTCGTGTATGAAATATCACCATTAGGCTTTTGCTGACTCTCACATCTATCATATATTGTGCAGCCGAGATATTTGTAATCCAGCCTTTGTGAATAAACTGTAAGGTCGCCCTCATCATCAATGAAAAGTTCGTTTGAAAAATTCACCTTTTTGGCATATTCAAATATTTCATCATAGCTTTTACAGCAGTTAATTACATAGCTTACCCTTATAAATTCACTGTCTGAGGGAAGTCCAACGTCGCTGAGGTTGCTTTTTAGCTTATCCAATGTTATTCCATAGCAAGTATCGATCTCGCCCTCACTTTCCACATAGAGGACAAGTTCTCATTTTTTTACGCTCCTTTCTATATAGTGAATTTTGCCGTGCATTATTTCATTGCATATATCCTTATCCCATATCTTTGTCCGTCATATGGACACCATTCGTTTGCGTTTTCTTTGGCATTCTTATCCATAAGCGGGTCGGGATAGTAGACTACTGAAAGATAGGTATAATCATTCATGCCATGCGCAAGGTCATTATCATTGAAATTGTCATTTGGAAAGTCTTGATGTAAGGCTTCAAGACATTTTTTTAATGGGTCTTGCCCTTCATCATAGTGAAAGCCCCAGCCATAAACAAATGTTATCTCACTGTTCAACGGCAAACCAACATTTGCAAGTTCAGAATATGGGTCAGAAGTTAATTCGTTATGAGTTGTAGTAGCTGTATCTTTTTCTGCATGCAAACTGTCAAGCACTGCTTTGTCTAGCTGACCGCAAGCCCTGAATGGTTTAAGACCATAGCTTTCACGGATATTGTTTATATATTTAAGATAGTAGATAGTCATTTCTTCTGCACCGTCCTCGGAAAAATATGACGGCTCAGGCTCGGCTGGAGCTGTGTTATCCTCCTGCTGAACGTTATTTTCTTCAGGCTGAGTTTCTTCAGGCAGGGTTGTTGTAGTGGTAGTAGTGCCAGCCGTGCCTGTGGAAGCCTGCCTAATGCCACCTGAAATTTTGTCTATCTCATCTGCCGTTGGTGCAGGTGCGGTGGTAGTAGTAGGTACAGTTGTTGTGGCGGCAGTCGTTGTCTGCGGTATGGTCGTTACAGTGGCAGAAGTGGTCACAGCTTTTGCAGGCTCAGGTGTTTTAGTTTCTACGGCATTGTTTTTCTTGCTGACAACGGCAAACGCTGACGATGCGGCTATGATAGCGACTGCAACACAAACCATAGGTATGGCTCTTTTACGTGACGTGTTTACCTTTATAAGTATTTCTTTACGCTCGTTGACAATGGACATACAGGCAAAGCAGAAAGTAGAATCATCGTGAAGCTCGCTGCCACAGTGAGGACAAGTTCTCATTTTTTACGTTCCCTTGATTTGGTTATTTTAATTCTATCACATTTTTTGTAAATTGTAAACAGTGCATAGAGAAATATTATGGGCAAAATAATTGTTAAAATAAAAAAATATTTTCCGAAAACGTTTAACTAAGCTGACAGCTTAACAAATTTGATTTTTAATGTGCTATAATGAATACAACGATAATTAGTTACAGCTAAAATACAAAATAAAATAAGGCTAGGGAGGAAAAATTATGAACAGCAAGAAGATAGTAGCATTGCTTCTGTGTTTGGGATTGAGTTTTCAATCCACTGCATTGAGCGGTGTGTTGTATGACGAAAATGCTGTGGTGAAAGCTTCGGCTGAAGAAAGCGGCAAAACGGCTGATGCAGAGAGCTATAGCGGTACTGAGCAGTCAGAAAACAAGGCAAAGCAGCCAGAAATCAGTGCAGACAAGGCTGACAAAACTCAGCACGCTTATGACCCTATCTCGGATATGGAGGCTGAACAGGAATATCGTGACAGCACGGAGATAACTCCTGGCAAAGTGCTGTTCTCGGTGCTTTCTTATCATGCAGAGGGTGAAGAATCGGCTTATCTTGATGATGACAGCGATATCTGCGCCGAGTATGATCTGAAAGACGTTGAGTTTATTCTTGAAACAAAGGCAGAAAACACTGCCGAAAAGGACGGCATGACCCCTTATAAGACGTTCTATGAAGCGACCACCTCGGAGGACGTTTGGGCAACTGTGGACAAGCTGTCGGACAATGAAAACATTCTGTCGGCTGAGCCTGACTTTGTGTGGGAAAAGACAGACACAACAACTGTGGCGGCAACCGACGAGGAAATAAACGCTGAAACTCATTTCCCTTGCATGGACGTAACAGGCGTATGGAAAGATTGTTTTGATCCTGCTAAAAAGGAAGCCCCCGGTAAAGGTACTGTTGTGGCTGTTATCGACACGGGCGTTGACTATACCCATAAAGACCTTGCAGACAACATTTGGGTGAATGAGGGCGAAATACCCGGCAACGGCATTGATGATGACGGCAATGGTTATGTTGACGATGTTCACGGCGTAGACTTTGTTGACGGCGACAGCGACCCTATGGACGAGCATGGTCACGGTACACACGTTGCAGGCATAATCGCAATGACACCTGGCAATGGCGGCGGAGTCGGTGTTGCATATGGTGCAAAGATAATGTGCGTAAGGGCAGGTCAGGCGAACGGAAGCTTTGCAAGCTCGGATATCGCCAAGGCTATAAAGTATGCCGCTGACAATGGCGCAGATGTTATCAATATGTCCTTCGGTGGAACAGGCAGGTCATATCTCGTTGAAAGCGCATTGCAGGACGCTTTTCCAAGCTGTGTTCTTGTTGCGGCGGCTGGTAATGACGGCTTGCCGACAAATGACGCAATGCTAGCGGGCTATCTGTTTACAGAGGATATATACCCAGCGGGATATAAATACGTTCTTGGCGTAATGGCAACTGACAATAATAAGAGCCTTGCTAGTTTCTCAAACTGGGATTTTGCAGAGGGCTCGGGTTGTGAATATGAAATGGCAGCCCCTGGTGTTAATATTTATAGCACATTGCCAGGAAACAGATATGCTTGTTGGAGCGGTACATCAATGGCAACACCAAATGTTGCGGCAACAGCGGCTATTTTAAGAAGCAAATACACAGATAAATCAAAGTATAGTTCAAGATATATAATGGGTCAGCTTTGTAGCGCCACTACAAGCAGCGTAGGCTTTATTGCTCCCAAGGGAGACTTTCACAACTATCCTGTGCTTAATATTCGTGACAGCCTTACAAAGCAAGCACAGCCTGAGCTGAGCCTTGATGAAGTCTATACTCTTGATTATCAAGATGTTTCATCTGTAAATAATGGCGACGGCATTGCACAGCCCGGTGAAACTATTGACATGGGTATAGCTGTATGGAACAGGTGGTGTGCGGCAACTGACGTTACTGTAAAAGTTGACGCAGACTCTTCTGCCGGTATACCAAACAAATACGTTGAGTTCATAAATGATGAAGTCAAATTGTCAGATGTGGGTACGTTCGCTTCTGTAAATAATGGCTTTACATATACAGATGAGAAGCTTGCAGGAATATCAAACCCTATCCGTTTTAAGATAAAAGAAGGTACGCCTAATGATATTCAGATAACTTTCAATATTTCTATAACTGCTAAGAACGGTCTTGATGAACGTGACGGCAATTTGTATAGTTCATCTGCAAGCTATACGCTGACTGTTCAGAACGGCGTTGCACTCAGCGGAATAATCAATGAGGATATGACCCTTACAAATGATAAGCTTTGGATACTTGAAAACAATGTGCTTATCCCTGAGGGCGTAACAGTAACAGTTGAGCCTGGTACAAGGATACAGTTCTGGTCTGCTGACCCTAATAATAAGTATGGTGCAAGTGCTAATGTTTATTTGCAGGTAGAGGGCAGATTTATTGCCGAGGGTACAGAAGAACAGCCTATCGAGATGTTTCCTGGTAAAGGTTTTGAAAAGAATCCAATTGTAATAACAGGAAGAGGCACCTCATTAACGTATATTGATGAAAAAATACGTGATGATGATTACGAAAAAGCATATGTGTCTCTAAAATTTTTGACTATATATAATGCGGGTTACTGCGGTAATGATAAATATAAGGTTTTTACTGCAACTGTAATAGATCATTGTAATTTTGTGAAAAATGATGCTCCTTCTGGTTATTTGTATGCTAAAACTATTTCAAATACGCATTTTCCCAATTATAAGTCGGATGCTCGTCATAATGATTTGGGAATAAATTCATTTGAATTTTCAAATAATATTCTTGATAACTTTGATATGAGTGTATATTCTACAAAATTTTTCAAAAATAATGTAATACTTAATTATCAGTGTGAAAACTATGCTCATGATAGTTCAATTATTTTGGGTACTTACAGATTATTCGAAAAGCGCTTTGAAACAAATTTTATTCAAAATGCTGTACTTAATAGTTATTATTTAGTTCCTTTTGAAAAATCACGAACGATTTGTTCTCGGTTCTCCAATGAAGATTTAAATGGTTACCACGCTTATGACATCTCCGGCAACTATTGGGGCACAACGAACCCTGACCTTGTAAAGGTGCAGTGCCTTGACGCAGATTGGGACGTTTCGAGAAATGACCTTATCCAAGAGCCTTATCTTACACTTGATGACGATATGTCGGATATCTACCCATTTGTCACAGAAGCTTACCTCACTGATAAGGACGGCAACAGGATAGACAAGGTCAGCGGCGCACAGACAGTTAAAATGCACGTTAAGTTCAACCGTGATATGGCTTCTGATATCCAGCCTATGGTGACATACGGCGGAAGCGAGCCTTATACTGATTTCGCAGTATCGGGCGATTGGGCGAACGCCCGTGAATGGGTAAGCGAGTTCAAGATAGACCCTTATATCGACCTTGGCACAATGTATATCCGTGTAAAGGGAGCTGCGGCGGCTGACGATAAGTGGCTGGTAACAGGAAACGATTGGGGCAGATTTAAGTTTGAGATAACAAACAGCTCGGCACAGTCTATGTCACTCACAGGCGAGGGTCAGTTTGGCAAGAACGCCCTTAGCTGGATGCAGGACGATTATGATACCCTTGCAGGCTACAATATTTACAGAGCGACAAGCTATGATGCTGACAAAAAGCCTGAGGAGCAGAAGTTCACAAGAGTGAACAAGTCTGTTCTTAATGCGGACGAGCTTTCGTTTGTTGATGAAAATGTTAAGGTAGGCACAGATTATTACTATTATTTCACAGTGGTGGATACTGACCTTAACGAGTCAAAGGCTTCAAACGTTGTAAGCTGTTGCCCATTAGAGGGTGAGCCGCCTGTTATTGTACACACTCCTGTGAAAACTTTAACGCCTGACAAGGGTATAGCTATAACGGCTGATATTACGGATAATGTAAAGGTTGCGGGAGCAACGCTTTACTACAAAAATAAGTCTGCAGACAGTTGGAAGTCTGTTGATATGAGAAATACCACAGGCTCGGTTTACAAGGCAACTATTGCGGCTTATGAGGTCACAGACGAGGAGATATTCTACTATATCACTGCTACAGACGGCGCAAATGTAGGCTACTGCGGCACGGCTGACGAGCCTAACGTTATAGTACCGCACTACGTTACAGGAATAGAGATAGTTTCAAAGCCTGACAAGCTGAACTATGACCTTAAACAGGAACTTGACAGCAAGGGCATGGTGGTAAAGGCTGTTTACAATGACGGCACAAGGACTGCTGTTTCAGATTATACTCTCCAGGGCTTTGACAGCAAAACAGAGGGCGAAAAAACTGTAACTGTAGCTTACAATGGCTTTACGGCAGAGTTCACAGTGACAGTAAAGCACACACATGAGTATTATTCCGAGATAACAAAACAGCCGACTTGCTCGGAAAAGGGTGAGAGGACTTATAAATGCGATATCTGCGGTGATATTTATACCGAAGATATTGCGAAGACAGAGCATGATTATGAAGACACTGTAGTAAAACCTACCTGCACAGAGCGTGGATACACAGAGCATATATGCAAGGTCTGCGCTGACAGCTATAAAGATGATTATACCCCTGCGTTGGGTCATGATCACATCTCACAGATAACAAAGCAGGTGGCCTGCGAAACAGACGGAGAAAAAACGTTTACCTGCACACGCTGTGGGGATACATATACAGAAGCAATCCCAGCAACAGGTCACAATGACATTGTAACAGTAGTCGAGCCAACTTGTACAGCAGACGGCTATACAGAGCATAAGTGCAAGGATTGCGGCAGAGTAGATCGCTCTGACGTAACAAAGGCACTTGGACATGATTATGATTCAAAGATTACGACAAAGGCAAGTTGTACAGAGGACGGAGTTCTTACCTGCATTTGTACAAGATGTGATGAGAGCTATACGGAAAAGATACCAGCAACGTGTCATAAGTATAATGACGTAGTAACAGAGGCTTCTTGTGATAAGGGTGGTTATACGCTCCATACTTGCGCAAACTGCGGTGACAGTTACAAGAATAATTTCATAGCACCTACAGGACATAAATATACAAAGACAACAGTTAAACAGGCTTCATGCGAAACTGACGGAGTGAATGTTTACACTTGCGATACTTGCGGCGACAGCTATAGCGAGGTTCTCAAAGCAAAGGGTCACGTTTATGCTTCTGAGGTAACAAAGAAAGCAAACTGTACAGACGACGGAATTATCACATATACCTGTGCAAATTGCGGCGATAAGTACACAGAAGTGATAAAGGCAAAAGGTCATAACTATTCAGCAGAAGTGACAAAGAAAGCAACTTGCGATACAGACGGAGTAAAGACGTTCACTTGTGCAGATTGCGGAGATGTGTATACTGAAAAGCTGGAAGCTTTGGGTCATACATACGGCATTTCAGAGGTAGTAAAGCCGACCTGCGATAATGACGGTTATACAAAGTTTACTTGTTCTGTATGCGGTGACAGCTACAGCAAGGTGATCAATGCAACAGGTCATAAGTACAACGATAAGATAGTTTCGGCTTCTTGCGATAAGAGTGGATATACGCTCCATACTTGCGAAAACTGCGGCGATACATACAAAGATAATTTCACTTCACAGCTTGGTCATGACTATACGTCACAGACAGTAAAGCCAACCTGCGAAACAGACGGAGAAAAAACATTTACCTGCACACGCTGCGGGGATACATATACAGAGGTCATAAAGGCTAAGGGACACGTTTACAAGAGAACAGTTGTAGCGGCAGGCTGTGAAACAGACGGCTACACGCTTGTTGAGTGTATGGAGTGCCATGACAGCTTCAGGGAAGGTTACGTTGGGGCAAAGGGTCATACTATCGTTACAGACAAAGCTGTTGCGGCAACTTGCACCACCGCTGGCAAAACAGAGGGTTCACACTGTTCAGTATGCGGAAAGGTCATAAAGGCACAGACAGAAATAAAGGCCAAAGGTCACGTTGCAGGCGACTGGATAACAGACAAGGCTGCGGCTGTGGGCGTAAAAGGAAGAAAGCACAGAAGCTGCACGGTATGCGGGGCAGTTGTCGAGTCAGCTGATATCCCTGCACTTTCTCCAAAGAGCATTTCTTCTGCCTCTGTATCACTTTCGATGGCGACCTATTCTTTTGACGGCAAGGTTAAAACGCCGTCCGTGACTGTCAAGCTTGGCAGTACAGCACTTAGAAACGGCATTGATTATGTTGTTTCATACAGAAATAATAAGAACGTGGGAAAAGCAACTGTTGTCATAACTGGAAAGGGCTTATATGCAGGAACTATAACAAGGACCTTCGTGATAAATCCTGCAAAGCAGGAGATACAGAAGCTTACAGCTAAGAGCAAGGGCTTCTATATCGACTATGTCGCAAAGGGTCATGCGACAGGATATGAGATACAGTATGCTACAAATTCTTCATTCAGCGGAGCAAAGAAAACGGTAATAACAAGCAATAAGACAGATAAAGTAACAGTTTCAAAGCTTAGTGGAAATAAAAAATACTATGTAAGAGTAAGAACCTATACCACAGTGAATGGCATAAAGTATTACGGTGCATGGTCTGCTGTAAAGACAGTTACAACAAAGAAATAGTGCAGAGTATCAGACTGCCGATGTCGGCTCTGGCGTTTTGCAGCCCACAGACAACAGCTCTGTGGGCTGCTTGTGTTAAAGGCATATTTGACATTTCGTCATTCATGTGATATAATCATAGTGTGAGCGAGCTATGCGATAGCGTAAACGTTCTAGGTTTATGAGGAAAGTCCGAGCATCATAGAGCAGGATAGCTGATAACGTCAGCCGAGGGTGACCTTAGAGCCAGTGCAACAGAAATATACCGCCAACTTTTGTTGGTAAGGGTGGAAAGGCGGGGTAAAAGCCCACCAGAATGGCGGAGACGTCATTGCTATGTAAACCTTATCCGATGCAACACCAATGGTAGCTTGCAAGTCAATGGCTGCTCGTCAGACTCGGGGCTATAGGTGGCTAGAGCTGTGCGGCGACGTACAGTCCAGATAGATTATCGCACTCGACAAAACTCGGCTTATCGGTTCGGTCACATTTGCTCCGTCAGTTAAACTTTTTTAAGCTTAACTACGGGGCTTGCTTTTTAATAATATATAAATTTAGTCATTTGTTTTGTATATTATAAATAAATTTCTATAATTCCCCTTGTGATTTTACGGAGAATATGTTATAATAACGCTAGACGTATTTATATAAGCAGAGGAGGGCTGTTTGTATGGAAATACCAGCTAAGACCTATAACGAAAAGTTTGAGAGCTTTTTGAAAATACTTGAAAGCGATGACAGATTTGATAATGTGTGCAAGAATTTTCTCGAAAGTATTTGCTCTGCACTTTATGTCAATGCGGCTACGGTAACAGTTTCAGGTTATGAAAACTCAGAACCTTTGAGTTATGAATTGATCGCTGATACACATAAATATACTGTATTTGCTTTTGATAAAGAATTTAATAGAAATAGATACAATGCAATGAAAAAAGCACTTATGCAAACTGGTATCCATGTTGCGGATAAGGCTCACCCGAATGGAGATAATGAGGAAATAACCCTGCGTGGAGCGGTGTATCCTTGTTCACTCACTTGTGCTGTCAAGGACGCAAATAAGTATGTTGCATATTTCAATCTTTTGTCCTCTGATCCTGAGAGAGTATGGTCACCTGAGGAGATACAGCTAGCCTCACGTCTGACATACATACTTTCTGGTATGCTCCATACCAGGAGAGCGGCTGAACATGCTGAAAGCACTACTCGCACGCTTACTGACGTTATGGATAATATGAATTCCTATGTGCTTGCAGTGGTACAGGACAGCGGTGAGATAGTTTTTGCCAGCAAGATTTTTGAACAGTATTATGGAAAACTGGTCGGCAAAAAGGAAAGTGACGTTTTCAGCAAGACTTGGTGTGAGCTTCCTGCTCACAAGGAAGGAATGCTTTTTGGAGGAGATTATTATTCCGAGATCATGGACAAATGGTTCAATGTGTCGGAAAAGCTCATAAAATGGCATGATGGCAGGACTATCAGACTTTGCACACTTAATGATATCTCAGAAAAGATAAATTATGAGAGGGTCATCGAAAAGCAGGTCTTTTACGATAATCTCACAGGTCTTCCTAACAGATTAAGTCTTGATAAGAGTATACAGGGCATTATTGAAAGCGATGAGAACAGCACTGTTATGCTCATTGACCTTGATAATTTCAAAAACATAAATGACAGCTATGGTCACAATAATGGTGACCGACTTCTTAAAGAGATAGGTAAATTCTTTGAGGATTTTGCCTGGAAGAATAAAAAGCTGAGCGTTTTTAGATTTGGCAGCGATGAGTTCGTTGTGCTTCTGAGAGATCAGGATCAGGCTGAGATCGACGAAATATGCAAGATCATACATGATAAGTTCAACACAGAGTGGCAGATAGCTAACAGCAGTTGCTATTGCACTTGTTCAATGGGCGTGGCGAAGTTTCCAAAGCCCGATGATACTGTAAATACGGTACTTAAAAGAATCGACCTTGCCATTTCATATGCTAAAAAGCAGGGCAAGAATTGTACTATAAATTATAATGAAACTATCGGCAGGATACTTTCAAGGCAGATCGAACTTGAAAGGCTCATGCACAAGGACATCACAAACGGCTTTGCACATTTCACGGCGTACTATCAGCCTATATTCAGCAGCTCCGAAAAGAAGCTTGTGGGCTGTGAAGCGCTTATGAGGTGGAATCCACCTGAGTTCGGTCAGGTTTCCCCTGCCGAATTTATCCCTATGGCGGAAAGACTTGGTTATATCAATCTCTTGGGCGAGAACATGATAAGGATCGCAGGCAGACAGTGCAAAAAGTGGGCTGACGCAGGGCTTGATTTGAGAATGAACATCAATCTGTCTGTAGGTCAGATAATTGAGCCTGATTTCCTTGACAAGATAGACACACTTTTTGACGAAACAGGCGCACCCCCTGATAAGATATGTTTTGAGGTCACAGAAAGTCTTGCTATCCATGATATGGAAAAGATGAAGGAGCTTTTGAAGCATATAACAGACAAGGGCGTGAAGATAGCACTGGACGATTTCGGAACGGGATATTCTTCGCTTAACTGCATAAAGGAAATGCCGCTGAATACCATTAAAATAGACAAGTCGTTTATTGATGATATTGCAAAAAATCCTGACACTGCGGTGTTTGTTAAAATGATAGTTAATCTTTCTCACGACCTGCATATAGCAGTTTGCGCAGAGGGCGTTGAGGAACAGGTGCAGTTCGATATCCTGAGAGATCTGGAAACTGACGTTATACAAGGCTATTATTTCGGCAGACCTATGCCGTCAGACAAGTTTGAGGAGAAGTTCCTTAGCGAGAAACTCCAGTCAGTAAAATAAGTCGCCAAAAAAAGAAAGTTCGACCGTCGGGCGTGTAACCCGACGGTTTTATGTAATATGGTAAGATGATAATATTAAAAAGTAAAAAGGGGAAAACTTATGAGTGATGAGAAAAAAGACGTAAACAGCCAGCAGGAAAATGTGGGCAAAAAGGGCATAAACAAAAAGCTTATCATCGCTTTTGCAGGCATGGGCGCTGTTATAGTGGGGCTTGTTATTGCACTGATACTGGTGGTAACGTCAGGTAAAAAAGACGTTGACAGCTCGGCTTCAAAGGCGGAGAGCAGTTCTGCGGTGGCTTCGGAAACCGATGACACCAGTGAGGAGGACTCTGCGGCTGATGAAAGCGAGGACGAGCCTGATGATGAGGAAGAAAGCTCTCAGGAAAGCAAGGACGATAAAAAGGAAAAGGGCTTTATCATCTCCTATTCAGGGGACAACAGTTGGCAGGACGGCG
>OHAE01002273.1_pt1 | contig 12066 bp, 9 predicted proteins | sample 1577061 | NCBI WGS metagenome assembly OHAE01 (sample SAMEA3541535, study PRJEB24748) | human gut metagenome | biome: human gut; feature: human-associated habitat; material: faeces | place: China | collected 2012
CACCCTCTGTGGCGAAAGTACACAAAATAATACCCCCGCCGGACACCACATAAAAAAAGATGCCCGGGATAAATCCCGGACATCTCTCCTTCAAGTCTGTTTGGACAGACTGGTAATCTCTTTTGATTAATATCTGTCACGACCGCCGCCATAGCCGCCGCCACGATTACCACCACCGTAATTGCTGTTACGACGCGGGCCTTCTTCTCTCGGACGTGCAACTGATACAGAAAGTGTTTTTCCGTCTATTTCTTTTTCGTTCAGTGCTGCGATGGCAGCATTTCCCTCTTCGTCATTCGGCATTTCTACGAAACCGAATCCTTTAGAACGGCCAGTCTCTCTGTCCATGACAATTTTGGCTGAAATAACTTCTCCAAACTCTTCGAATAATTCTCCTAAATCGGCGTTGCTAAGATTATAGCTGATGCCTGCAATAAAAATGTTCATTGAAAAAAAATAATTAATACAATTAATAAAATTTGTTATGTTAGAGAAGTCTTAATAAGGAGATAAATTACTCTACAAGTACCTTGGAAATAAAACACATCCTATCAGAAATCTTTAATACGCGGTAAATATAGACATTTACAATAGATTGAGAAACAAAATCATCATTTTCTTTTATTTTTTTATCAAAATTCAGATTTCAACGTTACTTTAATCTCATCTTTGCTTCCTCCGTCTGCGGCTCCGGCGTCTCTGCATCTTCTCACGTTTATAGCGCTGTACCCGTTTATAAATCATCCAGCCACTCATTAGTCCCACTACCACAAAAATCAGAATAGTAATGCCCACTCCGAGATTGTCGCCTTTTATGCGTGACCAAATTTCAAGAACTTCTTTCGTCTTATCACCAAAATCACGAATCATGGCACAACGCTCCACCACTTCACGATCCGGATACTGAATCTTGTCAATCTGCAGGCTGTCGGCACCCGGTCCGAAGAAATAGCTCAGATCGGAATAATATGTAAGAGTTGTGTCCACTTTCGCTTCCATAATCTCGGGCGAAGCCACAGCACTTACGTAACCGCTCGCTTCCATATTCCGCAAGGCAATATCGGGGCGGCACATGAAGTTGATGAAGTAGCTGGCAGCTTTCGGGTTACCGGCATACTTAGGAATCACCCACCCGTCATACCAGATGTTGCTTCCTTCACGGGGTACGGCATAATCCAGCTCCACTCCTACCGCATCCGCTTCCTCGATGGCCCACTTGGCATCTCCGCTCCAGGTCATGTTGAGCCATGCTTTATTTTTAGTCATCATCTCTTTGCCAAAGTCTGCCTCCCAACCGGCTATATTGGGCTTCATTGCTTTGAGATATTTCTCGGCAATCTCCATCGCACGGGGAGAATAGTCGTTCATCAGATCTTCGACCGTCACCTTACCATCGGCGAGTTCACGGGCATGGGCGTAAATGATGGCAGTTCCGTATGCATCCCGGTAACTGTCTTTCATCAGTATCTTACCGGCATATTTCCGGTCCCAAAGACAATTCCAGCTTTCGGCATCGGCTTCGGGCACAAAAGCTTTATTATACAATATCCCGGCGGTTCCCCACATATAGCATACCGCATAATGACTGGCGATCCGCCCCGGCTGACTCAGTTTATCAATCTGTTCACGGATATAAGGCGATATGTCATTCATGTAATCGGGCGAATGGGGAAAAACAGTGTCGATGGGCAACAGCAGGTTTTTCTTTAACATCCGCTCGATGATGTATTCCGAAGGACATACCACATCGAAATCTTCGTGTCCCTTCTCAATCTTGGTGAGCATGATTTCGTTAATATCAAAGGTTTGATAAACGATGCGGATATCCTCACCCGTCTGCTCCTTATAATATGCCTGAAAGTCTTCGAGCACCCCATCACCGATATAATCGGCCCAATTATAGATTTTCAATACCTTCTCGCGAGGTTCACCGGAGTTGTAACAACCGGAAAACAAAAGTGACATCGCCAGGGAAAGGGTTATTAATAGTTTGTTCATTAGCACTTTATACAGTTTCTTGATTCTCGTAAATTCTCTTCTTTTTCGATTTAAAACAAAAAGGCCATCACTTTTTCTCCTTACCCGCACGCCGGTTAATGACAATCAGCAATGCCAGCACCACCACGAAGATAATCGTCGAAAGGGGACGCAGCTCCGGAGTAAGCCCTCCCTTGCGGGCATCGGCATAAATATAGGTGGAAAGTGTCTCAAGTCCTTCGTTACCGATCGTAAATACCGTTACCGCAAAATCATCGATAGAAAGTGTCAGCGCAAGCATGAAGCCGCTAATCATTCCCGGACGAATCTCCGGGATAATCACTTTGCGAAGTGCCTGCATCGGGGTTGCTCCCAGATCGAGGGCAGCTTCGTAAATATTAGGATTCATCTGCTTGAGGCGGGGCAACACGCTGAGCACCACATATGGAGTACAGAATGTGATGTGCGCCAATACCACGGTCGTATATCCCTGAGATATACCGAGCGAAACAAACAGCAGGAACAGGGAAATACCGGTAATAATATCACCATTCAGAATAGGGATACTGTTCACAAAACTGATGGCCTTCCGCGAACGTGCCTTCAGGTTGAAGATGCCGATAGCCGTGATGCTGCCCAACAAAGTGGAAGCCGTAGCCGCTATCAAAGCAATGGTCACGGTATTGATCAACGCATTCATCAGCGAATGGTGCGTGCCGGTAGTAAACAGTGACGAATACAGTTTCGTGGAGAATCCGGTCCAGTTGCCCAACACCTTTGCTTCGGTGAAAGAGTAGATCATAATAATCACGATAGGCGAATAGAGCAGCAAAAGGAGTATCCACAAATAGGTCTGGGCAAAAATCTTCTTTACCATAGCCCACCTCCTTCGTTCGTATTATCTTTGTCGTCGGTGCTGAACAGAGAAGTCGCCGCAATCAGCAACAACATGATCAGTGACAGGGCCGCTCCATAATTCCACATACTATTATTGATATTCTCCTGGATAGTGGTACCAAACAGTTTGATGTTGTTCATCGTCAACAACTCTGCAATGGCAAAAGTTGAGATAGTGGGCATAAAAACCATCATGATGCCACTCATCACTCCCGGCATGGAAAGCGGAAGCACCGCCTTGAAAAACACCTGGACGGGATTGGCACCCAAGTCCTGCGCAGCCTCGATGTAACTGTGATCCATCTTTTGCAGGGTGTTGTAGATAGGGTAAATCATGAAAGGTATAAAGTTATAGACCATACCGAATATCAAAGCTCCCTCACCCAACGGGACACTGAAGAAGTCGAACAGGGCTACTGTTGCCAACGTACGCACCAAGATGTTGACCCACATGGGAAGAATAAACAATACGACCATCGTTTTCGAGCGGTTCAGCTTTGCGTTGCTTAGTATCCAGGCTGCCGGGTAGCCCAGCAGGATACAGACGATAGTGGTAATGATGGCAATACCGATGGAATAAACAAAGGTATTGATAGCCTCGTGATGCTGAAAAAACTTCGCAAAGTTTTCCAATGTCAGATGTCCGCTGTCATCGGTGAAAGCATAGACCACAATAAGGAGTAGCGGAATAACGACGAAGATCGCCGAAAAGATAATGTAAGGGAGCGTCCAACTCTTACGTGATGAAAAAAAGACCGATAATCTTTTCACTCTTAACTCTTATTTTATTAGTTCTTAATTACTCTGATACCGTCCGGGGGGATGGTGATACCTACACGGTCTCCATCGTCCCATACGTCGTTCGTATCTACAAATACATTCTCGTCCCAATCCGAAAGCACAGTCAGATGATAGTGGTCGCCTTTATAAAGGATGAACTTCACCTCTCCGGTCAGCGTACCGTCTTCTTCGTTATCCTGAAGAATCACTTTGTCGAAACCGACTTTCACTTTCACTTCGCTGCCGGCATCAATTCCGGTAACAGGAGCACACTCGAAGTTACAACCCAGAAACTCCACATGGGTTTCGTCAATCAGCTTGCCTTCGAAGGTATTGCACACGCGCTCTTTCTTCATTATATGAATATCAAACGGTTTCACCAACAGCCCAACGAGGGCACCGACCTCAAAATGATGATAGTCCTGTACCAGAAATTCATAGCCGTTGCAAAGGACGGTCATTTCATAATGTACCCCCTTGAAGACGGACGACTGCACCACGCCGGCCAGTTGTGCCGCTTCCGAAACCGGAAATATATAAAGATCCTCCGGACGGATCACTACGTCTACGGGCATGTTTTCGCCGAACCCTTCGTCCACACATTCGAACTCGGTATTGCAGAAACGTACCAGTTTGTCGTGTATCATCACACCGTTCAGGATATTACTTTCCCCGATAAAATCGGCCACAAACGAATTGGTAGGTTCATTGTAAATATCAATGGGAGTGCCGATCTGCTGGATTCGTCCTTCGCTCATGACGACAATCGTATCGCTCAGCGTCAATGCTTCCTCCTGATCGTGGGTGACATATACAAAAGTGATCCCTAATGATTTGTGCATCTCCTTCAGTTCCATCTGCATGTCTTTGCGCATCTTCAGGTCGAGAGCTGCCAACGGTTCGTCGAGCAGCAGCACTTCCGGTTCGTTGACTATGGCACGGGCGATAGCCACACGTTGCTGTTGTCCGCCGGACAGCGAATCTACGTCACGGTATTCATAGTCCGTCATCCCCACCATCTTCAAAGCGGCCTTTACCTTCTTCTCAATGGTCTGCTTCGGCATCTTTTTCAGCTTCAGCCCGAAAGCAATATTATCATATACATTCAGATGCGGAAACAAAGCGTACTTCTGAAACACCGTGTTTACCGGACGTTTGTGCGGAGGAGTCTGCGTGATTTCCTTCCCCGATATTTTAATTTCGCCTTCCGAAGCAGTCTGGAAGCCGGCAATAAGGCGTAACAAAGTAGTCTTACCACAACCCGAAGGACCCAGGATAGTGACGAACTCACCTTTTTTTACATTCAGGGTCACATGATCCAGGGCAGTCTTCTCTCCGAAGAATTTAGACACACCGTTCACCTCAATAATGGATTTGCTTTCTTGCATATTCATACTAATTTGGGGTGCAAAGGTACACATTTATCCGATTCGTACATACATGTTAATCTAATATAACAGAGAAATTCTATTCCGAATAAAAAAAACGGCTATCTTTGCATAAATATTTATTCATAAAACATACTAAAGCAATGAAAAAGTTAACTTATCTGGCTGTTGCAGCGGTTGCTCTGGGAGTAGCATCTTGTAATAACAGCAAACCCGGTTATGTGATAACAGGTACTGTGGAAGGCGCTTCCGACGGCGATACCGTATTTATTCAGGAACGTGTAAGCAGACAGTTCAACAAACTGGATACAGCCATCATCGCTAACGGAACATTTACATTCGAAGGCGTACAGGATTCCGCAGTGAACCGTTACATCACTTACTCTAAAAACGGTGACGGAGCATATGTAGATTTCTTCCTCGAAAACGGTAAAATCAACGTAAATCTGTCTAAAGATAATAAGTCGGCAACCGGTACTCCGAACAATGACGCTTATCAGGAGATACGGAACAAGACCAATGTGATCGATCAGAAACAGGCAGCCATCTACCAGGCTATGGGCGACAGCACACTGACCGATGATCAGAAGTTGGCAAAACAAAAAGAATACTCACAGCTGGAAGAGGCATACAGCCAGGCTATCAAAGAAGGTGTACAGAAAAACATCACCAACCCGGTGGGTATCATGTTGTTCAAACAAAGTTTCTATGAAAACTCTACCGAAGAGAATGATGCTTTGCTGAAACAAATACCTGCCAACTATCAGAATGACGAACTGATTATGAAAATCAAAGAAGTTACCGAAAAGCAGAAAGCGACTGCTGCCGGTCAGAAATTTATCGACTTCGAGATGCTGACACCCGACGGAAAACCGGTAAAACTGTCCGACTATGTAGGAAAAGGCAAAGTGGTATTGGTTGACTTCTGGGCAAGTTGGTGTGGTCCTTGCCGCCGCGAAATGCCGAACATCGTAGAGGCTTACGCTAAGTACAAAGGCAAGAACTTCGAAATTGTAGGCGTGTCTCTCGATCAGGATGCCGATAAATGGAAAGATGCCATCAAGAAGCTAAACATCACCTGGCCTCAGATGTCCGACCTGAAAGGCTGGCAGAACGAAGGTGCACAGTTGTATGCCGTAAACAGTATTCCCCACACCATGCTGGTTGATGCTGACGGAACAATTCTTGCACGTGGCCTGCACGGAGAAGCGCTCCAAGCCAAACTGGAAGAAGTATTGAACAAATAGGCTGTATCAGAACTCACCACAGAGGACACAGAGTAACACAGAGGCGATTTTAAGTTATTGATTATTAACAAAAAGGCTCTATACTACTCTGTGTTACTCCGCGGTAAAAAGAGTTTCGACACAGCCTCTTCATTTCACAAATGTCCCGGACAGGGGCTTTCAAAACCAAACCTATTTCAGTGAATCGGCATAGGAACAGAGCTTGACAATCTGATCCACATTCTCAAAATTCACTTTATTCTCTCCAATGTATTTCTCAATTTCCGCACGATGCTTTGAGTAGATTTTGGCAAATTGCTTAAAATTGCGGAACTGTTTCATTTTATCATCTTTCTCCACCCAATAGATATGATGCCGGTTGCCGACAATCATCTTCTCACCTTGCAACTGGTATGATTGTCCATTGCTCATGACAGAACCGTAACTCTGAACTGCCGTTGTTTCCGAACGGGTGCCATAGGCTCCCACAGGGGCTTCCTTACGTGCAGATGCTTTATACTGGACATACACTACCGGTTTTGTCGGCAACATTTCTATTCCGGCTCCGTTGGATTCCGGATAAAACGTACGCTCTCCTATCTTGATCAGCAAAATATCTCCCGGATTGGCAAGTTCCTTCACCTGCTTATCCTGCGGATCTACAAAATAGAACTTGTTGGCTACTATATTGTAGTTCATTTTTGACTTCAATTCACCACCGGCTCTGAGAACCACCTGGGCATCTTCATACTTATCAAACAGGAACGAAGCCGTATCGGCCTGGGCTCTCAACTGCCAGAAACTGCACAGTGCAAAAACAATGAAAATAAAAAACCTTCTCATAATACATCGATATTAAACAATAAAAGGCTGTTTTGACAGTATACACTTCAAAACAGCCTTTCAAATAGTTATGGTAAATCTCTCTTTACTTTACATACCAATCAGACAAACCAACGCACATAACAGAAGTCCTGACGGTGAGGCAGATCCGGATTTTTCGGGAACATACGGTATGATACTTTGAAGCTTCCTGCATTCGACAAGCTGTGTTTAGCCTGGAATGTATACAGATCGCCTTCTTTCTTAACCACGCTGAATGGTTCTACCGAATAAACATGCTGTTTTCCTTCCGGAGTCGTATAAGTTGTAACCAACTCCAGTCCCACTGCATCGTTCAATCCTTTTTCATCAACGACAATGGTAATCGTATACTCCTTGCCGCTTTCGATATCGCCTTGTGCAATGTCTGCTTCTCTATCTCTTGAAACGATCTCGATGGAATCCCACTTGGCGACCACTTCTTCTTTCCATGCTGCAATTTCTTTTGCCTTCGCATTATCATTGGCAGACAATTCTTTGAAGCGCTTGGCTTCCTTGCAGTAGAATTTGCTATAGTAATCGTCGAGTTGACGCTTCATTGTATAGTGAGGAGCAATCTGAGCGATTGAGTTTTTCACACTTCTAATCCAGCCTTCTGAATATCCCTTCTTGTTGCGGGCATAATATAACGGCAGAATTTCTGTTTCAAGAATACTGTAGATGGTAGCCGCATCGAGCTGATCCTGATGTTCCTGATTCTGGTAAGTACGTTTCTCGGTCAATGCCCAACCTGCACCTTCGCGGTAACCTTCAAGCCACCATCCATCGAGCACGGAGAAGTTCAATACACCGTTCATCAAAGCCTTCTCACCCGATGTACCGGATGCTTCAAGCGGACGGGTCGGCGTGTTCAGCCAGATATCAACCCCACTCACCAGACGGCGGGCCAACTGCATATCGTAGTTTTCGAGGAAGATAATCTTGCCCAGGAATTCCGGACGCTGAGAGATCTCAACAATTCTCTTAATCAGCCCCTGACCTGCACCATCGTGCGGGTGGGCTTTACCTGTGAAGAGGAACTGTACCGGATAATCGGGGTTATTAACAATCTTCGACAGACGTTCCAAATCGGTGAACAGCAGGTGAGCACGTTTGTAAGTGGCAAAACGGCGGCCGAAACCAATCAGCAATGCATTCGGATTGATCTTATCCAACAGAGATACAATGCGTGACGGATCTCCCTGGTTCTTCAACCACGTTTCACGGAACTGCTTGCGGATATAATCCACCAGCTTGTTCTTCATAGTTACACGGGTCTTCCAGATTTCTTCATCGGGCACATTATAGATAGCTTCCCAAATCTTCGGATTTGACTGATCATACAGGAAGCTTTCGTTGAAATATTTAGCATAAAGCTGTTTCCATTCGGTAGCACTCCAAGTAGGAAAGTGTACACCGTTGGTCACATAGCCCACATGGCTTTCCTCCGGGAAGTATCCTTTCCAGATAGAAGAGAACATCTCCTGAGAAACCTTTCCATGCAGCCAGCTCACACCGTTCACTTCCTGAGAAGTGTTGCAGGCAAATACCGACATACAGAAACGTTCTCCTTTGTCACCCGGATTGTTACGTCCGAGATCCATCAGATCGTCCCAGCTGATACCCATCTTTGAGGGATAGCCACCCATATACTTGCCAAACAAACCTTCGTCAAAGTAATCGTGACCGGCAGGAACCGGAGTATGAACCGTATATAAAGAAGATGCACGAACCAACTCGATAGCCTGGTCGAAAGTAAGACCGGTAGCTACATAGTCGCAGATACGCTGTACGTTGATCAGGGCAGCGTGTCCTTCGTTACAATGATAAATATCTTTCTTGATGCCCAGTGCTTTCAGTGTCAGCATACCGCCGATACCTAACAGGATCTCCTGTTTCAGACGGTTTTCCCAGTCACCTCCGTAGAGTTGGTGAGTGATAGGACGGTCAAATTCACTGTTCATTTCGTTGTCTGTATCGAGCAGATACAAAGAAATACGTCCTACGTTTACTCTCCATACATTTGCATGTACGTAGTAATCCATATAAGGCACATCCACCACCAACGGTTTTCCGTCTGCATCCGTCACACGGTCGATAGGAAGCTGACCGAAGTTCTGTGCTTCGTAATTGGCAATCTGCTGCCCGTCCATAGACAGCGTTTGTGTAAAGTAACCGTAGCGATACAGGAAACCTACCGCGCAAAGATCTACATTGCTGTCAGAAGCTTCTTTCAGATAGTCGCCGGCCAGTACACCTAAACCGCCGGAATATATTTTAAGAACGTGATTCAAACCATACTCCATGCTAAAGTAGGCTACAGAAGGACGTTTATCGTCTGGCTTCACATCCATGTAGTCTCTGAATTTAGCATATACGTCATTCATACGTTTCAGGATAACCTTATCTTTTGATAAAGCTTCCAATTTTTCGTAACTCATACGTTCAAGCAAAAGTACCGGATTTTGACCAGCTTCTTTCCAAAGGGTCGGATCCAAATCTCTGAACAGTTCAGTAGCTTCATAATTCCATGCCCACCAAATGTTGCGTGCAAGTTCAGATAATTTCTCTAATTCCGCAGGAACACGTGACTTTACAGTTACCTCCTTCCAATTCGGAGTATTCACATTACTTACTTTAATTTTCATAATGTTATTGTTTACTTGTTGATGAATAAATACTTAGTTTAGTTGACGTTTCATTGCATTGCGCAAAGCAATATCATAAGCCTCGTAATAATACTTGATGAAATGCTTCCATAAAGCCTGTTCGGCCACAGCCGCCGCATGCTTGCGGATTTCTTTCACCTCAATTTCCGTTTTACCCGAGAACAGCGCGATCGTATCCTTGATACCGTCGGCAACTTCTGAGTAATTATAGTCCGAACGATGCAGCACCTCTACTCCATTATCAAGGCCGTGCTGATTCTTCAGGCTGTTCACCCAAAGACCGAAGCCTGCCAGGTCAGTCGTAATGGTAGGTACGCGGAAGGCTACACTCTCAAGCGGAGTATATCCCCAAGGTTCGTAATAAGAAGGATAGACACTCAAGTCTTCTCCCAATATCAAGTCATAATATTCTTTATTCAGGATTCCATCCTTTCCATCCAGATAACACGGGACGAAAATCACTTTCACCTTATCTTCCGGACGGTTTCCCATACCCAGATACTTCAACATGTCCAACACCTGATCGTGGGTCATATTATGCAGCCAATGGGTAATGAAAGGCACTTCAAGCGGAGTATCGAACTTCTCTTTGCTCTTCAGGCGGGTCTGCAAGTCCTCGCGGGGCTCTCCTACCCAACCCGGCACATTGACAAATGCCAGTACGTTCTTCTGCAAATCTTTGTCCCGGTTCAAGCGGTTCAGCGATTCCAGAAACACGTCGATTCCTTTGTTCTTAAATTCATAGCGTCCGCTGGTACCGATAATCAACGTATCATCGCCCATATTGGTTCCAAGAAGTTTATTGGCCACGTTCAACATCAGCGAACGGGCACGTTTGCGTTTACCGGTGAAGGCCGTTCCCTGAGGTACGAAATCGTCCTCGAAGCCATTCATCAGCACTACGTCTGCTGCCTTATCCAGTAACTCTTTACACTCGTTATTAGTGATTTCGCTTACTGTCGTAAAGCAGTCGACATGATGTGCGGTCCGCTTCTCAATAGAGTGCTTCGACTGCATATTCAGTTCCTGGGCCATCTGGTCACCATTATAGGCAAACAGATAATCATATAAGGGTTTATCGTTTCCGGCAATGCTCCGGCCGATAGAGGTAGCGTGGGTAGTGAAAATAGTCCCTATTTCGGGTACGGCCAACTGCACATATAGTGCTCCCAAGCCGGTCATCCATTCATGTGCCTGATAAACAACCTTATCATTTTCAGTCAGATTATAACGATAGAAGCTCTCTACCACTTTTCCAGCAGCATACGAGAACATGGATGCTTCGTCATAATCGCCGTAAGCATGCAACGAATCTACCTGAAAATGATTCCACATTTCAGTATAAATTTCATTCTTTTTCTCAAAGAAAGGCTGAAAATCAACCAGGATAACAATGGGTTCACCCGGAATATTCCAACGTCCGACACGGACAGAAAGGTTATCTTTATTGAGGGCATGTTCTTTCCATGCCGCACAGAGGTTGTCAGATTCTATAAACAAAGGGTTTTCTTTTCCTTGCCACACATCCGGCCCTATGAAGAATAATTTGTCACGGAAGTTAGTTTGCAACGTATTTGCCCTTGTGGACAAAACAGTATAAATTCCTCCTACCTTGTTGCACACTTCCCAACTGGCTTCGAAGATATAATCGGGGGTTAATAAATCTTTTACCATATAAATGTTTAAAACTCTTTTTATTACGCAGGTGCAAAAGTACGCATTATTTATTGAAAAATAATACTTTATACAAAAAATATAAGCAAAATAGCACAAACAAGCGTTTACAACGAGGTTTCAGAGCATAAAAAAAGACTTAAGTGTTTTTGGAAAACGCTTAAGTCTTTTCAGAAAACACTTAGACGTTTTGCTGAAAACGCTTAAGTGTTTTTATAAATCATTAGCTTATCATTTATGCCAGCGCACTACCGATAAGGAAGGTAGCTGCCAATGCCACGATAGCATAAAGTTCGGGGAATACAGCAAGAATCAATGTGTTGCTGAATACATTATGGCCTTGTCCGATGGCTGCAATACCATTGGCGCAAACCTGTCCCTGGCGAATAGCGGAAAACAGGGCAACCAGTCCGAGGGCAATACCTGCACCCAATACGGCAGAAGCCTGAATGGCAGTTATCTGCGGAGTAAGGATGCCGAAGATAGTCTGGAACATAAAGTAGCCTGCGAAACCATACAATCCCTGTGTACCCGGAAGAGCTGTCAATACCAGGAAGTTACCGAATGCACTATCATTCTTCTTCAATGCTCCGA
>OHAE01002287.1_pt1 | contig 11994 bp, 4 predicted proteins | sample 1577061 | NCBI WGS metagenome assembly OHAE01 (sample SAMEA3541535, study PRJEB24748) | human gut metagenome | biome: human gut; feature: human-associated habitat; material: faeces | place: China | collected 2012
CAATCGGACACAACGCTCTGGCAGCTGGTTTCCAGGGACAGAGACAGTGGACAGACTTCTATCCAAACGGTGACTTCGCAGAAGCTATGCTGAACACATCCTTCGACTGGAACGGAGCTCGTGAGCCATACATCCTCGCTACAGAGAATGACGTTCTCAATGGCCTTGGAATGATGTTCATGAAACTCCTTACAAACAGAGCTCAGATCTTCGCTGACGTTCGTACATACTGGAGCCCGGAAGCTGTTAAGAAAGCTACAGGATATGACCTTGAAGGTGTTGCAAAAGAAGCTGGCGGATTCCTTCACCTGATCAACTCCGGTGCTGCATGCCTCGATGCTAACGGCGAAGCAAAAGACGAAAACGGCAATGCTGTTATGAAACAGTGGTGGGATATCACAGAAGAAGACCAGAAAGCAATCATGGATAACACAGAATGGTGTATGGCCGACAACGGATACTTCCGTGGAGGCGGATACTCCAGCCGTTACGAAACAAAAGCTCAGATGCCTGCAACTATGATCCGTCTGAACCTTGTCAAAGGACTTGGACCGGTTCTGCAGATCGCTGAAGGATGGACAGTAGCTCTTCCGGCAGAAGTATCTGACAAACTCTGGAAACGTACAGACTACACATGGCCATGCACATGGTTCGCTCCAAGATGCGATGGCAAAGAAGGACCGTTCAAGACAGCTTATGATGTAATGAACAACTGGGGAGCTAACCACGGTGCTATCTCCTATGGACATATCGGAGCTGACCTGATCACAATGTGCTCTATGCTTCGTATCCCGGTATCCATGCACAACGTTCCGGAAAAAGATATTTATCGTCCGGCAGCATGGAATGCATTCGGAATGGACAAAGAAGGTGCAGATTTCCGCGCTTGCAAGAACTACGGACCTCTGTACAAATAATCAGACAAAATGCCATGATATAAATGACGACCCCGGAACTATCTCCGGGGTCGTTGTTTTTTTACACTATATGTCGAAAAACTTCCGTTTTTTATCGATTTTTACATTTTTTTATGATAAAAAAGGATTATCATTGGGGTGGGTCTATGGTATGATAGGTAAAGAATTATCGGGAGTGAAGGGGATAAAATAAGATGAAAAAACTGGCGAAAAGTTTTCTGGTCATGATACTGGGACTTCTGATGAGTGTGAACGTCATGGCAGATGTACAGACAGGTAAGACAGAACCGGATTATCCGACAGACTATTATATGATCGTAGAATCAAAGGCAGGAGGAATTGACATCTACTCACAGCCGGATCTGGAATCTACGAAGCTGAATGATGAGCAGATCCCGAATGGAACAGCACTTCATATAGAGGGCGAAGTAGAGGATACCGAGAATAACCGCACCTGGGGATACACGGAATATCATGGCATGTATGGATATGCTCCACTTGATGAATGCCGTCCGGCAGATTCCCGTAAAGAAGCAATTGATTCCGAATTGTATATCGCAGGCAAGGACCATGTGAATTACAATGCTGATTATGATGTAAACGCATATGCAGAAGAAGGAACGCAGAAGCTCTACCAGGGACCTGGGAAAAAATATGGCGAAGTTCCGGGAGTGCGCGATATTGAAAATGGCGAGACTCTTCATATCACACAGGATGCCGAAATGGTGGATGGAAGCCATTGGGGCGTGACCAGAGTTGATGGAACAGAAGGCTGGGTAGACCTGGAGAAAACAGAAGAATGGAAAGCAGAACATCTGGATACTGTAGAGGAGAGTGTCGATGCGGTGGCAGAAGTGAGTGTAACACCAACCGAAGCTACAAAGGCGACTGAGACACCAGTCCCGACTGAGACCGCAGAAGCGACCGAGACACCAACACCGGCAATTACAGAAGAAACAGATGAAGCTGAAAATACAGAAAAAGACTCCAAAGAGCCTGAAGCAGAAAACACTGACGCAAAGGACATCCGCGAGGCGTCCGGGCAGAATGTAAAAGTTACCGCATCCAGATGGTATCAGAACCCATTTACATGGATCGCAGTGATCGCAGTACTGGCAGTGGCAGGATTACTGATCTACCACAATAAGAAAAAATAAATTTTTCTGTACATACAATAATATAGAAACCAGACAATCATAAAAATCAGATCAGGATCGGGTAATCAGCCCGGTCCTTTTATTGTATACAAAATATAATTGTGAAATTTCGTACATTTCTGGACCAAAAATGTCCGATTCATTGACTTTTATGAATCGACATGATAAATTTATTGCATGTAACTATTTATGTTGGCGTTTTATGACATAAATACGGATATGCTGTAAAAACAGCAACAAATACGCAGAACGGAGATTACACCAGAGAAGAGCAAGAGTATTACCCGATCAAGGGAAGCCCTGTTGATGATTCTAAAGAGAAATACCGCGAAAATATCCAGAACTTTTATTTTTCAGAAAGTGATGAGAACAGCCGCGGTGCATATGATCTGAATTTCGAGACAGTGACAAATGAGACTGTAAACAAAAATCTCAAGGCGGGAGCTGGCAACACACTTTCGAAGGAATATGATCCGGATAGAGGATTTTTTGGTCTTTATGAAAATGTATATGAAGATCTTACGTCTGTGATGGCAGAGAACATCCAGAAACATATTTACACATTTCCTGGCGAAAATACGGCAAAAGAGTCATTACGAAAGATCTATGAAAATCTCCAGTCTCCGATCTCACAGGTCGCAGATTTCTCATCAGGTGACATTGGAGACAGTGCAGATACATCGGCTGATACAGAATCCACTCCGGCGGAATTTGACTCAAACAGCTCTTCACAGAGTCCGGCTTCTTCTGAGCCAGACACCGGAGATTCCGTCAGCTTTGACAATGGCTTTGCCGACAGCACAGGAGATATTTCTTCCGATGGTTCTGTTGATGAATGGAATGACACAGATAGCGAAATAGAATCCGAGGCAATGGGTGCGGGAGATGATTTCGGTTCTGATTTTTCAGATACAGATTCGGGAGTGACAGACAGCTATGACGAAAGTGGTATAGATGACAATACTTCGGATGCGTCAGATTTTACTGAAAGTGCGGATGATAACGCAGATGTCGGTGAATCTGTGGATGCAGAAATGACTACAGCAGATGAGCCTGTGGGAGATCCGCTTCTGACAGAAAGTGTCAAAAAAGTTCAGGAAGTTGATACAAATACAGAAACAAACACAACTCCGGAAACAGTCGGAGATAATCCTGGAAAGCAGGAGAACCCATATGTTTACGTCAGTGAACAGATCAATGTTTTTCCATATTATAAATATACAAAGCTTGGTACATTTTCTTATGTGATGGCAAAGCAGCAGATGGTTGCGCAGAGGGACAAAGCAGCACAGGATAGCGGTGAGAGCATTACTCGTCAAAACGGAGATATTGTCCTGGAAAATGACCAGTACTATTATTACAAAGTTGATGATGCCGAAACAAATAAATATCTGCTAACGCTGGTGACCGGACGTCAGCCGGTTGCATATCAGGACATTCAGCAGATTCCGGAAAATCTTGGATACGACTATTATTATCGTGTAAATGGAGTTTATTTCTGCTGTACAGATGGTGACAGCACTGATGAGAACAATAATTATAAATTCACTGGATGGTATTATGTGAACTATCAGGATCAGTCAAATATTTATGTACCTGCGGAAAATTCAACAGCAACCTATTATGTTTCCGATGCCAGTTATACTTTGACACCAGGAACAGGAGATTTTGATTTTGTACCTGATGATAACGAAGATCCTCAGTTAGTCCAGGTAAATCATATGTATTACAATGGTGGGCTGACCAATAATGACTGGTTTAAAAAGTTTGTATTTCATCTTCAGCCAAAAGCAGATGCTTCAGCAGAGGATGGTGAATTTGAAAACTTTAACATCCAGGTAGACACGATGAGTGCTGATTCGTCAGGTAATTCTCTTCAGGCAGTATATGCGTCCGCAGGCACAGATACCAGTGCAGATGCTGCCGGACAGGAAGATGACAGCGAAGATACACAGGATATTTCAGTAGATACGGATGAAGAAAACATCGAAGAAGAAGTCGTGGCAGACGAGCAGTCGGATGACTTTACCGACAGCGTTGATATGGAGCCGGTGGAGGATGCAGGCGAAGCCACAGATTCTGATGTAACATCAGAAGAAGATTCAGATGACCAGAACGAGATAGATGTCGAAGAAGACGGTATCGACGAAGCAGGAGATGCTGAAACTACAGAAACAACAGAAACAACAGAATCCAATGCAAATCCTCTACAGACCGCATTGGAAGGCTATGACCTGATTTATGTAAATGGTAGATTAAGTACTGATATGGCAGCAGCCCTGGAAGGTGCAGTTTCATCAAATACTCTGCCATGTATAATTAATAATGCCCGTGATGGAGTAGCCGATTCACTGAGTGATACGATGAGGGCTGATTTTGTGAAGGCTGATACAGAGGATGCAGATGGACATTATGTGAATAAGTATGTATATTTCTTCAAAAATACATTTGTAAATGAAACAGCAGATAATGATAAATTATTAAACTCAAATTTTAATACAAATTTTAATGACGATTTAAAATCTGAGGATAATAAAACATATGATACATCACATAAGATGCACGGATTTGAAGAAATCATCAAGTATATCAACAGCGAAAATCAGTATAGAGGTCTTGGAGATGATGGAAATGTTAATGAACAAGAAATCAAACAGCTGAACAGAGAGATTTCTCAGGCAAGGGCGATTGAATATATTATTAATTATAAGTATAAGAGAGCTGAGAAAATCAAAGAGAATATCAAAGCACTTGAAATCATGCCGGATGCAAATTGCAGTAAACTGGATGAAAATATGATCAGAAGCTGGCTTGGTGAAGAATGTGGACCAGAGATTGAGACAATTACTGCAAACTGTGAACATACAGGGGAAGAAGCTTCAAAGGCAATTGATGGAAATAAAAATACAATGTGGCACACGAAATGGAAAAATGAATCTGGATGTGTCAATGTTCATAATGAGCATTATCTAACAGTGACGTTTAAAAAAGAAACAGGTGTTAGTGGATTTCATTATTTGGGCAGGCAAAGAGGTGGTGCGACGGGTACACTTACTGAATATACTGTGGAGTTGTATGATAAGGATAACAAGTCTCTTGGTAAAGAAATTGGAAAAACAGGAATAACATTAGAGAATTATAGCCGTATAGGAAATGTTGAATTAAAATTCTCTAAGAAGTACCAAAGTGTTAAGAACGTTAAAGTAATATTTAATCAAACATTGGGAAATAGTGATGGAACTCCAGCCAATAGATTTGCATCATGTGCAGAAATATCATTTTATAATGAGCTAGATAATACAATAACTCCGTCAATTACTCATATGACAGCTTCTGAGTTTGTCGGTCATATAGATGACATTACGTCAGAGTATGATTTGATCTATATCAGTGATAAACTTCTTCCGGAAAGCAGCACATTGATCACTGGAAATGGTGATTATAGATATGTGCATGTTGGGGATGGTGTTTCTGCCAGCTCTGGTGCACCAAATCTGTTAAAACTATTAGGGCAGCTTGAAATTGAATACGATCATATGGCAGATGGAAGTAGGTGGTCTCAGAAAGGATATTGGACGAATAATAATACTCAAAATCCAATATGGACAGCGAGCACTTCTGGAAATGTTACAATTAACAGATTTGCTCCATTGAATACTTATGGCCAAAGTGGGGGCGGTTTTTTCAGAGGTTCTGGAAATGATATGACAAAACAGCAGTATAATGAGCTGATGGATTTTGTAAAAAGTGGTTACCCTGTTGTAATTGGAAGTGAATTGACAACCTCAGACAGAACCGCAAATAGCAAAAAGGTTGACAATTCATCCTGGTATTATCAGTTTATCAATGACGCATTTAAATACAATAATGTAGTAACGGATACAGAACTGGATAATGAAAGTAAAGATATTAAGTTCTTTTTAAATCTGGCAAAGCCACAGATAATATTTGAAAAGGATGGAAAACCAAAAGAAGCACCAAGGCAGAATGTTAATGATGAAAGTGGGGAGTATGCTTATCTAAATAATAATGAACTTAAATATACATTCACAATTCAAAATGATTCGGATGTCTTTCCTGCAAATTCTACATACGACTGTAAGCTGTATATTGATTTAAATTTTGACGGAAATCTTTCGTCAAAAGAAATCCAGGATCAGTATGTGGAGATCACAGATGAAGATGGAGCTGTTATAGCACGTGGAGTCAATGATGATGGTACACAGAGATATGAATTAAAAGCTGGTAAACGATATACATTAGTGAGAAAGATACCTTCTGATTACTATAAATTGATTACTTGGAAGCTGGTTGTATCCAGTAATCGTAACTCATATATTCATACATCTGAAATGGGCTATTCAAAGCAGCAGAATACAGGTTCAAAACAACAGATACATGTCTTGCAATTGATGCAGCCTTCAGCCTATGTAAATAAGCCCACGCTGGATTTGGCGAAAAATTCAGTTTTTCAGAATAAAATTAAAAATCTGGATGATTTTGAGATTAAAATAGATCAGGTTCAGATTTCTGAATTGAAGAATTATACGCGGGAGCAGATGAAAGATTTATTGGATCAAGAACAGATGCTTGTTTTGGGATTTGCAGATGTCTATCAGGATATTCCTAATAATAATGGGCAGGTGGAAGAAATTCTGAACTTTGTTAAAAAGGGAAAAAGTATTATTTTTGCTCATGATACGACTTCCTATGTAAATTATGATCGAGATAATGTATATCACAAAATTGCGAGTACAGAGTACGGTAAAGATGAGAACACTGCAAGAGCCTATGACCGGTATCTGGAAGTAGATACTAAGAACCCTACATGGGGACTTTCTTTGAATAAAATTCTTCGTTCTGTTGTAGGCATGGATAGATATGGAATTACATCTACAGAAGTGTTGAAGAATGGAACAGTAGTTGGAAATCTGATTAGTCAGGGAAGGGCGTTGACTTCGGATTCGGTTAGTTTCTCTGAATTAATGAGTATCACCGGTGATATAGCATATCAGAATGACAGCGCACAATCATCCAGTTATGCTCAGACTCAGGCATACTCGAATAATATGATAGTTCAGGATTCTCCAAAGGTTACAAAGGCTGCGAAAATAAATGATGGAGCGATCACTCAATATCCATATGTAATGGATGACAATATTGAAATCGCTGAAACACATGGGCAGTATTATCAGCTTGCTATGGAACAAGACAGAGACATCAATGGAAACAGTGATGGACAGAATGATGTTGTCGTTTGGTATTGTTTGAGAGGGGATTATTATGATAAGTCACCAAATGATGTCAGAAACAATTATTATTTCTATAGCAAAGGAAATGTTATCTATACAGGCGCAGGTCATTCTACAGTGAACAACGAGAAAGAGATTGAGCTCTTTATTAATGCAATGGTTGCCGCAGCAAATGTAACTGCAGTTCGTCCGGAAGTGGACTTTATCAGTTCGCTGAATCCGGCAGCAGAAAAGGAACAGATACGCTACTATATGACAGACCAATCTAACTGGACTGCAAATGAAACAAATACGTTGGAACAGAACATGGACTTCTACATTAATGTAAAAGACTATAACATGGTGAGTGCTGATTTGAATCAGGCGGACCTGGATAAAAAGGAGATGACAATTGAATTCTTTATAGAAGGCGATGGAGGTTCAATCCAGACGGATTCTGGTAGTGATAAAAAACTTGTAAATATTACAAATCAAATTAATAATTTGAAAGGATATAATGGGGAAACAGTTACTCTGGGAAACGATGGAAGGTTCCATACGAAAAATAATAATGCATTTGGCTTTACGATTAATAATATAGAACAATATCTGAAGAAACAAAATGCTTATAAAGAAAACTGCAGGCTTTACGTTAGAGTATCCAGTACAGTTTATCTTTATGGTGAGGATAAAACAAACACTGTCTGGGCATCTATCGACTTAAAACATCGTCAGCTTTTCGACCTTGACTAGGGGACGGTGTTTCTGGCTTTTTTAGTGTCCCCCTGGCAGTTATATCCCTCTTGTATCAACATGGTGCAGGAGGGACTTTTTTGTATAATTGGAAATTACTCTGTAATGTTCCTATTACACAAAAAATAGAAAAATGCCATTTAATTAAATAATATGTCGAATGATTTTAGTTGTCTTGGAAGCACAAAGTGTGCTAATATCTTATATATCATTGATCAAGTCATAGATTTATTCTAAATTCAATTCCGAAATATAATTCCATTGAAACTCCAAATTAATACAAATTATCAAATTTAATATGAATAGTTGTTGTTCACCAGTAATATTCCGCAAAGTATTTTGCCATTGATATGGCAAAATCTCAAGACATAGTTAAGGAGATCAGATTATGCCAAGACAAGCCAGAAAAGTCAGTGAATTGAATATCTATCATGTGATTTTGCGTGGTATCAACCGACAGATTATTTTTGAGGAAGATAATGATTATTTGCAGTTTATCAGTATATTAAAATACTATAAAAATAGATGTGATTTCAAAATATATGCATATTGTCTGATGAATAATCATATACATTTGTTGATTGAGCATTCAAGTACAAATATGGAAACAATAATGAAGAAAATAGAGGTTAAGTTTGTTCGGTGGTATAATACGAAATATCAGCGAGTAGGTCACTTGTTTCAGGATAGATATAAAAGCGAACCAATCAATGATATGAGATATTTTTTGACCGTATTCCGATATATTAATCAAAATCCTCTTCATGCTGGGTTAGAAAGTGTTATAGGGACATACCCATGGAGTAGTTATCAGGAATATCTTGCACTGGATGATTCATTTATTGATATCAATAAAGTGATTAAATTGTTTGCAGATAGTGAAGAATGTATAAACTTTCTTTCTACCGATTCAAATATTAAATGTATGGAAGGATATCCTCAATCTGGCATTTCTGACAAAGATGCCTTGCAGATGATTCGAGAAAGAACAGGATGTGATTCAACAGCAGATTTTCAATGTCTGGAATTATTTGCCAGAAATAAGTATTTGAAAATGTTGCACCAGTCAGGCATTACGATACGTCAACTCAATCGATTAACAGGGATTTCGCGAACATCTATAGAAAAGGCGATAAAAAGTGAATAAAGTAAAAGACGGATTTGTGTTCATTTGAGGCACAAGATCCGTCTTTTTAAATTTCAAGATATATTTGTTTAATTATGAGCCACCGGGGACACTAAAAAAGCCTAAAACACCGTCCCCTATTTAATCTCATTCGTTTATAAGAGATTTCTCTTGTAACGGATGAGAATTTTTTTATCATATTTTCTTTTAATACTTCTTTATAATTACAGTTTTTGATTTTTTGCGAAGCAGTTTTTTATAAGCTGTATATTTCCTTTTGGGAACGCGTACTGTCATTCGGGATACAGACTGGTCGATCCGGGAAGAGATCTTTTTCAGTTTCAGGCTTTTGATTGTGATTGTGCAGCCCTTTTTCACACCGCGGAATGCACCTGGATTGATCTGCGTCAGCCCGGTACCAATAGTAACTTTCTTTAGTTTTTTGCATTTGTAGAATGCATTTTTACCGATTACGCTGACATTGTGTCCGATAGAAACCGTGGTCAGCCGTGATTTGTTTTTGAATGCGTTGGCCCATATACTGGTAACACGATAAGTTACGCCATTGTAACGGACAGTTGAAGGAATACTGATTTTGGTAACTCGGCTGTTGGTCGTTCCATAGCATGTAACAACCTGATTGGCAGTTACACGATATTTCAGGTTTCCAACACGGAAACAGGTATTTATACGAGCACTGGATGGCGGTGCCGGAGTATCATTCGGTTTGACAGCTGGTGTAACGGAAGGCTTTTCTTCCGGAGTAGGATTCGGACTGACTGACGGCTGCACTTCTGGATTAACGGTTGGTTTGGCATCAGGAGTCGGTTCCACTGAAGGTGTTACAACAGTAGAACTGTCTAAGGTTTTTGTATGTGCTTTGACAGAGAAACAGCAGTTATACTGATGATTTCCTGCGTCGTACCATTTCTTTCCGGAAGTAGAAAAAAAGCTCTGATCCGGATCAATACCGGCAGTTGCCGTAAACCAGGATGTGCTGGTGGTTGTTTTTTCTACATAAAATTTATTGGATCCATCCGGTATTCTGATCACAACCGAATAGAAAGTACCCTGAGGAATTTTGACCGGAGTGTTCAGGTGGATCGTGTGGATTCCGGCCAGTGGCTGTGTGTAATCAACAGATTCTGCATAGGCGGGTGTTCCGCTTGTCGGATCAGAAGTATTCTTCAGATCTGTGTAGACCTGAATTTGAAAATCAGTATTGTCCTGTGGAACAGCAGTAACGATTTCACCGAGTTCTTCGTCTTTTCCATTTCCGGCAGTTGCCTTGAAAATATTGGATACATAGTAACCATTATTGATGGTGTTGCCCGGGAAAGTGACAGTTCCGGCAGCAGCACCGTCGTAAAAATAATTATTTGGATAAGCAGGGGTGGTCACTGCTGTATTGGAGACCAGATTGGTGATGGATTTATCTTCATAGGAAAGATAAAAATAACCGTTCTTTCCCCAGTTTTTGCCATAACTGTTTTTGACGATCCAGGCACCATCATTCTTCACACCGGAAGCTGACGGGAAGTTTTCCTTGGAGTAAGTGTCATCCCAGCCGACGATGGTTACAGCATGATTTACCAGACCAGACTGAGGGCAGGAATATGAAGCTGTATCCGGATAATAGTAGTTATCCAGCATGTAGATCATGGCAGAGACAGAATTATATTCCATAAGAAGCTGTTTGGTGCGCTCTACAGTGTATTGAGAGAAAATGGCATCCTCCATATAAGCGCTGGTATCATAGGCGAGGCTGTCAGGCCATGTAACTGCAGAGGACTGAAACGGAACTTTTTCTTCGGTTGTCATGCCGGACCAGGTACTGAGAAAGAAGGAGGCAACACGGCCATTTCCGGTACCATGATAATCTGACTGAGTCCGGGTGATCTTATCATTTGGAGTGTTACCGAGGGGATCGTTTACTCGATTTGCCCAGAAATAAGCCAGTTGTTCTTCGGAAAGATCGTAGTACTTCTGTTCCCGGGTAAGCAGAGACGTCTCAAGGTTGGATGCGAGGCTGAAAGCCCAGCAGAGGCTGGTATTTCTCTGATTTTTAACCTCAGTGACAAATCTCTCTTCATTTGCATTGTAAGTTCCGGGATAAAGTGCATAGCTTGCAATGCCGATATTACTGTCAACTTCCGGTTCCGGAGCAAATGCATCCAGGTTCTGTAATGGTGCAAGCTGTGCCTGTCGTTCTTCATCCGTCATGGGACGGCCAAGAATATAGTCTATATTTTCGCTATTTGGAGATTCTGACCCTGAAGAAAAGACGGCTTCATCGTCATCAGAAGAAAAATCATCCGAGGACGTTGAGTCATCAGGGGCAGCAGATTGAAGTTCAGAAGAATCATCAACCGTTGAGGAAGCAGTATTTTCATCAATGGAGTCAATACTTATATCAACAGCATCATTTGTAGCAGTATTTCCTGTGTTAGCTGTTTCGTCAGAAGCAGATTCGTCTGCTGAAAGCTCAATATCACTGACTGCGTTCGCGGAAACCGGTATGTTAGTGAAAAGAACAGAACCTGCCAGAAGTAATACCAGAGTTCGCTTTTTGCCGTGTTGTTTATGATGGATCATGAAAACCTCCTGATTGATAACTATACTGTGTATGGAAAAATTATTTCTTTTATCATAGCACATACATAAAAAAAAGCAAAGCTACATAAAGCAGGTCTTGAGAAGATAAAAATGCCCCGGAGATCCGAAAACCTCCAGGGCAGATTAGGAAAAAAGACGGCTGCATTATGAAGCCCCGGTGGAGGAGCAAAATTTCGCCACCCTGCTGGAAATGC
>OHAE01002297.1_pt1 | contig 11953 bp, 13 predicted proteins | sample 1577061 | NCBI WGS metagenome assembly OHAE01 (sample SAMEA3541535, study PRJEB24748) | human gut metagenome | biome: human gut; feature: human-associated habitat; material: faeces | place: China | collected 2012
TTCGTCACCCTGTATGTTTACCACCACGTCATAGCCGCTGCCAAACAGGGCTGGTTTTATCCGCTGCCCGTTCCATACAGGTGACAGGGATGCGTCCCTGAAGATCTATGAAAAGGATTTCCACTGCTTCGGGTGCGGGGCGAATGGAGACATCTTCGACTTTGTACAGAGGATGGATGGTGTCAGCTTTCGTGAAGCGTTCCTGAGTCTTGGTGGGACATACAGGCAGGAAAAGCCGGGGAGTTTTTCACAGCGTATGGCACGATACCGCAGGGAAAAAGCAAAAGAACAAAGAAAAAAAGAACAACACCGTGAAGAGGAGAAAAAACGGTTTAATCTGCTGTTGATCGGGATATACAGAAAGAATTTCCAGACAGCAGAACCGTTCTCGGACGCATGGTGTGACAGCTATAACGCCATGCAGTACCAGCTGTATGTGCATGGTGCATTGAATGGAATCAGTTACTGATGGGGCAGGAAGAAGGTGAGGGAATGGTCCCACTTAATCAATTAACAAAAGAGACAATCTTATCCAGCAAGGTACTTGCCGAGGTGTTTGACCAGGAGGATGAACTGTACCGTGCAGAGCTTCTGGCATCATTGAGCATGAGAGCAACCGAACTGAAAGTAAAGACGGAATTCCGTGAGATGGTAAGAGTCTACAAGAAAGTTGACAGCGAAACAAAAAAGAAGAAGCAGAAGACAGCCATGGCAGAAAACTGGACACACTTCTCTGACCATAAATACGAACCGATGAAATGCGGGCAGTGGATCGTGACGGACGAAGGCGTGAGGCTGTATGACCCTCAGAGCGGACGGCAGGACGTCATTGCGTGCCGGCATCCGATCATACCGGTCAGACGCATGCAGAACCTGCAGACGGAAGAAGAACAGGTTACGCTTGCGTTTAAGCGAAACGGGAGATGGAGGGAACTGACGATCCCGAAGACAACGGTCACGAAAGCCAGCAAGATATGTGACCTGTCTGCAAGGTCCATACTGGTGACGAGTGAGAGTGCGAAGCTGCTGGTACGTTACCTGGCGGATGTGGAAGCGGATAATGAGGAAAATATCCCAGTCATCCTTTCAAGCTCAAAAATGGGATGGATCCGGGGGAAATTCCTGCCGTATGATACCGGGATCGAATTTGACGGTGCGGCCAGGTTCCGCCAGATCTATGAGAGCATACAGAGCCATGGAAGCCGGGAGAAGTGGTACCAGCGTGTCCTGGACCTGAGAAAGAAGCGGTGTTTTGAGATCCAGTTTATGATGGCAGCATCGTTTGCAAGTGTGCTGATCAGCATCATCGGAGGCCTGCCGTTCATGGTAGACCTCTGGGGACAGACGGAGGGCGGAAAGTCCGTTACACTGCTGCTGGCAACGTCTATCTGGGCAAACCCGAACAAGGGGATGTACTACCGTGATTATGCCAGCACAGACGTTGGTTTTGAGGCACTGGCAGATTTTCTGAACCATCTGCCGGTTGTATTGGACGACACCAGCAAACGCTGCCAGTCCGTAGAAAAACGCTTTGAGGAGATCATATACAACCTGTGTTCCGGAAAAGGCAAGACCAGATCCAACAAGGAGCTTGGGATAAACCGGGAGAATGTATGGGAGTGCATCACCCTGACGAATGGAGAGAAGCCGATCACCAGCTATGTCAGCCAGGGCGGGGCTATCAACCGTGTACTGGAAGTGGAAGCAGGCGAGCACTTCTTCCCGGACCCGCAGGGCACCATGGACACTATCAAACATAATTACGGCTTTGCCGGGATGGATTTCATCGATGTCCTCAAGGATATGGGAAAGGAAGAGATCTGCCGGATCCAGAAAGAGCTCCAGGCAGAGCTGATGAATGACGACAAGATGCAGAAGCAGGCGATCTCACTTTCAATTGTCCTGACAGCCGATAAAATCGCCACAGAGCGGATTTTTAAGGACGGAGAGTATATTTCTGTAGACGAAGCGAAAGAAGTGCTTGTGGACCGAAATGAGCTTTCTGACAACGAACGCTGCTATCGGTTCATACTGGACAAAGTAAACATGAATGAGCACCGCTTTGACGCGACTACAAAGTGCGAGAAGTGGGGGATGATCCAGAAAGGATACGCCCTGATTTTTAACGCAGCGTTTGATGAATTGTGCAGAGAGGGTGAATTTTCAAAGAAATCGTTCCTGTCCTGGGCAAACCGGAAAGGTCTGTTACAGACGCAGGGCGGCCAGATGACCAAAAACAAGAAGGTCAGCGGAAGCACTGTCCGGTGTGTATGGCTGCGAATTGAGGAAGAACCGGAGTTTGTGCCGGTAGAAAGCGAGCAGATGGAGATACCATTTGACTAAAAGGTTACAAGTTACAGTGGATACACGGAAAAATTGAACTATATACAGAGAAAAAAATAAAAAAATGAATTTTTAAAATATCTCACCTCTCACGTATAGGGACAAAAATTCTTGTAATTTTGTAACTTAACAATGAAAATGCTTGAAAATGCAGTATTTAAGCCACTTTTCGGGATACATGGAAAACGTAACCGACAACCTGTTTTTGTATTTTTGGTAACTGGAGGACGGCATGGCAGGAGTAAAGAAGAAAGATATACCGGATATAGCGGCATTTATGCCGGAGTTCTGGGAATTTGTGAAAAGCGTATGGATCCCGGAAGACTCGGATCAGTACTGGAAAGAAGTATATGATAAAGCACAGGAGCTCTACCAGAAGTATCCGGTGGATTTTGTGAAACGGCAGATATTAGGATTCTGCGAATATCTTGACCAGAAATGGCAGGATGAAAGAGATAAGGCAGGGACGGAGGAAGAACAGTGGAGAGATTAACAACCGCATATGAGCGGATTTGGGTAGATGGAAGAATGGAAACACAATACGTGGCGAAAGAGGAAAGTGTTATGGAGATAGAAAACAAATTGGGCAAATACGAAGATGCAGAGGAAGAGGGCAGATTGTTCATTACACCATGTAAACCAGGTGATTTGATCTATGAGGTTGATGTGATTGAACGTCCTGAATGGGATTGTTATGTCAACGGATTTGTAGTCCAGGACGTATCAGCAAAACAAGTCAAGTATGAAGATGATTGGATTGATTGGGATGCACCTAATGTGTACACAAGTGAAAAGGAAACACGAGCGAAAGCAGAGCAGCTGATCCGCCAGAGGAACCGTCTGGAATCCCATACGGTTAGCGAATCCGGATGGATTCCGGTGACAGAGAGATTGCCGGAAAATGATGATTATGTGCTGATGTCGTTTGAAAATTTCCCCCTTGCGTCTACTGGGTATTATGTAGGAAATAAAGAAACAGGCGGTAACTGGTATTTAGCTAATTGGATTGATGAATATACCTGTCTGGCAAATGACCTGTTCGTTAATGCCTGGATGCCGCTGCCGAAGCCATACAGGGAGGATGAAGAACATGGCAATATACCATAAAACATTGCAGTACCACGAAGGTGGGAAACAGCCAGTGCTTCCAGTGCTGAAAAATAATGAACAGCGGAGAGCGTGGCTCAGAAAATACAAAGAATGGGGATTGTGGTACGAAGACGAGAATATTGGATGTAAATATTACAAGTATGATTTTGACAACGGGGCAAGATTGATCGCGGAAACATATATCATTCCGGGCAATAAATACACTCCGGAAAGAGAAAGCTGTTATTTCCATCTGGTAGGAGGTCCAGAGGCTGAAAAGAAAAATGGAGTTCCTAAGTGGAATGTAAGAGAAGCTTACAGCAAATATCCCAACAGTGAAATGGAACTGGCAGAATTTTTGAAATCATTACAGAAGGGGAAATAAAAAATGAATTACGACAGAACGTGTGACACATGCAGATACCACGGCAGCAGAGGGGTCTGTGTGTGCCCGAAGAGTGAAGAGTTCAGAGATGTTACAGTGAACACATACTGCTGTGGACAATACGAAAGAAGCTGGAAAAAAGCCATGGTTGAGGCGTTCATGAAAGGGGCGAGAAGATGAAGGATGAAAGCAGCTGAGAAGAACGCCAAACGGCGGGCACATTATAACCATCTGGAGCGTGCAGTGGATGCTGAGGCGGCTAAACGATTCCAGGAGCAGACGGCTTTATGAACATACCGGACGGAATCGAAGAAGAGCTTCCGTTCGATTAGGAGACAACGATGGAAGACAGATGCGTGATGTGTGGCGAAATCATACCGGAGGGAAGAATGGTATGTCCGGTATGCAAAGAAAGAGTATTGACCAGAAAAGGAGAACAGACAATGAAAGCAAGAACAATCAGAGAAACAGAGTACACATGGGAGCAGATCGAGGAGATCCTGGCAGCAGGTAAGGCAAGAGAAACATTCGGAGAAGATGGACAGATCACAGTCCAGGTCGAAGGAATTGGAGAAGCGGTACTGAACATTCTGGATTACGATAAAGACAAAGCAGCAAACAAAGACATGCACACAATGACACTTCAGTTCGCAGATCTGTTATTTGACGAAATGCCATTCAATGAAGGCAACTGCAACAAGTGGGAAAAGTCGAGTATCAGAAGTTACATGAACAGCATTGCGTTCAAAGAAAGATTTGAAGAAGGGTTCAGAAAGATGCTGGTTCCAGTGCTGAAAGAAAATGACGGCAGACAGGAAACACTGGACACGTTCTTCCTTCTGTCCGTGGAAGAAATGAAGGACAAAGAAAAGAAGTATCAGCGGTTCAGATCAGAACGCGACTGCGTGAAAGTCAATCCGGAGCAGGAGACAGAGTGGCACTGGACAAGATCTGCTCACAGAGGCTACGCGGCCAATACGTGGAATGTGGCCGCGTCCGGCGACGTCGACTACATCAGTGCAGCGGGCAGCATTCGCTTCGCCCCGGCTTGCGTCATCGGAGCGAAAGCAATCAAATAATCAGTGCCCGCCACGCAGGGCACAGGAGATCGAAAGGGGCGGGAAGATGAGCGATGAAAGCAGAACACCGAAGAAACCGCAGGCTGTACTGAGCGTGTTTGGTGGAACAGCCTACGAGTGCCGAAACTGCGGCGATGAGGTGCAAAAGTATCTGCCGTATTGCCCGTGGTGCGGACAAATGCAAGATTGGAGTGATGTGGATGAATCATGAAGGATACCGTGATCCGACAGCAGACAGAGCCGTGCGAAAGGCGGATAAGATGCCGAAGCACATCAGAAAGATATTTGATGCGTTGAATACGGTTGTGAGTGTGCAGGGGATCAAAGTGACGGAAATCACTGACAAGCACACCGGAAGAAAGTGGAAACTGTGATACATACGAGGGGAGGCGATGCCGGTGGAGATCAGAAAGCGAGATATGAAGCTGAGCGATCATAATATCTCAAGAGACAAATACAATGAGCTGAAATACTTCTGTTTGCAATACTGGCAGAAAAAGCAGGAGATTGACAGGAACTATGGCATAGACGGTTTTAGTCAGGACGGGATGCCGAGAGGAACGTCGAGCAGCAACCCAACGGAGAAAAAGGCGTTGCGGATCGCACAGCTTAAGCGTGACACGGAGCTGATCGAGCAGACGGCAATAGAAGCGGATACAGAAATACACCCGTGGATCCTGAAAAATGTGACGTCTGGTGTGCCGTATGAATACATGGATGTGCCTATGGGGAGAAAGAAATTTTATGAGGCAAGAAGGTACTTTTTTTTCCTTCTGGCACAAAAAAGATAAAATTTTTAAAAAGTGGATAACTAAGAGGGGGTACTTTCGTGATTTAATGGTATCATCGGTTGGTTGAAAAACTGATGCTGACATGGTTGTTACATTTACCTCCGTATATTGTATATCTGCCGGGTCTCAACAGCCCGGCAGCATTGGAACATAGCTCAGTCGGTGAGAGCAGCTGGTTCATAACCAGTGTTTGTCGAAGGTTCGAGTCCTTCTGTTCCGATTTCCCTGATGGGGACATATAAGAATCCTTTCTCAAAAAGAATACTACATTTTCCGCAAGAAGACATCTGGCAATGCTGGGTGTCTTTTTGTGTACTTACAAAACGACGAATAAGAGGTGGTGAGGCTTGGCAAGAGCACCGGATAAACGAATAGAACAAGCAAAACAGATGTATTTGCAGGGACAGAAATTAGTTGAGATTGCAAGTCAACTAAATATCCCGGAAGGGACAGTCCGAAGATGGAAATGCACGCACAAATGGGAAAACGAGCGTTCGGATATAAAAAGCGAACGTTCGAAAAAGAGAAAAAAAGGCGGTCAGCCGGGGAACAGAAATGCGACGGGCCCGCCTGGGAATAAGAATGCTGAGAAGTATGGATTCTTCCGGAAATACCTGCCGGAGGAAACACAGGAAATCTTCTCGGCGATTGAACAGGCTGACCCGCTGGATCTTCTATGGCATCAGATTCAGATCGCATACGCTGCCATTATACGTGCACAGCGTATTGCCTACGTGAAGGATCAGCAGGACAAGACGATCGAAAAAATAGAAAACAAAGAAGGAAACGTTTTCGGAGAGAAATGGGAAGTACAACAGGCATGGGACAAGCAGAATGAGTTCCTGAAAGCCCAGGCGAGGGCACAGGGCGAGCTGAGGAACATGATCAAGCAGTATGATGAGATGCTGCATAAAAACTGGGAGGCAGCCAGTGAGGAACAAAAGGCACGCATCCAGCAGTTAAAGGCACAGGCAGACAAGATCAGCAGGGAAAACGGAAACGAAGATCAGGAAGATGGGGTGGAGATTATCAATGATGCACCAAAAGAAACAGGTACGGATATCTGATATTGTGATCCCGAAATATCTGCCGGCGTTCAATAGCAGGAAGTACAGGCACATTATCCTGACATCGGGGCGGGCCGGCACAAAGTCCAGTTTTGTGGCAATCCGTGCCAACTATCAGATCATAGCGGACAGCCACGGATCTGTGGTGGTGCTGCGAAAGCATCACAACAAACTGCGAAAAACAGTGTATAAAGAAATGCTTCGTGGAATTGGCAGACTGCAAATACCGAAGAACCGCTTCCGGATCACAAAGTCACCGATGGAGATTAGCTACCGGAAGAACGGTTCGACCATATACTTTTCCGGATCAGATGGCATTGACGATACCAAAGGTATCATTGATGAGGACAAGCCGATCAAACTGGTCATCCTGGACGAGCTGACAGAGTTTTTTGAGGACGGTGAAGGAGAAGATGAACTGCAGAACATTGAAGCAACGTTCATCCGCGGCAACAGTTCCGGGTTTCAGATGATCTACCTGTTCAATCCACCCAAGAACCCGAATGCCCCGATCATGGAATGGCTGAAGAAGATGGAAGAACGCCCGGACTGCATCCACATCCACACAGATTACAGGGATGTACCGGAAGAATGGCTGGGGCGTGACCTGATCGAGACTGCCGAGACTATGATGCGTCTGGATAAAAAACAATACAGCTGGGTATGGCTGGGAGAGTGTATCGGCGTTGATGAACTGATTTATTATATGTTTTCCGGACGGCACAAAGGCAGGCCGGAAGAAGGACAGAAATATAACCTGATCGGCATCGGGGCAGACTACGGACAGCAGAACGCAACGACCTATCAGGCCTGCGGTATCAACGAATATCAGTGTCGTCTGGATGGCTTACAGGAGTATTACCATTCGGGCAGGGAAACCGGAAAGCAGAAATCACCATCAAAGTATGCGGCTGATTTTGCAGACTTCGTGGAATCCCTGCAAGAGGCATATGGTTGCAACATCTTCTACCTGTACTTAGACCCATCGGCACGGGGACTGCAGGAAGAAATCAAGAGAACCTGCCGACAGAGAGGCCTGACCATACATTTCAAGGATGCACAGAACGAGGTCGCACTTGGGATTGCCAGGGTTCAGAAACTGCTGACCTATGGGATTCTTCGGATATCGCCGGATCAGAAGCACCTGATCGAAGAATTTGGCTTATACGAATACGACAGGAAACTATTAGATAAGGGCAGAGAAGTACCGGTAAAAGAGCACGACCATTGCCTCGATGCCCTGAGGTATCTGGTCATGGGGCTCTGGAACAGGGTGAAGCGGTTCCTGCCAAAGGAAGAAAGGGAGGACAGAAATTGAATATTTTTCAATATTTTCGAAAGAAGGGAATCAATACGCTCCCTTCTTCTTTTTACGGAAAAATAGCGGAGTGGGAGAGCTGGTACAACGGAAATGTGAAACGGTTCACTTTCTACCGTGTGTATACCGGCAGGGGATGCTATAGCAGATGCAAGCGTCACAGCCTCGGCATGGCGAAGAAAGTCTGTGAGGATATGGCAGATCTGCTGCTGAACGAACGTGTGACGATCGTACTGGATGACCAGAGAACGGATGCATTTGTTCGTCAGATCTTGCAGGACAACCATTTTGACACACTTGGAAATGAATACCAGGAACGAAAGGCGTGCTCTGGAACCGTTGCCTATGTTCCGTGTATCGAGGACTTGCAGAGCGGTCTGCTGGGCGAAGTGACCGGCGGAAGAATCAAGATCAATTATGTGACTGCAAAAAATATCTTCCCGGTCAGTTGGGAAAACGGAAAGATTCAGGAAGTAATATTTGCATTTCCGAAAACCTATTGCACAAAGAGATATCTGCACTTGCAGCATCACAAGGTCGGCGGGGATGGAAATTACCGCATTGAAAATACCGTACTGCTGGTGACGGCAGGTTCGACCTGCGGGCAGGAGCTTACCGAAGAAGAGTGGCAGGAGGTTCCAATCTTTGCCGGGCTTCCGGAAGAGATCGAGACAGGATCAGCAGAGCCGCAATTTGTGATCGACAGGCTGAACATGGTCAACAATGCCGATATGGAAGACGAGGAGAACCCAATGGGTATCAGTCTTTTTGCGAACAGCATCGACATACTGCGGAAGATCGACACAGAATATGATTCTTATGCCAACGAGTTCGGGCTTGGACGTAAGAGGATTTTTGTGGCTCCGGAGATGCTGACGGATGAGAACGGCAACAAGGTCTTTGATGAGAATGACACGGTATTCTATAGCCTGCCGGAAGAAACCTTGAAAGACACAAACCCGATCTATGAGGTCAACATGGAGCTTCGCACAGAGCAGCACAGCAAGGCATTGAATGATGACCTGAATTATCTGTCTATGAAATGCGGGTTCGGAACAGAACGCTATAAGTTCGAGAAAGGTACGGTCGCAACGGCAACGCAGGTGATTTCGGAAAACAGTGATATGTACCGGAGTCTGTGCAAGCATGAAATCGTGCTGCAGAGTGCCCTGGAAGAACTGATCCGCATCATCATCCGTCTTGGTATTACCCTCGGTGAACCACTGAAAGAGGACGTAGAAGTCACAATCAACTTCGATGATTCGATTATCGAGGATAAGGAGGCAGAACGCCAGAGAGACCGGCAGGATGTCTCCATGGGAGCCATGGGGGTAGATGAGTACCGGGCAAAATGGTTCGGCGAAACACTGGAACAGGCCAGAAAGAACCTGCCAGTGCAGAACAACGTGATGGAGTGATGTCATGGCAGAGGAGAGAACCGCACCGGATGTGCAGCGGATGGGGCTGCAGGCTGAGAAGATCTGGAGGGAAGCCGAGAGGCGTATCATGGAAGATGTTATCCGCCGGATTAGAAAGACCGGAGAGATCACATCAACGGCAGATTACCAGATTAACCGTCTGATCGAGATGGGCAAGTCCCGCGAAGAGGTGGAGCGGATCATCAAGGAAGCACTGGGGGCAACCTGGGCAGAAATGTTTGAGATGTATGACAAGGTAGCGGAATGGGAATACGTCCGCAACCGGGAGATCTATGAACAGGTCAATGATGATTTCCTGACGCCGGAGGATAACAAATGGCTGCAACAGCTCACAGAGGCGACCAAGAAGCAGACGAAAGACACGCTCGTTAATATGGCACAGAGCTACGGATTTTCAGTCCTGATGGCAGGGAAGCGGGTATTCACACCATTTGCCGAGTACTACCAGAAATACGTGGACACGGCCATCCAGGACGTTGTGACGGGCGGCACAGACTACAACTCGGCGATCCGGAAAGTCGTCACCCAGATGACGAACAGCGGGCTGAGGGTGGTGGATTATGCTTCCGGGCATACGAACCGGGCAGACGTGGCAGCACGCAGAGCCGTCCTTACGGGCGTGAACCAGATCACGGCACAGGTCAGTGAGCACAACGCAGAAAAACTCGATACAGAGTATTTTGAAGTGTCCTGGCACCCATGTGCAAGACCAGATCACCAGACATGGCAGGGCAGGGTGTTCAGCAAGAAGGAATTAGGGACGGTCTGCGGATACGGAACCGTCACAGGATTGTGTGGTGCCAACTGCCGGCATACGTTCCACCCGTTCATTCCTGGCGTTTCCGAACGTCTCTATCCGGATGACTGGCTGGAAGAGCAGAACAAAAGAGAAGCCCAGACAAAAGAATGGAACGGCAAGCAGCTCAATGCTTACGAACAGACACAGCAGCAGAGGAAGATGGAAACCGCCATGCGTGCCCAGCGTCAGAAGATTCGGCTGTTAGAAGAGGCAGGAGCTGACAAGGATGACATCATGCTGGAAAAAGCAAAGTACCAGGGACAGCTGAACGAGTATAAGCAGTTTAGCAAGAAAATGGGACTTGTGGAACAGCGTGAACGAATCTATCAGGATGGACTGGGCAAGGTAGCGACCAACACGAAACAGCAGAACGCACGCTATACACCGGAGATGATACGAAACGCAAAGATTGATTCGAACCAGTACAAACGGTACAAGGAAGTGCTGAAAGAAGATGCCGGAAGTCTTGCGGATTTCAGGCAGATGAAGTATAATGATCCTGAGAAGTGGGACGAACTACAGCATAGATATTCGGTTGTAAGACTGTACGATGTTGATTCCGGTGAAATGTCCCCATCCAAGATTTACGAACTGGATCAGAAAGCATTTCAGACGAAGACAGAGCTTTTCACTGGAACTGCAAAAAGAAAAGGTAATATTGCAGTTATGGAATTTGACGGCGTTACAAAGTTTGGAAATAGTCAGTTGGATGAAGAAGGAGATTCAGCATATACCAATTTTAAAGGAGACAAAACAACTCTTGTTTTACAAACAAAATCGCCTAAATTTAAAACAACGGTTGTGGGAAATCATGACAGATTTGGTGATAGTGAAGCGAAACTGTTTGAATATGCAGCATCAGTTGCAGGAGATGGAAAAGAACATACACTTAACTTGTTGTCAGAACGCTGTATGTGCGAAAGCTGTCGAGGAGTTATGCAGCAGTTTAAAGAGAACTTTCCAAATGTCAAGGTAAATGCAGTATCGAATGCGAAGAAGCAGGCAGAAAAAAATAAAAACAAGCCATGGGCAGGAAGAACGAGGTAGGTAACATGAGAGCAGAAGATGATCTTACATATCAGGAATATAAAGAAGGCGTTGAAGATGCTATGCGTTACATCAAAAATCATGGTTGGACAGCAAGACAAGTTACGGATAGAATGACGGACGAAGATAACGATCTGCTTGTCGGTACATCAGAAGCACTCTGGATCATTTCTATTGGAGCTTATGAAGTAGAGCACGACATTCTGGAGGAGAGAGTACTGGAGCAGTTGTCGTATCATATCCCACGCTATGAGATGGGAAAATACAACGACATCACGCCGGAAGAAAGAGAACTTCTGGAGAAAGATATCGCATTTATCCGTTCAAAAGTGGAATTGTGGAAGCTGAAAAGCTATGATGATTAAAAAGTAAAGATACAGGTATACAGCACGCAGAGATGCGTGCTATTTTTGTACCCATTTTGCAGGGAGGTGAGAAATATAAAAAGTAAAACCTATGAAGAATTTGTCGAGAAATTCAAACCGAAGAAAACGACAGACGACTGCTATACACCATCGGAGATATACGAAGTCATAAAGGACTGGGTGTGCAAACGTTACAATATTGATCCTGAGAACGTGATTCGCCCATTCTGG
>OHAE01002299.1_pt1 | contig 11946 bp, 11 predicted proteins | sample 1577061 | NCBI WGS metagenome assembly OHAE01 (sample SAMEA3541535, study PRJEB24748) | human gut metagenome | biome: human gut; feature: human-associated habitat; material: faeces | place: China | collected 2012
GAAAGAGTGTTTTCTGACGATATTTTCTTGATTAAATCAGCGTTTCCCTAGAAGCTAGAAGCTAGAAGCTCCCGCCCGTGCGCACGGTACTCATCCACAGGACCGCGGCAAAGCCGCTATTGACCTAGACCTGGACCTAGATCTAGACCTTTATGGCATCGAGCCCCGCTCCCATTGACTCTGACCGTAAAAATGCAAATTTTCCAATTTTTACTATTGACATATCGCGAATTGCAGATATAATAATATACATGAATGTTATAGATATTTTCAAAGCGCTGTCCAATGAGACCAGGCTGAATATCCTGAAGTGGCTGAAGGATCCGGAAAGATATTTTCCTCCGCAGGGAATCCATATACCGGAAGGAGAGACATTTGATAACTGCTCCTGCGTAGGATCCATCTGTGACAAGGCAGGTATATCCCAGTCTACCATATCCGGGTATCTGGATATGATGCAGCGGGCGGGGCTCCTGGAATCCCGGCGGTTCGGGAAGTGGACCTATTACCGCAGGAATGAGGAGACCATCCAGAAGCTGGCGGAATACATTGGCAAGGAACTGTAAGGAGTGCCTTACAGGATAGAAATCGGCAGGGAAGCCTGCCTTTTTCTTAAAAGTATCATATTTACAATCAGAGATATGTGAAAATGATTATGGAGATGAGAGAAATGAAATTATGGGAATCCTATGACCGGGGACTCATCCATGCTTCCACGAGGATGGTGGTGCCGCCCATGGCGACCCAGAGCGGGTCCGACGGTTTCCCGGGGCCCCGGACGGTGCGCCATTATGTGGAGCTCGCCAGAAACGAAAGGGTGGGACTTCTCTTCACGGAGCACAGCTACATTGCCCGGCAGGGCAAGGCGGATCCCTGGCAGCTGGGATTCGAAACGGATGAGGTGATCCCCTTCCAGCAGCGGCTGACGGAGGCGGTGCATGATGTGCATCCGGGGATTCTCTTCTTCGCCCAGATCAGCCACGCCGGTGTGAATACATCGGAGGCGGTGACAGGGGAGGAGCTGGTATCGGCCAGTGAAATCGCCGGACAGGGGGGCATCAGCCGGGCCCTGACCATCCCGGAAATCCGGGAGCTGGAGGAAAAGTTCGCAGAAGCGGCACTCCGGGTGAAGAAGTCCGGCTACGACGGTGTGGAAATCCACAGCGCCCACGGGTACCTCTTAAACCAGTTCTATTCGCCCCTCACCAATGACAGACGCGATGTCTACGGCGCAGGTTCCCTGGAGAACCGGACCCGTTTCCTCGTGGAAACAGTGGCGGCTGTGCGCAGGGCGGTGGGGCCCGATTTCCCCGTTGCCGTGAGGCTCGGGGGCTGTGATTACATGGACGGCGGAAGTACCGTAGATGATGCCGCTCGCACTTCGGTGCTCCTGGAGCAGGCGGGGGTAGACCTCATCGACCTCTCCGGTGGGCTTTGTATATATATGAGGCCCGGCCATCGGGAAGCGGGATGGTTTTCCGATATGTCCCGGGCGGTGAAAGAAAAAGTGAAGACGCCGGTTATCTTGACCGGAGGCGTGAGAACGCCGGATGAGGCGGAAACGCTCCTGGAAGAGGGAGCCGCTGATTTCATCGGCGTCGGTAGAGCCATGCTGCAGAATCCGGCATGGGGGTTAGATTATTAATATAAGGAGATCAGAATTATGCATTTTCATGGACCGATTATCAGACCGCAGACCGATGCGGACAGCCTTTTCATTGAAGTCACCGCCGGGTGCTCCCACAATTCCTGCACATTCTGCAATTTCTACAAGGATACGCCCTTCCGCATCGCTCCCCTGGACCAGATTGAACAGGACCTGAAGGAAGCCCGCCGGAAATGGCCGAACGCTAAGAAAATCTGGGCCTCCGGTGGCAACCCCTTCTACCTCCGCACGGAACAGCAGATCAAGGTATGGGACCTCATTAAGAAATATTTCCCGGATTCCCGGATTTCCACCTACGCCATCATTTCCGACTTCAAGAGAAAAACGGCTGACGATATCCGCCGCATCAAGGAACATGGCCTCGATGAAATCATGATCGGCATCGAAACCGGGGACGACGATGTGCTGTCCTTCGTAAATAAGGGCTACACCGCCCAGGACATCCTGGACGCCGGCAAAAAACTGGACGAAGCGGGCATTACGTACCGCATGATTTACCTCGGCGGTCTCGCCGGCCGGGGCCACCTTGTGGAAAGCGCAAAGAAATCGGCAAAGATTTTCAACCGGATCCATCCGTACTACATGATGCTCACCAACGTGGCAGTACTGCCGGGAACGAAGCTCTACGACCAGATGAAGAAGGGCGAATGGACGGAAGCTACGGAAAAGGAACGGATCGAAGAAATCCGCACCCTCATTTCTGAACTGAACATCCCCATCACCATCAATTCCGGCACCTCCACCAGCACCGTACGGTTCGAAGTGAAACTGCCGGAAGAAAAGGATAAGATCCTGAAAGAACTGGATGATGTACTCGATAAATTTGATGTGAATACTGAAATTGCCCTGGAACGCTGGAGACACAGCATGCTTTCCGTCTGATTGAAAGGAGATCTTATTCATGCATTTTGCAAGTAACGTAGTTCGTCCGCCCTATGAAGCGAACAGTGTATACCTCCAGGTCACCAGCGGCTGCAGCCATAACGCCTGCCGTTTCTGTACCTATTATAAAGACGCCCCCTTCGCGGTGTCCCCGGAACGGGAAATCGTGGAAGACCTGGAAGAGCTGGCCAGCTACGGCATGGCCTTCCCCCGGATCTGGCTCCAGGGAGCGGACCCCTTCCTCCTGTCCTTCTCCCGACTGAAGCGGATTGCCAACCTTATCCACAAATACCTGCCCTTCGTGAAGACCATCGGCGGCTACGGCCGCATCGACAGCCTGAAGAACAAGACCGTGGAACAGCTGAAGGAACTGAAGGAACTGGGCTATTCGGGCATCGTCTTCGGCGTGGAGTCGGGGGATGATAAAATTCTGAAATTCATGAATAAGGGATATAAAGCCAATGAAATCGTGCCGCAGCTCTCCAAAATGGACGAAGCCGGCCTTCCCTATGAAGTGATTTTCCTCTCCGGCCTCGGCGGCAAGGGCTATGGCCTGGACCATGCGAAGAAAACGGCGGCTGTATTCAACCAGCTCCACCCGGACCGTGTCCTCATCGCCGGACTTACCATTTTCCCGGACACCCCCCTCATGCAGGACGTACGGAAAGGGACCTTCGTGGAAGCCACCGAAGGGGAACGGGTACTGGAACTGACGGAATTCCTGAAGGACCTGAACATCGACACCCTGGTAGACGCCACCAACGCCTCCATCATCACCACCATCTACGGCCGGGTACCGGAACGGAAGGCCAATATGATCAGCCGCCTCCAGTACATCTACGACACCTACGGCGAACAGGGCCTCCGTCACCAGAGAGACTCTTTGGGGGCGATTTAAGCGAGATCGAAATCGAGGAAGATGGGGCCGGAGGCCCTGGGGGTCTAGATCTAGATCTAGGTCTAGATCTCCAGCGGCTCCGCCGCGATTATGTGGCTGAATGGCGTGCGAACGAGCGGGGGCTTCTAGCTGTTAGCTTTTAGCGGCCAGGAAAGCTGGATAGGCCCTGCGGGCAGATTCGCCTGTGGCGAATCAGTAGCTAGTGGCTAGATCTAGTGGCTAGGTGAACAGGCCCTTCGGGCCGGATTCATTACCATTTCTCAGCCCTGTGGGCAGCTTTCTTCTGGGAGGAGAGCCTTGTGTGGAGTCAATGGCACGTTTAGGAGCAGAGTCATCAGGATACCTATTGCGGCTTCGCCGCTGGTGCCCTCGATCTCGGTCTCGACCTCAATCTCATCTGACGGAGGTTAGCCGATGGATGTGCCGCAGGCTTAGGACTTGCTTCCCCCTTCGGGGTGGCAAACGAACTGATTTCGTAGGGAGCCGCAGGCGACCGAGAAATCAGTGAGATGCTTCCCTGTGTGGGAAGTCCTGCAAAGCGGGCAAGGGGGGTGCATTTGCGGCGAAGCCGCTGGAATGGTGCTTTCAACTCTCTTTTCTCAACTCCATCTTTGAAAATCCCGTCATAGTCATTTACCAGAAAGATCTCTCGACTCGTCGTAGCTGTAGCGATTCTTATGGACAGCATCGATTGGCATGCTTCCACCGCTCGAGATGACGATATAGGGGAAGTGTCAGAAAGTGCGGTGAAACCGCTAGTGGTTAGCCTCCTTCCTCGGGAAGGCGAGGGTCCAAGTTGGCGTCTATACTGCACACTAAGACGCCTTCCTTTCAGGGCCCGGCGGTGGCGCCGAAGGCGACGGAGGTTAGCCGTGGGGTGCGCCGCAGGCTGATGGTTTGTCCCCCTTTTCCAAAGGGGGGATGTCACGCAGTGACAGAGGGATTCTGATGGATTTGCGGCGAAGCCGCTGGAACTCAACTCTTTCTTTGAAAATCCCGTCATAGTCATTTACCAGAAAGATCTCTCGACTCGTCGAAGCTGTAGCGATTCTTACTTGTTGTGACACATAGCATGCTGCCACCGCTCGAGATGACGATATAGGGGAAGTGTCAGATCGTGCGGTGAAACCGCTGGTGGTTAGTCTCCCTTTCTCAAAGGGAGATGTCTGCGAAGCAGACAGAGGGATTCTGATGGGTTTGCGGCTGTCAGACGATAGAAGATAGATGATAGATGATAGAAGATAGAAGATAGATGCCTACAGGCCCTGCGGGCCGAATCCGGCACCATCTCTCAGCCGTTTGCAGCTCTCTTCTGGGAAGAGAGCCTCCCGTGGAGTCAATGGGACGTTATGGGGGCAGAGTTATCAGGATTCCTATAGCGGCGGAGCCGCTGATGCCCTCGATCTCGATCTCGGCCTCGATCTCATCCGACGGAGGTTAGCCGATGGAAGCGCCGCAGGCTGAATTTTTGCGGCGGCGCCGCTGTGAGTTAGTCTCCCTTTTTCAATGGCAGCAGTCCTACAGAGGACTGCTGAGCCGGGCCCAGGAAGGTGCCTTTACTGTACACTAAGGCACCTTCCTCTTGTGGCCTGGCCGGAATGATGTCTGCGAAGCAGACAGAGGGATTCTGATGGGACTGCAACGGTTGATACGGACATTTTATATGATTGGCAGTCCGGCTATTAGATGATAGAAGATAGATGACAGAAGATAGATGCGGACAAGCCCTTCGGGCCAAACCCATCAGTTCCCATTAGCTAACCTCACCCCGATGGGGAGCTCCTTCCCGATGAAGGAGCCTCGGTCAGTGTCAATTGCACGTTTTGGGTGCAGAGTCATCTGGGACCCAACCGCGGCTTTGCCGCTGTTGTGTATCAAAAGGCGGCGCTTCCCAATTTGTGCGCCGCCACCTTCCCCTCGGGCGAAGCCCGTTACCCCTGCGCCACTTCGCCCGCAGGGCGTTACCCTTCAGCCACTTTCTAGCCCAACGCCATCTCTCAGCCGTTGGCAGCTCTCTTCCGGGAAGAGAGCCTCCCGTGGAGTCAATGGGACGTTTTAGGGGCAGAGTCATCAGGATCCCTATAGCGGCGGAGCGGCTGATACCCTCGATCTCGATCTCGGCCTCGATCTCATCCGACGGAGGTTATCTGATGGAAGCACCGCAGGCGGATTCCATGCGGCAGCGCCGCTAATGGTTAGTCTCCCTTTTTCAAAGGGAGATGTCACGCAGTGACAGAGGGATTCTGATGGATTTGCGGCGAAGCCGCTGAACCTCTACTCTCAACTCTCTTTGCTCAGCTCTTTCTTTGAACTGTAAAGTAAAAGTCAAAAAAGTAAAATCAAAATTCTGTACTTTCTGAAAAGAATTTACAGATTTTTTTGCGCGCCTAATGGACATAAATCGCTGATATTCCAGTATTTATGCCTGATTTGGCCTGTGCCGGCAGGAGAAAAAGAAAAGTAAAATTTTTTGATTTTACCTATTGACTATTTGACATTAAGGGGCTATAATAGGTTTGCAAGTTGAGAGAGGAGGTTGAATGGAGTGGCTGGTGGCTGGTGGCTGACAGCTAACAGAAAGCCGTAAGCCGTAAGCCGTAAGCCGTAAGCCGAACTCCTATTCCTCCTGATTACGTCACAGAAAGCGGTGAGTACCAAATGAACAATACAATGCTATCGGATCGGATAGAGAAATTTATCCTGGAACTATTGGACAAGGATTCCGGAGACCAGGTGATGCTGAAGCGGAAGGACGTGGCGGACCTGTTAGAATGTGCGCCGTCCCAGGTGACTTATGTCATTAATACCCGGTTTTCTTCGGATGACCGTTTCGTGGTGGAGTCCCGCAGGGGCAGCGGGGGATATATCAAGATTTCCCTCCGTACGAATCCACCGCCGGGAAGGAAGGTTTCCCAGTCTTCCCGGACTGCCGGAAAGGCTGGCAGCGCCAGTACCGCTGCCGGCAGCAGCCGAAAGCGTGAGGATACGCCGAACCCGAACAGTATCGAGACCATCGAGAACGGGCTTGACGGGTACTACCGCATGCTTGTGGACTACGAACTCATTTCCGGCCAGGAGTATCGACTGATTTGTGCAATGACCCATACCATGCTGGAGTATTGTCCGGAAAGCCATAGAAGGGAAGCGGCGAAGACATTGATTCACCGTGTGGAATGGGCATTGAAAGGAGATTGAAAATATGCTTTGTGATCGTTGCCATGGAAGAGAAGCAGTGGTCCATGTGACACAGATCATTAATGGACATAGAACGGAACGGCATCTGTGCCGGGAATGTGCAGCCAAGGAAAATCTCATGAATGATTCCATGGGGTTCTTCGGGCATGACCTGTTCCGGAACAGCTTCGATTCCTTCTTTAATGATGGATTTATGAATTCCCTGTTCCGCCCGGCCCGGACCACCATCGAAAGCCTGTCCTGCCCGGAATGCGGGAAGAAGTACGAAGATTTCAAGAAAGACGGCCTTCTGGGCTGCCCGGAATGCTATGAAGCGTTCCGCGAGAAACTCCGTCCTGCCTTCCAGCACATGCAGGGGGCTCACCGGTACAGCGGCGATGCGCCGAAACCGGCGGATGAGAAGAAAGCTCCTGAAGAATCTCCGGAACTGAAGGAGCTTCGGGAGAAATTGAGTAAACTGGTGGCTGATGAAAATTACGAAGAGGCTGCCAAAGTGAGAGATGAAATTCACAAACTGGAAGACAAAGGCTCTGATAAAGGAGGCAGTTCCAAATGACTTTGGATGAAATACTGGAGAATGATCTTCCCCGGTGGGCCCAGATCACAAAGGAAGACCCGGTCCTCTTCTCGAGGATCGCCCTCTTCCGGAACGTGAAGGGCATCCATTTCCCCTCCCGTCTCACGGGGGAGGAACGGAAGAAGTCCTCCCGCCTGGCGGACGAAGCGGTGCAGTCACTGAATGACCACGGCTACGGTCCCTTCATTCCCTATTCCCTGAAGGCCCTGGACCCGAAGGAAAAGGAAATCCTGGCGGAGAAGGGATTCCTTCCGGAAGAAGAGCAGCCGCTGGATGATGACACGAGGCTCTACGTCAATGAAGACGGGAGCCTGGCGGTGCGGACCAACGTAAAGGACCATCTGGCGTACCTGGGCTTCTCCGGTGGCAATACGGTGTACAGCCTGTGGAAGCGGGCGTCCCGGCTGGCGGACGAAAGCGCGGGCATCCTGGAGTATGCCTTTGACCGGGAGTTCGGATACCTCACCGCTTCTCCCCAGTACACGGGGACGGGGCTGAAGATGGTGTCCCTCCTCTTCCTGCCTGGCTTCACCGTCCACGGCCGGATCGGGGAGCTGGCGGAGTTCCTGGAACTTCGGGGCTTCCACCTCACACCGGTTACAGGGAAGGCGGACAGCCGGTATCCCTATTATCGTATAGAAAATACAAGGTCCCTGGGTATCAGGGAAATGGACTATGTGTCCGAAATGGATAAGATCCTGCAGGAAATCAGCGAGGAAGAGAAGAAGCTCTGGAAAGAGACCTTCGAAAGCTCGGAAGATGTGTTGCGGGACCGGATCTGGCGGGCCGTGGGAACCCTGAAATACGCAAGGCGCATCGGGAAGGAAGAGGCCCTGTACCTGGCCGGCCTCATCCGCATGGGTATCAACGCGGATATGATTCCCGATGAAGATGGACTTCTGTTTTACCGTCTCTATTCCCTCATCCCCGACAGCCAGGTGGCGGAAATCACCCATTCCACCGGCGGCGAGAAGGATATGGAAATGTGGCGCAGCGCCCTTCTTCGGGATGCGCTGAAGGGACTGTGACCGGGATGTACCTGGAGGGCGTTAGCTCAAAGGGGTGAATGGTTCGTAAGGGTTGCAGGGGGTGGCATCGCTGACGCTCGCCAACCGGGTTGTGGCTTCAACATCGCTGCGCTTGTTGAAGCAGGGGTTGTTGGTACGATAGCCGCCAAAGGCGGCAGACCCTGCCTTATGCCCCCGGTGCGAAGCACCCACCACCCGGTGAACGAGCGAAGCGCAGTTCACCCACAACCCTTAGCCCCATTCATCCGCATGGAGTACATCTCAATATAGCTATTAATGGCATTCAATATATACAGACTCTAAACAAAAGGAGGAGTTACTATGGAAGACAGATTTACTGATGGCGTGAAAAACGCCTGGAAATTTGCCGCACAGGAAGCTGTCAAACTGGGCAGTGACTATGTAGGCACGGAACATCTTCTCCTGGGCATTGCCCATGAAAAAGATACCGCCGGCGGCAAGATCCTGAATTCCCTCGGCGTCACTGTGGAAGCCGTGGAAAATTTCCTGTCCCAGGCCGGCAGCCGTTCTATCTTCAGCAGCGCTGAAGAAGTGTACGTGGCACCGCGGACGAAACGGGTGCTGGAAATGGCTGTGGAAGAAGCCAATGAACTGGGCAATTCCTATGTGGGCACGGAACACCTGCTCCTGGCCATCCTGAAAGAAGGAGGCGGCCTGGCCGTACAGATTCTGGAAAACTTCGGCGTCACCGAGGATAAACTGGAAAAGGCCTTCGAAAAATTCGTTTCCGAAGACAATGGCAGCCAGAATTCTTCCGCTGAACTGGGAGACCTGGGCGGCTTCGCTGTGGACCTGAACGAAAAGGCGAAACAGGGCAAGATCGATCCGGTCATCGGCAGAAACGATGAAATCAACCGGGTCATCCAGATCCTGTCCCGTCGGAACAAGAACAACCCGGTCCTCATCGGTGAACCTGGCGTAGGTAAGACCGCCATCGCCGAAGGCCTGGCACAGCGCATTGTGAATAACGATGTACCGGAAATCCTGAAAAACTGCTACATTATTTCCCTGAATATGTCCTCCGTAGTAGCAGGCACCAAGTACAGAGGTGAATTCGAGGAACGGCTGAAAAAGGTGATTGATGAAGTGAAGAAACATCCGGACTGGATCCTCTTCATCGATGAACTGCACACCCTCGTAGGTGCAGGCTCCAGTGAAGGCTCCATGGATGCCGCCAACATCATGAAACCGGCTCTGGCCCGTGGCGAACTCCGCTGCATCGGTGCCACCACCCTGAAAGAATACAAGAAATACATTGAAAAAGATGCAGCCCTGGAACGTCGTTTCCAGCCTGTGAAAGTCGGCGAACCGACACCGAAGGATACCCTGGAAATCCTGAAGGGCCTCCGGGATCGGTACGAAGCCTTCCACAAAGCAAAGATTACCGACGAAGCCCTGAAGGCTGCCGTGGAACTGTCCGGCCGTTACATCACCGACCGTTTCCAGCCGGATAAAGCCATCGACGTCATCGATGAAGCTGCTGCCAAAGTCCGTATGGAAGCTTCTTCCACTCCGGAAGGACTGAAGAAGAAAGAAGAACAGCTGGAATCCATCAACAAAGAAAAGGAAGCCGCCGTTTCTTCCCAGGACTTTGAAAAAGCTGCCGTATATCGTGACCAGGCTAAGAAACTGCAGACTGAAATCGATGCCCTGAAGAAAGACTGGAAGGGCGGAGACCACGACCATCTGCAGGTAACCGCAGAAGACGTGGCAGAAGTGGTATCCAAATGGACCGGCGTGCCTGTGGAGAACCTGAAGAAGAGCGACGCTGAACGGCTGCTCCATCTGGAAGATGAACTCCATAAGAGAGTCATCGGCCAGGACGAAGCTGTCCATGCAGTGGCTACGGCTATCCGCCGTGCAAGGGCCGGCATGAAAGACCCGAAACGTCCGATCGGCTCCTTCCTCTTCCTTGGCTCCACCGGTGTGGGCAAGACCGAACTGGCCCGTGCCCTTGCTGAATGTATGTTCGGCAGCGAGAAGAACATGATTCGTTTCGATATGTCCGAATACATGGAGAAACACGAAGTCTCCCGTCTCGTCGGTGCGCCCCCAGGATACGTGGGCTATGAAGAAGGTGGCCAGCTCACCGATGCGGTTCGCCGCAATCCGTACAGCGTCATCCTCTTCGATGAAGTGGAAAAAGCCCATATGGACTTCTTCAACATCCTGCTCCAGGTACTGGACGACGGCCGTCTGACCGATGGCCAGGGCCGGACCGTGGATTTCACGAACTGCGTCATCATCATGACCAGTAACCTGGGCTCCAACTTCATCAAAGGCCAGATGAAACAGCTGGGCTTCAACTCCGGCGAAGAGAAAGAAGAGAAAAAGGATACCTTCGAAGACATCAAGAAGATGATCATGGACCAGGTAAAACGGACCTTCCGTCCTGAATTCATCAACCGTATCGATGAAATCGTAGTATTCCATCCGCTCACTCCGGAAAACCTCTCCGAAATCGTAAACCTCATGCTGAAGAAAGTAGAAGGCAAACTGGATCACTTCCATGTGACCCTGGACGTCTCCGACGATGCAAAGAAGATCATCATCAAAGACGGCACCGATGTAGAATACGGCGCTCGTCCTCTGAAGAGGACCATCCAGAAAGAACTGGAAGACCCGATTTCCGAACTCATCCTCCAGGGCGGCCTGAAGGACAAGAAAGTCCTCCACGTCGGCAAGGACGACAAGGATAAACTCACATTCAAAGCCGAATAATGAAGGTGTAGAATGATATAATGGACACAGGAATCTGATTCCTGTGTCCATTTTTTTATATACAGCCAAGCGTCATGCGAACGGATGGGGGCTTCCAGCTGCTGGCTTTCAGGAAAGCCGGTTCGCTTGCGGCGCCGAGACACCCCAACCTCCCCTCTTCAGAGGGGAGGGGGGACCGCGTGAGCGGTGAAAGGGTGTCCCCAAAGGCCGTTGCAGGTATTGACAGAAAACAGTGGGAGCGACTTCAGCGAGAGCTCCCTCCGCCGCCTGCGGCGCCGAGACACCCCAACCTCCCCTCTTCAGAGGGGAGGGGGGACGCGTGAGCGGTGGAGGGGTGTCCACTGAAGGCAGCTGTAGATATTGACAGAAAACAGTGGGAGCGACTTCAGCGAGAGCCCCGCACCGCCCTCCTGCGTTGCTGTCTTCTCTATTAGATGGGGTTGAACCAACTCTCCCTCAACAGTCTCTATTTCTTATTGTCTTATTTTCATTCTACCTGACCAGGAGCAAAGGCTATGGATAACCGTTTCCGTATACCCAAAAACAGTTCTCTTATGACACTTGCCAAGGAGCTTCGGAAGAATATGACCCTTGAAGAGAAGAAGCTGTGGTATCAGTTTTTGAGGACCTATCCACTCAAGTTTTATCGTCAGAAGGTTATCGGCAATTATATCTGTGATTTTTACTGCCCCTCGGTCCGGCTTGTCATAGAATTGGATGGGAAACAGCATTACAACGAAGAGGATGCCGCCTATGACAGGGAAAGGACCGCATTTCTGGAGTCCTATCACATTACTGTGATTCGATACTATGATGGGCTGATACGTGAGCAGTTCGGAGATGTCTGCAAGGACATTGATCATATAGTGAAAGACCTGATTTGGACCAGGAACTGAACAGATCATGGATACAGGCGGCTTTAGCACCCCAACCTCCCCTCTTTAGAGGGGAGGGGGAC
>OHAE01002321.1_pt1 | contig 11840 bp, 9 predicted proteins | sample 1577061 | NCBI WGS metagenome assembly OHAE01 (sample SAMEA3541535, study PRJEB24748) | human gut metagenome | biome: human gut; feature: human-associated habitat; material: faeces | place: China | collected 2012
AGGGCCAGCATAGACAGAACGATCCCTTTGTCCAGTTTCATGTAACGGCGTTCCAGCGGAAGCGAAGCCTGTCGGGAAAACAAAAAGCGCAACACCCATCCGGCACTGCATGCCTGAGACAGAATAGTAGCCAGTGCTGCTCCCTTTACTCCCATGTCCAGCCCGAAGATAAAGACCGGATCGAGCACAATATTCATGGCTGCCCCGATCAGAACAGAAGTCATGGCTATACCTGGCCTGCCCTGTGTATTGATAAAAGCATTCAGCCCCACTGAAAGCTCGACAAACAAGGTGCCCAGCAAATAGACAGACAGATAATCCTCCGCATATCCCAGAGTATGTTCCGAAGCTCCCGTCAGCAACAGCACGGGTTCCATAAACAGATACGCCAGTGAAGAAGTCACAACCGTAAAAAGCAAAAGCAGGCAAATCCATTCCCTAATATCTTTCCGGCCCGTTCCCGGTTTCCCTGCCCCAAAGCAATGGCAGCAAGCGGTGCACCTCCGGCACCGACTATGGCTGAAAACGATGATATCAGAATCACAATGGACATGGTGACTCCTACCCCTGCCAGTGCATCCGTGCCGATTCCGGGGATATGGCCGATATAGACACGGTCGACAATGGCATAAAGTAAATTCACAAACTGCGCCGCTACGGCCGGCAAAGCCATCCGGAAAATCAGACGCAGCATGGGATCTGTCCCTAACCGCTCTTCGTAGGAATGATTCATAACCAACGCTCCTCCGGATTTATTTCAAGGTTTCTACCGGAAGTTCCTCGTTTTTCCGGTAGCCGGAACTGGTAAAAATCGCAACAAGCTGTCCTTCATCGTCCGTAATCCGTACCTCGATGAAAGGTACCCGGGCGTGACTGAAAGTCTCCGTCGCTTCAGCATACACGTACCCTTCATGCGCCGAACGCAGAAATGTAATGTTTGCATTCAGCGAAAGCGTCAGTTTCAGATGACTGTTCGCCACCGCAGCAAAAGCCAGGTCAGCCAGTGTAAACAGGGCACCTCCCTGACAGACACCTCCTGCATTCAGGTGTTTCACCGTAACAAGCATCCGCGCCCGGGCATATCCCGGAGACACTTCCAGCAGCTCCACGCCGGCATTGGCTGCAAAATGATCCTTTGCCAGCAATTCCTTCAATGTTTTCATAAGCCTCAACGAATGGTTACCATGGTTGCTCCGAAACCATATTCACGGAACGAAGCATCCTGACTCGGATAATTTTTATACTTGCGTTTCAGTTCATCCAGAATCGCACGGCGCAACACTCCGTCTCCCTTACCGTGAATAAAGACAATCTTCTGTCCCTTTCTGGTACGATACTCTTCCAGCGTCTTGCGGAAGACATCCAGCTGATAATTCAACATTTCCGCATTACCCATTCCTGTCGTATCATCCAGCAGTTCATGAATGTGCAGATCGACTTCCACAATATCATTCTTCACCTTCGGACCTTTCTTCTGAAGTTTGGCAGGAACCTCGTCCCCCTTTTTCCCCAACAGGGCATCCTTGATATCCTCGGCAGAAACAAACACCTGGCGGGCTGTTTCGTCATCACGTACAATGTCATAGATCAGGGCCGGTTCCGGGAAGAAGTCATTCCTCTCGAATGTATGAAGTTTGTAGAACTTCACCGTGTCAATACGCAATTCCTGGCAGACTACATTTTTCATCAGGAAAGTACGGTCATCCTTATAAGCCATCAGCTGTACAGCCACGTGCTCCAGGCCGTTCAGTGCACTCCGGTCGAACTCTTCCAGATGCAGTTTCATATTCGGCTTCACGGTTCCCCGGCTTCTCAGCGTCCAGCTCTTGCCTTCGGCCGAAAGATACAGATAGTCTACAAAATAATTGCTGTCGTTCACCAGGTATGCATCAAAAGCCGTTGACGAGATTTCCCTGATATCCTGAGGCACATAAGCCAGGAATACATTCAGGACATCGTTCCCCCGGATCTCAGGAGCCCGGTAAGTAATGGGCTTTTCTTCTTCCGGCTCTTCCTCTTCCACTGCCGGAGCTGCCGGCTTTGCAACAGACTTCAACGGAATATTATAGTCGTCGGTCTGTATCACCACACACTCCTTGATCAGCATCGGAATTTCAAATCCGTCTTCACCTTCCACCAGTGCAATGTCCTTACCCTGAAATCCTCTCACAATGCCGCCTCCCACTTCACTCAGGAAACGGACTTTATCTCCTATTTTCATATTCGTTACATTTTTTACTTTCGCAAAAGTAGAAATTTTTATCCATACTATCACGAAAAAAACGTCCCGGTCTTTTCATCAAAAGGCCGAAACGTTTTACTTCAAACGCCGAAACATTTTTTTAAAAGCTGGAAGCCTTTTCCGGCTATGCCTGTTCCAGCTCCGACGAATATGAACAACCCCAATTAATTCTGACGAACTTCCTTGACAGCTTCAATCAAACGGAGGAAATCTGCAGGATAAACATCTCCGATATTACCGATACGGAAAGTATCTGCCTGAGAAATCTTTCCCGGATAGATCACAAAGCCTTTTGCTTTCAGCTGCTGATAGAAATCCTTGAAATCAAAGTCTGCAGAAGGATAATAGAAGGAAGTGATCACCGGCGACTGTTCTTCATCCGGAAGCAAAGTCTTATAACCCAAAGCACGCATGCCTTCTACCAGGGTACGGTGGTTTTCGCAATAACGGGCATAACGGGCTTCAATACCTCCTTCGGCCTCCAGTTCCTTCAATGCCTGCATAAAAGCACGAACCACATGAGTAGGAGAAGTGAAACGCCATTTGCCATGACCTTTTTCCATCGTTTCCCACTGGTCATACAAGTCGAGCGACAAAGAACGTGCCACTCCCTTGCACTGTTCCAGCAACGAACGGCGGGCAATGATGAAACCGAATCCCGGCACACCCTGAATACACTTGTTGGCACTGCTGATCATAAAATCAATTCCCAGCTTCGCCATGTCAATGGGTACTCCGCCAAAACTGCTCATGGCATCAACGATGAACACTTTACCATGTCGTTTGACCACTTCGGCAACTTCCTCCAGCGGATTCAGGACACCGGTCGTCGTTTCACAATGAACCACAGAAACATGTGTCACTTCCGGATGTTCATTCAGATACTGATCAATCTGCTTCGGATCTACCTGCTGCGTTTCTTCAAACTTCATTACGGAGCAGTTGATCCGATAATAATCGGCGATTACTCCCATACGCTTGCCATAAGCACCGTTGGCTGCAACCAGCAGATGATCTTCCGGGCGAACCACTGTGCCCAGTACAGATTCCACACAGAAGCTTCCGCTTCCCTGCATCAATACCGCAGTATATTCCTCAGGACGGCTTGAAGCCAGCTTCACCAGTTCCTTACGGATTACTTCAACAATGCCCAGATTATAATCTTCATCCCAGGTACACCAGTCGCTCATCATAGCTTCTTTTACAGTTTCACTGGTAGTCAAAGGTCCGGGGGTCAACAACAAATAAGGTCTCATATCTTGATTCGTTTTTAAAGTTCAATTATTTCATTTCATTCTCCATACGTGCATTGATGCTCTCGATCAAGGCAGGCAGCTCACAGATGCTGTCCACTACATAATGTGCACCGGCAGCATACATCCGGTTTCTGACTGCAGCCATGCGTTTCTTCAGTTCGGCTTCAAGAAGTTGCTTGACTTCATCTTCTGTCAGTCCCATTTCGTTACTTCCCAGAATTACTCCGACACTCCATACTCCGGCATTCACACCTTCCTTGATATCAGAAATCGTATCACCGTATTTCACAACAGACAAGCGTGAAGGTACAGCCAGATCACACATATTCTTATAAATCATATACGGATAGGGACGGCCTGCCGGAAGTCCGTCGGACGTAACACAATTGTCCGTACGGTAACCTTTTTCTGCTGCAGCAGGTACCACTACATCCATCATCTCACGGGTATATCCGGTGGTTGAACCGATCTTGATTCCCATCTTGCGCAACACGTCAATCGTTTCGATCACGTCTGAAATCGGAGCCGTATACTCTCTCAGCGTAGCAAACAGCAGACGCTGGAACTCAGCATAACGTCCTTTTACATCTTCCTCTCCATACACTCTTCCATACTTCTGACGGAATGCTTCTCCAATCCGCTCCATGTCAAACAGCGCACGGATATGATCAATCTTTGTCAACCCCATCGGACGGCGGGCTTCTTCCGGAGTCACCTCAATTCCGATCGCACGAAAACTCTCAATAAAAGCCGATACAGGTGCAAAACATCCATAATCAATGGCTGTACCAGCCCAGTCCATAATCACACATTCAATTTTTTTCATATTGTCGTAGTCGTTAAATATACATTATTTTCTTCCATTACAACCTGCTCACCGGTCTGGGTCTTTCCCTGGTCAGGACTCTGGGGAGGAACCGGTTTCCGGTTTTTCTTCCAGATCATATATACCAGCGATCCCATGAATGCAATACAGCAGGTGATTCCAACCCAGACGCTCATCTGATTGTAGAAAACAGCCCAATTGATATGGGAAGCAAAGTATTCTTTAAAGAACAGAAGGGCCAGAGTTCCGAGATATCCCACAAAGTCAATGGTGATGATAAAGAATCCTACATTGCCCCGAATTTTGAAACATGCAATGAAGCGTTCGAAAAAGATTGTCTGAAAACTGAGATAAGCAATGTCCAGACAAAGGCTTTGCAAGAAGAGCCATATATGTACCGGGATGGCCAGTTCCTCAAAGTTGGCGGCGATGAAGGCCAGCGTACCCATACCTGCCGTTGAAAGAACCAGCAAGATACACAGTACTTTCAGGTGGTCGTATGTCGTTGCCAGCAGGGCGAACGCTGCCAGCATAACCAGTGTGGCGATTGAATCGATCTGTGCAAAGGCCCAGGAAGAAACCTGACTGACATCAATGATACAGACGATGAAATCTTCCTTGATGTCCCGCTGAACCGTCAGCAGCAGATTGGCAGCAAACAGCATGATCAGCAACGGCATGAAACGCCGGAAGAGTTCCCATCGCTGACGGCCGTCAAGCGTAACGCGGACAGAGCGGGAAGCGATATCCGCAGCACTGGGACTGGGGAATCGGGTCATCATCCACCCCGTAAGACACAGCAGCGGGAAAGCCAGTGCACCGATAAGGGCCGGCATCCAGAACTCACTGACATGAAGCGTGTTCAGGGCATATAATCCGAGCGATTTGGCCAGACCGGAACTCAATGCCATGCTCACTCCCATGATACTGGCCAGAATATCAGTTGTCCGACGGCCTTCCAGGAAACTGAAGATCACTCCCCACATGCATCCCAGCGAAAGCCCGTTGAAGAACAAGGCAATGATATTGTAAGGTACAGGAAGAAGCCCGAACGCCAGCAAGGAAGCTTCTGACAAGGCAGCCGAACCGATGATAAACTTCAGACGTCCTTCCGGTTTCAATTCAGAAATATATTTAATTCCCAACAGCTTGGCAACAACATATCCCAGCAACTGAACCATGCTGACCGCAATCTTATAATCCATACCGGCAACCTGCAGTCCGTCGAACACAGCCGCCGTGAAAGGTTTTCTCAATGCATACACCAGCGAATACGAAAGAAGTGCCGTACCTCCTGCCCAGAGTACAAACAACCAGTCAGGAACAGGAGCCTTTTTCTTTTCGGAACCGGGTAAAGTTATTGATGTTTTTTCTATGGTTTTCATATCTTCTTTTTTCAAATCCGATGCAAAAGTAAAGCACCTAAATCACTGAAAAAAATGAATATTCCATGATTCATAACCCTGTAACAATTCAGAAATATTCATGCAACAGGATTCTCACAGAAACAACACACAACCTTATCAGAAACGAAACAGGATTGTAATATTCGCTTCCCCAATATAGGGTTCTGAACGCATCTTCGGGCTGCCGGAATATAAAAAAGAACCGGATTCACATAAAAAAACAAGGATCACTGACGGAAAAACATTAACTTTACTCCCCCAAATCTATTATACCTCACATTGCATGGATGAACTGAAACAAATATATGAACGCATCACCCTTCTGCGACAAAAAGGAATCAAGATGAAAGAAATTGCCGGACAGACCGGCTTTTCACCCAGTGTGCTGTCTGCCCTTTACAGCACTGTGCTCCCTGCGTTCTTCCAGAATCAGAAAAAAGGAATGAACAACGAAGAAGCACTGGATCAGGCTCTCGTTTGGGTAAACAATATATCCAAAAAGAAACTGCTGGGTTCACTTCCCAGCCTGAAGGCTTCCCTGTTCGCCATGCAAGTGATTCCCAAAGTTCCGACAGGAGAAAACGACAACCCTTTCCTGGCAGAACTGGAAGCCAATATGCGGGAAACCCTTTCGTGGATTGCCAATTATAGCGGTATCTACATCAGTTACAGTCTTTCTTCCACCAGTCAGGCCATGAAGGTCGAGCCCTATCTCATCGCTCCGGCCGAAAAGGGAAACTACGTGGAAGTGATCCACAACAACGTCTACGGAACAACTCATCATGGGGCTGCCCTGATGAACGGAACCAATCATCTATATTTGGCATTCAACGAACACAAGACGCCCCAGCTGGCCCTTTTCCATATCAGTCTGAAGCTTCCGATGTATGACCGTCCTCCATTCCTCCGGGGGGTCTACACCTGCTTTGACTATAACTATAACCCCATTGCACGACGTATCCTGTTTGTAAAAGTATCCGAAAGCGTTGCCCGGGATGAATTCATGAAGCTGAAAGGACAGCTGAAAACCTATGACCAGCTTGACGAAAAGGAGAAACGTTATTATCAATATACCTGCCAGCCGGAGGACATCATCCGGATCTGCAACATCCCTTCTCCCACTATGACCGAAGAAGATCTGGACATGGAAAAGAAACTGCTGACAATTTCAAAATAGACGGCCGGTACAACTATTCGCGGTTTTCTTTCCGGATTTGCACAAATGTGCGTAATTTTGCAAAGAATGAATCATAGCGAATATGGAAGAAACAAAACATATCAAAATCAGCGATTACAATTATCCGCTGCCCGATGAACGCATCGCCAAATTCCCGTTGCCCGTACGTGACCAGTCCAAACTCCTTGTGTACCGTCACGGTGAGGTAAGCGAAACCCGTTTCACTTCTCTTCCCGATTACCTGGAAGCCGGAGAACTGATGATCTTCAACAACACGAAAGTCATTCAGGCGCGTCTGCATTTCCGCAAGGAAACCGGTGCCCTGATTGAAATATTCTGTCTGGAACCCATACAGCCCAACGATTATGTGCTGAACTTCCAGCAGACCAGCCACGCCGCCTGGCTCTGCATGATCGGCAACCTGAAAAAATGGAAGGAAGGATCACTTCATAAGGAAATGAACGTGAAGGGACATACGATTACCCTGACTGCCACACGCGGGGAATGCCGCGGCACCAGTCACTGGGTGGATTTCACCTGGGATAACCCGGAAATCACCTTTGCCGATATTCTGGAAGTGTTCGGCGAACTGCCCATTCCTCCCTATCTGAACCGGGAAACGCAGGAAAGCGACAAGGAAACCTATCAGACCGTCTATTCGAAGATCAAAGGATCCGTAGCGGCTCCTACTGCCGGCCTGCACTTCACCGAGCGCGTACTTCAGGCTCTGCGTGACAAAGGTGTCGACCTGGAAGAGGTGACACTCCATGTCGGAGCAGGAACTTTCAAGCCTGTGAAGAGTGAAGAAATTGAAGGTCACGAAATGCACACCGAATATATTTCCGTCAACCGGCAGACTATTGAGAAACTGATTGCACACGAAGGAAAAGCCATCGCCGTCGGTACGACTTCAGTCCGTACGCTGGAAAGCCTGTACTACATCGGTGTGACAATAGCCTCTCATCCTGATGCCGGACAGGAGGAACTGCACGTCCGGCAATGGCAGCCTTACGAAACTCATCCTACGATGACGACCGTGGAATCGCTTCAGCAGATCCTTGACTACATGAAACGTCACGAGCTGGAAGCCCTGCACACCAGTACACAGATCATCATCGCTCCGGGCTATACCTACCACATCGTACAGAAAATGGTCACCAACTTCCATCAGCCGCAAAGCACCCTGCTGCTGCTGGTGTCAGCCTTTGTCAAAGGCGACTGGCGGACCATCTACGATTACGCTCTCGCCCACGACTTCCGTTTCCTCAGTTACGGTGATTCTTCCCTGCTGATCCCCTGACAGCAGGAAAGAAAAAAAGTGTCTGCACGTTCCCCAAAAATTATGCAGTCGTTGAGCCCCAAACGTGCAGTCGTTGAAGCCTAATCGTGCGGTCGTTTGAGCCCGATCGTCCAGTCGTTGCGAAAAGGGAAAAGCACCGGAAATAATGATAAAAAAAGTCCGGAACCCTGGGATCAATTCCCGGTTCCGGACTTTCTGTTTGGATACGGTAAGTAAATTACCAAATATTTACACGCTTTTCAGGAGCGATGTACATCGGATCTTTGTCTGTAATTCCAAATGCATCATACCATGCCTGGATATGAGGCAGAGCGCCGTTTACACGCCATTCTCCCAAAGAGTGAGGATCAGACTTCGTATACTGACGGATAGCTTCTTCGCGGATGTTTCCGGCCCACAGAGCTGCGTATGCCAGGAAGAAACGCTGATCGGCTGTGAAGCCGTCTACAACTCCCAGCGGAGCATCCTTTGTTGCATTGCGGTAAGCCAGATAAGCCACGTTCAGTCCTCCGTGGTCTGCCAGGTTCTCGCCCAGTTGGCCGTTTGCCTTCAGTCCCGGAAGCACTTCAATGTTGTTGAAGAAGTCTACCATTACCTGAGCACGTTCGTTGAAGCGTTCAGCATCGCCTGCTGCCCACCAGTCACACAGGTTACCGTTCTTGTCGAACTGTCGTCCCTGATCATCGAATCCGTGAGTCATTTCGTGTCCGATCACAACGCCGATAGCTCCATAGTTGAAGGCATCGTCAGCATTCATGTCGAAGAACGGATACTGAAGAATAGCGGCCGGGAAGCAGATTTCGTTGGTTGAAGGATTATAATAAGCATTGACTGTCTGCGGAGTCATCAGCCATTCGTCCTTGTCCACCGGCTTTCCGACACGGCTGTACATGTCTCTCACTGCCCATTCAGAAGCACGGCAGACATTAGCCCAGTAAGAGTCTTTCTTGATTTCCAGGCTGGAGTAGTCTTTCCATTTGTCGGGATAACCCACTTTTACATGGAAAGCTGCCAGCTTTTCAGCGGCAACGGCCTTGGTGCTGTCGCTCATCCATTCCTGTGCCTGGATGCGTTCGCCCAGTGCAGTCTGCAGGTTCTTCACGAGGTTCACCATGCGTTCCTTGGCTGCTGCGGGGAAATATTTTTCCACATACATCTGTCCTACAACTTCACCCAGCATACCGTTTACTGCATTAACGGCACGTTTCCAGCGAGGCTGGTTCACCTGACGGCCGGACAATACCTTGCCGTAGAAATCGAAGCGGGCAGCCACGAAGTCATCGCTCAGACAGCTGGCAGCAGCGTCGATCAGGTTATATTGCAGATAAGAAATATGTTTTTCCAGCGGCAGGGTGCTGATCAGTTTGTCCACTGTCTGCAGCGGTTCAATCTGTTCCACGTTCAGTTCTTCCACGCCCTGTACGCCCAGACCTTTCAGGTAAGCATCCCAGTCAATTCCGGAGAACTGCTTCTTCAGGTCAGCATAAGTCATCTTGTGATAATTAGCTTCCGGATCACGGCGCTGAACAGCGCTGAAAGAAGCCTTTGCAATGGTTGTTTCGATTTCCAGTACATCGTTCATCTTCTGCTCAGCCTCAGCATCTGTGAAACCTGCCAGCTTGAACAACTTGGTGATGTAGAGTTTATACTGTTCACGGATGTTGGCAGTCACGCTGTCTGTATCCAGGTAATATTCCTTTTCGCCAAGGTTGATACCTCCCTGACTGATCTGGAAAATATTCAGAGCACTGTTCTTCGGGTCTGCATATACATAGCTGCTGAAATAGGTACCAATGCCGTCGTATGCCATTTCGGCGATCATCGGAACAATCTGCTTGCGGTCGCTGATGGCTGCAATTTTGTCCAGCTGTGCCTTGATGGGAGCTACTCCGTCGCTGTTCAGTTTCACACTGTCCATAGCCAGTGTATAAAGATCACCGATCTTCTGTCCCTGAGAGCCCGGCTCATTTGTCTGCGATGCAAAGCTTTCAATCAGTTCGCGAAGCTGCTTCTGATTGGTTTCAGCCAGCATATCAAACGATCCGTAGCGGGAATATTCGGCAGTCAGAGGATGACTGTCATTCCATCCGCCACAAGCATAACGGAAGAAGTCCGTACCTGCGGCAACTGTCGTGTCAAGGTTTGCCAAATCAATACCGGAAGTATTCTTCACTTCCTTTTGGCTGGTACAACCGGTCATTGCGGCAAAAGCCATTGCTGCAACGGCCACATAATGTTTAGTTTTCATAAGCTTTTATATCTGTTAAAAGTTACTTGAGTTCTTCCAGTTCCAGCGAAAGACGTTCCCATTCTTCTTCTTCGGAAGCGACCTGCTGCTTCAGCTGACGGTGTTGCTCATACAGTTGCATGTCGGAAGCTCCTTCAGGTGTTGCCATCTTGTTTTCCAGTTCCTGAATCTGCTGTTCCAGCTTGCTGATGCGCTCTTCACATTCGGCAACCTGCTTCTCCAGCTTACGGGCCTTGCGGGCCTGTTCCTTCTGAGCCTCATACGAAAGCTTGCTTTCGCTGACCGGTTCGGGCGCAGCCTTGCGGGCTTCACTCGTGGGCGACTGCGACAACTGCAGTTCATTCAGGTTTTCCATCTGTTTCTTTTGCAGGAAGTCATAGATTCCTCCAATGTGTTCCTTCACCACACCTCCGCCGAATTCGTAGACCTTGGTTACCAGTCCGTCCAGGAACTCACGGTCGTGGGACACGACGATCACCGTTCCGTCGAATTCCCGGATGGCTTCCTTCAGCACGTCCTTGGAACGCATATCCAGGTGGTTGGTAGGTTCGTCGAGTATCAGGAAGTTCACCGGTTCCAGCAACAGCTTGATCATGGCCAGACGGCTCCGCTCTCCTCCCGAAAGTACCTTGACTTTCTTGTCGGAGGCTTCTCCGCCAAACATGAATGCTCCCAGAATGTCACGGATCTTCAGACGGATGTCTCCCTTGGCTACCCGGTCAATGGTATCAAATACGGTCAGTTCGCCGTCAAGAAGCTGTGCCTGGTTCTGGGCAAAATAACCGATCTGCACATTGTGTCCGATCACCAGCTTGCCATCGTATGGAATCTGATCCATGATACACTTCACCAGGGTGGATTTTCCTTCTCCGTTCTTGCCGACAAAGGCTACTTTCTCTCCCCGGCTGATGGTCAGGGTTACGTCGTGAAAGACTACATGATCGCCATAGGCTTTTCGGACTCCTTCGCAGATAACGGGGTAATTACCCGACCGGGTGGCCGGAGCAAACTTCAGATGCAGGCTGGAAGTATCTTCCTCATCCACTTCGATGGGAACAATCTTCTCCAGCTGCTTGATGCGGCTCTGTACCTGCACTGCCTTCGTAGCCTTATAACGGAAACGTTCGATAAAGTCTTCCGTATCCTTGATTTCCTTCTGCTGGTTTTCGTAAGCGCGAAGCTGTTGCTCGCGGCGTTCCTTGCGGAGCACCACAAACTCATCGTAGGAAACCTTGTAGTCGTAAATCCGTCCGCAGGAGATCTCAATGGTACGGTTGGTCACATTGTTGATGAAAGCCCGGTCGTGGCTGACCAGTACAACGGCACCCGGTGCACAATCCTGGTACAGTTGGATTTGCAGGTGTGTTGTTTCCCAAGATAGTATG
>OHAE01002328.1_pt1 | contig 11817 bp, 9 predicted proteins | sample 1577061 | NCBI WGS metagenome assembly OHAE01 (sample SAMEA3541535, study PRJEB24748) | human gut metagenome | biome: human gut; feature: human-associated habitat; material: faeces | place: China | collected 2012
GAGGCAAGTGATTGGAGAATGAAGTCGCTCCCTTCGCGGGAGCGTGGATTGAAATCTGGTACACTTTGGAATCATGAACCGGATACACCGTCGCTCCCTTCGCGGGAGCGTGGATTGAAATTCTGTCATAATCACCCGTCCGGATACCCGAACCCGTCGCTCCCTTCGCGGGAGCGTGGATTGAAATGGATATAAAGTGAGGCAAGTGATTGGAGAATGAAGTCGCTCCCTTCGCGGGAGCGTGGATTGAAATATTGCATTATCGTATGGGATGCTAAAGGCTGGAGGTCGCTCCCTTCGCGGGAGCGTGGATTGAAATGAGTGGTAACAAAAAAGCCGTATCGGTTCATCTTGTCGCTCCCTTCGCGGGAGCGTGGATTGAAATAAATCTGCGCCGCAATTGAACTCGGAAGAAGATTGTCGCTCCCTTCGCGGGAGCGTGGATTGAAATCATGGTCAAAGGAATCCAGCAGGAAATCATAGATGGTCGCTCCCTTCGCGGGAGCGTGGATTGAAATAAAGTCCAAGCTGCAAATCAAGCAGAGGGCGAAAGTCGCTCCCTTCGCGGGAGCGTGGATTGAAATGCCGGACGAAGGTATAGGCGGACAGTTTAACGAGTCGCTCCCTTCGCGGGAGCGTGGATTGAAATTTTGCTTTCGATACAAAACAGGAACGGGAAAAGTGTCGCTCCCTTCGCGGGAGCGTGGATTGAAATCAAGCTGATTGGAATTGATAAATCTACCTTCTATCGTCGCTCCCTTCGCGGGAGCGTGGATTGAAATTGCCCGGTACCCGTCCTGTGCCGGTTCCCACGGCGTCGCTCCCTTCGCGGGAGCGTGGATTGAAATCAGCCCTTAGCCAATATAGATAATCCTACGGAAAGTCGCTCCCTTCGCGGGAGCGTGGATTGAAATTCTGATGATGAGTGCAGGAAATCCGGCCGGTATTGTCGCTCCCCATGCGGGAGCGTGGATTGAAATAGTGTTTTTGGATATCCAACCATTTTTGTACCTCCGTCGCTCCCCATGCGGGAGCGTGGATTGAAATAGTTGCTTGACGCTATCAACGGTTGGAAATTGCCGTCGCTCCCCATGCGGGAGCGTGGATTGAAATCACTAGCCATTTGACCGTCCCATCGGTGACGGTGTCGCTCCCCATGCGGGAGCGTGGATTGAAATTTACCTAGCAGCCAGCGAAGTGCTGTCTATTATTGTCGCTCCCCATGCGGGAGCGTGGATTGAAATGATGTAGGCGCAATGTCGGCATCTACATGGATACGTCGCTCCCTTCGCGGGAGCGTGGATTGAAATAGGAATTGATTTCCCGGCTTCAGCCGGGGGATGAAATCGCTCCCTCCACGGGAGCATGGACTGAAATGGCGGAAATTCGAAAGATTCTGAATGGTATCGTGGGAGAGTACTTTGGTATTGGTGGAGTAGAGGGAAAATAAAAAAGCCACGGGCTTTCTGCCGGAATTATGGCGGGGAGAGCCTGTGGGCTTTTTGTGTATCTGGGTGCCTGCGGAAACGGGTGGGGCTTTGGGCGGGATAGCCGCTGTGCGGCATATGAATCAGACAGTCGGAGGCTGGCGGTCCGGTTGTTAGACGATAGTGGTTATCCCAACGTTGGGATAACCACTGCATGATTGCCTGCATCTCATCAGGCATACTTGACAGATTTGATTGTGGATTGATGCAGCACAAATTCTTCTCCGCTGTCGTCTGTTATGTATGTTACGGAACAATTGTCGTTATTATCATAGGGCTCTTCGAAAAGGAAGATCATTCCGACTATGGTTTGGCCTTTTTTAGTAAGAATGGAAACCTTTTTTCTCGAGAAGAAGGCGTCTTCCAATATATCGTTCATGTCTCCCATTATTCTTCATCCTTCCTGTGATAATCAATAGGAACTGCATGACACCCATATTTGCTGTAATGGATTTCAAGGTAATGAACTTCAATTTGAGGGAGCCGTCTTGATGCCCCTTTATTCCTTCATAACCAAAATTTCCAGAGCCAGGTCCTCCCTCGTCCCTGATAGGGTTTGTTAATTTTATTCTACCGCCAGGACGCCTTTTTATCCATTTGGATATCCCTGTTTTATCGGGATTTATAGAAGCCATTTCATCATTAAAGATATCCTTGCTTCCGCTCGGGACGATTGCAGCAGGAACCATGATTTCAGATTCCTTATTCCGGATGACAGATTCGCATCTGATGGCGCTATCGGCCTTATGACATAGTTTGAGGGTGTTGTAGTTCCAATAGTAGCCAACCCCAATGACATCCGGCAGGAATATGAAGAGCTCCAGCGTCTCGCCGAAGCCATGACAAAGGAAGAAAAGCGATTCTCCCGGGAAGGCTTCGAAAACGAGGATGAACTGGCGGTGTACGATATCCTTGTCTACAAAAAGGGCCTGACCCCGGGAGACATCAAAAAGATCAAGCAATGTGCGAAAGACATTACGGCGGTGATCCGCAAGAAACTCTTGGAAATGGACCACTGGAAAGAAAAAGAACAGACCCGGGAAGACATGAAATATGCCATCCGTAACACCTTGGCCCCTGACGTACCGGAATCCTACGACTGGGACGATGTGCAGCACCTCACCCAGAGGCTCTATGAGCATGCGTACCGGCACTATTGAATTGAAAAACCACTGCCTTTGGACAAATCGTCCATGGGCGGTGGCTTTTTATTTACCTGCCCACAAGTGACCAGGTGAAGCTTCGCTGCCATCCATCAGGAAATCAAGCCTTGCGCGGAGGTGGTGCGGCGCTTTTCGTGCCTTTGGTTAGATTATGATAAAATAGGTTATGAAAAGGAATAGCTGATTTCGGAGAATGAGGGAAGTACTGGGCACAGGAATTTCCTCCTGGATGACTTTCTATCGAAAAGCGGGTGAAAGCCATGTGCAACATGAGTCTATATATCTACAACAAAGGATTTGAAAAAGGGTATAAGGAAGGATACCGGCTCGGAGTGGAACCAGGGATTGCAAAGAAACTGCTCCTTTCAGTGGTCTCTGAAGATATCATCATTTCCTGTACCGGCCTGCCCAAAGATGAAGTGGAGCAGCTGAAAGAGGAAACAGGTAAGTAAGCATAATGCCCAAATACAAAAGGAGTTAATTATGGATGCAATAAAGGGAGATATTTGTACTATTCTGGATGGAGATAAGCAGTTTTTAATACCTGTGTACCAGCGGTTGTACAGCTGGGAAATCAGCCAGTGTAAACGGCTGTGGGATGATATCGTTGATATGCAGAAAAAGGGGAAAGAGGGCCATTTTGTGGGCTCCATTGTGAATATTGCTGAAAAAGTCATGCCTGCGGGAGCCCAGAAGTTCATGATTATCGATGGTCAGCAGCGAATGACGACATTGACCCTTTTGATCATTGCGCTCCGCGACTATGCTTTGGACCATCCTGATGATAAGACAATCAAAGCAGCTCAAATCGATAATATGCTCCTGAAGAATGAGTATGAAGAAAATGACGACCATTACAAACTGCTCCTGACCGAAGCAGATAGGGATATTCTGATTGCTCTTGTAGAAAGAAAGCCAATTCCCGATGGTGTCACATCAAGGCTCCTGACGAATTACCAATTCTTTAAGGAACAGATAGAGAAACAGGAACTACGTCCTGCTAAGATTTTCGAATCCATGAGGAAACTGCAGATTGTAAATATTACCCTTGATCGTGGTAAAGACGACGCGCAGGCCATATTTGAAAGTTTGAATTCCACAGGCAAGGCGTTGTCTGAGTCCGATCTTATCCGGAACTATTTGCTCATGGGACTTGAACCAAATAAACAGAAGTATGTATATGAACATTTCTGGCGGCCCATGGAACTGCTCTTTGATTATGAAAAGGACTGGATCATGGATCGGTTTTTCCGCGATTACCTGACTATGAAACTGGGCAGGATTCCGAAACGGGATCGGGTATATGAGGAGTTTAAGTCCTGGCGTGGAAATAGCGAATTTTCAACGATTGATGAACTTTGCAAGGACCTTCTTAGCCATGCAAAGTATTATACCAATATGGTTTTCCGCCGCAGCGCAAACAGCAGGCTTAAGTCACTCTATACGGATATGAGTGAACTGCGTATGGATGTAGCTTATCCATTCCTGCTCAGGGTACATAATGACCAGGCTGAAGGTCTTATTACAGAAGAAGAACTCATGGAGATTATTCAGATGTGTATCAGCTATGTCCTGCGCAGGTATATTTGCGAGATTCCTGCAAATTCCCTGAATAAGACATTTGCAACCATGAAAAATGATATCAGGCATGATGATTACTTGAATTCTATCAAGCGGTTCTTTATTCATCGTGAAACCTATAAGGTATTTCCTGATGACGAAAAATTTATGGCTGCGTTCAAAGCAAGAGATATGTATCATCTGCGAGCACGAAATTATATCTTGAGTCATCTGGAAAATTACGATAATAAATCACCCATTACAATTGAGAACTATACGATTGAACATATCATGCCACAGAATCCGAATCTGAATGAGGAATGGAAGCACGATCTTGGCCCCAACTGGAAGGCAATTCAGAAGGAGTATCTCCATACCATTGGAAATCTGACGCTTACTGCATACAATTCGGAAATGAGTGACCGTCCTTTTCAGGAAAAAATGGATATGGAGGGCGGATTTAAAGAAAGTGCACTGCGCCTGAATTCCTATGTGGTGAAGCAGACCGTTTGGAATGAAAATACAATTAAAGAACGGGCAGAGCTGCTTGCGGAAAAAGCGGTAAAGATATGGGCTTATCCAATGCTGCCGGCGTCAGAATCAGTTTCCTCCGAAAAAGAAATGAGCTCGGACCCCGTCTATACACTGGATTCTTACGGAACCGGTGAGGCCAACAAGTTACTGTTTGACCTGCTTGATAAGCGGATTATGAATCTCTCCCCTGATGTAAAGCGGGAGTTTAAAAAGCGGTATATTGCCTATAAATTGGACACCAACTTTGTGGATGTGGTTGTCCAGCAACAGGGGCTGTGTCTCTCCCTGAATATGAAGTTCTCTGAAATCTATGATCCGAATCATATGTGTCGGGATATGACAGGGTATGGACACTGGGGCAATGGAGACGTGGAACTTTATTTCAAGGATGCGTCGGATCTTGACAAAGTGATGGAACTGGTAGAACAGGCCTATCGGCTGCAGGCGGATGACAATATTTTTTAAAAATGATTGCGCAAAGAGGAATACTTTCAAATGGTATTCCTCTTTGCGTATTTTCCTTTTTCAGGCCATATTCTGTCACTTGTGAATTTTACAATATAAGCAGAGTCAGGTCCCTGGGATATGCAGGTTATAACTTGTGAAGAGGTGATACCTATGGCAGAAGAAAAGAAGAAACTTTCAGTATATGAATATATCAGAACCCATCTGGATGGAGACGGCAGGTTGGAGAAGGGGTGCCGGATTCATGTGCTCTTTGACCGGGCCCATCGGGAGCTGCCGGAATTTAACGAGCCCGATGGATATCTGGATGCAGCGGTGAGCGGGCCGTATAGGGACCCGGATTTTCCGAAGCTGCATGAGATTATTCGTCTTGCTTCAGAGGGCCATTCTGAGGAGGCACTGGTGCAGCTGGATCAGTATTTTGACAGCGAGGAACACCGTGCCCTGGCATGCAGGGAGGAACTGCAGCGGTGGGTGCCCACTCAGCAGAAGAGCCTTGGGCCTGGCCACATCGTTGAATTTGGGCGTCACATTATTGAATTTGCCTGTAAAGCTATGGTACGGTCAGACCACTCGGAGTCGGTAAAACTTGGATTAGCGCTCATAGGACTCTTTGATCTTCATTATCTAAAGAAGTTGGGGGATATCATAGAGACTTTGGCCCTCAGCGAAGAGTTTACGCTATTCTGTGCTTTTGCAGTCAATCGGTGGCCGGATAGGAATCAACGGATCTTTGAAATGGTAAAAAAGGTCCATGGATGGGGCATGTTGGCGGCAGGGACGGAATTGGAACCGGAGACCGAGGAAATCCGGGAATGGCTCTGGGATAAAGAGGGTATTCCTACCGGTGAAAGAGGGATCTCCATTATCCGGGAGGATCCCCGGGTGAATGCATGGATCCTGCGCTACGTACTGTCGGAGGACTCGGAAAGGAACAGGGGAATTCTGGCAATTTATGAGCAGAAAGAGATTTTGGAATCTCTTGTTGAGAGTAACTGCGAAACAGGAAATGAAGAGAAGTCGGAAAATACGGAGGAGCTGCTTCTTGTAATGCTGCTGGATGTACTGAAGGAATGGCCAGGGGAAGGGGAAGCAATTCTTCTCCAGGGCCTTCGTTCCTACGATTTATATACTGAAAATATGGCACTGGAAGTAGTGAACTGTTGGAAAGAACAGGGAATAGAACTGTCTGACCGAATCCTGGCGGGATTGGAATTGATGAAAAAGAGAGAAACCGATGAGAAGCTGAAAGAACGGATTAATGAAATTTTAAAATAAAATAGGGACCTGCTTTTCTTTGCTGCCATTGGCCGAGACCTTCGGCAGGTGCGGTGGGACGGATTTCATATCTACAGGAATCACCGAAACTGCTTTAGCCTTGGGCTCTGAGCTAATCAGGCCCTTTGGGCCAATTCCATCACCACTCCTCACCCCGTTGGGGAGCTCCCCTCTGGGAGGGGAGCCTCGTGCAGGGGCAATTGCACGTTTTGGGGGAGTCATAAGGGTTCCAACGGCGGCGGAGACGCTGGTGGTGTCTGACGTCTGCAGTCTGACTGTCTGATGTCTCCTTTGCAGCATCGCCGGTGGTGGTGTAAGACCGTTACAGTCATTTATTTGAGAGATTTCTCGACTCCTCGAAGCTGTAGCGATTTTTGAATGCAGCGTCATTGCGGTACTTGCCACCGCTCGAAATGACGGGGGAAGTTTGGGAGCCAATATTGCGGTGAAGCTGCGGAAGGGCGGCCGCCTTCCTTTTGGGACCTGGCCGACCGGAGCGGGGGAGAATGTTTTTGTGGTAAAAGAGGATAGAAAAAGCCCACGGGTTTCCTGCCGGAATGACGGCGGGGAGAGCCTGTGGGCTTTTTGTGTATCTGGGTGCCTGCGGGAACGGGTGGGGCTTTGGGTGGGATAGCCGATGTGCGGCAATTGAATCAGACAATCGGTGGCTGGCTGTCCGGCTGTTAGATGGATAGATGAGGACAGGCCCTGCGGGCCAAATCTCATCAGCTAACCTCAGCCCCGTGGGCAGCTCCTTCCCAAGGAAGGAGCCTTGTGTAGAGGCACTTGCACGTTTTGGGGACAGGGTCATTAGGATTCCAACGGCGGCGAAACCGCTGGTGGTGTAAGACCGGCTGTTAGATGGATAGATGATAGACGATAGACGATAGACGATAGATGGGGACAGGCCCTTCGGGCCAAACCCATCAGTTTCCATCAGCTAACCTTAGCCCGGTGGGCAGCTCCTTCCCAAGGAAGGAGCCTTGTGTAGAGGCACTTGCACGTTTGGGGGTGGAGTCATAAGGGTTCCAACGGCGGCGAAGCCGCGGGGCCTCAACTCTCAACTCTCAAATCTCAACTCTATCTTTTCACTTCCGGCACCTGGAGGCAGCTGTCGTACTTCCCGCCCATGTGGAGGATGTGGGTGCCTTTGTTTCTGGTTTCCGGCGGGGTGACTTTGCGGTCCGGGGCGGCGGTTTCGTGATGGTCTCCGCCCAGGGTTACCATGGCGGGATGGGTGCCGGGCATGTAGGTGTAGCCTTCTTCAGGCACCGTGATGCAGGCGGAGCCGAAGGGAGGGACCACGCTTTCCGGCGGGGCGTAGTAGGGGGCTACGGTGAGTTTCAGGATTTCTCCCTTGTGGTACTTCATACCCATGGGCCAGATGGCGATGTCCAGGGGCACGATTTCTCCGGGCTTCAGGAGGTCTTCATGGGTACCGGCGATGACGGGGTCGTAGAAGGTGGACTCCTTCGTGTCCAATGCCCGCATGGAGGCCCGCTGGTATCCCACGGCCCGGATGGGGGCGCCGGTCATGGGGCTTGGGATGGAGTGGCCCTGGGGGTCCAGTTTCTCTACGGATACCGTAAGGTCCATGTCGCTGCTGCCCTTCGCTTCTACCCAGAGGTGGAGTTTCATGTATCCCGTGAGCTCCGTGTCCCTGTCGAAGGGGAGGTAGAAGGACGTGCCCTGCCGGTTGTCGGCGGCATAGGTGACGGTGCTTTCTTTTGCCTGCCTGTCACCCAATGTGTGGTCCGGGGAGAGGTAGAGTCTCTTATAGGTGGTGTCCGGCAGGGGCCACCCTTTTTCTATGCGGTTCGTAATGCCTTCATGTCCCGGGTCCAGTACGGAAATCCGGATGCGGGGCGTCTTTTCCCAGCCGTTGTCTTCGCCCTTCAGGTAGTGGTCGAAGAATTTCCGGAGCTCCTCCACGTGGGCGGGGGTGTAGTAGTCGTACCATTCGTTGGTGTCGTGGACCCGGAGCCATTTGTCATGGCTGGCGAGCTTATGGAAGGCAGCGAAGGTGCCGTGGGTGTGGACGTCATTGGTATAGCTGGCCACCACGTAGGCGGGGATGGTGATGCGCTCGGGGTGGGCGATCTTGTCCTTCCAGTAGGCGTCCAGGAAGGGGTGGGTCACCACCATGCGGGGCTGGTCTTCGATGCAGTTCTCGCTGGCCAGGGTCTCGAAGATGGCTTCCGGAAATACGGGATTCGGGATGCCGCCGCGGTTGGCGGTTTCCCGGAAGTGGTCCATGAATCCTTCCCAGGGGGCGATGGCGGCCAGGTGCTTCGGCTTTTCGCCGGCAATGAACCACTGGGATACGGTGAGGTAAGAGTTCCCGGTCATGCCCACCTTTCCGTTGGACCAGGGCTGGGAGGCGATCCATTCGATGGTGTCACGGCCATCCTTCGCCAGTTCGCTGCCCCAGTAGTTCATGTCTCCTTCGGAGTAGTCTGTGCCCCGGGGGTCCGGGTTCACGATGGCGTAGCCATGGGCCACCCAGTAGGCGGGGTCCGGGCCTTCGAATTTCTGGAGGTCCGATACCCAGTCCTTCGGCACGCCGCTCCGGCCGGGGACATCGTCCAGCCACTGGCCGCCGATTTCCTTGCCGTAGGGGCTCCAGGCCATGAGGGCCGGGTGCTTTTCATGGTCCACCGGCCGGAAGACGTCGGTGTAGATGATGGTGTGGTCCCGGAGGGTGACGGGTACGTCCTTCTCGAAGAGGATGTCGCAGGAGAGGGGCTTTGCTCCTTCCCGGCGGATGCTGCCTTTTTTGAGGATCATGGTTTCCGTCTTGTGGGGCGCGCTCCGGGCCCGGACGGCGGTGGGGGAGAGGCCCTTCCGATAGTACACGTTCACCGTGGTACCGCCGATAGTTTTGGGAACGATTTTTTCTTCCGGCAGGCTCTGGGCGGAGGCGGACAGGCCGGAAAGGCTGGCCAGGAGGGCGGCGGCCAGCAGGGGTTTTACAAGTTTCTTCATGGGAATGCTCCTTTTATACCTTCGTAATGAAATATGGTTACCATAGTTAGGGAAGCACTGATTAAATCGTTGTCAGATTTCATTCTTGGATTTTTATGCAATGCGAGGAATAGCTCGACGCGAATAGCGAGCTATTTAAGGAGAGCTATGACGAAGCAGTGCATAAAAATTCTTATGGAATCTGACTCTGCGAATTAATCAGCGCTTCCCTAGTATAATAGAGGAGAAAATACAGGGGAAATGGGACTATTTCATGGACGGTGATTCCCATATGGAATAAGGAGGACCTATGACGAAGGACGATATACAGGCATTTTCGGCGGTGGCATCCCTTAGAAGCTACACGAAGGCGGCGGCCCTGCTTTTTGTGACGGAGTCATCCCTCAGTAAAAAAATCACCCGCCTCGAAAAGGAGGTGGGTGTACAGCTGCTGGACCGGAGCCGCCACGGCGTGAGCCTCACCGCGGCGGGGCGGGTATTCCTGGAGGAAAGCCGGGGGCTCCTGGGGGAAATGGACCGGTTCCTTTCGGACGTGCGGGCAGCGGCGAAGGATGTGCGGGTGCCCCTCCATCTGGCGGTGATGGGGACGTCCCTGGGAAACCGGATGCTGCCGAAGCTCTCCGATTTCCGAAAGCGCCATCCTTCGGTGGCCCTGGAGTGGTCTGTGCTATCGTTCCATGAAATCTACGACGCCCTGGACCATGGCCGGGTGGACGGCGCTGTCACCAGCGACCTGGGCCTGTCCACGATTCCACATATCCGCACCGTCCCCCTGGGGACCGCAGGAAATGTGCTGGTCCTTCCCCGGGAGCGCCGCTTTCCGGAAAATCCGGAATTCGGGAGCCTCCGGGAGGAACCGTTCCTCGTCCTCTCGGACCGGGTGTCCCGGCGGGGGAAGGACATCCTCCTCTCCTTCTGCGCGTCCTGGGGCTTCCATCCCCGGTACCGGGAACTGGGGGATACGGAGGAAATCCTCTTCCACCTGCGGACAGGAAAGGGAGCCGCCATCCTTCCAGCCTTCGACCTGCCGAAGGAAGATCCCCTGCTGGACTTCGTGGAACTGCCGTCGGGGGACTGGGACAATGAAATCGTCTTCGCCTGGAACGGAAAGACCCTGAACAGGGCGGTCCGGCTGCTGGTGGAGTATATGAAAGGACCGGGCCGGAGGCCCGGAAAATGAGGAATGAGGAATTAGGAATGAGGAATGGAGGTGGCGGCGCACAATTCATATAGCGCCGCCAGTCATATATTCCGCCTGCGGCAGAAGAGTGGCTGGCAGCTGGGGTGCGTGTGAACGGACGGGGCCTTGAGCCTTGAGCTGGCCAGGCCCTGCGGGCCGGGGTCGTGTGGCCGGGGGACGTGCGAACGGGCGGGGGCTTTTAGCATCTAGCGGCTAGCAGCCAGGAAAGCTGACTAGGCCCTTTGGGCCAAATCCCATCAGCTAACCTCAGCCCCGTGGGCAGCTCCTTCCCGAGGAAGGAGCCTTGTGTAGAGGCAATTGCACGTTTGGTGGTTAGAGTCTTTAGGATTCCAACAGCGGCGGAGCCGCGGGACCTCAATTCTCAACTCTCAAATCTATCTTTTCATTGATTCAGGCGCTGCTTTTGCTTATAATATTGTCAGAATATTGACTATATTATGATGGGATAGTGATAGCTATGATTGAAATTCGACCGGTTTCGGATTTGCGGTATAAGTTTTCAGAAATAGAAAAACAGGTGCAGAATGGGCAGCCGGTGTACCTTACGAAGAATGGATACGGCGCCATGGTCGTCATGAGTATAGAGTCCTATTCCCGGCTGGTGGATCCTGTGGAACGGGCCCTGGATGAAGCGGATATGGCAGCTCGGACCGATGATCGAAGGATGGGCCATAAGGAGGTCTTTGACAAGCTTCGGAGCCGCCATCAGGACAGATGAATTTTTATGAATTTGAGCGTAAAAAAACAAGGCAACCCATGCTTTGGGATGTGCCTTGTTTTTTTTATTGCCGATTTCTGTTGGTGACTGCATGGTCAGTTTGCAAAGCCAGATGATCAGAGCTCCTTTGGATTCGGCGAGTAGCAATCCAGCTGATAGACGATAGATGATAGATGGGGACAGGCCCTGCGGGCCAAACCCATCAGTCCCCATCAGCTAACCTCAGCCCCGTGGGCAGCGTCGGGCTGCCAAAAGGAAGGCGCCTTGGTGTGCAGTAAAGGCGCCAACTTAAGCCCAACTCGGAGGTCCTATGCAGGACCTCCGCCTTCCGAGGAAGGAGCCTCGTGCAGAGGCACTTGCACGTTTGGGGACAGAGTCATCAGGATTCCAACGGCGGCGGAGCCGCGAATGGAGCACTGTTATTAA
>OHAE01002334.1_pt1 | contig 11799 bp, 9 predicted proteins | sample 1577061 | NCBI WGS metagenome assembly OHAE01 (sample SAMEA3541535, study PRJEB24748) | human gut metagenome | biome: human gut; feature: human-associated habitat; material: faeces | place: China | collected 2012
TACAGCCTGCGTCAAAGAGCTTTGCCAGCACCTTCATTTTCTGCTGCAAGCCCTGCTCGGCTGCGGTTTTCTTTGTTGCCATAGAAATCTGCCTCCTTATCGCTCGTGGTCTTTTCCTTGAATTGTGCGGCTAAAAGCAGCCGCTTTTTCTTTTGCCCAATCAGGCATACGCTCCGGCTTTACTTCACCCAGCACATCCATACGCTCATAACGAGTTATTTTTCCGTCATAAAGGTTCTTGCAAAACACTGCACTGCCACGACTGTTTGCCGAAGCACCGAAGCCGCCGGTCACATAATAGAGTTGCCGGTCAGCTCGTTGGTACTCCGGCTTGAGGATTGCCGGGTTAATGGCGATGATTTTGCCGTTGATGTCGTTCTTGTAGTGGTCGGGAATACAGTCCGCTTGGGTGATAACCGTCACGGGAATATCCAGCTTTTCAATCTCTTCCCGAAACCTCTCGGCGTCTTGCTTGATGCGCTCTGCAAAGAACAGCGCTGCATCAATGTAGTCGTCACCAACAGCACACTCGGTGAATTTTTCGAATATGTCGTTGCGTTCTCCGTAGCAGCAGAGGAAGCGTTCTCCTTTGCTATCCTGCTCATTCTCGGCAAGGATGATTTCACGGGAGCCGATATTCACGGCACACAGGACGGTGTAATCACCGACCTTTCTCTTTTCATTTTCCATAGAAATCACCGTCCTTAGTTCATAACATAGTTGGAATAAAGATGCTGCATCCTATTTCGTGCTTTTCGGCATTCGGGAGAACAAGCCAATTCTGGGTGTTCAGACTGGATTTTTGCTCTCGTCCTACGGACACTTTCAAAATGGGGTAGTTCGAGTTCCTTGTAGTTCTTCATCACGACCTCAAAAGGCATTTTTCCAACCGAGTTTTCATTGCTGTAAAAGCTGTTACACACGAGAAGATACAACATCATATCGTCGCTTCGTGCGTCAACATTGGTTTTGAGAATGGAAATAACCCTATCCTCAATCTTTTTGAGATGGTTCATTGCGTACCTCCTTGTGATATAGAAAAAGGGCGGAGTTTTTGCTCCGCCCCTTGGATGATTGGCTCACTTCTTGTTTTTCTTTCTGACCTGCAAGAAGATAAAGCCGCCGATGATAAAGGCTACCAGTACGATAGCCACGATGGTTTTAGGTTCCATTAGTTACGATCCTCCTTCTTCTTTTTCTTGAAGCCGATAACGCCGCACACCGCAATGCCCGCTGCGGACAGTCCTGCAAGGGCATAGAGCAGCGGCAGATTGGTTGTGTCGCCGGTCTTGGGTGTATCACGCAGAACATTATGCATCTCCACAATGGTAGTGGAGCCGAGCTTGACCGTTGCCTTCTTGTCAGCAGGGATGACATACATCGAAGAAGCCGAATTGCTTACCTCAGAAATGGTGTAGTCCCCGATGCGAAGCCCGTCAATGAAGATCTCACCCTTATCGTTGGTTTCAAGGATAATGTCATAGCCATTTGCTCCGGTAATTCGGAAAGCGAAGCCCTTGACCTTGCCGTCAGAGGAGGTCTTGATAATTTTCAGGTTGCCTCGCATCGCATCATTGATGAAGCCGACGCCTGCCTTGTTCTCCACCTCGTAGGTCTTGCCGTTGGTGTCGATCATCACTTCATACACGCCGGTATCAAGGACAAACCCCTCCGGCGCTTTGGTTTCCTTGACGAAGTAGCGACCGTAGAACAAGTCGTTCATACTGTATTCGCCCTTTTCCTTTTCGGTCAGTGTGCCGAGCAGTTCATCACCGTCGTCCATCTTGCCGTTTGCGTTACTGTCCTTATAGACCTCAAAGGTCGCTCCGGTCAGTTTATTGTCAGGATATTCGGAATCCACCTTGGTCAGATGGATGTTTCCACGGACATACCTGTTGACGATTTCGATCTCCACGACCTGCCCGTCTGCGCCGATGGTCACGGGATAGATGGTGTCATCCAGCACGAAGCCGGCGGGCTGTTCGATCTCACGGACATACCAAGTGCCGTAAGGAATGTTCTCAAAAGAAAAACTACCATCTTCAGCAGAAGTGGTAGTCATCAGAGCGTTTTCCTTTGTAAACTCGCCGTCATCCGTGCGGAACAGTCCAATCAGCGCACCGCCGAGAGCTCTGCCGTTTTCATCGACCTTCTTGCCGGAAACCGAACCGTAGATCAGATCATTTTCGATTGCCTTGCCGTCGTTAGCGGCAATCTTTACAACTGCCGTATCCTGACCGGCATACGCAAAGGTTACAGGATACTTGGTATCGGAGAGCTTGTAGTGACTGTCGGTGGCAAGCTCCTGCACATAGTAGCTTCCAAAAGGAAGGTCGGTCTTAACCTTTGCCGTTCCGTCCTCATTCAGAGAGATGATCTCAACAAGACCATTTGCGGGAATGGAAGTGCCGCTGGCAGATACGATTTCCTCGGCGGCAAACAGCCCAAAGGAAATGTTCTTCATTTCACCGTTATTGCCAATGCCGAAGCGCTCATTCTGCTCGATGGACTTTACAAGGCTGATCTCCACCTTCTGACGCTCGTTCTCGAACGAAGTCGCCGTTTCTGTTACGGCAACATTCTGACCGGCATAGACAAGCTCGACGCAATGGGGTTCCGGGTTGAGCACCATCCCGTGGGGTGCTGTGATCTCACGCACCTCATATTTGCCAAGGTAGAGTTCACGGCTCACCGCTGCGCCGGTTGCATCGGTTGTAACAGTGTCTACGACCTCGCCCTTCTGATTTCGGACAGTGCCGTCCTGCGTGATAATATCCTCTGCGGCGATGATCTTATAGACCGCACCGGGAAGTCCACGCTTTTCATACTGCGGCTGATAGATGGTGGGCAGTTCGTTTCCGCTTTCATCTACGCCGCCGATGACGGAAACGCCAAAGAACACCTCGCCGGTTTTTTCCACGGTGATGGTGCCTTTCTGTGCCATATTGGGCTTATCCACTTTTACTACCGTAACCCCGCTTTCTTCTGTGGAATTATCCTCCGTGACATCGAAGTACACGGGCGTTTCGTCGAGGACATAGCCGTAGGGAGCCTGTACCTCGACAATAGAGTACCCCTTTCCAAAGGACAGCTTTTCCGGCGTGACAAGAGAACCTTCTGCATTGGTGTAGAACACATCAATGGTGGTGGGTGTCGGGTAGGTGAAGGTCATTGTTACGGGGTTGCCGTCCGGGTCATAAATCTTAAATCCCGCACCGGCGTAAGGAATGGTCTTTCCGGTTTCTGCGTCCTGCTTCACGATTATGATGAAGCTGTTAAAGGGTGCGTTGTTGATAAGGTAGCGATAAGTCGCCCCATTCTGAGAAATGAACACATCAAAGTCGGGCATCAGCTCGCTGCCCTCCCAGCCGGATACCTGATGGACGGTGTAGATGCCGTAAGGCATATCCTTGGTCTGTGCAAAGCCGTTTTCGTCACAGGTGAGATAATCACGCTCGGAAGCCTTTGCGCTATCATAGGAGCCTGCGGCTTTCAGATACACGGCAAACTCAGCACCATTTTCGGGTGTTTCGATCTGCGTATCACCGTTATCGGTGTGCTTGATGATGGCGATATTGCCCTTTACGACCTGCTCAGTTACATCATTTGCCGTCTGATTATGCTCCACGGTATAGAGCTGCGGCTCTGCGCCGACCTTATGGACGGTGGTATCAAGCAGATAACCCTCTGACGGAGTGATCTCACGCACCATCCAGTCATCATCGCAGATATATTCCTTGGTGACGAACTGTCCGTTCTTGTCGGTGGTGTAGGTATCCATAAGGGTTTCGCCCTTATAGATGCCGTAAACAGCACCGGCAAGAGAAGCATCACCCTGCGCCGTGCCGGTTTCGGCATCGCTCTTGGTAACGGTCACGGAAAACTTCTTCAAAATATTGAGGAAACTACGGTTCGTGACCTCGTTCCAGCGGATAGGCGCAGACTGCGCTTCGGGAATGACATAGCGAACGGCGGTGTCCACTTCCTCCACCGTATAAGGAGAAGAGCCGGAAATGAGGACATCTTCAAAGGTCGCCACGCCGTTTTCATCGGTCACGGCATACTCGTCCACGGCAATGCCGGAGAGTGAAGTGCCGTAAAGGTGGAAGGTCACACCCTCGTTGAGATTGTCCTCCGAGGATTTCACGATCTGCAAATCTCCACGCTTGAGCTTGTTGTTGAAAGTCACGGTAGAAACCTGACCGGAAACCACCGTCACACGGCGGGACTCCTGCGGCTCATACTTGTCGTAATCCATCTCGGTCACGGTGTAAACGCCGAGCATCAGGTTGTCGATCTGAATCTCGCCCTTGGCGTTGGTCTTGACGGTCTGATTGACGCCATTGCCGGTAACGGTGAAAGTAAGGTTGTCTACCTTTCCGTCCTCAGAGGTCTTGATGATCTTAGCAGAACCGTAGGATACCTTCAGATTGAGAAATGCCTGCACGGGGTCATTGACCTCTTGGGCGTAGCTGATGACATCCTGAGTACCGCTTCCGGGAGCGTATCTTCCATCCGTCCAAGTAATGATTCCTCGGCGGGTTGCACCGGACTTGCTTGCAGTAATTCTCACGCTGTCAGAGGGTGCGGTAGCCGCCGTAATGACGAGCTTGTTTCCGCTGACGCTGAAAGAAATGCCATCCTCATTCGCAGAAAAGCTATAATTGGAAAGGACATTGTTGCTGTCAGTCAGAGTTGCGGTGTAGTTCGTGCCGTTCCAAGCAAGCTCGACATTCTGCGCCTTGCCGGGAGTTTTCGCCATAAAGCTGGGAATAGCAGAGTGACGCTGTACGCTTGCTTCAATGCTGTTGTAGTAGCTGATGAACTGGCTATACAGAGGGTGCGCTGTGCTGACAACACTCTTGACGGCATCATAGCTGCCGGGACTGATATGATTGAAGTCCTCATCTCGCTCACCGACCACGGTTTCCCAAATAAGAACCTGCGTCGCCATCGCCTGTGCCAGTGTTGCGGCATCGCTTGCGTTCTGAGAACGCCAAGAGGTACTGATCGGTCCCGTGTAGCCGTACTGCATAATACGACCGATGAACAGCTTCATATCGTAGGGAGAAATGGTGCTGTTGAAATCCGAGGGGAGGTTATCCCAAAAGGTTTCATCCTTGCTGGTGTATCTGTCGCCGGTGTCCTGCGGCGTACCCGGCTCAATGCAGTAGCAGATATTTCCGTCATACGAGTGCATTGCTCGAATGGTAGTGTACTTGGACTCACCGGAATACCAACCGTTCATATAGTGAAGATTGGAGTGTCCCCAAGTACCGCTGTAGTCGAGATTTGCATCTCCGCTTCTCGGAAAAGAAATGAGATAGACTTCCGCTTGCTCTCCTGCGGCAAAGGCGGTAGTCGTGCCAAGTCCGATAAATGCGGACAGGCACATCACGAGAGAAAGCAGTCCTGCAATTCCTCGCTTGAAAAAATGTGTTTTCATTGTGTTGATTACCTCCTTGAAAACGAAAAACGCACCGTACTTTGACGATGCGTTTCAGTGTGATTTGATTTTGTTGTTATGCGTAGCCGATATACACCTCAAAGGAATCGGTTCCGGTCTGCTCATACCAAATCCAAACATCCGTGATGTCGGGATCTTTGGCGTAGCGGCTCAAGTAACCCTTGATGTCCCTTTCGGTGTATTTGCATTGCGAACCTGCGGCAATGGGATTGTCCCAGCAGTACACGGCTTCGCTGTTCAGCGTAAGACCGACACTCTCGGCATAGCTCTTGGCAAAGCCGATCCAATAGCCGATGTCAAATGCCGGCTGTGTTGGTTCTTCCTGCGGCGGTTCGGTCGGTTGTGGTTGTTCTGCCGGTTTTGGTTCTTCCGTTGCCGGAGGTGTGGGCTGTTCCTTTTCGGACGGTGCAGAGACTTCCGGATGGCGCTCTAACTCATCAGGTGTCTTGGACGGTTCGCTTACCTGTGGCGGCGTTGTGCCGCTGTTAGGCTGTTCGGATGCCGGTTTTGTTTGAATACTGCTATCCAACACGCCTACCGTTGCTTCTGTTGAACGGTCATCGTCTTTCGGCTCTGTACTTCGGGGCTGTTCAACCTCCGTTTTCTCTGTCGCCTGCGCCGTTTCTGATTGGTAAGGAGCTTTGTTACTCTCCGAAGAAGAAACCGGGGCGGGCTGTTCTGCAATCTGCGAGGTGTTGCTGCACCCCGAAGTCAGGCACAAAAGGACAATGAGAAAAAGAACTGCGATTTTGGATTTCATACGCTTCACTCCCTTCGACCACATTCTACCCGATGATAACCGTTCAGACAAAGATGCGTTTTGAAGCGCAACTTTTTATCATATCGCCGGTGGGCGCAATTCCAAACTGTGCGATCTCCGAGCCTCTCTTAGATAGACTTATTTAGAGAGATAGAGATAAAGTTAGGAGATAGATTATTTATTCTCGGATAGTCTGGAAGTTCTCAGGGGTTGGAGTGTGAGGAAGGGGACAGCAGGAAACATACTCCGTGTACCTATCGGCTGTCACGCTCTGCCCGCTGACGAAGAAAACGGCTGTAATGCTCCAGTGCTTTGACCACATAATCCTCCGTTTGGCTTACGGGGATATTTTTCGGGATCAAACCTCGCACCTTGTCCCCACGCAGGACGATTTTCTCACGCTGGTTTGGCTTTTCCTCGCTCATAATGGCGGACACCACCTCCGGCGTGAGTTTTCCATCTGTGAAGAACTTCCGCATACGAATGGTCTGATCGTGGGACGGGGTGCATTGGTTCAGATCGATTTCATCAACTACCGCCCGCTGGCTGTCCTCGTCCAAATAGGAAAGCTCCACCGCAGGACGCATTTTAATTTTGCCCTCGTCCACAAGGTCGAGCAGTTCAGGTACAAGATTTGTCAGTCGGATATATCGGCGAATCTGTTCACGACTTTCGCCAACTTCATCGCCAAGAATATCTCTTGATTTTGCACCATCCAACTTGTGCCCCACTGGTGCACAAGTTAAATCTGATCGCTGTCCCTGTCTGTTCATCGCTTCCAGCCGCATTTTATAGGCAAACGCCTTTTCTGAGGGAAGTATCTGCGACCGCTGGTAATTGCTCTCCACCATCAGCACAGTGGCAGCATCACGGTCAAGGTCTACGACCTCGCAACGGAGTGCTTCAAACCCGGCAAGCTCGCAAGCCCGTTTTCGCCTGTGACCGGAAATCAGCTCATATCTGCCGTCCTCTTTTTGACGCACGGTAGCCGGAGTAATGACTCCTCGCTCCTTGACACTCTCCACAAGCTGTATCATATCCTCGTCGTCCCGTACCTTAAATGGGTGGTCGGGAAAATCGTCGATCAGCTCAAGGGGAATATCTCGGATTTTACTGAGCTTGGCATCGTCCCGAAGCTCCTGTGTAGAAAACAGGTCATCGAGCGTCGGCAGAGTGAAGTCGCTCTTTCTTCCTGCCATCGGCAGACACCTCCTTTGCGAACTCAGCATAAGCCCTTGCAACAGGACTGCTCGGCTCATACTTGTAGATGCTTACGCCTTTGGAAGCAACCTCTGCGGCTTTCACTGCCATAGGAATGGAGGAACGGTATATCTTAATAACGCTCCCAAAGTTCTTTCGCAGTGCGTCGGCAGTGCTTTTTGCGAGGTTGGTGCGGTTATCTACGATGTTCAATAGGATACCGTCGATTCGCAGGCTCGGATTGATGTACTGCCTGACCTTTCCAATGGTCTGCATCAGTTGGGTCATTCCCTTTGCCGGAAGATATTGCGCCTGCACGGGAATGATTACGCTATCTGCCGCCGCCAGCGCATTCAGAGTGACCATACCGAGCGAAGGCATACAGTCGATCAGTACATAGTCATAATTGTCTTTGACCTTGCTCAGATAGCTTCTGAGAATGGTTTCACGGCTCATTGCGGTGACAAGCATCATTTCCATAGCAGACAGCTCGATGTTGGCAGGGAGCAAATCGACATTTTCCTCGTGATGCAGAATACCGCTTTGCGGGTCTGTATGATCCTCACGGATAACCCCGGAGAGCTTGTCGGTAATGGTCGTCGTAAGACTGTCATTATCTCGCCATCCGAGGCAAGTCGTGAGGTCGCCCTGTGGGTCGGCATCTACAAGGAGTACCTTCTTGCCGAGTCGTGCAAGTCCAACACCCAAATTGACCGTTGTGGTCGTTTTGCCTGTGCCGCCTTTCTGATTGCAGATAGCAATGGTTTTACAGTTTGGCATTTCGCTTTTCCTCCTTCTTATTAGATTTGGATCGCTTGATCCACCAAAACACAGGAAGCGTTTCCTGTGCTTTGGTGGTCGCATTTAACTCGATCTCATCCCCCAAATGCGTAAAAGGAAATCAACAGGCGTTCGGCTGCTGACCGAACTCATAGGAATCTCACCTCTGCCGGGTACTCCGCCAGCCCCATAGGGAAGTATCATTGTCCCTGAATCGTTTCATCGCCTTATCCGTAGCAAGCGGATATTTCAGAATGGTTCGGAATCGCTACCAACCTTGCTTTCCGTGATAACCCCTGTGGGCAGGAAGTTCGTGGCGCACCTTCATTCGGCTGGGGCTTTCGCCCCCGATCAGGAATGTACCTGTTGAATGTCTATTCGATTTTCAAGGTTCGTGAGGTTTTTGCCCTCACTAACCAACTGGGAAATTTTTTTCGATTTGTACGAAGTTTTTTTGAGATTTTTCAAAAAAATTTTTTCGACCACCTTTCAGGAACAAAAAAAGCCCCTATCACATCACAAAGATGTAATAGGGGCAGAAATAGAAAAAGCCCGCTGATCGAAATCAGCGGGCTTAAATCATATGAAATTATCGTATGCTATCGGAACTTGTCTGCAATCGCAAAATTCCAAACGCATTTTTGGCGTAAGCTCGGAGTAAATTGGCGTAAGTTGTGGCGTAAGCACCGACAATTTAGGGTCAATCAATAGAGCTTTGCGCCTGCCGGAATGTGAGGATCGACCATCAGCAAATGCAACTTTTCTTCACCGTTTTCGTGATGCACGGCAGAGATCAACATACCACAGGAGTCGATACCCATCATCGCTCTTGGAGGCAGATTGGTGATTGCAATGCAGGTCTTACCAACCAGTTCTTCCGGCTCATAATATTCGTGAATTCCACTCAAAATGACCCTATCTACGCCGGTTCCGTCGTCCAAAACGAACTTTAAGAGCTTTTTGGACTTCTTCACGGCTTCGCATTCCTTGACCTTTACGGCACGGAAATCGCTCTTGGAGAAGGTGTCAAAATCGACCTGATCCTCAAACAAAGGTTCAATCTGAACATTGGAAAAATCAATTTTTTCCTCGACTTCGGGAGCCGCCTGTGCAGCCTCCGCAGGAGCCGAAACTTCCTTGGAAACCTTCTTGTCAGAGTCCAACGGCTTCATTGTCGGGAACAGGATCACGTCCCGGATAGAGTCGGTGCCGCAGAGCATCATGGCGCAGCGATCGATGCCGAAGCCCAGACCGCCGGTGGGGGGCATACCGTACTCCAGCGCCAGCACGAAGTCCTCGTCCATCATGTCGGCCTCCTCGTCGCCATTGGCCCGCTTCTCCGCCTGAGCCTTGAAGCGCTGGTGCTGGTCGATGGGGTCGTTGAGCTCGGAGAAGGCATTGCCCATCTCGCAGCCGCAGACGAACATCTCATACCGCTCCGTCAGATGGGGATCCTCCGGGCTGCGCTTGGCCAGCGGACTCACCTCCACCGGGTACATGGTGATGAAGGTGGGCTGAATGAGCGTCTCCTCCACCTTCTGGTCGAAGGTCTCGTACAGGGCGTTGCCCCACTTCCGGGCCACGCCCTCCATGTCCACGCCTACGCTCTTGGCCAGCTCCACGGCGGCGTCATCATCGCCCTCAATGGCCATGAAGTCGGCGCCGGTGACATTCTGCACGGCATCGGCCATGGTGATGCGCTTCCAGCTGGGGGTCAGATCCACGTCGTGGCCCAGCCACTGGATGTGGTAGGTGCCGAGGATCTCCTTGGCGGCTCCGGTGAGGATGCCCTCCAGGATATCCATCATGCCGTCCAGATTGGTGTAGGCCTGATACAGCTCACAGGTGGTGAACTCCGGGTTGTGCTTGGTGTCCATGCCCTCGTTGCGGAAGATGCGGCCCACCTCGTATACCCGCTCCAGACCGCCCACGATGAGCCGCTTCAGGTGCAGCTCCGTGGCGATCCGCATATACATATCGATATCCTGAGCATTGTGGTGGGTGATGAAGGGCCGGGCGTTGGCGCCGCCGGCAATGGGGCTGAGCACGGGGGTCTCCACCTCCATGAAGCCCATATTGTCCAGATACCGGCGCAGATACGCTACGAACTTGCTGCGGATCTCAAAGTTCCGCTGGGATTCGGGATTCATAATGAGATCCACATACCGCTGGCGGTAGCGCAGCTCCTTGTCCGTCAGACCGTGGAACTTCTCCGGCAGGGGCTGGAGGGACTTCGACAGCAGGGTGATCTCATGGGCCCGGATGCTCATCTCGCCCTTCTGGGTGCGGAACACGTCGCCCTTGACGCCTACGATATCACCGATGTCATATTTCCTGAAGCGGTCATAGGCCTCCTCGTCCATCTCATCCTTCCGGGCGTAGATCTGGATGCGGCCGGACTTATCCTTCAGATCGCAGAAGGACACCTTGCCCATGCCCCGCTTGCTCATAAGACGGCCCGCCAGAGAGACGGTCTGTCCCTCCAGCTGGTCGAACTGATCCTTGACCTCCTGTGCGTGATGGGTCACGTCATAGCGGGTGATCTCGAAGGGGTTCATACCCGCCTCCTGCAGGGCTGCCAGCTTATCCCGGCGGATCTGGAGAATTTCCCGCAGGTCCTGTTGATTCTGATTCTGCTGTGCCATAGATATGGTCTCCTTATCGTTCGATCTTGTCCACCCGGTAGCGGATGACACCCTTGGGGGCCTCCACGGTGATCTCACTGCCGGCCTTGCTGCCCATCAGGGCCTTGCCGAAGGGGGAATCCTCCGACACCTTCCGCTCCATGACGTTGGCCTCCTGAGAGCCCACGATGGTGTACTCCGGCAGGGTCTTGCCGTTATCCAGATTGGTCACGGTGACACGGCAGCCGATGGATACCTTGTCGGAATCCATGTCCGTCTCGTCCACGATGACGGCGTGGAGCAGGATGTTCTCCAGCTCGGCAATGCGGGAGTAGAGCTTGCCCTGCTCATTTTTGGCCTCGTCGTACTCGCTGTTTTCCGACAGGTCACCGAAGCCTCTGGCCTCCTTGATGAGCTCTGCGATCTCGTCGGCACGGGTGGTCTTGCTGTAATCCAGCTCCTTTTTCAGCTCGTCGTACCGCTCCTGACTCATTTTGAATTCTTTTACCATGGAATCCATTCCTTTCTGTTGACAAATACGGCATGGCCGCACGAGATTAGTATAAACACTATAACAAAAATAGTACAGACACTATATCACTCTGCATTATAAGTTCTTTCCCCGCCGGTGTCAAGTCCTACCCACACCGGGACAGCCGCACCCGGCGGAAGGCTTCCCTCCGCCAGCAGCGCCGCCAGCAGCGGCTCCTCCGCTGCCCACGGCTTCATTTTCTCCCGCCACGGCTCGGCCCATACATACCGGACCTCCTGATGGCTCTCCCCTATCAGCAGGGAGGGCAGTCCCTCCGCCGCCCCGCCGAAGCATACCGCCAGCTGCGCCACCGGACCGCCCTCTCCCAGCCCGTACCGGTGCCGCAGGGATCGCCGCAGCTCCTCCTGCCCCCGGCCCAGCTGCGGCGACAGATACCTTACCCGCCGGGCCAGCAGATCCGCCGCCTCCGTAACGG
>OHAE01002341.1_pt1 | contig 11767 bp, 9 predicted proteins | sample 1577061 | NCBI WGS metagenome assembly OHAE01 (sample SAMEA3541535, study PRJEB24748) | human gut metagenome | biome: human gut; feature: human-associated habitat; material: faeces | place: China | collected 2012
TGATACTATTAGGTTCATAGTGACAGTCGCTATTGTTGTATATAAAGGTTTAATATCTGTAGTTGGCCGAATACTTACAGAGAGATGTTTGAACCAGCAAAGGTATTTATAAAGAAATTGGAAAAATATATTGATTATTATAACAATAAGAAAATCAGAAGTCGATTAAAAAGAAAAAGAGTCCGGCATAACACCGAACTCTTTCTATAAACGATCCAGCACTTCAGGCTGTATGAAATCATTCAATAAAGGAAAGATATCAAAATTCTAAACTGTTATCAAAACATTTCAGATTATTCTGTTAAAGAGAGGGATTGAGTATCCCAATTATAAACTACCGTATACACAGTGTTGATATTTACAGGTTCTTCCGCTTCTACCCCCCATTCACCTTTCAAGACATTCACTTCCGAATCCGAATTGGTAACAGACAACTCATAACCGAAAGAAACACCTTCTGAATAAGGAAAGTAAGCGGTTTCTCCATCAGTGAGCGAAACAACTCTTTCACCCGAGGTTACTGTAAAGCTATAGTCTTGTAACCAACCTCCGATAACTTTCGAAAGATCCAGACTTACAGCAAAAGTAATCATAGGAACCTGAACCTTCAAGCCGGTAGTTTCGCCCTGATTTACGACAAAAGGAACTTCCGCATAATAAACAGGCTCACCTTTTTCCGCATTAGTCCAGCTCTTCTCCACTCCATAATTAGGAGTATACACTTTGAGCATATAATCTTCTGCCGCATCCAATTCAATTTTATCCTGCATCTCTCCGGCTGAAAGTGTACGAAGCATCTCACTGCCTTTCCATAATTCAACAGTCCAGGTTATATCATCAGTTGCCCGTGAAGCAACTTCTGTTATAGTTTTCGATTGAATTTCTATACCGGAAACAGACATATAGCCAACACCAGATATAACTTCCTTTTGCTGACAACCAACCAACAAAAAGATTCCACACAATATATAAAGTATATTTCGTTTCATGACTTTATCTTTTATTTATCAAATGCCAAGGAAATATCATCTATCTTCAAAATACTTCCCATATGTACAGTCCAATCTCCAATAACAGGATAAGTTATAGTTGTCCCTAAATCAAAATCACTCTGCGAGAGTGAAGTTTTATTCGAAGCCAGAAACTGTACGCATATAGAAGTTGCCTTCTCATAAGGTTCAAGATAATTAAAGTCGACCGTAGCATGTCCATATTCACTATCCTCTACCGAATAGGCAGCAGGCTCATACGTTCCAGTTGCAATTTCCTTATCTCCGTTTTTCAAAGACACAACAACCTTGAAAGCATCAGAATTATAGGGCTTATATTTATACCAGAAAGACAATGAAGTTGGACGGGAATTAAATTCATGCCCTTGTATAATACCAGAGTCATAAGTTCCAATAAACAAGCTACCTACCATAGCACCGCCGACATAAGTACCCGCAGTATTGGCATAGCCATCACCACATCCCGAAAGATACATCAACGCAGCTTTTGTGCCTCCATGAGCATCTTCTGTATAACTGACACAGGATGCAAAGCAACCTTCATACCAAATACCCAAAGCATAAGTTCCTCCTTGAGCTTTATCGTTGTTTGTTGCCCACCAAGACGAGCTGGCATTACCTTCTGCATAAGGATGGAAAGTGTAATAAGTTTTATCCTTAAAAGGCCATGTACTCGATTTTTTCTTTTCCTCAATATACCATTCTTCCATATCCGAATTCGGTAACTGCTGCGGAGTTTCCAGCACTACATCCACTGGTTCTGTTTCGATACCCTCACGATAAACAGCACGTATCTGATATTGCTTATCCACAGGATAGTCGTCAAACTGTACCAAACGGTCACAATCAATCCATTGCTCGTCGCCTTTCTTACGGTATTGATATTGAATTTTCTGTGAAATCGTTTCGATATCTCCAGTCTTTATATCACAGCTGTCCACACTAAATTCCTTACACCAAAAGTTTCCCGGATTAGTTACGATAGAGAACTCCGGCTTATTACACTTAAGTGTATAAACCCGATTAACTGTTGCATCTTCACTAGCCCAGCGGTTATTGGCCTTCACATCCACTTCTATTGTTGATGTAACAGTTGCTCCCTTATCCGTCATCAGCAGTGGTAATAAAGAAGTAAAATCCAAAACAGCCTCCGTTGCTCCAACTTCCGGTAAGGAAATACCTAATGCATTTTCAATCGCAGACTTATCTTCAGCACTAGACAACAAATATTCTTTTCCTTGTTCCAATCCAGCAAACTTAGTATCTGCCGAATTAAATTTCAACTTCAACTCCTGCAAGGCAGATGAAAGTTTCAGACGAATAGTTGCTGATTTTTTTTCTGTTTCAGCGAACGAAAGCTCGTTATTCAGAAAATCATCCGATTCCAATTTCGGCTTAGGCATAAACTCTGAAGGTATCGTTTCAGCAATAGAAACCGTTTCCGTTTCAAGTTTCTCAATAGAAATACCTACTCCCGATGAAATTTCTGAATCATCCAAACCTAATGTAACCTTTACATGAGTCTTTACTGCAATATTTGCAAACTGCTCCTGATCCGGAATATCATATACAACCTCTTTTCCCGTACCAGATAAACGGCCATGGAAAACCAGCTTCACTGACGAACCTGCACGAAAATAAGCACTCTTTCCTGAATCAGCATCCAGATCGACAGACTCACTGCCAACAGATACTGTTACGAAATAGAATTCATACATCTTGTTCAGACTCTCTCTGTTATAAATGACAGACAACAGAGAATTAGCCACAGAGCAAGATATAGAAGCTGAAGTCATTTCTCCTTTTATCACTTCCTGTGCATTCAAACTTCCTACATAATAGGGAGCATCCAATGCAATCACGGGATTATCACCATACGTAGCAGTCAAATCGTACAGGCCTTCCTGTAATAAAACATATTCCTTACAAGCTCCCTTATAGGCAGATTTATCGGTACCACTATATAGAATCTTCAACTGAAACATTTCTGTCAGCGGATCTTCCAACTCAGAAGGAGCTTTACGTGAATATGCTTTATTATCCTCATCAGTCAAGGTAACAAGCAATCCCGTTTTGCCAGATAAATCAGTTTCCTCATTCTCCTGACACCCTCCCAGTAGCATACATAGCAGCAGCGAGCACAAGCCTCCTATCCACTTCATATATTCAATAACCAATTTATTATTCATAACCTAATTCAAATTCATCTACCCACAACGTACTGCCGTCGCCAACCTGTCCGATTACTTTCTTTCCATTCTCATCAAAATCACCGCCATACTTACTGGAAGTAGCAACAATCGCGATTTTCGCAGGTTTCGATTCAGTATTACTATACTTAATATCAAACTCAAATTTCGTATATTCAGTAACAGTCTCTGTACCAATAAACTCACCATAAGCTATTTCCTGTCCGGCATCATCCCATAATCTTAAATAAATATGGCATTGATCTGTTTTCAAATTCCCGGGAACAGTACCAGCGTATGTAATAGGCATTGATTTATATTTATAATACCCACTCAGTTTTGTAGGACGGGCTCCAGAATAAGCACGTCCAAACGACGGACTCGACTCAGGTTTTCCTACATTCGTTTTATAAGTCCCGATAAACAAATTACCGGCAGCAGCACCGACCAATAAAATATCTCCGTACGTATACATTTTGGCAGCCTTTCCTTTATAAGCATCACTACCTGTAACAGGTACGGTACTCGATTCCTTATAAATAGTCACTCCCTCATTACCTGTAGCCCAATAAGCCTGCGGATCATCCAGATTATCGGCAACAGGGTTCGGATACCATGTTTTTCCATCTTGGGTCCATGTATCAAAATTCATATTAGGAAGCGTAACAATTGTTTCTGTCTGGAAAGAATATACATCGCCTTCACTACCTCCGGCCAGTGCCCGTACTTCATAATCCGTACCACTCTGCAACCCTGTAAGTTCAGCAGAATAAGAAGTGCTTCCAGTTTCAGTAATAGCCGAATTATCCAGTTTCGTCCATTCCTCATTACCTTTCACACGATATTCCACAGAAATATCAGTTCCAGCACGAAAACTTCCACTGATATAAGCCTTAGTAGCCCATGCATTTACTTTTTCTACAGAAGCAGCTACCGATGATTTCTGTACATCCACCGTCCAGTCGCATATATATCTGCCATTACGGTAAGCCTTAAACACACGTGGACGAGTAAAATCCGTTACTGTTGCCGGATCTGGATCTAATACTGTTTTTGAGCCCTCCAGATTTAATTTTTTAATCTTGATATTCCGGTAATCAGCATCTTCCGTGACATAAATAATAGCAACATGATTATATAAGTCCAATGAAGGAGCAGTACCCGACTGATTCTCCACCTCAATCACACGTTCAATTTCTTGCTTTACAGTCACCCTCCACTGATAATCCTGATAAGTTTTCAACAAAATTCTAACTGGATTCGTAAAATCAATAGCCGTATTGGCATTAGCAGGAAGTTCTGACAGCGAACTAAAACTGAAATTAGGAAAACCATTCGGTTTAATACATGCTGCAACATCCGGATAGATTGAAGCTTCCGTATTGGCAATCAGTTTCGTAACAGGTAAACTGTCAATAAAAGCATCCTCCCCTATAGTAAGCTCAATAGTACGAGCCTGATTATTGAACACAGCCTCCCCTTGCATTCCTTCCACCTGAAATTCCTGAATTACTCCCTCAATATAAGGGTAAGGAATATCATTTTCTATACACGAAGACATGTTCAGCAATAAAAGAAAAGCAAAGCTATATTTCAAAGCCTTCATTATCATAATCCATCAGTTTAAAAATAGGTACAGATACCTATATTTATCGAAAATATATTAATCTTAAAATCAGCCGAGCTCTGACGGTACGAACCGTGTTCTACCTGATTGGTTGTCTGTTCAATCCATTTAAAATCCAAACCGACAACATTAATAGATACTTCTACGGCCATATTATTTGTTACAAAAGCTGTCAGACCGGGAGCAGCTCCAATCTGTAAACGATGAGAGGTCTGATAGGTACCCGTAGCTTTCTCATCCGACCCGGACAACGTTTTTCCCTGACCGTATCCATATGTCAAACGAAGTTCATTAAAGAAACCGAAGACTTTACTGTTGCCAAGTCCCATATAAGTACGCAAAAATCCGGCAGCAGTGTACTCATGCTCCAGATATTTATAGTCACTGATATCAAAAGTCAAATCATCTCCCAAATCGAGATTGATATTACCAACATCTGCATACGTACGATTATAGTTCAGACGCACACCGGCAGCCATATTATCACGGAAAAAATATCCGGCATATGGACTTACCTTAAAGGTATACCCTTCACCGTTTACATCATCCAATATCAGAAACTTATAATTATCACCGGTCAATTCTGTATAAGAGAATGTGACACCTCCCATCCACGATCCTTTCGGAACAAATAAGGAGGGCTTTATATTACGATCATAACCTTTTCGTGCGTAAACCGAAGTCACGCACAAAAAGGTTAATAATAGAATCAAATATTTCTTCATGTAAATATTAATAGTATGACAATTCAAAATCATCTACCCAAAGGGTACTGCCGGCAGCGACCTGTCCGACCACCTTTGTATTCAACATACCTGAGCCTTCAAACTCACCACCATAACGACTTGATGTAGCCACGATTGTAATTTTATCCGGACGCTTGGTCATATCTGTATACTCTATAGGAAGTTCAAAATGAGTATAATCAGAAACAGTCTGGTTAGTCACAAAATGTGATTCAGCAATAATCGCATCTCCTGACCAAAGCTTGATATAAATATCGCATTCATCAACTGTCAATGTACGATCAGAAGGAATCTTTCCATTCTTATTCATCGAAGTACCCGGAGTATATTTATAATATCCAGACAGTTTAACAGGACGAGCACCGTTATAAGAACGTCCGAACTGTACGCTAGCTGCCATATTATTAAGATTTGTAGAATAGTTACCAATCAGTAAGTTACCTGCTGCATATCCAACCAAAGCAACAGTTACGGTTTCGAGCTTTCCAGCCTTACCATTACGAGCGTCGCTACCTTCTACCGGCACACTATTAGAATTACCCAAAGTAGTTACTCCTTCATTACCTGTAGCCCAATAGCTATTAGAAGCATCAGCATTCGGATACCAGTTCTTTCCATTCTGACTCCATGTATCGAAGTTTAAATTCGGAATTTCCACATACGATTCTGTAGTAAACGTACAAGTTTCACCTGCTTTATCTCCACACAAGATGTAATATTCGTACTGAGTACCGAAATCCAGCGGAGCAACCTTTGCAGAATAGTTCTTGCTACCTTCTTCCTGAACAGCTTCTACTGTGGCCCATTCGGAATCGGCTTTCTTCTTGTAACGGAATTGTACCGGAGAGGTAATTTCTTCCAAGTTGCAAGCACCCGACAGATAAGCGAACTGTCCCCAAACTTTAGAAGCATCGTTTCTGATATCACTGGTTACCATATCAGCACTTTCCTGCTTAGTAGGAACTTTTACTGTAACATCATACTGGTGAATAGTCTGGTCTACAGAGATATCAATTCCAGCATTGCTATCAGTAATATCCAATGTTACTTTATAGTGATATGCAGCTTTAGACTTTGAAACAATTTCCTGAGAAAAAGTCTTTCCATTGCCAAAATCAACTTTTACGGTCAAAGACTGACCGGCCTTTACATAAGCAGTACGAGACTCATCCTTAACAAAAGGAATACTTAGCGCATCGGCTCCTTCTATATAACAAGTATAATCAGAAAAAGTAGACTTAAAACTTTCTGAGCAACTTACAGAAACCATTGTCTGTGCCAGTTTACAAGTGATTTCAACAGTTTTTGCTTTGTTTGCCTCAATTGCTACACTGCTCTGTCCTTCATAATAAGGAAGTGCATCAAATCCCTGAGTTTCCATGTTTTTATCTGCCGAATAAGCCTTAATTGTGTAAGTTGCTACCGGCAAAAGAACATCATCCAGACTTTTCCAGTCGTCAGCATGTTTAACCACAGCATTCGAAGCATTCAATATATCTACAGCTATTGCTTCCGAACTTGTAATGTCAGCACGAGTAGTCACACTCTTATTAACATCAACGGAAGAAAGTTGGAGATAACCATATCCTTTGGCTTCATCTATTTCTGACTGGCAGGAAGAAATCAGTCCTACACCCAGAAATAATCCTATCATTATATTTGTTAATTTCATAAACTCTTACTCTCCTTCCTTTGGATTTACAATAACTGTAATATCTCCGTCTTTAGTGCTAACACCATCCGAAACAGCCAAGTTAAATACACTCTCTCCAGATTGAACAACACCAGGAACAAGCACTAATAATTTTCCCAGTCTAAACGTAAAATCTGTACAAGTTCCCGTATGCAACTGATTATATTCATCTTCTGTAATAAGTTCCAACGCATTAATCAGTGTAGGTTTAATATCATCAGTTAGATTACAGATATCGAATGTTTCCGGCAAGCCTACCGTACCTAACAGGCCAGCAATCTCACCCGAAATAGTAACGTTCAGATTTTTAATACCATTAGGAGCTAAGATGTGAACATCCTGTAAACCTGCAATATCAGAATCACCATATGTACAAGTATAAGTAGCAGGCAATCCTTCGAATGTGATAGAAGCTTCCGGATCTTCACCACCACCTTCACCTGGGTTTTCCGGACCGTCATAAATAATATTACCTACAGGGATTTCGATAGTTTCACCCACTTCAGTAAATGTCAAATCAACTGTAATACCAATTGAAACAGAGGACTCTGTAGAACCTTCTTCAGTCAGTTTAATTTCAAAAGAATCTCCTCCTTCCAAATCAGACTCACCACCTTCTGCATCAGCAGGCTTCTGAATGGTTGCTTTCAGTTCAACAAAATTACCTTCTACAGAAGTTGCCTTAATAGAAGCATTCAAGCAGCTCTGATGGTCAGGTGTCTGGTAATAATATTTTTTTCCAATAGAATTTTTATCGAATACCTGACTAGCTCCATCTCCATTGTCTACCACAACAGAATAATCGTCTTTAAAAGCTTCTTCAAACGAGCTTGTCAAACCTATTGATACTTCAACACATGCCAACTTACAAGTCAGATCAACATTTGTAGCAATACCCTTCTTTACAGAGAAAGTCTGTTCCCCTTTAAAATAAGGACGCTCGGATACTGTTACATTTTCACCTTCGTAATTGTAAGCAGTTACAGCATAGCTTCCTTCACCCAAAGGAAGAACTACCTTACCGTTTTCGTTCTTCAATTCACTGACTTTACCTCTGGCTGCTTCTTCCTGAGTTTCAGTATTTGTTACAATCAATGTATAGTTGTCTACATTTACATCTTCTTCATTAAAGCTTCCGGTTGTAGTTCCACCATCAACAGTCTCGTTTGCACGGCTTAACGTAACTCCATTATATATAGAAGCCAAATCGAGTTCCAATGTACCGGCATTTTCTCCGGCTCCTCCTTTACCCAAAAGTTCATCACGCATTTCGCAAGATGACAAACCTACAATAAGGCCTAAAAGCCATATTAAACTTTTATATTTTTTCATTTTATTCGTATTTTATCTTAATTTGGAATGTAATCACCCGGGATATTAACAGTAACATCTTCTTCTGTTACACCATCATCAACAGTAATAGTCAAGCCTACTTTACCTCCTGGAATATCTGTTTGATTCGGCTTGATAGTCAAAGTATAAGAATAGCAAGGTTTCAAATCGATTACCTTAGAAGTATCGAAACCATCAACAGATACAGGTTCACCATTTTTATCGATTAAAGAGAAGGACAAAGTAGCATTTGTACCTTCATCACCGGTTTTCAGATAAAGCTGTTGACCTTCATTCGATTTGTTCATAGTCCAAGCCTCATCCATATAGTCAGTCTTTACAGTAACGGTACAATCCTGGAAGTAATCTTCGAATGCATCGTTATCATCATTCCCTTTATAAACCAAAGTAATTCTGGCATTGGCAGGTTTACAAAGAATAGAAACAGTTTTTTTATCACCTTGAGACACCGTAAATGTCTGACTACCCTTTACGTACAGTTTGTCGTAACCAGCAGCAACATCCTCTCCATAATAAGCAGTAAGCGTATAAGGAACTCCAAAGTCTACACTCTGTTCCAATTCCAGATCGCCATAAAGTTTATCCGTGTAAACAGGTTCTTCTCCTTTATATAGAGATACCTTATAATTGTTTACGTTACGGTAAGCACTTTCGTCTACCGAACGGCTGTAAGACAAGTCGGTCGACAAATCGACCATAATACGTCCTTGTCCTGTAACACTCTCTTTTCCTTCTTCACTAGAGCAGCTGCCTAAAAAAGCCAACAACACCAATGAAAAAAGAGCCTTTAAACAGTTATTCATTTTCATCCAAGTAATAATTTAATTTTTTCAGGGAGCAAAGTAACAGAGTTTTAATTAAATTGGAAAGGTCTTTTTTTTTTATTTTTGTCCTATTTTTTATTTTCCACAACCTTTAGCATATCATAAAACAGCGAAATTCATGTATTTTACAATTTTTCATTTAGTCTATTTTTCATAGATACGGTATAAAAATTAAATGAAATTAGCTTCCGAAGGGCTTTTTTTATCGTATATTTGCCACATCAACAATAACTAAAAGAGACATGGATTTAAAAAACATTTTAATCGGAATTACACTATCTTTATCCACAATATCCTGCATCCAAGATGAAGCATTAAACGTAGAAGCGGCAATAGACGGATGCAGCGGAACAAACATTCAATTAATAAACATCAATGAAATAAGCAGAGAAATCGATATCTTCGTTTTCGAAGGCTCTAATGTAGCAGCTCAGGAATTGAATTTCACTCTCCCTGACGGGGCTACCATCAGTCCAGACCAATCTCAAAGCAAAGACAATCCACCTTACTACGATTTCAGCACTGAAAAAGAGCGTACCTTCACTGTCACATCCGAAGATGGAAGTAACAAGGCAACTTACACAGTTAATCTATACACAATAGAGCTGCCTTTAAAATATTCATTCGAAAACTTAAGAGAAATCAATCCATATCATGTATTATACCTGACTGATGTAAATGGTATCATGCAATGGGCTAGTGGTAATCAGGGATATAATTTATGCGGCATGGCAACCAATGCCATACAATATCCGACATCACAGGCTGACGGAGGAGTAGAAGGCAAATGTGTAAAACTAGTTACTCAGTCAACAGGAACCTTCGGTATGAATACCAACCCTAAAATGCCGATTGCAGCCGGAAATCTCTTTATCGGCTCTTTCAACATGACTTATGCTATTATTGCTCCACGACAAGCAACTCAGTTCGGCTTCCCTTTCACACGGAAACCTCTGAAAATGTCAGGATACTACAAATATAAACCGGGAGCAACATTGACAGACCAGAACGGAAATGTCATTTCAGGAAAAACCGATACCGGTGATATCTATGCCGTGCTTTATGAAGCCCCCAACAGTGACTTCTCACTGGATGGTGACTTATTTACGGAAAGCAACGAGAAAGCAAAGAACATTGTTTCAATGGCACGTATAGACAAAACAGAAGCAACCGACCAGTGGACCAGATTTGATCTGGATTTCAAGCTCCAAAATGGTAAAACCATTAATGAAGATAATCTGAAAGCTGGTAAATATAAACTTGCTATTGTCTTCTCTTCCAGCATTCAGGGAGCCTATTTCGAAGGGGCTATAGGAAGTGAGCTTTGCATTGACGAAGTAGAAATAACTTGTGAATAATACAATTCAATCATCTAGATATTCGAAACAGGAATATGAAAAAATATATATTTATATTAGCTGCGGCACTTACTGCAGGAGCAAATTTGTTACATGCACAGTCTACCGAACATAAAGGTTTGCTATGGTCATCCCTACATGGACTAGATTACGAATTCAAGGCGGGAGTCAATATCGGAGGAACTTCACCGCTTCCTCTTCCAAAAGAAATCAGAAGCTTGGACAGTTACTCACCGGGACTTGCCATAACAATTGAAGGAAACGCAACAAAATGGGTTGATGCTGCCCAGAAATGGGGAATAAGTCTTGGAGTAAGACTTGACAGCAAAGACATGACTACACGTGCTACAGTAAAAAATTACGGAATGGCTATCTTCAACGAAGTAGGCGGAAAAGTAGAAGGCCTTTGGACCGGAGGTGTCAAAACCAAAGTCAAGATGTCGTATATCACTATTCCATTGTTGGCAAACTATAAAATCAATAACCGCTGGAAAGTTGTAGCCGGCCCTTATTTCTCATACATGATGGATGGAGATTTTTCAGGAGAAGTTTATGAAGGACATTTGCGCACTCCCGATGCAACGGGAAGCCGCATTGATTTTGAAGGTGACAACTCAGCTGCATATGACTTTTCTGATGAATTACGTCGTTTCCAATGGGGTATTCAGGCTGGAGGAAGCTGGAAAGCTTACAAACACCTCACTGTACACGCTGATTTGACATGGGGACTCAATGACATATTCAAGAAAGACTTCAATACTATTTCTTTTGCCATGTACCCCATTTATCTGAATTTCGGATTTGGCTACGAGTTTTAACCTCGCATAATGAAAATACATATTTTTCAAGCCTTTCATCAAATTTTCAGCTATTGAAAAAAACGTGAGGGCAAACCAAAGATCAGGCTCTTTCGGGGTATCACCAACATTTTGTACAAAAGTAACTCTAAGGTGATATTTTCACAGAA
>OHAE01002342.1_pt1 | contig 11757 bp, 9 predicted proteins | sample 1577061 | NCBI WGS metagenome assembly OHAE01 (sample SAMEA3541535, study PRJEB24748) | human gut metagenome | biome: human gut; feature: human-associated habitat; material: faeces | place: China | collected 2012
CTTGTAAAAATCCACAACAAACTGCTTATCTGCATCCTGTACGGTGATATCATGGCATTCGCGGTCTGCAAAGTCCTTCAGGATGGGGTCCAGCAGCCTATAAAGGTACTGCTCCACCTGTTCCCTGCCCACCGAGCGGTAAACGTTGAGCACAAGGGTCTTGTTATCCTGCAGCTGGTGCAGAACGTCCAGATAGGCTTCACTCCATGTACCAAAGCCCCGGCGGCCTTCCATCGCCTTGGCGGCATCCTCCGCTAAGATCCAGTCCACCAGATCGTAAATATCTTTGAAATGGTAATAAAAGGTCATGCGGTTGACCCCGCAGTCCTCGGTGATATCGTTGATCGTGATCTTGTTCAGGGGCTTTTCCAGCAGCAGCTTCTTCAAAGATGCCTCCAGTGCCCGTTTTGTCGTTTGTGACACAAAAACCCATCCTTTCCCGGCAGACGCCGCTGCCGTTTCCGTGAATGATACCCCATGATTTATTTTACCGCAAAACATGACCTTATTTCAAGTAAAGATTCTTACCTTTTTATGAAGTTTGTGTGTGCGTCGCCCGCCGCGAAGATGCTGTTTTCACAATATAACCACCCAAAATAAGACAAAAGTCTTGATTTTCTCCCAGCGGTTGCTTAGAATGAATAAGAAGCAGAATTTTATGCAGTGCATACCTGCCGAGGGAGGGTTATTATTATGATGAAAACCATTGGGTTTTTAGGCTGTGGAAACATGGGCGGTGCCATTGCACGCGCTGTGTGCAAGGCTACTGCGCCTGAGAATGTATTTCTGGCCAACCGCACGACGGCCAAGGCCGAAACGCTTGCCGCAGAGCTGGGCTGTCAGACCGCTACCAACGCCGAGGTTGTCGGGGACTGCGACCTGATCTTTCTGGCGGTGAAGCCCCAGATGATGGAGGCCATGCTGGAGCCGCTGCGGTTCATTCTTGCCGAGCGCACCAAGCGGTTCGTGCTGTGCACCATGGCTGCCGGTCTGCCGATGGCACGCATTCAGGAGATGGCGGGCGGCGACTACCCCGTCATCCGCATCATGCCCAACACGCCCGCTTCGGTAGGGGCCGGTATGATACAGTACTGCACCTCCAACGTCACCGCCGAGGAAGAGGCCGAGTTCCTGAAGCTGATGGCCCCCGCCGGGCGGCTGGATGCTGTGCCGGAGGGCCTCATCGACGCGGCCAGCTGCGTGTCCGGCTGCGGCCCGGCCTGGGTGTATCAGTTCATCGAGGCGCTGGCCGACGGCGGCGTGGCCTGCGGCCTGCCCCGTGCCAAGGCGCAGGAGTACGCCGCCCAGATGGTCCTGGGCAGTGCGAAGCTGGTGCTTGAGAGCAGCCAGCACCCCGGCGCTCTCAAGGACGCCGTGTGCAGCCCTGGCGGCAGCACCATCCAGGGCGTGCGGGTGCTGGAAGAAAAGGGCCTGCGGGGCGCGGTGATGGACGCCGTCATCGCCTCCTACAACAAGACAAAAGAGATGGGAAAGGGTTGATCTATGCGCATCGTAGTCAAAGTCGGCACCTCCACACTGGCCCACTCCACCGGACGGCTGAACATCCGCCACACCGAAGAGCTGGTGAAAGTGCTCAGCGATTTGAAGAACGCCGGACATGAGGTCATCCTCGTGTCGTCGGGTGCCATCGGCATGGGTGTGGGCAAGCTGTCGCTTTCCGCCCGCCCTACCGATATGTCCTCCAAGCAGGCTTGTGCCGCCGTGGGTCAGTGTGAGCTGATGTACACCTACGACCGGCTGTTCAGCGCCTACGACCACACGGTGGCGCAGATTTTGCTCACCGGTGTGGACATCGAGCACGCCAGCCGCCGTGAGAACATCCAGAACACCCTCACCCGCCTGCTGGAGCTGGGCGCACTGCCCATCATCAACGAGAACGACACCGTCGCCACCGACGAGATCACCTCCATCGGCGACAATGACACCCTCGCCGCCATCGTCACCTGCTGCATCAAAGCTGATCTGCTGGTGCTGCTGAGCGACATCGACGGCCTCTACACTGCCAACCCCCACACCCACCCGGACGCAAAGCTCATCCCGCTGGTGGAGGACATCACGCCCGAGGTAATGGCGCTGGCCGACGGAGCCGGCTCGGCGCTGGGTACCGGCGGAATGTCCACCAAACTCCGGGCCGCCCGGATGGTGACCTCCAGCGGAGCTGACATGGTCATCGCGAACGGCTCCCACCCCGAGCTGCTCTATGACATTGCCGAGGGCCGTGCCGCAGGCACCCGCTTTGCGGCCCACAGACAGGAGGCATAACATGACCACACAGGAGATTCTGGAAGCCGCCCGCGGGGCCAAGACTGCCGTTGCCCTTTCGGACAGCGGCACCCGTGATTCTGCCCTCTACGGAATGGCCGACGCCCTCTGCGCCCCTGAGTCCATGGACGCCATCCTCGCCGCCAACGCCGAGGACATGGCCGCCGCCAAGGGCCGCATCAGCGACGTCATGCTGGACCGCCTCGCCCTGACGCCCCAGCGCATCGAGGCCATGGCCAAGGGCATCCGGGACGTTGCCGCCCTGCCTGACCCGGTGGGCCGGGTGCTGAGCCACATCGAGCGTCCCAATGGCCTCGTCATCGAGAAGACCGCCGTGCCGATGGGCGTCATCGCCATCATCTACGAGAGCCGCCCCAACGTCACCAGCGACGCTGCCGCCCTCGCCATCAAGAGCGGCAATGCCTGCATCCTCCGCTGCGGCAAAGAGGCGTGGCGCTCGGCCAACGCCATCGTTCAGGCCTTGCGGCAGGGTCTGCGGGCAAACGGTCTGCCTGAAACAGCAGTCTGCCTCATTGAGGACACCACCCATGCCTCGGCCAACGCCCTGATGACCGCCGTCGGCTATGTGGACCTGCTCATCCCGCGCGGCGGGGCCGGACTTATCCGTGCCTGCGTCGAGAACGCAAAAGTCCCCTGCATCCAGACCGGCACCGGCATCTGCCACATCTTCGTGGACGACACCGCCGACCAGACCAAGGCGCTGGACATCATCGAGAACGCCAAGGCCAGCCGCCCCAGCGTCTGCAACGCCGAGGAAGTCTGCCTCGTCCACAGCGCCATTGCGAGCGAGTTCCTGCCAAAGCTGGCCCAGCGCCTCGGCCCCGACCGCACCGCCAAGGGTCTGCACCCGGTGGAGCTGCGGCTGGACGAGCGTGCCGCCGCTCTCATCCCCGGCACCCCCGCCGGGCCGAAGGATTTCGACACGGAGTTCCTCGACTACATCCTTGCGGTGAAAGTCGTGGACAGCGTGGAGGAAGCCATCGCCCACATCGCGGCTCACTCCACCGGCCACAGCGAAGCCATCCTGACCCGGACCGACGCCCACGCCGCCCTCTTCACGGCGGCAGTGGACAGTGCCGCCGTCTACGTCAACTGCTCCACCCGCTTCACCGACGGCGGAGAGTTCGGCCTTGGCTGTGAGATGGGCATCTCCACCCAGAAGCTCCACGCCCGGGGACCCATGGGCCTCGGCGAGCTGTGCAGCTACAAGTACATCATCCACGGCAACGGCCAGACCCGGTAATTTTCGGATTTTTCCGGGATAGCGCACCGCCGTGGCAAAAATTTTCTCCACAGGCCGGAGCCAAATGCCCCGGCCTGTATTTTTGTTTCCTCGAGATGGACCGTTTTTCTTTCAAGCACACTTTTGGCTGAAAAAGTTTTGCAAATACATCCGAGAATAATTCCTTGTATCCAAATTTTCTCCATTCTCCACAAAGCTATAGTCATACTTTTGCCATTTTATCTTGCAAAAATCACAACAAACCTCTTGACATACGGGCCTTCTACGGGTTAAATTTAAAATGAGGGTGTGGTTCGACACAATCTCACTGGTTTAGTCTGTTTATCGAGAATTGTTCTCCGCAAGACTTCAACTTTTCAGGCCGTTTTACTGCGGAGAGCACTCTTCCGAGCATATCCGCCCACTCACAACACTATACTTGGAATGAAGGAGAGAGCGTTATGACGATTGCTATTCTTGCACATGACTCCCGCAAAGAGCTGGCGCTGCAGTTCTGCACAGCTTATAGCGGCATCCTATCCCGCAACACAGTCATTGCCACCGGCACCACCGGTCGGATGCTGGCGCAGGCCACCGGCCTGCCCGTACACTGCTACCTCTCCGGGAAGCTGGGCGGCATCCAGCAGATCTCGGCCCGGGTGGCCTGCGACGAAGTAGACCTCGTGCTCTTCTTCCGCGACCCGCTCAAGGCCGAGAACGGCAGCAGCGAGCAGAACCTGCTGCGGCTGTGCGATATGCACAGTGTGCCGATCTCTACCAACATCGCCACCGCCGAAGTGCTGCTGCGCGGCCTCGACCAGGGCGACCTCGACTACCGTGAGGGCATCCATCCCGACATCGTGGAGCCGCTGCCCGTCCATCGGGCCGTGTGCTGAGCCTGTTTTTAAGACTTTTCCGCCATTTGTGGTTTTGTGTATAGAGGGTTTTCGACAAAGAAAGACACCGCAGAAGCTTTCACACTTCTGCGGTGTCTTTTTATCTTATGCGCTCAGGTACCACTGAGGGATAACTTATTCCAGACCGCCCATCTGCTTGATCGCCTTGATGGCGTAGGTCAGGGTGCGGCCCATAGCCACGCCTGCCATCAGGCAGGGATAGTTGTTGGCGAAGAAGGAGCCGGACATATCGCCGGTGATATACAGACCCTCCATGGGCTGGTTGTTGGTATCCAGAGCCTGACCCTTGTCGTTGATGGCGATGCCCTGCTCGGTGGTCAGCAGGGAGGCACCCAGCCAGCAGCCGTAGAAGGGAGCGGTGCGGATGGCGCTCAGACGATAAGCGGGCTTGCCGAAGTCCTCGTCGTTCTGCTTGTCGTACAGCTCATTGTAGCGGTCAACAGTAGCAAGGAAGGTGTCCTTGGCCTCACCGGTGAAGCCCAGCTTGTCGGCCAGCTCTTCGATGGTGTCGCAGACGAACAGGGTGCCAGCTGCAACAGCCTCATCGACCTTGCCCTGGAAATACTTCTCGCCGCCGGCACGGGTCTGAGCAGAGCAGCCGATGGTGTGGAAGCGCTTTGCATCCTCCAGAACATTGGCGTCGCAGATCTGTGCGTAGACACGACCCGGCTGATGGGCAGCAGCGTAAACAATATCGTTGTAGGGGCTGCTCTCGTTGGCGAAGCGCTCACCGTTGCGGTTGACCTTCAGGAAAGGCTGAGTGCCGGGATTGTACTGGCGGATGGGGCCGGGGAAGGCCTTGCCGCCGAAAGCGGAGTCGCTTGCCACATAACCGCCGTCCACGCCGGGAGCCACGATGCCGCGGTCGAACAGCATGGGAGCAGCTTCCTTGTCGAAGTTTGCGCCGGCCCAGACAGCGGCACGGATGCCGTAGCCCTTATCGGCCGGAGAGTAGGAGCAGGCGGTGGTGACGGAGGTGCCCAGCGGATCCAGCTTCTCCATCATGTAGGGGTTGCCGGGGAAGCCGCCGCAGGCCAGCAGAACGCCCTTATTGGCGTTGTAGCGGATGAAGTGGTCATCTTCGGTGCTCTGGGCGATGATGCCGGTGATGCGGCCAGTGGAGTCCTTCTCCAGCTTTGCCAGAGAGGTCTTGAAGTCAACATCGTAGCCCAGCTCACGGATGTAGTCCAGCAGCAGCTCGTTACGGGCTGCGCCGGAGCTGCGGTCATAGGTGTACTCGATCTCGGGGTACATATAGTCGGTGTTGTGCTCGGCGTTCTCAGCAGGCCACTTAGCCTCATCGCCGTAGGTGTAGACCATCTTGACACCGTACTTGTCTTCCATGATGGAGCGGATGAACTCGATCATCTCCCCGGACTCGTTGATCCAGGTCTTGACAACGCGCTGGTCGCACTTGCCGGAAGCGTAGCGGGAGATCTCGCTCAGCAGCTTTGCACGGTCCATCTTGATGCCCTGTGCCTGTGCGCCGAAGCCGTCCACAGCGCCGACCCAGTGACGGGTATCCTGCACGTTGCCGTTCTGCTCGATGACGCGGAAGTTCAGGCCATGAGCAGCAGCGTAAGCAGCTGCACCCATACCGCCGTTGCCAGCGCCGACGATGAGGATGTCGGTGTCCACGGTCTCGGTGATGGCAGCCTCGTCGATGTCAGGCTCCTTGCCCAGCCAATCGTTTTCGTCACCGGTGGGCAGCTGGACGGAGGTCACAGTAGCCTCGCCCTTGGCCTGAGCGTAACAGCTCTTGGCAGCCTTCATGACAGCGTCAGAAGTGATGGTGGAACCGGAAACGCCGTCGATCTCAGCAGAGCCTGCAGCCAGCAGCTGCTCCCGCAGCTGGTCGGCGGCAGCGGCACCAAAGGAGGCGGTCTCGCCGGAGGTATCGACCACAACGTCGGTCACAGCGCTGTCGGAGAAGGTCATGGTGACCTTGACGGTAGAAGAGATGCCCTCGGCAGTACCCTCATAGGTGCCGGGGATGTAGGTACCGGCTGCACCGGAAGCAGCGGTGGAAGAGCTGGCAGCATTGCAGGCAGCCAGAGCACCGGCAGTCACACCGGACATGGCGGCTGCGGCAGCGATCTTCAGAAAACCTTTACGGGAGATCTTGTTCATTTTGCGTGGTTCCTTTCTTCGTGTCTTTTTCTTCTCTATTCTTTCTCATAGCTCCGTGCGGCGGCAGACCTTCTTGCACTGCTGCCCACATCGTTCGATAATAATTTAACACAAATTCAAGGGTCTGTCTTTTAAGAATCCTTAAACATCCTAGCCATTTCTTCGTTCAATTCTGGACATTCTCGTTAATTATTTGCTTAACAAGTCCAAAAAGAGCGCCGACCGCTTAAGTTTCCTTAAGAAGTCGGCGCTCTCATCAAAACGATTCTTAAACCTTGCCGCCGTCCGGCTGGAACACATAACCCTTGCCCCAGACATTTTTTAAGTAGACAGGCTTTGCCGGGTCGGGTTCTATCTTGCTGCGGAGGTTGTGGATATGTACCTGCACCGTCCGCACATCGCCGAGGCTTTCCTTGCCCCATATCTTCTGGTAGAGCTCGTTGGCTGTGAAGAAGGTGTTCGGGTAGCGGATGAAGAGGGTGAGGATGCGATATTCCATGTCGGCCAGATGGACGCTGCGGCCATCCTTCTCCACGCTGTGGCTGTTGGCATCCAGCGTGAAGGCCGCGCAGTGGTAGCCGTTGACGCTGGGCTCTGCACCGTCCATCTGCACCCGGCGGATGTTGGCCATGATGCGGGCCAGCAGGATCTTGTTATTATAGGGCTTTGCCAGAAAGTCGTCGCCGCCCATTTCCAGCGCGCGGACGATGGTGTCGGTATCGTCCAGACAGGATGTGAAGATGATAGGGCAGTGGTGCCAGCTGCGCAGACGCTGGCAGAGGTCTACGCCGTTGGTGTCCGGGAGAAGGATGTCCATCAGGATGACATCGAACTTTTCCCGCGCATGGCTCAAAGCGTCGCCGCCTGTCTCTGCACAGACCACCTCAAAATTCTGCTGACTTTTCAAAAAATAGCATGTGGTGTCGCGGATCACGGGGTCATCTTCCACCAACAATACGCGGATCATCCTGTCAGCCCTCCCCTTTTTTCGCACGATTTGATATACTATAGTATACCTTATTTTTTGTACATCTACAAGGGGAGGCATCGCCATGAAGCAAAAATGGCCCATTCTGATTTTCTCCGCCCTGCTCACGGCCTCTATCGTGCTGGCCGGTATCTGGGGCAACGCGCAGTTCGAGCATCTGCACAGCGGCAGCGTGCTGACGGCAGAACACGCCGCCCAGGGCATCGCTCTGGACGGCTGGCGGCAGGAAGCCCCCGGCCAGTGGCACTTTACTTTCACTGTGGGGGAAGACATCCCGTCCCTCACCCTCTGCGTCACCAACACAGCGGCGCCGCTGGCCCATGAGGGTCTCACCAGCCTCGAGCGCTCGGGGGAGCTGTACGCACTGGACGTCGCGCCCGGCGAGACGGTGGAGCTGGTGTTCACCTGCGGCCGCAGCCCCCAGACATGGCTGATGACTTCCGCCTTCGCCTCCCGGGCATTCCGCTTTCGCACCATGACTCAGCTCATCGCTCTGACGGCCTTTGTGACCATGGGGATGGTGCTGCTGGCGCTCTACCACTATAAGCACCTACCAGAGCTGGGGTACTTCCTGCTCTACCTCGTCATCATGAGCGTCTGGGCGCTGATGGTCTTCTTCTTCCCAGCCATCCGGAACAGTCTGCTCCAGCTCATCCTCCGCTCCTTCTTCTCCCTCACTGTGCTGGCCTCGGCACTGCTGGCGGCAGGGCTGCTGGGGGTAAAACTGCCCCGATCCGGGCGGGGGCTCCTTGCGCTTGCCGCCGGATGCGTCGTCTTCTTTGCGCTGTCCATGAGCAGCTATCCCCCGCTGCGGGTCGGGATGCTGGTAGCGGGCATGTGCCTCTGCCTTTATTACTTAATGGCCGCCGTGAATGCAGACTATGAGGGTGCCGCTCTGATGCTCCTGCCCGGTGCTGTCACCACCGGCTTCCGGGTCTGGGCGCTGATGCCCGGGCTGGACAGCGTGCTTTTTGTGGAGTCTGTCCCCTTCTACCTGCTGCGCTGCGCCCGCCTCTACGACCTTCCCTTTGCCATCGGCTGCATGGTGTTCGTCTGCCGACGGTTCGCTCTCCTCTTCGACCGCACCGAGCAGCTGGCCCGGGAGCTGGACGCCCGGGTGGCAGAGCGGACAAAAGAGCTGACCGCCGAGACCGAGGCCCGCAAGAGCATGATGCTCAACATCTTCCACGACCTGCGCAGCCCTCTCTTCGCCGTCAGCGGCGGGCTGGAAACACTGGAATCGGCCCCCGAGGCCCTTCCGGCCCTGCTTCCGGCTCTGCGTCAGCGCATTGAATTCCTGCGGCGGCTGACGGAAGACCTCTTCCTCGCGGCAAAGCTCGAGCAGAAGCAGATCCTGCTCAACGAAGACCGCGCCGCCCTCAACGAGGAAGCCGCCGCCGTCTGCGCCGCCTGCCGGAGCGAGGCCGACCAGAAGGGCGTCGAACTCCATGTCAGCGCCGACACGCCTCTGCCTGTCTGGGGCGACAGCGTGCGGTTACAGCAAATTATCCAGAACCTTGTCACCAACGCCATCCACTATACTCCCGCCGGGGGCAGCATCCATGTGGACTGCCGCGCCGAGGACGAAACGGCCTGTGTCAGCGTACAGGACACCGGCTGCGGCATCGCACCGGAAGACCAGAGCGCTGTCTTTGACCGATACTTCCATACCACCGCCGACAAAAAGCACGACTCCACCGGCCTCGGCCTGACCATCGCGCAGGAGCTGGCCCACCTCCACCACGGCGAGATCACATTGCAAAGTGAAGTCGGCAAGGGCAGCATTTTCACGCTGCGGCTTCCCTTACTTACAGACTGAGCGGGCAAGGCCGCTGATAAGATCCATCGCTTTATAGCCAAAGAGGACATCACGCAAAAACCTTGCATGATGTCCTCTTTCTTATCGCAATTTTCAAAAATAGTGCCGGTCAAAACTGCATCTTTGCGATATGCAGTTTGCGGCTGTTGCTTGTGCATTAAAAACGCAAACTGCTATATTTCAGCAGCTCCGTCAACTTTGCCAGACGATGCACAGCCTCGTCCAGCACGTCGGTGCCGCGGGCAAAATGCATCCGGATGAGGTGGTTGACCGGCTCTTTGAAGAAGCTCGAACCGGGGACAGCCGCCATCATGGCCTCGGTGCCGCCGCAGGTGACGCAGATTTCCGTGTTGGGGTCCACCTCTTAGTCTCCCCTCGAGAGGGGAGCTGGCACCGAAGGTGACTGAGAGGTTCAGTCCTTAAAATACGCATTCTGCACAGCCAGCAGGACGCCTGCGCGGCTGGCGGCGAAGTTCAGGCCGCCCTGCAGGTAGCAGGTATACGGCTCACGCAGCGGGCCGTCGCAGGAAAGCTCGATGGTGCTGCCCTGGGTAAAGCTGCCGCTGGCCATGATGACCTCATCGGTGTAGCCCGGTTCCGGAGAAGGTTCCGGGGCGGCATAGCTGTCCACGGGACTTGCGGCCTGAACTCCCCGGCAGAAGCCGATGAGGGCGTCCGCCGTACCGGCATCAAAGCAGGTGACGATGTCGTTGTGAGCCTCGCAGTAGTGCGGGATGGGCTTTTTGCCCACCAGTTCCAGCAGGCACTGGGCGTAGATGGCCGTCTTGATGGCCTCGCAGACCACGCCGGGGGCGTAGTAGAAGCCCAGATACATATCGCGGGGCGTCTCGAGGGTGCAGCCCAGCTCCTTGCCGAGGCCGGGGGCGTTCAGGCGGTAGGCGCAGAGCTCCACGAGGTCTTTCCGACCTGCGATATAGCCGCCGGTGGGGGCAATGCCGCCGCCGGGGTTCTTGATGAGGCTGCCCACCACGAGGTCGGCACCGGCCTGGCAGGGTTCTTCCTTCTGGGTAAACTCGCCGTAGCAGTTGTCCACAAAGATAATGATGTCGGGGTTGGCGGCACGGGCGGTGTCGGCGACCTTGCGGATGGTGTCGAGGTCGAAGGCGTTGCGCTGCAGGTAGCCGCGGCTGCGCTGGATGTGGCAGACCTTCGCGCCCGGGGCTTTCTGGGCGATGAGCTCATAGTCCGGGGTAAAGTCGGCCTTCAGCGGGGCCTCGTCGTACTTGATGCCGTAATCCATCAGGGTTCCGGTGCCTTTGCCCTTGCCATCCAGACCGATGACGCCTTCCAGCGTGTCATACGGGCGGCCCGTGGCGGCCAGCAGGGTATCGCCTGCCCGCAGCAAACCAAAGAGGGCCACAGCCAGCGTGTGGGTGCCGCTCTGGAACTGGCTGCGCACCAGTGCATCTTCGGCACCCATCACCTCGGCAAAGATCTGCTCGAGCTTGGCGCGGCCGCTGTCCCACAGGCCGTAGCCGGTGGTACCCAGCATATCGGTGGAGGACATCTGAGTGTCCGCAAAGGCTTTCAGCATCTTGAGCTGGTTGTAGTCGCGGATGTCCTCCATCTGCTTGAAGTAGGGCTGGCAGAGCTCGAGGGCTTTTTCATCCAGCGCCAGAACTTCGGGTTTATAATCGAAAAAGTGATTTAACATTGACATTATAATGAATCCTTAATTGTTATTGTACTTCATATCGTGCATACTCCCCCATCTTCTCAAAGCCTAGTCGGGTATAGAAATGTACCCGCTCGGGGCTGCACAGGAAGACAGGCATCCAGCCTTCGGCGGCGAGGACATTCGCCATCTCGACGATGAGCCGCCCGCCGACGCCTTTGCCCCGCAGAGCTTCCACGGTCTCGCCGCAGGCCATGTATGCTTGACCATTTGCCAGCGCGTAGGCTCCCACAGTACAGATGATGCTCCCTTCCCGTTCCAGCGTCCAGACCCGGGCAAGACCCCGGCTGCGCTTGGAGCAGAGCTCAGAGTAAAAGTCGTCCCGTTTTGAGGGCCTGTCAGGGAAGAGCATATCCGCTGCTTTTCCGGCGGCTGGTTCTGTGTTTTTGGCAAGACTCTGCCAGAGGGAAGCGTCCGCCTCAGGCAGCGGCAGCTGACGCCCCGGCGCAAGGCCGAAGACGCTGTGCGTCTTTGCCCGTTTCCAACCGGTGGGCGGCGGACACTCGGCTTCATCCAGCACCACGGCCTCACAGCCGCAGAAAGCCAGAAAGCCCGCCAGCTCCTCGGGGTTGGCGTGACCCGCCAGCCACGCGGTGCTTCCGCCGACATCCAGCGCCAGCGTCGGCCCGGCGAAAAAGCGGCCCGGCTGGCTCTTACCGAAGAGGGCGAACGCCAGCGGCA
>OHAE01002343.1_pt1 | contig 11752 bp, 8 predicted proteins | sample 1577061 | NCBI WGS metagenome assembly OHAE01 (sample SAMEA3541535, study PRJEB24748) | human gut metagenome | biome: human gut; feature: human-associated habitat; material: faeces | place: China | collected 2012
GCAACATTTATGCGTATGAAAAAGGACTATATGGGTAACGATCAGCTTCTTCCGGGCTACAATATCCAATTAGGTGTCTGTGATGAATATATCGCAGTATTCGACGTAAAACAATATGCGTCTGATATGGAATGTTTCAAGCCTTTGATAGAAAAGTTCAATCAGATATACGAAAAATATCCTGAATATCCGGTAGCAGACGCAGGATACGGCAGCTTTAATAATTATCTGTATTGTGAAGAACACGGCATGAAAAAATATATGAAATTTACTATGTATGAAAAGGAAAGCAAGGACAAAAAATATCGAGATGATCCGTACAGAGCAGTAAATTTTCCGATAGATACAGATGGCGATCCAATATGTCCTAACGGAAAAAAGTTTCATTATCTTTACAGCAGACCTGTAAGAGGAAACAAATATGGCAGAACAGAAGAATTTTATCAATGTGAAGATTGCAGTAATTGTCTGCAAAAAGAAAAATGCTGTAAGTGTAAAGGAAACCGTAAAATTCGCTTGAATGAAGAACTGACAAAGTTTCACAAGGAAGTTCTCTGCAACCTGAACAGCATTCACGGAGCACTGCTGCGTATGAACCGAAGTATCCAGTCGGAAGGTGCAAACGGCATTATCAAGTGGAACAGGTCATATACCAGAGCTCGCAGAAGAGGATCAAAAGCCTTGAATTTAGAAATTGCGATGATTTGCTGTGGTTTTAATCTTCATAAATTCCACTTGAAAAAGCCTGCAATAAAAAAAGCGGCATAAATTTAGAATATTTTCCAGATTTTCAACACGGCAAAAACGCAGTTTTTGTGCCGCTGTGTTTGCTGTACCCAAAATTCAGCCAAAATAGTTATTTTTGCGATCTGGCATAAAAAAGAGTCGAGATTTCCCAAAAGCAGGAAATCTCGACTCCTTGAGCGCTGTTTTTTTTACAACCCCTTTTTTATTCGATCTCTTCGCTGTTGTCAGTATCAGTGCTTGTGATGATATTTGTTGCATATGTAAGTGTAAGCAGGCTGTCACCTAAATGGACATTTTCCACAACTATGTTTTCATAGTCGATGCTAAGATCATAATGTGAAAAATTCCAGAACGCTTTCAGACCAAGATTTACAAGCTGGTCTGCAATAGCCTGAGTGTTTGCCTTCGGTATACAAAGCACAGCTACAACAGGGGAGTTTGCTTCGCAAAAGCTTTCTATTTCATTAGTGTGACGAATCGGTATGTTTCCTACCACTTCACCAGTGAGCTTAGGGTTTATATCAAATATGCCTATGAGATTGCAACCCCTTGTTTCAAAGTTAATATGTGTGGCGATAGCTTTACCGAGGTTTCCTGCACCGATAAGTATGGTCTTGAAATGCTTGTCTACTCCGAGTATCTTGCCTATTTCCATTCTAAGCTCGTCAACGTGATAGCCATATCCCTGCTGACCGAATCCGCCAAAGCAGTTAAGGTCTTGTCTTATTTGTGAAGCCGTGAGCTTCATTCTCTCAGAAAGCTCCCTTGAAGATATTCTTTCAAGTCCCTCTTTTTGAAGCTCACCTAAAAATCTATAATAACGTGGCAGTCGTTTTATTACTGATGCGGATATCGAACCGTCTTTAGACATATATTTACACTTTCCTTTACTAATAAACATGATTGATAAATAAATAACAATATCACATAATATAATAGCACTAATCTTTTCTTTTGTCAAGGACTTGTAAACTCTCTGCGGTCTAAAAAAGCAGCCTCGTTTTACAGAAGCTGCCTTATGTACATTAATTTTATTCTAGATCTTTTTTCTTTACAGAAGCAACGCAGAAGTCGATGCGTTCTTCATCATCTTCTTCATTTCCTGAACCTGTGAGAGGAACTCCTTTTGTTGGATCGATCCCGTCAACGGCTGTAACAAGTCCTGTACCCTCGCCAATAGAAGCACCCGGTACTCTGAACTTTGTAATGTCGATAGGCTCGATAGAGGTCTCAACAGGCTTTTCAAGCTGTGGTATCCACTCGTATGGTACACGATAGGCTCTGTAGATCATGTTGCTTTTGAATGTTCCAGCAAAATTCTTGAAATAAGGGTTTACAAATTCCCAAACTATTTCATGGTCAGGTGTGACCTCAAGAAGATGTCCATCTGAACCTTCCGTAATAAGAGTGTTTCCGTTCGGAAGTCGCTGTGCAGAGCTGATGTATGAGCTATAGAACTTAGAAGCGTCAGTAAAAAGCAGATTTCCCGCTTCAAGGGGAGTGTACTGCCATGTTATTTCAAGTGTAACAGGATTGAATTGAAGTACTCTTGAGTAATCTCTGTGTGCATTGTTCACGCCTGTGAGGGAAGCAGGGTTAGGTGTGCCGTAGCCACCCTCGCCGCCGTTATCGAATACCAACAGGTCGCCCTCTCCAGGAAGTCCCTTTGGTATCATGTGCAGGTGGTGCTGACCAATTATCCAGCCAAGCTTCTTTGTGGCTTCGCTTTCGTTGAAGTTAGGACCTACACGCCATACTATCTTACCTGTTGATTTCTCGATAATTCCGAGTATGTTTGAGTTTCTTGCATCAAATATGATATTGTCCGGGTGGAAGCGTTTGTCGCCTGCGTCATACCACTTATTTTCGCCAAGGGTAGAGAAGTTGTTTATGTGCATCCAATCTCCACCTGCCTCACCGTGAAGACCAGGGTTTCTGAACAATGCGTTCTTTGCGGCCTCGTCAAAGCCAAGCTCATCAAAGTGGTCGCTTGCACGCCAGCTCCAAATTATATTGCCTTCCCAATCCACTTCGATGATCTTATCATCGATAAGTCTTTTGTCTGAAATATCGTGGTTGTAGAGGTTCTCGTGAGTTAGGACAAGTGTATTGCCGCTGTCTGTCTTTGGCTCACCATTTGGATAATAGTAACCCACAGTGCTGCCCTCACGCTGAAAATCATGGTGCTGTCTAGCCATATAGACCGGTTCTTTACCCGGGTCGGCAACAAGTTCAGTTTTGTCGAATTTCCATACGATATGACCGTCCCAGTCTACCTGAACAAGATCAAGTTGATCCTGATATGCATATTTACCTCCTCTTGCTCCTGTTGTGCCCATTACATATCCGCCTGGGAGTATTTTGTTAGGAAATCCTCCCAGGCCAGCCCAAAGCTTTACTTCATTGCCATTCATATCTATGAGCAGAGCACCTTTAGCGGACGGGAAGATCGTATAGCCGCTGTAGGCTTTTTCTTTGTTGTATATTGTAACTCCTGTTGGATAAATGCTTGGATAACCCATGTCTGATTCCTCCTTGTTTATTTGTCTGCTTTTGTCAGGTCTGCCGTAACGTTATCTGGAAATGCTTTTTTTGCTGAGTCTGGATAATAAAATTCCCTTATGTTGTAACTGTTTGGATATTTACCATTCTCATACGCCCACTTGTTTATTTCATCAAGATGAGATGCAGCTTCCTCAGAAAGTCCCAGTTTAATACTGTACTGTTCCCAGTTTGTTTTGAAATCATCTGGTTCGATTCCATATTTCTTTGATATTTTTTCAGCCGACTCATCTAAGTTGTCATTTATGTATTTAACGCTTTCATCAAGTGCTTTAAGATAGTTCGTAAGAGTTTCAGTATTGTTCTTTGCAAAGTCGCTTGATGTTATAAGATAAGCAGATACGTTTATCCCTATATCTTTTGCAGATGCGACCTGAGTCCAGCCCTCTGCTTCATATTTTTTTATAGCTGAGCCTGTAACGATAGCGGCTGATGCCTCACCGTTATGTGCAACTGCTATCTGAGTTGATATGGAATCTGTGTTGACGTTTTTCTGCTTTGACGGGTCAAGTCCTAAATAAGTCTGAGCCTGCCAGTTGAAGTATTCTGAAACTGTTCCAATAGAAGTTATCCATCCTTCGCTTCCATCTAAAGCACCAAGATCATCTTTATATTTTGGTGCAACAAAAAGACCGCCGTTATATGAAACGCTAGAACTTAGATCTGAAAAAATCACAAGATTAGTGTTATTGAGAGTATTTCCAATTCTGTTTACAGCAGCAAAATCTGCAAGAAGTCCTGTATCTGCTGTGCCTGTTGCAATAGCGTCAACTGTGTTAATGCCGGCAGCGTATTCTGATGTTTCGAGAGATATACCGTATTTCTCAAATATTCCTTGCTCCATACCGATATAGTCGGCGTACTGATCTGGCTGACCTGTCATGTTCGCAACTCTCAAAACGCTAAGCTCTTTACCGTCTTTGGTAACCTTCTTTGCGGTTTTTCCGCTTGATGAACTACCGCATGATGCAAGAAGAGTTGCTGTCAATGCTGTCGATGCTAATATTGCGATTATCTTTTTTATGTTCATTTTTTAAATCTCTCCTGTCGAATTAATTATTTTACGTCAAAGTGTTTAAGTTTTTTCTTGCCAATAAACTGTAGGAGCCTGTCAGCAGCAAAGCCAATCACAGCAAGTGTAACGATGCCTGCAAAAGCCCAGCTTGTTTTGTAATAAAGCTTCGAGCTGTTTATAAGATAACCAAGGCCATCACTGCCGACCAGCATTTCAGCTGCCACAACACAGATGATAGCTGAGCTAAGTCCTAGTCTTATTCCAGTGTAGATATTAGATACCGCTGATGGTACAACTACCGTGAAAAAAACTCTTGCTTTTTTTGCCCCCATGCAGGAAGCTGCTTCCACGAGCTGCTTATCAGTTGAAGCCACACCCGCTATAGTGTTTACGAACATGGGAAAGAATGATGCGTAGAAAATAAGTGCTACTTTTGATTCTTCGCCCACTCCGAACCACATTAGAAAGAGTGTCGTCAATGCAATAGCAGGCACAAATCTGAAAAAGCTAAGTATAGGTTCAACGAGCCAGCGTACAGGTCTGAAATTTCCTACAATAAGACCCATAGGAACAGCAAAAATTATTGAAAGTAGCCAGCCTTTTATTACTCTTCCGACGCTTGCAACAATGTCACTCCAAAGAGTTCCGTCTTTGATAAGTTCCTTCATGCTGTCGATCGTTTCCTTTGGGCTTGGAAGAAAATATTCATCATATTTCAAAGATCCTATTCCCCAAAGGACAATTATTGCTACCCATGATATGATGCCACATTTTAGTATCTTCTTTATAGCAGAGGACTTTGTTTTATTATTTTCCATCTTTAATGTCCTCCTTATTAAATATAGTACAGCTCTGAGTCATCAAGAGCTTTGTTTACGAGAATATTTGTAGTGTTTTCATCAATAGTGTAAAGCTTCTTGATAAGTACTTTTACCTTATCACCTTTTTTCAAGCGGGAAGCGTTCAGCGGATATCTGCCTGTTACTGATATACCGTCTATGGAAGCTTTAACCTCAAAGGCGTTTCCTCTGAATGAAACTTCTTCCACAACGGCATCCTCCATTGAGCTTTCAAACTGGTGATACTCGCTGTCTTCAAATTTGTTTATCTCGATAAACTCAGGTCTGATTATAGCTGAAGTCTTGCCCTCTGCTGTTTCAAAGCCTTTGAGCTTGCTGTAGTCCTCGATAACTGCGGACTGACCGATAAACTGAGCAACAAAAGGAGTTTTAGGTTCAAGGTATATCTCAACCGGATTGCCTATCTGCTCAACTCTGCCTTTGTTTGTGATAACAATTTCGTCTGCGACCTCTATTGCTTCGTCCTGATCGTGTGTAACGAAAATGCTTGTTATGCCTATTTTATCAATAGTATCACGAAGCCATGTTCTCAGTTCTTTTCTTACCTTTGCGTCGATAGCTGCAAAAGGTTCGTCAAGTAGAAGGAGTTCAGGCTGAGGTGCTAGTGCTCTTGCAAGAGCGATACGCTGCCTTTGACCTCCGCTAAGCTGGTCAGGATAACGCTTGCCAACGTCAGGTAAGCCAACAAGTTCAAGAAGCTCAGCCACACGTTGTTTAATAAACTTCTTATCTTTTTTCTGAACCTTCAGACCATAAGCTATATTATCGTAAACTGTCATAAAAGGGAAGAGCGCGTAGCTTTGAAAAACAAATCCGATACCTCTTTCATTTGATGGAAGTTTGTTGACATTTTTACCATCTATAATAATATCGCCGCTATCCTGTTTTTCCAAACCTGCAAGCATACGCAGGATAGTTGTTTTACCGCTGCCGCTCGGTCCAAGCAGACCGATAAGCTTTCCCTTTTCAATACCAAAACTTACGTTATCCGAAGCTTTAAAATCGCCAAAGCTTTTATTAATGTTTTTTAATTCTATATACATAGCTGACAACTCCAATTTAGATATATTGCTGTGATAGTTCCAGTGTCAACATCGCTGCATTCGCTTATTGATCTTTGACAATTTAAGCTCCTCACTTTCAATTCATATCAAGTCGATATGATTAGTATGCTTTTATTATACATGATTTTATGTAAATGTCAATAGTTATGAATGATTTTCGTGAAATCATACATATATGATATGAATACTTTATTATTGTTGTACATTTTATTCATAACTAACATATATGAGAAATATGATATACAGAAATGTTTGATAATACTCTTGACAAAGTGCGTAAATAGTGATATAATCACTATATTCATAGTAAAGCTATATGAATAATATAATATATATTGGAGGAAATAAAAAAATGCTTACAGAACTGACAAACCAGAATTACAACGAGCTGATATCAGCAGACAAACCGCTTGTTATAGATTTTTACTCACCTACCTGTGTACACTGTAAAAGAACAGAGGCAGGGCTTAACGAAGCTGCAGAAGAGCTTGGAGAAACCGCTATCATAGCTAAGTGTGATATCACCTCTCAGCCAGATCTTGCGAAGAGATATGACGTTACAGCATTGCCAACACTCCTTTTTATAAAGAACGGTGATATCAAAAACAAGCTTGAGGGTTTTACACACAAGCTGATAATTCTTGACAATATTAAGAGATTATAAAAAAACAGTCCGATGTTTTGAGCATCGGGCATTTTTTTGAGCATAAGGTCTTGACAAAGTAGGGAGTTTATGATAAAATAATAATGTTGTTTTGTATGCGGGTGTGGCGGAATTGGCAGACGCGATAGATTTAGGTTCTATTGGCAACACCGTGCAGGTTCAAGTCCTGTCACCCGCACCAAAACTGCACACTGATTTTGATACAACTTGTTATCAGAACGGTGTGCAGTTTTTTTATGCGCAAACCCTTGATTTTAAAGGCTTTTCTGCAATATCTAACGATTAAAGGCTCTGAGCCGACCTAAAATTGGTCTTATCAGAGCCTTTTGCATTTTTTGCACTATACTTTTTAACGAAAGGTCGTTCTAGGGGTGTGTATTTTCAGCAGGGGATGTGCATTTTGTCAGAAACTAGAAAACTACAATACCAATCATTTCGTGATCTTGTGGTTTTACCTCTATTCTTCGACTTTGACCTCACTCCCATTATAGAAAACAAACATAATGCTCTTATCCCTATGAATAATCGCCTTCTCCACCATAACAGTCCATATAGCGTCGTTCCACTCCGTCAATACAGTGGTTGCTTTTTCAGCGTGCGTATGTAAAGTGCCATAGTCTTGTTCCGCTGACTTCGGCGTGTCCGTTCATCTTGTAAACGTCCTAATTCAGACCTTGCTTTCTCATAGCGTTTGGTCAACTATTCGTATCTTTTCAAGTATGTTTCCTGCGACCGGACTGTTGAAGCATTATCCTTGACAAGAGCCTTTACAAGCTCGGCAACTACCTGAACTTCTGCCGATGTAGCATAGCGTCTTTTCAACTTGACACTCTAGCGTAAGCTGCAATTCGCTTTTTCTGTTCCAGCTTTTGTGCTTTGGGTAAAATAGTTATTGTTCTTTGCATCGTGATACCTCCTCGCTGTATGATATATTACCTCTGAAACCATCATAAATCAAGTCTATTCCGCAATATATACTGCACGAAGATATACCATATTTATCTGCCAGCATTGTATCAATTATGGTGTAGTCTTTTGGGTTCAGTATCCCCATCGAAAGCATATTCTTAGCCTGCAATGCAGGAACAAGATAGCTTTCGAGATTTGAGCGGTAGCTGCTATTCATTAGTATCACGCTCTTTCCCGAAACGCTCAGCGATGTAAAAATTTCGGCTGCAGTACTTTCTTCTTTTGTCACCATAGCTGTGAAAAATTTTCCCACAGTGCTGACAACGAAGTTCGTAGATAGCCTTGCGTTTTACAATATCAAGATGGCTGTTCCACCAAGCATTTCTGCACTTATCACAGCAAAAGCGTTTTTCCTTTTCGTTTTGCGATCTGCAAGATCTCACACCCGCAGTTTTCACAGCAGGTTATCTCTCCCGATAGCGTCACCGGAGATCTAGTTGATGCATTTGCACCAATATTCTTGCGTCAGCAAAAGGATTTTACTGTGTTTAGTGATATATCAAGTGTCTTGGCGATCTTGCCGTAGTCATATCCGGCCTTACGCAGCTGTATAATCTTTGCCTTTTGATTTTCTGTCATAACTTTTTTTGTCTCTTTTCGAGTGAGTTTAAATATCTTCCTCACTTACTACCGAAAAAGTCAACCCTTATCGTTGATCAGTTCTCACTCTGACAGATGTGTATTGAAATCTTTGATTATTCCGTTTTACTGCAAAAAAATACCCACCGAGAAAAAATTCCCGATGGGCGTATAACCATACATATATTCATCTATTTCATCAACTCATTGACCCTCTTCTGCACCTTGGCATAATCATACCCCGCCTTAGTCAGCCGTTTCTTTCTTTCAGCCCCATTGCTCCACTTGCCGGCAATAACTTCACGGGCAAGTAGGGCAACAGATTTCTTTAGCTGCGGATTATACCTGTAATTTTTATATTCGTTTGTAACTTATCTTTATTTCAGTTCATAATCAAACCTATTAAATTTTGCATATTTTTCACCAACGGTGCCTAAGTAACAGGAGATTTTGAAATCAGGTTTTTTTTCATGCCAATGCCAATTAACAGAATCATTACAATATTCATAAATGCCATAACTATAACCAAATGCTTTATCTCCAATGTTTGTGACGCTGTCAGGAATTGATATATTATTCAACTTTATGCACCATTCAAATGCACTGTCACCAATGTTTTTTACACTATTTGAAATAGTTATGCTTTCAATTTTTTCACAAGAATAAAATGCATAATTGCCAACAGTTATAACATTGTTTGAAATTGTAAAAGATGTTTGCTCCTTTCCTGCAGGATAACGTATCAAAGTTGTCTTATCGTAATTATACAAAACTCCATTTTCAGATGAGAATTTCACATTTTCCATTTCTACATCTATGACTGCGAGATTGCAACAACATTCAAATGCAAGGTCGTCAATGTTTGTAACACTGTTTGGGATAGTTACACTTGTAAGGCTTTCACATTCTTCAAATGCATATTTACAAATGTTTGTAACGCCATTCGGAATAGGAAATGAAGTATTCTTCTTTTCATTTGGGTAACATATTAGAGTTGTTTTGCTGCGATTATATAGAACCCCATTTTCAGACAAATAATTTTCATTTTCAGGCTCTACGTTTATACATGTCAGGTTTACACACTCATGGAATGCAAAATCACCAATGTTTATAACACTATTTGGAATCGTTATACTTATAAGACTTGAACAGTGGTCAAACGCTGAACTACCGATATTTGTAACACCGTTTGGAATTGTTATATTTTTTAGATTTACACACCATTTAAACGCATTATCACCAATACTTGTAACACTATCTGGTATCGTTATGCTTATTAGGCTTTCACAATTACAAAATGCCGAGTTACCAATGCTTGTAACACTATCTGGGATCGTTACATTTATAAGACTTGAACAACGGGAAAATGCAAAATCACCAATATTTGTGATGCTGTCAGGAATTATTATATTCTTTAGATTCCAACACCATTCAAACGCATTATCACTAATACTTGTAACACTATTTGGAATTGTTACGCTTATAAGGTTTCCGCATTCACGAAATGCACTGTCACCAATATATATAACACTATCTGGTATCGTTATGCTTGTTAGGTTTTCACAATTACAAAATGTCGAGTTACCAATGCTAGTAACGCTATCTAGAATTATTAAGCTTATAAGATTTATGCAGTTACTAAACGCAAAATCCTCAATGGTTGTAACCATGTTTGAAACAGAAAATGAAGTTTCTTCCTTTCCTGCTGGATAACATATCAAAATTCTTTTGTCATGATTGTACAGGACTCCATTTTCAGACGAATATTTTGCATTTTCAGATTCTACATTTATGCTTTTTAGGTTTTGGCAATTAAAAAACGCATTATCGCCAATATTTGTAACACTTTTTGGTATCGCTATGTTTGTTAGGCTTCTGCAATCAGAAAATGCAGAATTACCAATGTTTGTAACGTTGTTTGGAATTGTTATATTTTTTAGATTTACACACCCTTCAAACGCTTCATCACCGATACTTGTAACACTATTTGGGATTGTTACGTTTATAAGACTTGAACAAAGGGAAAATGCATTATTACCAATACTTGTAACACTATTTGGAATCGTTATGTTTGTAAGACTTGAACAATTATAGAATGCCAAATCACCAATACTTGTAACTCCATTTGAAATAATTATGCTATCAAGATTTAGACATACTTCAAACGCATAATTATATATGTTTATAACACTTTCAGGGATACAAAATGAAGTTTCTTTCTTTCCTGCCGGATAATATATCAAAATCGTTTTGTCATGATTGTACAGAACTCCATTTTCAGACGAATATTTTGCATTTTCAGATTCTACATTTATGCTTGTTAGGTTTTGACAATTAAAAAACGCCAAATCACCAATACTTGTAACACTATTTGGAATTGTTATGCTTATAAGACTTAAACAATCATAAAATGCAGCACGGCCAATGCTTGTGGCACTGTCTGGAATTGTAATACTTGTAAGCTTATTGCACCCTACAAATGCATTTTCATTAATATTTTTAACGCTGTCTGGGATTATGATGTTTGTAAGTTTTTTGCATCCCCTAAATGCATTTTTACCAATGCTTGTTACTTTTTTACCGTCAATAGAACTTGGAACAACCACATTTCCGCATTTACCATTATATTTTGTTATTTCAATCGTACCATCATCAAGTATTGAGCACTTCATATCTAAAGTTTCTATATTCATATGCATTACCTCCGTATCAATCGTTGTAAAGTTTTCTTTAATCGTTGTTTGCCTTGAATAAGCAGCAACTCAGAAATGTTTATCTCTATCACAAATTATATCGATTGCCTTTCTATAGTTTTATATCAATTCATAATCAAACCCATGAAATTTTGCATATTTTTCACCTACTGTGCCCTGGTAGCAGTAGATTTTGAAATCAGGAATTTTTTCATAATTATTGTTACAAATACGGCCATAACCCAATGCATATTTATAAATACTTGCAACGCTGCCCGGGATTATTATGCTTGAAAGACTGTTACATTTAAAAAAAGCTTCTTTACCAATGCTTATAACGCTGTCTTGGATTGTTATGCTTGCAAGGTTTGAGCAATTATAAAAGGCACACCTGCCAATTTCTGTAACACTGTTTGGGATTGTTATGGTTGTAAGGCTTTTGCATATAAAAAATGCATAATCACAAATGTTTGTAACGCTGTTTGGTATTGTTATGCTTGTTAGGCTCGTACAGTAAGCAAATGTACCCCTACCTATACTTGTAACGCTGTTTGGTATTGTTATGCTTGTTAGGCTCGTACAGTAAGCAAATGTACCCC
>OHAE01002346.1_pt1 | contig 11751 bp, 9 predicted proteins | sample 1577061 | NCBI WGS metagenome assembly OHAE01 (sample SAMEA3541535, study PRJEB24748) | human gut metagenome | biome: human gut; feature: human-associated habitat; material: faeces | place: China | collected 2012
TCTTTTGCCCACTTTTCCAGCTGCTGGGAAAAGTGGGCCGCCGGAGGCACAAAATGCAGAGTTTTTCTTTTGGGAGCCGATCTCATAGAATGATCCCGGAAAATTTTATATAATTCACACGGCAAAGGATGTGGACCTATGATCTTTCAGCGCAAGGGCAGCGGCGTCAGCTGGCTGCTGGTGGGGCTGGGCAACCCCGGCTCCAAATACGAGAGTACCCGCCACAACATGGGCTTTCTGGCGGTGGACGGGCTGGCCCGGCGGAAGGGCTTCCGCTTCAATAAGCTGCGCTTCCGGGCGTGGACGGCGGAGTGGATGGTGAACGGGGAAAAGGTGCTGGTGATGAAGCCCCAGACCTATATGAATCTCTCCGGCGAATCCGTAGGCGAGGCGGCCCGGTTCTATAAGATCCCGGCGGACCATGTGGTGGTCATCTCCGACGATATCTCCCTGCCGGTGGGTAAGCTCCGCATCCGCACCGGCGGCAGTGCCGGCGGCCACAACGGCCTGAAGAACATCATCCAGCATCTGGGAACCGATCAGTTCCCCCGCATCAAGGTGGGGGTAGGCGCTCCGGGGCAGGCGGGCTATGACGTGGTGGACTGGGTCATCGGCCGCCCTCTGGGCGAGGATCAGAAGGTGCTGATGGAGGCGCTGGACCGTGCCGGTGACGCTGCGGAGGTATTGATCTCGCAGGGGCCTGACCGGGCCATGAACCGGTTCAACTGATTCATTTGCTTTACCTTTGAAGGGAAGTTTTCCGACAGCCTTTTCTGTTTTGCCTCCGGCGGCCCATCATCCTTTTTGTCTCCGACGGCATACTTTTTGCCAACAGCAGCAAAAAGTATGCAAAAAATGCCGCCAGAAACCGATGGTTTCTGGACTTCCTTTTGTGTGCAAGAGTTGCTTCCTAAATTCCGCCGAAGCAGGGAATCGGCGTTCTTCTACTCACGCTGCCGCTACATTGGGTGGTTGAAGGGGGTAGTTCTTCTACCGGGGGAATCCATACTCCCAAGCGGCAGAACCACCAGTTTCTTCATCTGGGCGGGAGCGGCAGCGGGGCTGCTGCTGAGTCAATTCCCACGACATCTCATATCGAACGAAACTCTTGAAGGTAAAGGAAATCCAAAAACCATTGGTTTCTGCTGGCGTTCTTTGGTGCCTTTCTGCCCGGAGGCAAACACACATCATTTTTCACGCATATTTCTCTGCTTTTTCAGGTAACTTACAGCATAGGGGCGTATACTGCCGTATACGCCCCCCGAAGGCGTTCCCGTCCCATGTGCGCCGGGAACGGACATTTCATCATCGGAAGGAGGCGGCAGGATGGAAGCTCTGCTGCGGGAGCTGTGGCAGCTCCGGGAGATACAGGAGCTGGCGCAGCTGATGGAGAGCGGCGGCGGACCGGCACTGGTGACGGGCCTGAGCCCGGTACACCGGGCCATGACGGCGGCAGCGCTGCGGTTGAAGTCCGGGCGTCCCCTGCTGATGCTCTGCGCCGACGAGGGGGAGGCCCGGCGGCAGGCGGCGGACCTGCGGTCCCTCACCGGCCGGGAGCCTGTCCTGCTGACGGGCCGGGAGCTCCACTGGCGGGAGCTGGCGGCGGTGAGCCGTCAATGGGAATACCGGCGGCTGGAGGCCCTGTACCGCATCCGGCAAGAGGAGTCCCCGGTGATCGTTACCACCGCCGATGCACTGGCCCTGCGATGCATTCCCCCGCAGGTGCTGGATCGGTGCAGCTTCACCCTCCGCTCTGACGGGCGGTATCAGGTGGAGGAGCTGGCCCGGCGGCTGACGGCGGCGGGCTATACCCGCACGGAGCAGGTGGAGGGGCCGGGACAGTTCGCCCTGCGGGGCGGTATTCTGGACGTCTACTCCCCCGGCGCCGAGGCCCCGGTGCGATGCGAATTTTTTGACGACGAGGTGGACTCGCTGGGCTTCTTCGACGTCGCCACCCAGCGGCGGACGGAGAACTGTCGGGAGGCGCTGCTGCTGCCGGCCGGCGAGGTACTTCCTCTGTGGCGGGACGGTGCGGCGGAGGAGACCGCCGAACGGCTGGAGACGCTGGCGGGACGGATGAAGGATAAGCCCGTGGCCCGGCAGCTGCTGTCGGATGCTGATCTGCTGTGTCAGGGCATCATCCCCAACGGCAGCGACCGGTTTCTGGCAGCGGTATACCCGGAGATGGTGACGGCCATGGACTATCTGCCCAAGGAGTGTCTGGTGTGCGTCAGCGAGAGCGGGCGCACAGCAGAGGCCCTGAAGGGCTGGCTGAGCCAGCTGAAGGCGGACGTCACCTCCGCCATGGAGAGCGGCATCCTGTGCGGCCCCATGGCAGAAGCAGCCCTGCCGGAGACGGACTTTGCCCGGCAGCTGGAGCGCTTCCCCGTGTGCCAACTGGAGAGCCTGCCCACCAGCCGGTATCTGCTGGCGCCCAAGGCCCTGCTGCAGATCGACGCACGGCAGCTGTCCGGCTACGGTGGATCGCTGGAGACGGCGGTGACGGACCTGACCCACTATCTCACCAGCGGCTGCCGGGTGATGGTGCTGTGCGGCGGACAGGTGCGGGCCAGAAATCTGCTGGAGCTGCTGGAGGCCCGGAGGATCCCGGCGGCACTGGATCTGGAGGGGGAGCGCTCCCCAGTGCGGAATGTGGTGCTCATTACGCTGGGTACTCTGTCCGCCGGGTGCGAGTACCCGGCCCTACAGCTGGCGGTGCTGACGGAGGGTCAGCTGACTACGCCGCTGGCAGGCAAGGCCAAAAAGGCCCGCCCCAAGCGGGACAGCAATCAGCAGAGACTGCAATCCTACGCCGACCTGACCCCCGGCGATCTGGTGGTGCATCAGCACCACGGCATCGGCCGCTTCGTGGGGATGATCCGGATGCCCACCGACGGAGTGGAGAAGGACTACATCAAGATCGCCTATGCCGGCAGCGACTGCCTGTATGTGCCGGCCACGGCGCTGGATCTGGTGAGCAAGTATATCGGGGCCGGGGAGGATACCGAGCACACCCGGCTCAATAAGCTGGGCGGCACGGAGTGGGCCAAGACCACCCACCGGGCCAAGGCGGCCGCCAAGGATCTGGCGGAGGGCCTCATCAAGCTCTATGCCCAGCGACAGCGGGAGGCGGGTCACGCCTTCTCCCCGGACTCCCCGTGGCAGCAGGAGTTCGAGGATGCCTTCGACTACACGGAGACCGACGATCAATTACAGGCCATCCGGGAGATCAAGGCGGATATGGAAAAGCCCGTACCCATGGACCGGCTGCTGTGCGGCGATGTGGGCTACGGCAAGACGGAGGTGGCCCTGCGGGCGGTGATGAAGTGCATCCTGGACGGCAAGCAGGCTGCCATTCTGGTACCCACCACGGTGCTGGCCCAGCAGCACTATGCCACCGCCATGAACCGCTTCCGCTCCTTCCCGGTGACGGTGGAGGTGCTGAGTCGGTTCCGCACCCCCAAGCAGACCAAGGAAATCCTGGAGCGGGCGGCGCAGGGAAAGATCGACCTGCTCATCGGCACCCATCGTCTGCTGGCGAAGAATCTGGTGTTCAAGGATCTGGGACTGCTGATCATCGACGAGGAGCAGCGCTTCGGCGTGACCCACAAGGAGAAGCTCCGGGAGCGGGTGCGTCAGGTGGACACCCTGACCCTGTCCGCCACCCCCATTCCCCGGACGCTGAACATGGCCCTGTCGGGCATCCGGGATATGTCCACCATCGAGGAGCCCCCCAGGGACCGCCAGCCGGTGCAGACCTACGTCATGGAGCACGAGTGGCCCGCCGTGGCGGAGGCCATCCGGCGGGAGCTGAACCGGGGCGGGCAGGTCTACTACCTGCACAACCGGGTGGAGAACATCGAGTCCACCGCCGGACGGCTGCGCCAGTGGCTGGGGGAGGATGTGCGCCTCGCCATGGCCCACGGCAAGATGTCCGAGCAGGAGCTGAGCCGGGTGATGCAGCAGATGGCCGACGGCGAGGTGCAGGTGCTGGTCTGCACCACCATCATCGAGACGGGCATCGACATCCCCAACGTGAACACCCTCATCATCGAGGACGCCGACCGGCTGGGGCTGGCGCAGCTGCACCAGATCCGGGGCCGCATCGGGCGCTCCTCCCGCCGGGCCTACGCCTATCTCACCTACCGCCCCGGCAAGGTGCTGACGGAGGTGGCCAGCAAGCGGCTGTCCGCCATCCGGGAATATGTGGACTTCGGCGCAGGTTTCCGCATCGCCATGCGGGATCTGGAGATCCGTGGTGCCGGGAATCTGCTGGGGCCTGAGCAGTCCGGCTACATGATGAGCGTGGGTTATGATATGTATCTGAAGCTGCTGAACGACGCCGTGCTGGAGCAGCAGGGGAAGGGCCGGGAGATCCGGCCGGAGTGCTCTGCCGATCTGACGGTGGCGGCGTACATCCCGGAGCGGTATGTCCCCTCCGACCGGCAGCGGATGGACCTGTACCGGCGCATTGCCGCCCTACGGGATAACGATGCGGCGGCGGACCTCATCGACGAGCTGACGGACCGCTACGGCGACCCGCCCCGACCGGTGACGGCGCTGCTGGATGTGGCGCTGCTGCGGGCGGCAGCCGCCGACACCGGGGTGACGGATATTACCCAGAAGGGCCAGACGCTGCTGCTGAGCCTGGGCCAGCGGATGGACGTCCCCAGTCTCATGGCGGTATGCACTCTGCCTGCCTACCGCAGCCGCCTGCTGCTGTCGGCGGGGGAGCATCCCAAGCTGACGCTGCACCTGAAGCCCGGCGAGGAGGCGCTGGACGCCGCCGGGCATCTGGTGGAGGCACTGTCTCTCAAACGCAAGGAAATTTCGGGCGAAACGCCCGCAGAAGGAGGAACCCTATGAAACGTTTTGCTGCGATGCTGGTGGTCTCGGTGCTGATGGTGCTGTGGATCGCCTCCGGCGACCGGATGAGCGCCGGCCAACGAACGGACGGCCTTTATTACGAGGTCACCGGCATCCATCCGGACGCCGTGCTGATGCGCATCAACGGCGAGGACATCTCGGCGGAGGAGTACCTGTACTGGCTGGCCTATGACTGTGAGTACCTGACCTCCTATGTGCCGAATCTGGATTTCAGCGCCGAGGTGTCGGACGGCATGACCTACGGCTCCTATGCCAAGGCCGACGCCGTGGAGACGGTGAAGCTCTATGCCCTGCTGCGGCAGTGGGCCAAGCAGTACAATGTATCGCTGACGGAGGAGGACGAGGCCCGGCTTCAGCAGCAGCGGCAGCAGTATGTCACCTACTACGGCGGTGAGGAGGGCTATCAGCAGCAGCTGCAGCTGCTGGGCATCAGCGAGGATACCTTCGACAGCATCAACCGGATGTACCTGCTGTATGCACGGATTCACGACCTGTATACCGCCGACGGCAGCGCCATGCACCCCACGCAGGAGGCCATCGACGCCTTCGCTCAGGAAAAGGGCTATGTGACGGTGAAGCTGCTGTACTGGCCCGCCTCCGGCGGTGAGAACTCTCAGGCGCAGGCACAGGACTTCGCCGCCCGGCTGTCCACCGCCGAGGATAAGGACGCCCTGTATGCGGAGATGGCCCAGCAGTTGGGCATCGAGGCCGGGGACACCGGCCGGACCTTCAGCGCCGAGACGCTGGGGGATACCCTGTCCGCCGCCTTCTCTGCGCTGGAGCCGGGACAGGTCAGCGATGTCATTGCCACCGACGAAGGCTGGTATGTGGCCATCGGCCAGACGCTGGACGAGGGTTCCGTGCTGGACGAGATGTTCACGGAAAACGTGACTCAGGCCCGCAGCGAGCTGACGGTGGAATACAACCAGGGTCTCTATGACAAGCTGGACGCCGGGGACTTTTACAGCCGCCTCACGGCCCGGCAGTCCGAGCTCAGCAGCCAGTTCAGCTCCGGCAGCGCCGATCCCGGCACGGACAGCGGTACGGGCAGCAGTACGGACAGCGATAACTCCGGCGAAAAGGAGGGCGGCAGCACCGGCTCCGGGGACTGATTTTCTCCCGAAACAAGGGAACTCTGGAATTATTTCCTATTTTTATGAGATTCTCCCCTTGACTATTTTGCTAAAAATGGTACGATAGATAAGGTAATGGAAACCAAGGCAAATCGGAAAGCCAAAAAGGGACCCAAAACAAATTAGGAGGAAAAGATACTATGAAAGACTTGTACGTCGTCAACTGCTGCAGAACCGCTATCGGTTCCTTCGGCGGTTCCCTGAAGAACACCCCCGCCACCGAGATGGGCGCCATCGTGGTGAAGGAGGCCCTGAAGCGGGCCAATGTTGCTCCCGAGAACGTGGATGAGCTGATGTTCGGCTGCATCCTGACCGCCGGTCTGGGCCAGAACGTGGCCCGTCAGGTCTCCGTCAAGGCCGGTATCCCCTACTCCGTTCCCGCCTACACCATCGGCATGGTCTGCGGCTCCGGCATGAAGTCCGTCATCGAGGGTGCCCGTGCCATTCTGTCCGGCGATGCCAACATCGTGGTCTGCGGCGGTACCGAGAACATGAGCGCTGCTCCCTTCGCCTCCCCCGATGCCCGCTGGGGCGCCCGCATGGGTGACAAGAAGATCGTGGACACCATGATCCGTGACGGTCTGTGGGATGCTTTCAATAACTATCACATGGGTACCACTGCCGAGAACATCAATGATATCTGGGGCATCACCCGCCGTGAGCAGGACGAGTTCGCCGCTGCCTCCCAGCAGAAGACCGAGGCCGCTCAGGCCGCCGGCCGCTTCGACGACGAGATCGTTCCCGTCCCTGTGAAGGTCAAGAAGGAGATCGTGGAGTTCAAGCGTGACGAGTTCCCCAAGGCCGGCGTCACCGCCGACGGCATCGCCAAGCTGCGTGGTGCTTTCCCCGTTGGTCCTGAGTCCCCCAACCCCGAGGTCGTTCACACCTTCGAGGTCACCGGTGCCAAGGAGACCGAGGACAAGGGTACCCAGCGTGTCACCGCTGCCAATGCCTCCGGCATCAATGACGGCGCTGCTGCCATCGTGCTGGCTTCTGCCGAGGCCGTGGAGAAGTACGGCCTGAAGCCCATGGCCAAGCTGATTGGCTGGGGCCAGGGCGGTGTGGATCCCAAGATCATGGGCGTTGGCCCCGTGCCTGCCTCCCGTGCCGCTATGGCTAAGGCTGGCCTGACCATCGACGACATCGACCTGATCGAGGCCAACGAGGCCTTTGCCGCTCAGTCCATCGCCGTGGCCCGTGAGCTGCACTTCGACATGAGCAAGGTCAACGTCAACGGCGGCGCCATCTCTCTGGGCCACCCCGTGGGTGCTTCCGGCGCTCGTATCATCGTCACCCTGCTGCATGAGATGCAGAAGCGTCCCGAGGCCAAGCGTGGTCTGGCTACGCTGTGCATCGGCGGCGGCATGGGCGTTGCCACCATCTACGAGAAGTGCTGAAGCGCTGAGGCGTAACAAAAATCAAAAGAGCCGGGGACGGAGCTTCCGTCCCCGGCTCTTTCATCAGCAGACCTGCGCCGGTGCATAAAAAATCTGCCGGAAGTGCTCTCCCGGCAGATTTTTTATGCAGTGCGTTATTCCATGTCCACGGAGATGTGGTCGGTGCCGTGGGCCTCGAACTCCCCCAGATAGGCGTTCATGCGGTTCATGACCTCGTCGTAATTCTCCTCCGTGATGGGGGGATCATCCATGTCCCGCAGGGCCAGCTCCTGCGCCAGTATCTCAAAGAATGTAGTGTCCTCATAGGCCATGATGGCCTCGTGGATGCCGCCCTCGGCAAAGGCCTGCGAGGGGATCAGCTGCCCCTGATACAGCTCCGTCAGCGGCGCCATCCCATGGGCCAGACACTGGGAGAACACCAGACTCTCCACCTCATCATACTGGCGGATGCGATCGTCACCGCGGGTAGAATTGAGGATCCAGTTGCCGATATACACCAGATCCAGCAGACGCCGGAACTGCTTCTCTGTCATTTTGATCTCCATACGGATACACCTCCACGCCGCCGAAGGGGCCTTTACTGTATGCAACAGTATAACAGACCCGACGGGAAAATACCACTGAAAAAACCGGGGAAATCCGCCAAATTTTCACTTGAGAAAGGAGAGCTTCCATAGTATAATATGATTGTTTTATTATGCAGCGTGATACACTGCGGCGTCACAGGGACGCCGGAAAGGAGGCCCAGTCATGGACCAACGGCCCATCGGAGTGTTCGACTCCGGTCTGGGGGGGCTGACCGCCGTGCGGGAAATGCGGCGGCTGATGCCCTCTGAAAACATTATATACTTCGGAGACACGTCCCGTGTCCCCTATGGCGGGCGCTCGCCGGAGATCCTGCTGAAATACGCCCGGCAGGACGTCCACTTCCTGCGCTCCTTCGATATTAAGGCAGTGCTGGTGGCCTGCGGCACCGTATCCACCACGGCCCTGCCCCAGCTGCAGGCGGAGAACGACCTGCCCATTCTGGGGGTGGTGGAGCCCGCCTGCCGGAAGGCGGCGGCCATGACCCGGAACCGGCGGGTGGGGCTCATCGCCACCGCTGCCTCCGTCCGCAGCGGCGCCTATGAGCGGACGCTGCACCGGCTGGATGAAACCATCCATGTGGTGAGCCGGGCCTGCCCGCTGCTGGTGCCGCTGGTGGAAAACGGCCGCTATCAGCCCGGCGACGTGGTCATCGAGACGGTGGCCCGTGAGTATCTGGAGCCTCTGCGGCAGGAGGGGCTGGACGTGCTGATCCTGGGCTGCACCCACTATCCCCTGCTGACGGATATCATCCGGGAGATCATGGGGCCGGAGGTGTCGCTGGTGAACGCCGGTGCAGAGTCCGTCCACACCCTGCATGATGCGCTGGCCCGGCGGCAGCTGCTGGCCCCAGAGGGGACCGGACAGGCGCTGCTGTGTACCAGCGACCGGCCGGAGGGCTTCGGCCAGATGGCCCGCCGCTTCCTGCAGGAGGAGCCTACGGCTCCCGTGCGGCTGGTGGACATCGAGGGATACTGAGGAGGCCGTTATGGAAGGAAATGTGAAGGTCCATGTGGAGAGCCGCACCCGGCTCCCGGACATGGAGGATGTGCTGCACTTCCGGGGCAGCGGCACGCTGGAGCGCACCCCGTCGGGGTGGCAGCTGCGGTATCAGGCCCGCAGCGATGAGGACGGCAGTCTCATGACCTCGGAGCTGTGGCTGGAGGACTGCGGCTGCGTGACTCTCCGCAGCGGCAACAGCTACCGGATGCGGCTGGACCCCGCCGCCCCCACCGCCCTGCACCTGCCCACGGAGGAGGGCGTGCTGGCGCTGGACGTAGCCGCCCATGAGCTGCTGTGGGAGTTGGAGCAGGAGGAACAAGGACACATTACGCTGGATTATTCCCTGCACATGGGACAGACGCCGGTGTCGGCGCTGACGGTCCGGCTGGAGCTATATCAAGAATGAAGGAGGACCCCGCAATGAATATGATCCAAAGCGCAAAGGACCAGGTGCTGGCCCTGACCACCGCCGCCTATCAGAAGGCGGCCGCCGCCGGCCTGCTGCCGGAGGGCGTGACGGTGACCCCCTCGGTGGAGATCCCCAAGGATACCGCCAACGGCGACTATACCACCACCTTCTGCCTGGCTGCCGCCAAGGCCATGAAGATGAACCCCCGGCAGGTGGCCCAGATCCTGACGGAGCAGATGGACCTGACGGACACCTATTTCACCTCCGTGGAGCTGGCCGGCCCCGGCTTTCTGAACTTCCGGCTGGGCAGCCGCTGGTTCGGCGATACCGTGGCCTGTGTGGAGGCGGAGGGCGCCGACTACGGGCGCAACGACACGCTGACCGGAAAGAAGTACATGGTGGAGTTCGTCTCCGCCAACCCCACCGGCCCCATGCACATGGGCAACGCCCGTGGCGGCGTGCTGGGCGACACGCTGGCCTCCGTGCTCCAGAAGTCCGGTGCCGACGTGTGGCGGGAATTCTACGTCAACGACGCCGGCAACCAGATCGATAAGTTTGCCCGGAGTCTGGATGCCCGGTATCAGCAGCTGATCCGCGGCGAGGACGCCGTGGAGTTCCCGGAGGACGGCTATCATGGCGACGATATCCGGGAGTTGGCCCGGCTGTTTTATCAGCAGGAGGGCGAGAAGTATCTGGACTGCGACGAAAAGACCCGGCACGATGCGCTGGCCAAATTCGGTCTGGATCACAACATCCCCAAGATGAAGACCGATCTGGCCCGGTACGGCATCCAGTACGACGCATGGTTCTTCGAGTCCACCCTCCACGAGAGCGGCTATGTGGCAGACTCCGTGAAGGCGCTGACCCAGCGGGGCTATACCTATGAGAAGGACGGCGCTCTGTGGTTGGCCACCAGCCGGATCCTGGCGGAGAACCTGAAAAAGGCCGGCAAGTCCGACGAGGACATCGAGAAGCTGGGCCTGAAGGACGACGTGCTGCGCCGTGCCAACGGGTTTTACACCTACTTCGCCGCCGATATTGCCTATCACCGCAACAAATTCGCCGTCCGGGGCTTCGATAAGGTCATCAACGTCTGGGGCGCCGACCACCACGGCCATGTGGCCCGCCTGAAGGGTGCCATGGACGCTTTGGGGCTGGACGGTGAGCACCGGCTGGATATCGTGCTGATGCAGCTGGTGAAGCTGGTGCGGGACGGCGAGGTGGTGCGGATGTCCAAGCGCACCGGCAAGGCCATCAGCCTGACGGACCTGCTGGACGAGATCCCCGTGGACGCCTGCCGCTACTTCTTCAACGCCAAGCCGGAGACGCAGATGGAGTTCGATCTGGGTCTGGCCGTCCGGGAGGACAGCGAGAACCCGGTGTACTATGTGCAGTACGCCCACGCCCGCATCTGCACCCTGCTGAAGAATCTGGAGGCCGAGGGCTATACCGTCCCGGCCGCCGATGCCGTGGACTTCAGCCTCCTGACCGACGAGACGGAGCAGGCCCTCATCAAGCAGATCGCCTCCTATGGTCAGGTGGTGCTGCTGGCGGCACGGGACTACGACCCCAGCCACATCAACCGCTACCTTACCGCTCTGGCGGCGGCGTTCCACAAATTCTACGCCGCCTGCCGCATCAAGGGCGAGGAAGAGCCGGTGCTGCTGGCCCGGCTGAAGCTGGCGGATACCACCCGTGCGGTGCTGAAAAACGCCATGACCCTCATTGGCTGCAGCGCCCCGGAGAAAATGTAAGAGGACCCTGCATCAGCAATTTCTGCAGATACGGTCGATCCCTGCATAGAAAAGGGACCCCTGCGGCCTCGCCGCAGGGGTCCCTTTTTAGGCTGCGAATGGACGCAGCGCCCGTCGCCGCATCGCACCCATCCGAAAAAATTTCCCCAAACGGGAGAAGCATCTTGTGTTTGCACGGAACTGGCAGTACGATCCATATAAATAAGACAGACAGCTTATGGGAAGGCCGCTGACGGCGGCCTTTTGAAAGCACGGAAGTTGGTCTATTCTAACCGAAGGGAGTTGACCGGATATGGAGGAACAAAGCTGCGTGCTGCTGGAAAACGGCAGACGGATCAGCGCATTTGCATCGCAGCTGCCATTTATGAGAGGAACCGCCCTGACCCCTGACCCGGGCATAAAAAACCGGCAGGCCCCCTGTGGCGCCTGCCGGTTTTTGGTGCGGGCGGCGGGACTCGAACCCGCAAGGCCGAAGCCGGAAGATTTTAAGTCTCCTGCGTATGCCAATTCCGCCACGCCCCCGCGTGCGACGGCCCGCTGAAAACGAGCAGGCCCTATGGTAGCAAACTTTATCGGACGGCGGG
>OHAE01002360.1_pt1 | contig 11708 bp, 10 predicted proteins | sample 1577061 | NCBI WGS metagenome assembly OHAE01 (sample SAMEA3541535, study PRJEB24748) | human gut metagenome | biome: human gut; feature: human-associated habitat; material: faeces | place: China | collected 2012
GTTACCGCTGTGGGCTGTTTTTGTTGCCCTCGCTCGCGGCGACTTGATTATAATAGCACCATTGGGTCAGGTTGTCAACAACTTTTTAAAGTTTTTTTGACTTTTTTCAGCATTTTAGGATTAAATTCCACAAATCCAGTATCTATGCGGCTTTACGTGCTTTCTGTTCATTCTTATATCTGAAGGTTTTATCGTGAGGCACTAAAATTGGCTAAAACATTTCTATATAAATACACTTTATATAAAAAGCACCCGTTGTCGATTCTTTTCATAATGCCTTGAATCGGTAACGGGTGTTTTATTTACTAATCTAATAATTCCTGTATATATAATGAATGCTCTTTTGATAAATCAACAAATGTTGTACCTACCTGTACAAGCGGACGGGATACATTCAATCTGTTAATCATGACAACCTGCCCGGTTCTTCCATCATTTAATAAAACTCTGTGCTGTACCATTGTATGTGCAATATGCGCAATAAATGTCATGTTAAACTGTGTATCAAGAATGTTGTGCAGATGCATTTCTTCCATTTTCTTTATTACAGAAAAAACGGACATCGGCTGAATATCATTTTCTTTCATGGTGTATGTATCAAATATATCTGCAATTGCAAGAATTCGTGCCAGCTTGCCGATACCATGTTCTGAAATACGCAGCGGGAAGCCACTTTTATCTAAACGCTCATGATGTCCAAGGATTGCTTTCTTTATTTCAGTATCGATATTTTGATTTTTAACAATGTTATAACTGTATAATACATGCTTATTGTATACTCCGCCTTCCATTTCTTTGCGGAACGTAAAATCTTTACGCATTTCTTCCGGGAATTTTAAAATACCAACATCGTGCAAAAGACCCGCTATTGCTACATTTTCAATTTCCTTCGGTGTACATCCGGACCATTTTGCCAAAATCTGGCATAATATGGATACATTAATGGAATGTGCATATAATGTTTCGGTATCTTTTTTCATCATTAACAGCATATTACATAAATTTGTTTCATTCCGCGACTTTTCAAGAATTTCATTTGTTACATTCATCAATGCCGGAACATCTATATCTTCACTGTTTTCAACGATTTTTTTCAAATTATCAGAAAGCATATTTTCCGCAACACTGAAATGCTCCTGAAATTCCTGATACTGTTTTTCATCTACTAATGGCTGCGCATTTTCTGCCTGCTGTGGTTCATCTGCTGCTGCCTGATATTCAATTGCAACACTATCAATTAAATGACGTGACAACAGGCTGATGACCTCATCTGTTACTATCGAACCCTGCGCTACTAATACAACACCGGATTTATTATAAACGTCTTCCCCGATAATCATATCATTACACAGATGATTCACTGCTATTCTGATTTTTGCCATATTGGTACCCCCGTATTCTCTTGTATTCTATACTTATTATAATATCTGCTATAAACGTAAATTACAATGGTTCTTTATACTTACGAAATAAGCCGATTGTCTGTGCAGTCTGCTCTATCTGTTCTATATTGGATATATACAGATACTGTTCCTGAATCCTGTCTGCCGCATTTTTATTTCTTTTGTTTTGCAATGACTGTTGTCAGATACCCTTTTGCTTTTTCCAGTTCATCTAATCCATAATATACCTGTTCCTGCGCCATACCGCAATTGGAAACACCCCATACTTCATATATTTTCCCTGTCTTATCCTGCCATGACCGCAGGGCATCTAACAGTTCTGCCAGCCGTTTGCCTGATTTCATATAAACGCACGTTCCGCTATAGGAAAATGTATCTTCCACTTCATACGCCGCCGGAATGATATGAATTTCTTCCTTTTTTCTCCGAGTGAAATACCTAATTTTGCAGCAACCGCACAAAATGACGGCACCCCGTTTATGATTTCTGCCTGCCAGCCGTTTTCTTTTGCACGCTTGTGCATATACAGGTAGGTTGAATAAATACCGGAGTCACCGATTGTAAGCATTCCAACAATCTGACCGCGCCGCAGATAATCCTCTATCGTTTCATAAATACGTGTATGGGCAAATTCCAGTTTCTTCTCATCTTTTATCATCGGAAACGGCATACACAACAGCGGCATATCCGAAATTTCCGGGCAGACCTGTCCTACAATACGGTACGCATAACACTCCTCTTTGGACACCGCCGGAAGCACAATCAAATCACAGGAACGGATGATTTCCAATGCCTGTAACGTCATCTGCTTGGGATTACCGCTCCCTACACCGATTCCATAAAGGATTCCCGGACGATTCTGTGCCGTAATATCCGCAAACAGCGTACCTGTAGTTTTTTGTAAATGTGATAAATAAACTTCCCGGATTGCTGGATATTCTGCAATTCCACGTAAAATACATTCCGGCGCATAACCTTCTTCCCTTAACAGGCTTGCAAAAGAATCTTCTTCTCCTGCCATGTCATTATTGGCATGGTCACCCGCTACCAGCATAAACGGTGCCACAATAACTTTAGTATTTACAATCCCCTCGAATTTCATCTGTGCAATGACATCTGCAATTGTCCGCTTTCCTTCAACGGTTGCAATATACACCGGATGTTGTGCATATGCCCGCAATGCCTGCTCCATAACGGCGTAACTGCTGTCTGCCGCGTGTTCCGTGCCATGTCCCATTAAAATCAGTGGCGCATCTCCTGTTTCTTCTTTTAAAGATTCCCACAATGCTTTTGCTACATTTGTATAATCCTCCGGCTCTGTCAAAAGTGCATCTGCCACGGTTATCTGTTCAAATGCCAAACGGTATTCTTCAACTGCCTGCTTCATGCGGTGATTTTCAATTCCGTCAATAACATGGGTCGGGAATACCGCTACATGGGTTGCCCCCTGCTCTTTGAGTTTTATCAGTCCTTCTTCAGGGCTCTTTGCATCCATATGTTCACGCTTTTTCATTACATTTCGTACAATTGTACTGGATACAGCCTCTGCTACCAAAACATCAGGATACAATGCCCGCACCTGTCTGGTAATTGCCGCTATATTTTTCTGACATGTTTCCGGGTAAGTCGTCCCAAAACTCACAATTAAAATTGCCTTTTTCATACTCTCCTCATTTCTTGAACGATTTTATCGCGAAATGGCGATGAGAAATTCGCGAAGGCGATTTCTCATCTGCCATCAGGGAGATTTGTTTTCGTTCAGAAACAAATCTCCGTATGAAAAATAATCGCATCAGCATTATTTTTCATACTCTCCTCATTTCCGCAGACATTTTAATGCCGGAGAAACCACGAACTGAACCGGTTCAGTTCTGCGATAAACACAATTTTGTGACGCCTGCGGCACAAAATGTTATGCGAAAATCTTTAATTTATGGATTTTCGCATTTCTCTCCATTTTCGCCTGATTTTTTATACCATTATATTATATGTTTTTTTAGCACACCGCAATCTCTTTCTGCTTTGGGTGGGGCATGGCTTTTGATGTGTCACTTTTATATGAAGATTTTAAGCCGCAAAAAAGACTGTTTTAAAGATATTGTATCTTTTATCCTTAAAACAGTCTTTTCGTTTATTTTTTATACTTTTACTTTTCCGTATCAGAAAGCGCCGCCTGCGCCGCCGCGATTCTTGCTATCGGCACACGGAACGGTGAACAGCTGACGTAATTTAAGCCTGCCTTATGACAGAATGCAATGCTGGATGGGTCGCCGCCATGCTCGCCACAGATACCGCATTTTAAATCCGGCCGGGTGCTTCTGCCCTTCTGCACTGCCATTGCAACCAGCTGGCCTACACCATTCTGGTCTAAGCGTGCAAACGGGTCTGATTCGTAAATCTTGCTCTTATAATAAGAATCCAAAAACTTGCCCGCATCATCTCTTGAAAAACCAAATGTCATCTGCGTCAGGTCATTTGTGCCAAATGAGAAAAATTCTGCTTCCTGTGCAATCTCATCTGCAAGCAGTGCCGCACGCGGAATTTCAATCATGGTTCCGATTTTATAGTGAATATCGGACTGTTTTTCTGCTTTGACCTGCTCTGCTGTTTCGACAACGACATCTTTTACGAATTTTAATTCTTTTCGTTCTCCGACCAGCGGAATCATAATCTCCGGCACAATGTCGTATCCTTTTTCGACATGCACCTCAATCGCCGCTTCCATAACCGCTCTGGTCTGCATACGTGCAATTTCAGGATATGTTACCGCCAGACGACAGCCTCGGTGTCCCATCATCGGATTAAATTCGTGCAGTGCGGCGCACGTTTCTTTAATCTCCTCAACAGTCATGTGCATATCTTCTGCCAGTGCCTTGATGTCTTCTTCCTCTGTCGGTAAAAATTCATGCAGCGGCGGGTCTAAATAACGCACGGTCATCGGTCTGCCTTCCAGTGCTTCATACATTGCCTTAAAATCCGCTTTCTGGAATACAAGCAGTTCATCCAATGCCGCAACTCTGCCCTCTACGGTCTTTGACAGAATCATTTTGCGGATTTTCGGAATTCTGTCCTGCTCAAAAAACATATGCTCTGTCCGGCACAGTCCGATTCCTTCAGCTCCCAGTTCCACGGCTTTTTTCGTATCTGCCGGTGTATCCGCATTGGTTCGTACACCCAGTGTCCTAAACTCATCTGCCCACTCCATAATCCGTCCGAAATTTCCGCTCACGGTTGCTTCTACCGTCTGAATGTCCCCTTTATATATCTTTCCGGTTGTACCGTCCAGTGAAATAAAATCTCCTTCATGGAATGTATATCCACCCAGTGTAAATTCTTTTGCCTCTTCATCAATCGCAATCGCTCCACAGCCGGATACACAACACGTTCCCATGCCTCTTGCCACGACTGCCGCATGGGATGTCATTCCACCGCGCACGGTAAGGATTCCCTGTGCTGCGTGCATTCCTTCAATATCTTCCGGTGATGTTTCCAGACGTACCAGAATGACACGTTCTTTTTTATTCTCTTTCACAAGCCGTTTGGCATCTTCCGCCGTAAATACAATTTTACCTGCCGCCGCACCCGGTGAAGCCGGAAGTGCTTCTCCAATCACTTCCCCTGCCTTTAAAGCTTCCGTATCAAACGTTGGGTGCAGTACCTGGTCGAGTGATTTTGCATCAATTCTAAGCACGGCTTCCTGTGGTGTGATTTTTCCTTCATCTACCAAATCACATGCAATCCGGATTGCAGCCTGTGCCGTCCGCTTGCCGTTGCGGGTCTGTAAGAAATACAGCTTTCCTTCTTCAATGGTAAATTCCATATCCTGCATATCGCGGTAATGGTCTTCTAACTTCATCGCCAGATCAATAAATTCACGGTAGCACTCCGGCATATCCTGTTCAAGCTGCGTAATCGGCTGTGGTGTGCGCACGCCGGCAACCACATCTTCGCCTTGTGCATTAATTAAATACTCCCCATAAATGCCCTTTGCACCGGTTGACGGATTTCTTGTAAATGCAACACCCGTTCCCGAAGTTGCACCTTTATTGCCGAATACCATGGTCTGAACATTGACTGCCGTTCCCCAGTCCCCCGGAATGTCATTCATTCTGCGGTAAGTAATGGCACGCGGCGTATTCCATGAACGAAATACCGCTTTAACGGCTTCCATTAACTGCTCCTGTGGATTCTGTGGAAATTCTTTTCCATCCATTGCTTCACGGTAAACCTGTTTAAACCGCGCAATCAGTTCTTTTAAATCCTCTGCCGTCAGTTCCGTATCATACTTGATTTTTTTGTCTGTCTTGACCTCGTCAATAATCTTTTCAAAGTAAGACTTCGGCACTTCCATGACAACATCGGAAAACATCTGGATAAATCTTCTGTACGAATCATATGCAAAACGCGGATTGCCGGTCTTTTCTGCAAATCCTTCCACTGCTTCATCATTCAGTCCCAGATTTAAAATGGTATCCATCATACCCGGCATGGATGCCCTTGCTCCGGAACGGACAGATACTAACAACGGATTGGCATTGTCCCCGAACTTCTTTCCGTTTACCTGCTCCAGCCAGCCCACCGCTTCAAAAATCTGTGTCTGGATTTCTTCGCGGATTTGCTCCTCATTTGCATAATAATCCGTGCATGCTTCCGTCGTTATGGTAAACCCCTGTGGAATCGGCATACCGAGATTGGTCATCTCTGCAAGATTCGCACCCTTTCCACCGAGAAGCTCCCGCATGTCTGCATTGCCTTCATGAAATTTGTAAACCCATTTCCTCATACCTTTGCCCTCCATACTTTTCTAACAGTTAATCCATATGATGCCGGGGGTTTTACCCCACTACTCTTTTATATGATTATACCAAAAAAAGAAAAATATGCCTAGACTTTTTGTTAATTTTTTGACATTCTTTTGCTAAATTTTTTTCAAAAACATTTCATGAATCCGCGTATCTGATGTCAGTTCCGGGTGGAAGGACATTGCAAGCTGGTTTTTATTTTCCACCATTACGATATTACCGTTCACTTTTGCAAGTACCTTTGTATCGTCCAATACTTTTTCAATATACGGTGCGCGGATAAAACGCATCGGAAATGTACCGATTCCTTCAATCTGTTCGTCAACGGAAAAACTGCCGAGCTGTCTTCCGTAAGCGTTGCGGCGCACAACCGCCGGAAGCGTGGCAAGATGTGTTGCCGCATCATTGCTTAACTGCTGTGCTAAAAGAATCGCCCCGGCACACGTTGCAAGCACCGGCATACCGTTTTTTATCTGGCTCTGTATGGTATCAAACATATCCAGTTCCCGCATCAGTTTTCCCTGTACGGTACTTTCTCCGCCCGGAAGAATCAGTCCGTCATAAGACTGACGGACGTCCTCACCTTTTCTTAATTCTATATATTCTGCACCTAATTGTTCCAGCATCTGCTCATGTTCTGCAAATGCCCCCTGTACTGCAAGAATTCCGATTTTCATACTACTCCTCATTTCTGAGCGACTTTGTCGCGAAGCGGCGATGAGAAATTCGCGCAGGCGATTTCTCATCTGCCATCAATGTTGTTTGCTTTCGCTCAGAAACAAACAACTGTGTGAAAAATGGCGCATCAGCGTTATTTTTCACACTATTTGCCTCTTTCAGCCATTAAAAGTTCAATTTCCTGTTCATTGATACCAACCATTGCTTCGCCTAAGTCTTCAGATAACTCTGCAATCAGCTTTGCATCTGTGAAGTTAGCAACTGCCTTTACGATTGCTGCCGCACGTTTTTCCGGATTTCCTGATTTAAAAATACCGGAACCCACGAATACACCTTCTGCGCCAAGCTGCATCATCAGTGCCGCGTCTGCCGGTGTTGCAACGCCGCCTGCTGCAAAGTTTACAACCGGAAGCTTTCCGTTCTCATGAACATATAATACTAAATCATACGGTACCTGTAATTCCTTTGCCGCCTGAAACAATTCATCTTCACGCATGGAAACAAGTCTTGCCATTTCACTGTTCATTTTTCTCATATGACGGACTGCCTGCACAACGTCACCTGTTCCCGGTTCACCCTTTGTACGAATCATGGAAGCATCTTCGTTAATTCTTCTTAACGCTTCCCCTAAATCCTTTGCTCCGCATACAAACGGTACGGAAAACTTGTGTTTGTCAATGTGGTAAACATCATCTGCCGGAGATAATACTTCACTTTCATCAATATAGTCGATTTCGATTGCTTCCAGAATCTGTGCTTCCGCAAAATGTCCGATTCTGCATTTTGCCATAACAGGAATAGTTACTGCTTCCTGAATTCCTTTAATCATCTTCGGGTCACTCATTCTTGCAACACCGCCTGCCGCACGGATATCCGCCGGGATTCTTTCCAGTGCCATGACCGCACATGCGCCTGCTTCCTGTGCGATTCTTGCCTGTTCCGGTGTGGTAACGTCCATAATAACGCCGCCCTTTAACATCTGTGCCAGTTCTTTATTTAATTCGTATCTGTTTTTTGCATTTTCGTTTGCCATCGTTTTTTTCTCCATTTCCTTTTTATTAATTTTGAATCAACATTTAAATGGAGTATAACAAAAACTGGGCATAATAAAATATTCAAAAATAATATTTTTATAATGTCCAGTTTCAAATCTGTTTATATTCAGTTTTAAATTTATATATGGTCAGTTGTTAAAACTCTTATAGCCAGTTTAGCGGTTGTCTACCTTTTCAGGGTATAAGTCATGACTGCTTAACCGCTCCCATGCAACCTGCTCCCAGCGTGTCCCCGGCTTTCCGTAATTGCAGTACGGGTCAATGGAAATGCCGCCGCGCGGGGTGAATTTTCCCCATACTTCTATGTACTTCGGCTCCATCAGGCGGATTAAATCTTTCATGATGATGTTGACACAGTCTTCATGAAAATCTCCGTGATTGCGGAAGCTGAACAGATACAGCTTTAATGATTTACTCTCTACCATTTTTACATCCGGCACATACGAAATTGTAATTGCTGCAAAGTCCGGCTGACCTGTAATCGGGCAGAGGCTTGTAAATTCCGGGCAGTTAAATTTTACAAAATAGTCGTTATCCGGGTGTTTGTTTACAAATGTTTCCAAAACCTCCGGCGCATAATTGTCGGGATACTTTGTTCCCTGATTGCCAAGCAGTGTTACACCCTGCGTTTCTTCTTTACTTCTTCCTGCCATTGTTTTTCCTTCCTTATTTATATTTTTAAAATGATAATGCCGGGTCTTTGACACCATTTGCCGCAAATGCTTTGGCACGGTCAATGCACGTTCCGCAGACTCCACACGGTTTTTCATTTCCCTCATAGCAGCTCCATGTATATTCATACGGCACATGAAGGTCGAGTCCGATTTTTACGACCTCTGCTTTAGTGCGTGCAATAAACGGTGCTTCCACCTTTAACTGCTTTCCGCTTCCTATATAAATAGCGTCATTTATCGCCCGGTTGAACGCATCACTACAGTCCGGGTATGCGCTTCCCGCCGCGTCATCGCTGTGTGCACCATAGTAAATGACTTCACAGCCCTTTGACAATGCAATGCTTGCCGCACTGGATAAAAACAGTCCATTGCGGAACGGCACGTATGTCGATACCGGTGTACCGTTTGTCTTTTCTATCTGGCTGGCATAGCTTTCCTGCGGAATCTCTTTATCGGAATGTGAAAGCAGGGAACAATCGCTGTACTGGAATATTTTTTCCAAATCCAGTGATACATGCTCCACTTGATAATGCTGTGTTACTTTTTTCGCACACTCGATTTCTTTGGTGTGCTTCTGTCCATAGTAAATGGACAGTGCAATCACATTTTCCGCACCATACTTATCAACTGCCATTCCTAAACAAGTGGTACTGTCAACGCCACCACTGCATAAAACCATTGCTTTCATTTTGAAATCTCCCTCTTAGTGTCTGTGTATATGTTTTTGTATTCGTCTTTCGGATTCCGCGTGCCGTCATGCAGCTGTGGCAGCCTTCTATATAAACAGCTACGTCTTCCGAGCCGGTCACCTGCGTAATAATATCCGCAATATCCGTGCCGATGCGTTCCTGAAGCTGTAACCGCTTGGCCACCATATCCGCGATTCTTGCGATTTTACTAAGTCCGATGACTTTACCGTTGGGTACATAAGCCACCGTAACTTTCATATCATACATTAATGCCAAATGATGTTCGCAGTAACTAAAAATGTCAATATCTTTGACAACTACCATATCACCGTAACGGTCCGTTCCGCCTTCTTCGTCTTCCGAAAATGTCTTGTCAAACATCTGTGCAATCTCTTCATTGGTATATTTCATGCCCTCAAATACTTCTTCGTACATTCTGGCAACCCGTTGCGGTGTTTCCTTTAGCCCTTCCCTGTCCGGGTCATCTCCGAGTGCTTCTAACAGCCCACGGATATGATAAGCCACCGCTTCTGTATCAATCTCTTTCATTTTTCTCTCCATTCAGTTCTGCGATAAAGTCTATTTGCTTTCGTTGCGAAACAAATAGCTGTGTGAAAAATAAGCGCATCAGCGTTATTTTTCACACTAAACGCCTCTTTCATCCGGTGCCCAGATAAATTTGTGCATTTGTAACTGCATACGCACGCCGTTCATCTGATGTGCTTTCATGTATTCCACAATGTCTGCGGGTTCAATCGCACCAAATACCGGGCTGATGTATACATGACATTTCTGTGTCAATCCATATTCCTGTATTATCTGCCGTGTCTTTTCCAAATCTTCAATGCTGCCCGCCACAAATTTGACGGTATCCTGCGGCTGTAATTCGGAAAAATTCTGCAAGCGCATAAATGTTTCCATTCCACTGCCTGCCAGCTTATAATCCATGGTCATTGAAAGCCGCTCCATAGATTGCCGTTCTTGTGTTAAATGTTTTACCTGTGCACGCACATTTTCCAGACTGACACTTCCGTTGGTTTCAATCTCAACAGCTTTTCCCGCAGACAACAGTTCTTTTATCAGACCCGCAAGTTCTGTCTGCAGCAACGGTTCTCCGCCTGTCATTGTCACATTGTCTATTCCTGTGCGGCACACGTCTGCCACCAGTTCTGCCGCCGTCTTTTCGACCGCCGGGGTATCCTGTCTGTTTGCCCATTGTGTATCACAATAACTGCAATTTAAGTTGCACCCCTTAAAACGGATAAAAACTGCCAGTTCCCCGGCTTTTGTTCCTTCTCCGTTGATACTCACAAACTGTTCCACCACCGGGTACTTTATTTGATTATTCATGTTCATACTTTATTCCTCATAGCACGCCGCATTATTCGGTGTTTCATATACGGTTACGCGTTTTACACGGTATCCTGCCTGCTGCATTTTTTCATGAAAATATTTTGCCATATTTTCCGCCGTGGGACGGAACGGAAACTGCAAAATCTTAAACTGCTCGCTTTCAAGCGCTGCAAGTGTCGCTTCCTTTAAACTGCCGGTTTCAATAATCAGGCAGTGGTCAAGTGCATCCACACATTCCCTTAAATCCCGCTTTAAATCGCCAAAGTCCACATACATGCCGCGGTTTTGTCCGTCTTCCTGTAAATCCTCCGTACAGACTTCCAGCACAACACGCCAGCGGTGTCCATGAATATTGCTGCATTTTCCTTCATATCCATATAAAAAATGTGCCGCATCAAAGCTGTGTTCCGTCTTTAAAATATACATTTTTCCTCATTTCCGTACGTTTTCCATTCTGTCATGTAACTCTTCCTGCTGACTGCCTGCTGCTGTCCTACAGAAACGTGCGCCGCAATGCGTACAAAAAGAACATGGATTCAACCCAAATCCATGTTCTAAACATACTATGCAAATTTATCCCGTTCTGCCGTTGTGGCAGAATTTTCCTTTAAATATTGTATAGTCCTGGTTTTGTTTAGAGACAGGATGGTACAAACGAACTGTCTATTATTGCTGGGAAATAGGATAACAAATCCTTTTTAAAATGTCAACCGGTTCCCGGATTTTTTGTTTTACTGTTTTTCACTATTGTAATATTTATTTTTTGCAAGCAGCATATTTTTCTGAGCTTCGGTAATTGTATCAGTAATATCCGATATAAACACATAAAAAAGTCCACCGCCCGCTTCAATGGTCTGATGCTCTAAATGTCCGCAGTCATCAAGCCAGCGCACCGTGCCGTCCTTTCTTACAATACGGTATTTAATATAATCCATACTGCGGTCGGACTGCTTTATCTGATCGTGAATTTCCCATTCCACGCGTGCCAGATCCTGCGGACCGATTTTGTAGGTCTTGCATTTGAACTGGCTTTCAAATATCGTAATCCTGCAAT
>OHAE01002370.1_pt1 | contig 11626 bp, 10 predicted proteins | sample 1577061 | NCBI WGS metagenome assembly OHAE01 (sample SAMEA3541535, study PRJEB24748) | human gut metagenome | biome: human gut; feature: human-associated habitat; material: faeces | place: China | collected 2012
TATAGCACATAGATACATTGATTTAAAGTAAAGTAATTAATGTCGTTTACTATAGATATTGGGATTGATTCATTCAAGATTATTTCAATCCACGCTCCCGCGAAGGGAGCGACGTAAGCGATGGTTTCGTAACGCAGATTTTTTGCATTTCAATCCACGCTCCCGCGAAGGGAGCGACTGGGGTCTGCCGTTCCTGCGGTTACGGTCGATGTATTTCAATCCACGCTCCCGCGAAGGGAGCGACCTCATCATATCCGTCCTGCTTCCACCGCCGGAATTTCAATCCACGCTCCCGCGAAGGGAGCGACCATAGGCAGGGTAGAGAAGGAAGTGAGGAAGGCCAATTTCAATCCACGCTCCCGCGAAGGGAGCGACAAATCGGTCCCTCTCGCAAGATTTTCGCCATAGCGATTTCAATCCACGCTCCCGCGAAGGGAGCGACGAGCACGAATACCTGTTCGTGGCTCAAGAGAAACTATTTCAATCCACGCTCCCGCGAAGGGAGCGACACAAATTAGATGATAGATTCCCTGTATCTGAGGATATTTCAATCCACGCTCCCGCGAAGGGAGCGACATAAAAATGTTATGATGTAGGCGTGAGATTAATATTTCAATCCACGCTCCCGCGAAGGGAGCGACGAAGAGTAGCCGAAATTGTAAATAAGGTTCTTGAATTTCAATCCACGCTCCCGCGAAGGGAGCGACAGATACAAGTGGACAATAAGCCATTCTCTAGCAGAATTTCAATCCACGCTCCCGCGAAGGGAGCGACTTCCCAGTCCACTCAGATTCGATAACTTGATTTAATTTCAATCCACGCTCCCGCGAAGGGAGCGACCAAGGCTACCTAAAGATGAAATGGTTTCTTAATATTTCAATCCACGCTCCCGCGAAGGGAGCGACCTTAAAGCTCCCATAAAGTTAACAATATTTTGAATTTCAATCCACGCTCCCGCGAAGGGAGCGACCAATACCCAAATTAAATAGCGACTATAGGTAAAGTAATTTCAATCCACGCTCCCGCGAAGGGAGCGACTATGGAGGAATTTACTTATGGCCACGCTGGAAGAAATTTCAATCCACGCTCCCGCGAAGGGAGCGACACTATACAAAGTGGCTAATTGAGACACCTATTGAAATTTCAATCCACGCTCCCGCGAAGGGAGCGACGTTATCAAAATGAGATACTCAAACACCCAAAAGAATTTCAATCCACGCTCCCGCGAAGGGAGCGACGGGCGCGAACATGCGATTATGGATTTAATTGTGCATTTCAATCCACGCTCCCGCGAAGGGAGCGACCACCATTACAAATAAAAAGCACTCGCTTAGATGCATTTCAATCCACGCTCCCGCGAAGGGAGCGACCTTATCTGATGATCCATAAGCCTTCCTGTTACATGATTTCAATCCACGCTCCCGCGAAGGGAGCGACTAAAGATTATCATTTCAGGGCACTCCGTCAGCTGATTTCAATCCACGCTCCCGCGAAGGGAGCGACGGCAACCAAGAACCATTTTTTGGCCTTGTCACTGATTTCAATCCACGCTCCCGCGAAGGGAGCGACCGATAAATGCGGTCTTGTCTTTGTATTCAGCAGGATTTCAATCCACGCTCCCGCGAAGGGAGCGACAGAGAGAAGAGAGGAGAGAAACAAACATGATAACATTTCAATCCACGCTCCCGCGAAGGGAGCGACAAATGCTCTGGAAGATACTCAAAGTCCACTAAGCATTTCAATCCACGCTCCCGCGAAGGGAGCGACGGCAACAGGTACTCCACATTCCCATCCAATTACAATTTCAATCCACGCTCCCGCGAAGGGAGCGACGAGAGAGAGAGGGGGGGGAGACAAACATGATAATATTTCAATCCACGCTCCCGCGAAGGGAGCGACTCATTCTGTTCCTGCACCCATTCGAGCCATTCGATTTCAATCCACGCTCCCGCGAAGGGAGCGACCGCGGGCCATGCTGACCCAGCTCCAGATGTATAATTTCAATCCACGCTCCCGCGAAGGGAGCGACGACATGTGACCGTGATGTGACCGGGATGTGACGATTTCAATCCACGCTCCCGCGAAGGGAGCGACAAAGGACATAGGAAATGGCTGTTACTATTTCTGCTATTTCAATCCACGCTCCCGCGAAGGGAGCGACAGACAGGTTTCGAAGAATCCGTTAAGCAGCCACCAATTTCAATCCACGCTCCCGCGAAGGGAGCGACTGTGCGATGAAAATGATTCCATTTCATCGCATTTGGGAGGTCCTATTCCGCGAACCCTGTTTTACAGGCTGCTGCCATCTGACAGAATCCCGAAATTCCTCCCTGGGCGCTTATGGTTCGCGCCTACAAAATCATAGTCCCGCCGGGGTCATAGCCTTTCTTAGACCCCATATGGACTATTTTACTCTGATAATGGTTCCCGAGGTTATAGAACCGCAGGCTGTCACTTTTTTCATCGATCAACTCCTTCAGCTGCCCTTTGAGGAGAGTCGCCTGGGCCTCATCTACGCTGCATTCAAAGACGGAGTTCTGGACCCGCTGGCCATGGGCTGTGCAGCATTTCGCCACTTTTCGGAGCCGTTTCCTGCCGGCAGCGGTGGTGGTATTTACGTCGTAGGTAATGAGCAGAAGCATAGTATCACTTCCATACAAAAGGGGGATAGCCATCCAGATCACCCCGGATATACCGTGCCAGAAGAAGTGCCTGTACGTAGGGAATCAGGCCCCAGGCTATTTTCTCCTGGAGAAAAGGATGGGTAATGACTTCCTTTTTTCTTTCCTGCCAATGGGTAAGGAGACTCTTTCTTCCCTCCTGATTCAGCCATACGGCGCCATCTTCTTTCTTTTCGAAATTTTTCGCAGAGATGACGCGATTATTCACCAGGGTCAGTACGAAACGATCCGCATAGATGCTCCTGAATTCTTCCATCAGGTCCAGGGCAAGGGACTGCCTGCCCGGCCGGTCTCGATGGAGGAAGCCGGCATAGGAATCCAGTCCCGCCGCTTCCAGGGCAGAGGCGCAGTCATGGGCCAGTATGGTATAGGTAAATGACAGGAGCGCATTCATAGGATCCAGGGGAGGCCGCTTATTCCGTCCCTTGAAGTAAAAGTGCTTTTTGTCATTCAGTATCAGGAAATCCAGAAGGCTGAAATAGGATTGGGCTGCATTCCCTTCGATACCTCGAAGCTCATCGAGGCTGGAAGCATCGGCGGCGCACCGGGCTGCCTGCAGGAGATCCTGTATGTGGTTTCGGAAAAGTTCTTCATCCAAAGACAGGGGATGGTCCCTAAGTGCCCGCATCAGTACGGTACGGGCATTCAGGATTTTTCCTGCAATCATAGCTTTGGCAACAGGAAGGCTCTTCTCTTCCCCATCGGACATGCGGTACTGCTCTTTGTGAAGGAAAATATTACCTGCTGTGAGGCCACTGGCCCGGGCCAGGAACCTTCCATGGGGCGTGAGAAAGCAGAACCCGATGCGCCGCTTCACACATTCTCCCAGAAGCGCCGGACTGGCTCCTTTGTACCCGAAGTAAAAGATATTCTCCAGATTAATCAGAGGAATCTGAGCCACCTTTTCCTTCCCCTGCCAGGCCTCAATATTTCCGTTTTCCAGAGACAGATACAGGTCTTCCGATGTAACAAAGAGGGTATTCAACAATTTTCTCATAAGTTTTCCCCCTCCTGCAGCATCTTTTCCAGATAGCCCTTAGCAGAAATCTTCCTGCAGAGCTTCGGCAGGCACACATCCCGGAGAGAGCAGGAGCGGCACTTCTGGGATGTCCTGACTTTCGGTGTATAACCCCGCCGGAAATATTCATGCATTTCTTCAGTCACTTTTCGAACTGTCTCGCGAAGAGCGCCGGTGAGTTCCACCTTTCTGCGCCGCCGGATCTCATGATAGAAAAGATAGGCATAGGGAATTTCGCAGCCCAGCATTTCTTCCAGGCACATGGCCTCGCAGCAGAGCTGGCAGATATCCGACTCGTCCTCTTTATCTTTTCCCCGTTTGTATTCCACGGGAATCACATCCCAGTATCCCCGGTGCCCATGAATTACAGCGCCGGAATCGGCAGACCGGAATTCCACCACGTCACACTGGCCAGTCATCCCCAAGGCGGCCGAAGAGACCCGCAGCCCTCTCGTCACAAGGATCCCCGGTCTTTTCTCTACGAAACTGTCCTTATGGGCATTCCGGTGCATCACTTCCCCTTCCGCCGTCAGCCGGTTATCTGCCCATTGCTGTTCCACATGGATCAGTGCCCACTGCCGACGGCAGAAGATAAAGTGCTGTATACCGGAAATCATGAGGTATTCCTCTTCCGGGTAAGCCATATCAGATCATACGCTGGCAGGTCACACCCTGGGGCAGATTGTCTGTATCTACGGTCACTTCATAGTCATCGTAGGAACGAGGTACCTTGTCCTCATCCTTTTTCTGTACATGGACTCTTTCAAACAGTTTATAGGATGGTGCGTTACCAAGCTCACTGTCATGTTTGAAAACAATCAGCTCCCGAACTGCCATATTGCCCCGAGCGGCGGAGTGGTCATTTTCAAACATGTTGATAATGGCTTTCCAGAGGAGTGCCAGATCATCTTCTGTAAAGCCCGTAGATTTTCTGGCAAGGTTAGCAGAGACATAGCCTTCGGCCTGGTACAGGGCATAGGGAACAATGTATTTGCGGCCCATTTCTGTGGATTTATTCTGTGCATCCTTGGTCGTAGTAATAGCCACACGGGTAATGGTCACTTCCTGGGGAGCAATGGGATCGATGCTCCTTGCAAAGCCAAGCTGTACCGGTCCACGAACCTGTCCACAGTTCAGGGCACCTTTCACAAATGTAGTCATAACAGCACCAAAGGTACGGATATCATAGAAATTGGAACACATGAAATCACGGATCTTCACATCGGCATCGGGGTCTTTTTTCTTAAGGTCTTTGATATCCTTAGCGCCGATATAGTCCAGTGCTTCTTTATCACTCTGTTCCAGGGGGACGTTTTCTTTGATATAGATGCGGTATCCTTTTTCGCCTTCTTTAGCTGCTTCCACATAGTTGCGGATTTTTCTCTTCAGACATACATCGGTTACTAGTCCCAGACCAGTCTCCGGATCTACCCGCGGCAGGTTGCCTGCGTCAGGATCTCCATTAGGGTTACCATTGGTCACATCAAAAAGTACTACGAAGTCATACCGGTTGTGAATTACATCTGCCATCTTATTTTTCCTCCTTTTTACCTGCGAAGCGTTCCTGTGTTTCCTGATAATAGCCGAGGACAAAAGCCCCCTGTTCATCCAGCGTCAGACGATGGGGAAGCGGAGTCCCGGTATCGGGCATTACAATCTTATCCATCAGTGCTCCCAGTTTCTTCTTAAAGAATACAGCTTTGGGCTGGTCCAGTTTCCCAAGATGGGCATTCGCCAGTTTCAGGAGTACCGGGAATACGGAAGCCGGTGTAGCACAGGCGGAATTGAAATACCTGTCCTTGATGGTGGTATTAATATTCGGATTTGCTGCCTGCTGGATATTCTCCAACACCGAGAACAGTCTCCCCAATACATAAGATACGTCATTGCATTTCTCGTTTACTGCCATTTGGATTTTTCCCTCCCAATCTTTCTGATAATTCTTTAAAAGGCAGGCTTTAATAAATGCCGCCTTCACATAACTGACTTTTTGTATAGCCTTCTTTCCTGCATCCGCCGCTTCATCTCTGTCAGAGTAAATCCTGCGCAGTATATTCTGGTATACTGCTTCCGGATATCGGCTGTTATTAAATATGGAAACCATAAGGCTTCCTGCAAGAAGAGGAGAAGATGCGGAATCCTTGGAATGGGGATTGGCTGTGGCTTTCAAAATCTGCCATAAGGGGATTCTGTCCTTTTCCCAGGATGCATGAACCAGCCTCATCCTTTCCTGGTGGGCCTCCAATGCTGAAATAACATTGCCAAAGGTATTTCTGAAGAAGAATCTCACAGATATCCGCGCGGCGCTGGGTGCCAGGCCCAGGATATAGAAAGGTTCTTCCGGATCGATGGTTACCCCATTCAAATCTGCAGGCACTCCATTTTTAATAGAAGCAAGAATATCATCCAGTTCTTTGTCCCCAATGCCACTGTCATCTCCAAGCATATCCATAAAGCAGTCCTGGTAAACATCGGCGGCATGTTCTGACCAATAAACAACAGTGGTATCTCCAAAGATTTTCCGGTGCCTGTCATCGGCCAGAAGATAATTCAGCGCCGTACCATAGGCAAGAGCGGCCTCTTCACTGACCGGGGCATTCTTTCCCTGCTCCCCATCATGTCCGTAAGAGCAGAAAGCCGCCGCATTAAAGGAGACAAGGTTGGCGCCACTGGATTGTGCTCCCATGACTCCTTTGATTTTGGGATGGAGGACTGCTATGGGCTGGTTCTCTTTCCCTGTCACCCGGCAGGGGCCAACAGCAGAATCGGCTTCCCCGGAACCGGTACCGTTATAATACTTTTCCCAGGCCTCCCTGATTTCAGGAACCTCTGTGGCATCGGTCCCATCTATTTGAAGGAGAAAATTGGAACCCGCCAGTATATCATCCAGATTATCTTTTACAAAATGATTATCTAATGCTTTGGTTACATCCCAGGAGTCAAAAAACGCAAGGATCGCTTTGGCTTCCATGGATGTGCAGTGATCCAGGATATGGTGATGAAGTTCTTTAGACGCTTCAAAACATTTCCGGGTTCTTTCCGGCTTTCCCTTATCATCGACTCCCAGCATATAGCTGGAAGAGTCGCAGAGAAAATTAGCTTTGATTCCTACTGCCCGGATAACCGGAAGAGGCACAATCATTTCTGTAGGAATTTCCTTCTCTTTCTTCCCGCGGAGGACTTTTCTCCGAGCAGAAATAATGCCTATCAGCTGTCCGGATGTATTGATTACCAGACGATGGGATACTTTTGCAATCCCCCATCCCTCTTTGGCTACCTTTCCCTGACGGCTGAGTTCATCATACAGATGAACCAGTGACTGCAGTATCATCGATGCACCTCACAATTCCGGAGATCCATGACTCCCTTTTCCAACCGGGCATGGAAAAATTCAGGGATAATATTCTTCGTATCTGAATAATCCATGTCATACAGCATAAAACCCAGATCCCGCGTTTCCGGATAGGGGACTACGGGTTCATCATCTTCGACGAGACGGAATCCCGCCGGAAATTCGCGGCATCCTAAATAAGGCTGGTGGTAGCATTGTCCCTTTCTGGCCCTTCGGCATAGCATTTCCCGAAATTTCCCCGGATTATCGCTTGCATTCGCCTTATCGGTCATTTCGAAGTGAAGGTGGATACAGTACTTCACATCTTTCAGTACTTCAGCAGCCCGCTGCTGGATATCTTTTTTGGTGCAGAGATACATGTCCCGATGGTTTTTAGCATTGCTCATGACCGTGGACTCAGGAATCTTTGATTTTACCTCATTCCTGCGGATATTCGTATATCTGATCGGACTCAGCAGGTCAATCTCATCAATCACGTAGCGAAGCCCCGGATGCCAGAAAATAGCTTCTACCAGTCCCCGAGCTGCAGAGGGAGTCATTATATCATAAGATACTCTTTCCACCTTCATTTCGGGCCTCGTGAAGCAGGCATACCTGCCCCAACACTCAATTTTTACTCCATACGCCATAATATCCTCCTTTCAATATTCATTTATTTTTACTCTGTGCCTATCTATTATTATCACACGTCTCATCTGTCAATAGTATGACAGAAAAATCTTTTTTACTTTGCTATCACAGGGCTGGCATCCGTAAGAAGTAGACTCAATGCGGTCTACAGATGGGAATTGAAATATTTGTATTTAGTTGTACAACCACAACCGTACAACCAGGGAAATTAACGAGTCACGACTTGCTCTGTTTTACCACATAATGCCAACTCCCTCCTTTTCTTCAATCCTCAGCCCCTCTTTATCGTCATAAAATTCCGGATTTATCAGATAGGCCATTTCTGAATCGCCAGGGAAATAGCTGATAGCGCCCTGTTCCAAAAGAATAGAAAATGGAGCAGGTACATGGTTATCGAAGCTGCATCTTACATTGACCATGTATTTCCCAGCTTCCCTCATGAGATCCCTTGTACGTATCCCCTGCTGCAGCCGGTTCATGATTTCTTTAGCCCGGTCATCCCAGGGAATAAATACTGACTTTGTCGAACTACTGATTAGTTTGAATACTTTCCCAATATCCGCAAAAGCCAGAATATCTGATTTAGGCAGAATTGCTTTTTTATCCATGTTCCCTTCATTACTCTGATACCAGGATCGGTAATACCGGGCTATAGATGCAGGGCCAGCTATCTCGTTAACAGGGCAGTCCCCCATAATCATATTGGTCACCTGCTTTTCTTTTTGCATGAAGGGGCTTCCCATTTCCTTTTCTGTACGAAAGATATGGGCTATACTCTGATTCGCAGCTATTTTCCCCTCCCTGTTACACCGGCCGGCTCCCTGGATGAGACTATCCAATCCTGAATACTTCAGATAGACCACAGGAAAGTCCACGTCTACACCCACAGAAATAATGCTGGTCGAAACTACATGACAGGGCTCCTTCTCCTGAAGCCTTCTCTTAATCTCTTCAATCACTTTCATTCTATGGGCCGGGCATAAATTGGTGGAAAGATAAAAGCTGTCTTCACCCAGACGGGAAAATATCTCTCCCGCCTCTTTTTTGGTGGATGCAATACACAAAGCCTGGGTACTGCTGCCCATTTTATCTGCCACATAGTCATAGGTCACCTTTCCATCATAGGCATAGGTCACCCGATTGAAAAATCTGTACAGGTCCGGAATATTTTCCATAATTTCCACCGGCGTCTGTGTCAGATATTTCTTCAGTTCCGGTTGTGTTGCGCTGCAGAGAACCGCCGTACATCCATAATATTTCACCAGTTCTTCCAAGGCATTGAGGCAGGGCTTGAGGAAATCAAGGGGCAACATCTGGGCCTCATCAAAAATGATGACGCTATCCACAATATTGTGGAGCTTACGACACTTCGATGTCCGATTCGCGTACAGGGACTCCCAAAACTGTTCATTGGTCGTAATTATGACTGGTGCGTCCCAGTTCTCCGCTGCCAGCTTCTTGCGGTCCGCCACAGATTCGTCCACTTCGTCATAGCTTACATTGCTGTGGCTTTCCAGCACATTCTCATTACCAAGAAAATCTTTAAAAATCTTCGCCGTCTGCTCGATAATGGACAAATAGGGAATCACATAGATGATTCGCCTTTTATGCTGCGTCACCGTCTGCTCCATAGCAAAGGCCATGGAAGAAATTGTCTTTCCTCCACCTGTGGGAACGGTCAGCGTATAAAGACCGGATCCACCCTTTCCTTTGGTTATACAGGTAGATAAAATCTGGCTGCGTTTTTCATTGATACGGTTTTTGGGATTCAAATAGCCCCGCTTTGACAGTTCCCCGGAGAATCTATCATGTAGTTCTTCAATAGATGCAAAACCTCCCCGTTTCTTTGATCCCTGGCTCATAAAGTTTTCTGTATCCAGGAAATCCGCATCTACCAGGCAGGAAAATAGCATACGAATCAGCATCATCCGATCCATAGAGCCCCGTCCAAAACGATTCAAATCAGCACGCAAAAGATCCCGGTCCATGATTCCATGTGCCGAGATATCTTTATATTCAGGGATTTCTTTCTTCATACGACCCCAAAGTGTAGGATCACCAGTATTATTTGTTTTTACTCCTCCATTCAGAAGGCCACAGTGATGTCCGGATATACAGAATGCCCCCATCAATGCAGCCGGTCCTGCCTCTTTGCGGTTGTCCCAGAAGTAGCGGGCGCCGGCAGTAGAGTGATCCCCACCGCGCTTTTTCTGTCCCCGGATATATTCCTGAAATAATGAACTGTACTTGCCCAAATCATGATTTTTTCCAAGAGTTTTTCCCAACAATTCAAGCCCCAGAGCAGCAGCAAAACGACCAGCTAACTCTGCTGTCCCATCAAGATGATTTTGTAACAGCTGAACTCTTTCTCCGTCGGTATGACCAATATATTCCATAGTATCCTCCCGTCAACGATACAAATATATGGCTTCCATGATATACGGGCACCGATTACCGGGGAAATACATTTGTCTCATACCAATCATCAAATAGCATACCCTGTACCGATGCTTCAGGTTCATTCTTTAATTCACTTTTTATTTTATTATACCCTAAGTTCATGCCATTTTCTGTCTTCTTGAGCGAAAAAATTTGTGATTATTAATAAACACAATAGTACATAAAAGTACCGCAGGATCCTAAAAATTGATTTTCTGTCCCACGGTACAATTCATATAAATGAATATAAGTATTAACGCCTCCAGATTGAGTCGACAGGTCCAATCCGCCCAACCAAATCTTTCTCCTATCTTATCGTCTATAATCTCTGTGGCAAAGCCGCAGCGCCCCAATTCCTTTCCCAAAATCTATCTTAGTAGCACCGTCACAGTCATCTGCCTGAGAGATTTCGGGGCTCCTCGAAGCTGTAGCGATTTTTAACAGCAAAGACACACAGCATGCTGCCACCGCTCGAAATGACGGGATAGGGTAAGAATTCACTAACGAGAAGACTGGATAGAGCGAGAGAATACCAATTCAACCTTTCCAACCCCTTCAACCTATCCCTATGCCATCTAACGTCTATCTTCTATCGTCTCTGCGGCAAAGCTGCTAATCTGTCTGACGTCTGAATGTCTGACCGTCTGACGTCTCACTTGCGGCGAAGCCGCTGTTTCTCTCGATCTCGACCTCGGTCTCGATCTGTCCACAAACCGCAAGCGCCGAGATGGCACCAAGCGAAAAACACACCAGCAAGGCCCAGGGGCCGTAGATTGCAAGAATTCGTCCAATGAATCAGACGCCAGCGTGAAGGGACTGGACTAAGCCATCCCCAAACTGAACTTGTCGTCAGAGGAGCAAAAGCATGAGCGAATCTAAAGTCTTAAGCCTTATGGTGTGTTGTGCTGCCTGTTATTTGCACGGTGCAAACGTTGTGTGAAGATCGAGATGGAGATGGAGGTCTGGGGGATTCGCGGCTTCGCCGCTGGCCCGCTCGATCCCGGTCTCGCTGATCGATCCCACTTCTCCAGGGCCATGGAGTGAAGGAACTGAAAGCGGATCCGATTGGCTGACTCCTGTTCATAGAACCTTCCCGTAGCTAGCAGTGGGGAAATAGGAACAGGAATCTGTCCAACCCATGGAACTTTTTATCCTTCTACTATATACATTCCAAAAAGTCCCATTTTGTGAACAGGGGAAGTGAAGTTTTTCAAAAAAATGTTGGAGTAACTGGCCAGGTGCCGGTGACAGATTGAGGCCGAGGTCGAGGTCGAGGGGATTAGCGCCTTTGGCGCTACAGGTCTAGCCCTGGATCTAGATCTGGACCTTCAGCGGCTTCGCCGCGATTATGTAACCTTGAGCGGGTCAGGCCCTGCGGGCCAACCCCATCAGCTAACCTCAGCCCCGTGGGCAGCTCCTTCCCGAGGAAGGAGCCTCGGTCAGTGTCACTTGCACGTTATTTGGTCAGAGTTATCAGGATTCTAATAGCGGCGCAGCCGCGGTTCC
>OHAE01002381.1_pt1 | contig 11566 bp, 12 predicted proteins | sample 1577061 | NCBI WGS metagenome assembly OHAE01 (sample SAMEA3541535, study PRJEB24748) | human gut metagenome | biome: human gut; feature: human-associated habitat; material: faeces | place: China | collected 2012
GTAAAAGAAGCACTTTACTTAAAGAATAACACCCAGTAACAGACAAGAGGACTTGCAAGGTTTCTGACCTTTCAAGTCCTCTACTGTATCATGGTGCTGTTGGCTGTGTCCGTTCCGTCAAGGACTGCCCTACGGCGTATCGGCTACGCCTTGTTCCTTGACCTCACTACATTTCTCTCAACTTTTTAGAAATCAGTAAATTGACTGTAATCAATGGAATTACTATACAAAAGAAACTAACGGTAAACCATAGTGGTATATCCCTCTCTAATTGAACACGAAAAAGCAGAATAATTGCCATAAATATGGTTCCCAAAATCTCCATAAAATTCAACAATTTTTTGCGGAATTCTTGTAGACGCATCCGATTTTGTATCCTTTCAGATTTCCATATTCCATAATTTACTTGCATATCATTTACATCTTCATCTGATATAAGTTCATCCATACTTACATCTAGTTCTAATGCCAGTTTTTTTGCCGTAATCAAATCTGGACATCTTGAACCATTTTCCCAACGACAAACTGTCTGCCTTGAAACATATAACTTATCTGCCAGTTGTTGCTGAGTGAGATTTTTTTCTTCTCTGAATTTTTTGATGTTATCATTTAATGCCATACTCCATACCTCTCTTTCATTCACATCATATAACGATAGAACCCAAAATAAAAGTACCAGTATGTATTTCCTTTGTTTCCATTTTGGTAACATCTGTTTATTCCAAGTTTTCTACACCATAATACCGATATATCGCTGAACCAATGTATTTTGTAACACCTTTTCCGTATTGTTTATCTGTGTCTTCTTCCAACTGAGAATGATTCAAATAATCTTTAGCCATTTCTAATAATAATACTCTTGCATTATCCATTTTAAAAAGATTTTTACAACTTTTCCCCAATCTTTTTACTGCTTTCATTGACATATCTTTCATCGTAAACCGTTACGCTACTAAAGAGTCAAGATGTTTTTTCTATTTTATCACAAATTCAATAAAACTGCCCCTAATTTTACAAATAAGAAATGACGCAGATAATGTTTCCACTACCTACGCCATTTCTCATTACATCTTTGAAATATTTACTCCATTTTCTTTCAATCTTTACTCCAATTTTACTCCATTTTAAAAATCTGTTACGATATTTTACGGTATTCTATGATACCTTTCCCTTGAAGAAAAATGTCTGCAAGCCTTGATTTTAAGCGAACTTTTCAATATTCCCAAGCACTTTATTCTGTTGTGAGATTTTCTCTCAAATTATTTTTGTACTGTAATTACATTAATTTATTATTTGGATTCTGTTACGTCGTTCACTTCATCTTTGTCTGGGAATACTGCATTAAGGATAATTCCTGCAATTGATGCAACTGCAAGTCCTGAAAGGCTGATTACTACTCCTCCGATTGAGAATGAAACTGCTCCGTCAACTCCACTTAATACATCTGCGCCCATTCCTGAACTAAACTTGATACCTAAAGCACATACAACGATAATAGCTGCAACGATAACGTTTCTGCTCTTCTTAAAGTCAACCTGTGCTTCTACTACATTACGAACACCGATTGCTGCAATCATTCCATAAAGCATAAATGAAATACCACCAACGATACCTGATGGCATAGCCTGAATAATCATGGCAAACTTAGGTGAGAATGAGAATAACATTGCAAGATAAGCTGCAATTCTTACTACTCTTGGATCATATACTCTTGAAAGAGCAAGTACACCTGTGTTTTCACCATATGTTGTGTTAGCAGGGCCACCAAAAATTGATGATAATGTTGTAGCAAGTCCGTCACCTAAAAGTGTTCTGTGAAGACCTGGGCGGTTAATAAAGTCTTTTCCTACTGTAGCACCGATGGCACAAATGTCACCGATATGTTCCATCATTGTTGCAATGGCAATTGGAGCCATTGTTGTAATAGCAAAAATAATTGCTGAGCTGTTGTTCCAGTCAATTGCAAAAATTGTTTCGTCCATATGAACAGGAAGACCAATCCATGCTGCATCAGCAATAGCTTTTACATCAACCTGACCTGCTTCGCCTAATAAACCTAATCCGTTTCCGAAAATAAGGGCAAATAAATATGCTCCAACTACACCTAAAAGAATAGGAATAATCTTTGCCATTCCTCTTCCCCAGATATTAAATAATATTACGATAACAAGCGCTACGACGGCAAGTGGCCAACATGTTGCACAGTTATTAAGTGCTGATGGTGCAAGGCAAAGACCAATAGCAATAATAATAGGACCTGTTACAACAGGTGGGAAGAACTTCATAACCTTCTTAACACCTACTAACTTTATTAGCAACGCTAAAACTAAATATAATAGTCCTGCACAAGCTACACCTAAACATGCATATGGAAGCATATGGGCTGAATCTTTTACTCCAAAGTCACCAAAAGCTCCTGATACTGTTGTATATCCACCAAGAAATGCAAAAGATGAACCAAGAAATGCCGGAACCTGTAATTTTGTAAAAATATGGAAAAGAATAGTTCCAAGACCTGCCATAAGTAATGTTGTCTGAACATCAAGACCTGTTAAAAGTGGTACCAAAACTGTTGCACCAAACATGGCGAACATATGCTGGAAACCTAAAAGAAACATCTTTCCTTTTCCCAACTCTCTGGCATCATATACTGCTGAGTTACCAATTTCGTTGTTTGACATTGTCAAATCCTCCTTTTTTTACTTTCGATAAAACATTTTAGCAGAAGTTTAAAGATTTTTCGACCACAATCTCTAAAAACGTTATAATGCACAAAAAAATAAAAGCATTTAGGCTATTTTTTACATTGTTACTTAATAGTCTAAATGCTTTATAATTTTTTTATTTCTATAATCAATTTGTGTCTGATTATATTATTCCTTCCACTGCAGTCTGTGAAGGTGACCTTCCATCTGCATTCCATGGAAATCATTCTGTCTTAATGCCTCATAAAGTACAATTGCAACTGAATTGGCAAGATTTAATGATCTAATCTCCGGATTCATTGGGATTCTAATACAGATATCTTCATTATCTACCAAAATCTCTTCCGGTATTCCTGCGCTTTCTTTCCCAAACATTATATAATCATCCGGTCCAAACTCTACATCTGTATATCTGTGTGGAGCCTTAGTTGTAGCCATCCAAATCTTTATTCCCGGATGCTGATCCATAAAATCTTTGAAACTATCATAAATAGTCACGTCCAAATCATCCCAATAGTCCATTCCTGCACGCTTAAGATTCTTCTCATTTATTCTAAATCCCATAGGTTCAATAAGATGAAGCTTTGTACCTGTTGCACAACATGTTCGTCCTATGTTACCTGTGTTCTGTGGGATTTCAGGCTCTAATAATATAACATTCATAACCTATCTCCATTCTGGCTTACAAAACTGTACACTAATGTGCATCTGCTAATCATGTAAGCTTATAGTCTACTTCTGCTCCAGTCTTTCAACGAACTTTCTAACTCTGCCAAGGGCAAGCTTAAGATCATCAAGTGAATATGCATATGATATTCTAAGAAAACCTTCTCCGCAATCACCGAAAGCTGTTCCCGGAACTACGGCAACCTTTTCTTCCTCTAGCAATCTTGTAGCAAACTCTTCTGATGTGAGTCCAAACTTCTTAATGCTTGGGAATACATAGAATGCTCCATATGGTTCAAAACAATCAAGTCCCATATCTCTTAATTCGTGAACAAGATAATTTCTTCTCTGATTGTATGACTCCTTCATTCTTGCCACATCATCATCACCGTTTCTTAATGCTTCAACTGCTGCATACTGGCTTGTTGTAGGTGCACACATAATTGCAAACTGATGGATTTTAACCATCTGATCCATAATAACCTTTGGTGCACACGCATAACCAAGTCTCCAACCTGTCATTGCATAAGCCTTTGAAAAACCGTTAATCAAAACTGTTCTTTCCTTCATTCCCGGAATACATGCTATTGAAACATGCTCTTCCTTGTAAGATAATTCAGAATAAATTTCATCAGATAATACAAAAATATCTTTTTCTATACAAACCTGAGCAATATCTTCCAAATCCTTTCTTTCCATAATAGAACCTGTTGGATTATTAGGGAAAGGTAAAACCAAAATCTTAGTTTTGTCAGTTATCTTTTCTAAAACTTCTTCCTTAGTTAAGCGAAATTCGTTCTCTTCCTTTAATTCAATAATGACAGGAACAGCATGTGTTAATTCAACACATGGAACATATGAAACGTAGCTTGGCTGTGGAATCAAAACTTCATCACCCGGATCAAGCATTGCTCTCATCGCAATATCAATGGCCTCACTACCACCTACAGTAATCATTACTTCGCCGTTATAATCATAATCTACATCTAATTTTCTTTTAAGGTAATTGCATACCTCCATCTTTAACTCTTTAAGACCTGAGTTAGATGTATAAAAAGTACGTCCTTTCTCAAGACTATATATCCCCTCTTCTCTAATATGCCAAGGGGTATCGAAATCAGGCTCACCTACGCCAAGTGAAATAGCATCTTTCATCTCGCTTACAATGTCAAAAAACTTTCTAATGCCTGATGGTTTAATTTCCTTTGTTACTTTTGATAATGGATCTCTCATTATGGTGTCACTAACATCCTTTCATCTTTTTGTTTTTCATCTAAAATCATTCCGTAGTCTTTATACTTCTTCAATACAAAATGTGTTGCTGTATTCAAAATTGAATCTAAAGTAGAAAGCTTACTTGATACAAACTGGGCTATCTCTTTCATTGTTTTTTCTTCAAGTATAACTGTAAAGTCAAAACCACCTGACATAAGATAAACTGCCTTAACTTCTTCAAATTTATATATTCTCTCTGCAATTTCATCAAATCCGCTTCCACGCTGTGGTGTAACACGAACTTCGATTAATGCTGTTACTTTTTCATCGTTAGTTTTATCCCAATCAATAAGTGTGTAATATCCACATATTACACCTTCCTTTTCCATATCCGCTATGGCGTTGGCAACTTCCGCCTCCTTCGCTCCTAAAAGAATCGCCATTTCATGAATGTCAATTCTGCTATTTTTTTCAATTAAACGTAAAATCTCTTCTCTCATTGCCAATCTCCTTTTTTAAATAAATTTGTATATTTCATCACCTCTTGGAGGTTCCAAATACCTTGTTTCATCGCCATTTATAACTACTCTGTTCTTATTGTCAGTTATCTTTCCGATTACTTCTCCATAGATTCCGTTAGCGTTTAGTGACTCTTCTATTTTATAACCATCAGGGCTTACAATCAATAGCGAACCTGAACCTTCCAACAAATAAGGGTTAATATCCATAAATTCTGCTATTTCAATAACCTGCTGCCAAATAGGAATCTTGTTAATATCTACCTGAATGCCTTTATCCACACATGAAGCCACTTCCCATAATCCGCTAAACAATCCTCCTTCAGAAACAGCGTGCATATACACAGCTCCTGCATCTATTGCTATTGCAGAAGCTTTCTCGGTACTAGTGTAATCTTTCAATTCCAAGCATTCTGAAATAAATCTTCCGGAAAACTTGCCTGCTAACTTATCTTTATATCTTTCTGCTATAACAGATGTTCCACCAATAGCAAGTGTTCCTGCCATTATAACATCCATTCCCGGTTTTATGCTATCACTTTTTAGTAAATTGCCTGTTGTTCCAATCATAAAAATGTTAATAATTGGACCTTCAGTGGCTCCTCTATAAACATTACACTGGTTAATTTCCACATTATGACTGTCTGCTGACTTTCTAAAATTTTTAATCATTCTGTTTACTTCTTTTTCTTCAAATTCCAATGGCATTGTAATGCTTAATTGTAAACTTTTTGGAACACCGCCCTTTTCGCAAATACTGTTAATACTTCGCTGAACATAAAACTCTTCACATCCGTCAAAAGTCTTTAATATACAATTAGAAGACACTACAGCCGTAATGTCTTCTAATTGTATGTTTGCAGAATTTACTCCCGGTTTAACTCCTTCGTTTTTGGAATTTAAATTCTTTAAAATAGCTCTTTTATAAGTTACTTCTGAAACTTTTCCCGGATTCATAATTCACCGCCTTATTTAACTATTCTGATTTTTTTGATTTCTTACTTGAAGTTGACTTTTTTGTTGTCTCTTCACTACTCTTCTTGTGGTCCTTATCACTATCATCTTTCTTAGTTGTTGTGGAAGCCTTCTTAGTTCCCTTTACAACAATTGTTGGTGACATTGCATAAGTACTTGTATGTATTAATTCCTTACTAACCTGCTTGCCGTTTTCATATGTAATCTTCCATAATTCAGCCACATACCCTACATGACCTGAAGATTCAACTTCTGAATAGCCTACAGGCTTACTTGAATCCTTCTTAGTCTGTGTTTTAACAGGTGTAGTCTTTACAGTCTTGCTTTCATATTTTACTGAATGACCAGCTTTTCTTGTGTCATGTCCATAAATATTGAAAGTAATTGAACCGCCTGAATTATAAATACCTTGAACATAAATAGGTGCATCAGTATCATTTTCAAATACTAAATCCTTGTAATCTCCTGCCAAAGCTGCATCTGCTGACAAAGGAACATATCCTACTGCCATTGAATGTGGGAATCTCTTAACAACCTTAATCTCTGCTCTAAGCAAAGCATTGTAAAGTGTACTTGAAACCTGACAAATCCCACCACCTAAGCTGTCCTGAACGCCACCATCAACATATGTACCTGCAGGATGCCATCCGTTATCCTCTGTCCACGGATATAAGTTTTCATTACATGAATACTGTTCTCCCGGATAAACAACTGCTCCGTTAATTAACTTAGCACCATTCTGTATGTTTAAGTTTCTATTAGCATAAGAACTTCCTACACTAAACTCTGTTGTATAACTGCCCATTGGTTCGTTAGAAACCTTTTCACAATCCTCTGTTGTATACTTAGGTTTTGAAACTGTAGTTGTGGCAGTTAACTTTATGTTAGCTTTCTTATTCCACTTCTCTGTTACATATGTATATAACTGTTCTACAGTATTATCATAGTCTACAGTCACGCCTTCTTTCTCTTTTATAATCTTAAATCCATGACCTGTAGCCTCCAAAGATGCATTCTTCGCCTTTATTTCATAATCAGCACAAATAGTTTGCAACTTCTTTTTTAAGGTATCTTTATTAAATGACATTTCAATATTAAACTTCATGCCATTATGCTGTAAATCAAGACCATCCTTATATCTCTTTATAATGTTACCTGTCTTTCCTGTATTCACAGCTTCATCAACTACTGTCTTATTGCTCCACTTGTATCCTAAATCCCCTAACGTAGTCTGAACTGACTTACCATTAACATCAAGTGTTACTGTTGTAGCTGTCTTGTCTGACACAACTGTCTTCAACGCTTTTGTAGCTTCGCTTGCTGTCATTCCACTTACATCAACGCTGTCAATTGACACACCTTTTTTAATCTTTTCTTCTGCATCCTCAGAAGCAGCCCATACACACACTGTTCCCATTGTAAGAATAACACATGCGATTAATAAAACTACTTTCTTAATCCCCTTCAAAATTAGCCTCCTCAAGTCCTTCTCTATACACTAAATACTGTTGTAATAACCATTGCAAGTATTAATAAGCCTGCTATTACTCCCGCAATAATTCTCTGATTCTTCTTGTTGTAAAAAAAGTTCATACCATTCTCCTTTTCCCAATAAACTAATGATTACAGTATAATCAAATTTTAGGTATTTTAACATTTATTATATTAATAAAAAACGTTAATATTGTGAACTGTGGTCTAATAACCCACTTTTTCTTTAACAAAGTATACCATAACTGTCAAAAATGTCCTAGTCAAAAATTCTGCCTTTTTCTGAAAGAATTTTGTCTATTTTTTTAGACGCTTCATTCTTTGAAAGCTCATCTATATTAAAATTCATTTCAATCTTATGATATACCATCAAATCTTTTAAATATTTCTTTTGTCTGTCAGTAATAGGCTGCATTTTTTTCGCTTTAAATACTAATTGATAAGGTTCAAAAAGTCCCTGACACTCTGTCCCAAACTTTTCCATTAGCACATTGTATAACTTAGATGTAACCTCTGCATCATTAAATGCCCTGTGATGGTTTTCATCTGCTATTCCATAATAATTGCACAAATATTCCAAGCCTCTGCTTTCAAGTCCCTTCAAAGTCTTTCTTGCAATCTTTAATGTATCAATTCCCATTTTGTCAAACTTAAGTTTCTGGTTAATTGCATTCTGTTTCAAAAAACTATAGTCAAACATAATATTGTGCCCCATAATCACATCATCCCCGGTAAACTCAATAAATCTTGGCAGAACTTCCTCTATAAAAGGTTTATCCTTTAACATTTCGTCAGTTATTCCCGTAAGTTCCGTAATATAGGGACTAAGTTTCAGCCCCGGATTAATCAACTCCGAAAAAGTATCAACTGCCTTACCGTCCCTTACCTTAACTGCTCCAATCTCTATTATTTTGTCCCACTTTACTCTTACGCCGGATGTTTCGATATCCACACACACATAATCTTTAACCATAATTTCTATCTCTTTATCTGCTTTGTTATGTTAATCAGCTTAGCCTGTTTATTCAAAGGATTTCTGTGTTTGTAATCAAATAATATATATGTAAGATTGTCCTCATTTATTCCAAACACTTCAACGTGAGTCATTTTTTCTAACTGCTTGGAATCGTAATCTTCATAATCCATAAGGATTGTTCTAACCTCTTCTCCTTTAAAAAACTCTCTAATCTGATGCTTGTATTTTTCAATGTTTTTAGAAAATCCAGGACGGCTTTTGGCATTTTCACGCAAATAAAAATCTTTTGTCAAAAGCTCCTCCCATTGAATATTCTCTTCAAAGTTCCTCTTCTTAATAAAATTCAAAAGTAATTCATAACGCTTTACTCTTGAATGTTTCTCCCCGTTTTCACTGTGTTTCTGGTAAAAACTACCCAGTTGTTCATACAGTTCAAATGGTGATTCGTAAAGTTCACTAAGCTTTCTTATTGTATTTTCAAACTGAAAACTATTGTAATATATCTCAACAACAGCCTCCACTTCTTTTAATTTCAATATGTCATCAAAACTAACCCAGTTGGTTTTAAGCACTTCGTAAGGTGCCCTGCCACTATAAGCCATACCATATTTTTCACTATTTTCCTTCATCATTGAGCCATAAAGAACTTTCAAAAATCCCAACTGAAACTGGTCAGGCTTCATTGCATACACCTGATCAAAACTTCTCTTAAAACTTTCATAATTCTCATATGGAAGCCCTGCTATAAGGTCAAGATGCTGATGAATATTACCACCATGATGTATCTTTTCCGTAATCTCTGCTATTTTTTCAATGTCCGTTTTACGATTAATTGCCTCCAAAGTCTTCTCGTTAGTTGACTGCACGCCAATTTCCAACTGAATCAACCCCGGTCGCATATCACTTATTAAGGCAATCTCCTCCTCCGTCATAAGATCTGCTGCAATTTCAAAATGAAAATTAGTTACACCATTATCGTGTTTCTTAATATATGACCAAATTTCCATTGCATGCTTCTTGTTGCAATTAAAAGTTCTGTCCACAAACTTAACCTGATTAGTATTATTGTCTATGAAAAACTGAAGTTCCTTCTTAACCAAATCAAGACTTCTAAACCTTAATCTTTTGTCAATGGATGAAAGACAATAACTGCATGAAAAAGGGCAGCCTCTGCTTGTTTCATAGTAAATAATCTTGTTTTCAAAGTCTTTCATCTCATTATAAACAAAAGGAATTTCCGACATATCAACAGGCTGTTGAGGTTTGTTGATTATAATCTGGATTCTCTGTTTTTTTGAACAATCTAGTATTCCTGTTTCTGATTCGAATATCTGATGTTCTAAACTTTTAGACTTTCTATATCCTATGCCAAGTATATCCTTAAGGTCATCAATACCAATTCCATTAAAAGTATACTTGTCCATTACTTCTTTGAAAGTAAGCTCGCCCTCCCCATACATAACATAATCAATGGTTTCATTCTCCCTAAGAACCTGCTCCACATTGTAGGAAACTTCAGGGCCACCTACCCAAACATCCACATTTGGGCAAATCTTCTTATAATCCCTAACAATCTCCTTAACCATTCCAATATTCCAGATATAGCATGAAAAACCAACTGCATCCGGTTTTCTTTTATAAATATCTCTTAAAATATCATCACTGTACTGGTTAATAGTGTATTCTGCAATCTCTATTTCATTATTATTATTTCCATATTTTTCAGCAAAAGCCTTAAGGCTGTAAACTGCAAGATTTGAATGTATGTATTTTGCATTAATTGCAACTAGCAAAAACTTCATATTATTTCTCTTTTACCTCACATGTAATCATCCATGGTGCCGGCTGTGCGACAAATACTCCATTCTTGTCTACCTTAGACACAGCTATCTGCATTACTTCTGTTACATCTACACCATGTTTCTTCATTAGGTATTTAATATCTGCTAAAATATCTAATTCTAATGTATAAATAATAAATTTAATCTTCGGATTTACTTTTAATAAAGTTACTATATCATTTTCGATGGTACTTTTTTGTGCCACGATAAAAGCAAGTCTTGGCGTTGGAAGTTTTTCTAATGCTTCAACGGTAATTTCAGGAATAATTTCAATATTATGGGTACCAAACTTAGAAGCATTCTCTTCCATTGTTCTAAGTGAACCTGCATCTCTTTCCGCTGCAATAACAACCCCTTCATAAGCTACCATTGATGCTTCAACTGCAATACTCTCAGCATTTGCAAGTAAAACAGTGTCTCTTACATCCATTTCAAGCTTATTCATAATAACTGCACGGATTTCATGACCTACATATTTAACCATACCTGATGAAAAATTATCATTCTGCATTCCGAAAATCATTGATTCTCTTGTGTTTTCATTAACAATATAAATAACCGTTGGTCCTTCTAAATTGCCGTCCATCATATCGCTTACTTTGCAATGCTTCATTTCAGAAGGTTCGTACCCTTTACCAAAGTACATTTCATAATCACCATATCCTGCTTCCCAGCATTTATATAACATGTTAGGATATGTAGAATCTGCAAAAATCAAAACTCTCTTATGTGTTGCAATAGTTGCCAACACATTTCTTCTCTTGCTGCAAGTGTTAAGCATCTTAATCTTCTCCGCACTTACTCCCTGCATATCTGCCACATATTCCATCCATTTAAGCATCTGTGAATTTGTAAATTGAACTTTTTCTGCCATATCTAATTCCTCCGTTCTTCATTGCGTAAAATCGCAACACTCTTTTTTAATTTTACCACAAAAGAACAAAGATACAACAAGGGGAATATAAAAAGAAAAGCCACCGTGCTTTCTTTAGCACGGCAGCCTTTCGGGCAAAAAAATAGAGCGGGTGATGGGAATCGAACCCACATATCCAGCTTGGAAGGCTGGTGTTCTACCACTGAACTACACCCGCATGCGTCGGGGTGACAGGATTCGAACCTGCGACCTCCTGATCCCAAATCAGGCGCTCTAGCCAAGCTGAGCCACACCCCGTTCTGTGT
>OHAE01002397.1_pt1 | contig 11497 bp, 10 predicted proteins | sample 1577061 | NCBI WGS metagenome assembly OHAE01 (sample SAMEA3541535, study PRJEB24748) | human gut metagenome | biome: human gut; feature: human-associated habitat; material: faeces | place: China | collected 2012
AGGACGTTTAGACGCAAGAAGGACGCTGAAGAGCTTAGTTGCGGATTTGAGGATAAACTGATGCAACGATATCTTCCCATGTATTTTTTGCTGGAATCTTATAAGATGCACCTGTTGAAGATTGTCCTTCTGCAGTACCATTAGCTGATTTATAATTACCACTAATGTAAGGATAACGGGTTCCTTCTACACCATCCAAATATAATGATGGAGTAAATACCAAACCTTTCAAAGCTGTACCTAAGTTAATTTTCAGAACTCCGTTATGGTCTTTAACTCCATAAACCAACAAAGCTTCGTTTTCTGTATCCCATACAGCTGTCATCATGCCTTCTGGAGCCCATTTAACATCAGTTTTTTCAGGAGCGCTTTCAGTTCCATCAGCAGCAACATTTACTACATACCAGTAACCATCCTCATTTGGTATGTAATATTTACTAGGAGCTGTAGTTCCGTCACCTCCAGGTTGTCCTGGTTCTCCCGGCTCACCCTGTTCACCTTTTTCTCCTCTTGATGGTTTACCTGTGTCTACTCCATCAATAAACCAGTTACCGTTATCACCAATACTTACTACAGAACCAGCAGCTCCATCCTTACCATTTTGCAATGTGAATGAGTTGCCGTCACTTAAAGTAACTTTAACTCCATCTTCTGTAGTCTGTACATCAGTAATTACAGCTCCTGCATTGATTTTTTCTTGAAGCTCTTTAACTGTTTGTTCAACAGCAGTAACGCGGTCGTTCAAACTGTTAATGTCATCATCGTAATCAGAGCAAGATACCATACCCCCTGCAAGAAGTACACTTCCTAACAGAAGGGCTCCATAGAATTTTTTCTTCATACTTTTAATTAATTAATGAATGATAATTGATAATGTTCTTTACTTTTATTTATCGCTTTTTATTTGATTGTGCAAATCTAGGCCTAAATACTACGTGTCTGCTTGTCTATTTGTATATAATTGTGTATTTTTCGACAAAAGTGTGAAATATTAGTCTTTTTCACTTTTGGCACGATGTTCTTTCTTCCAAACGGAAGGAGGAATCCCTTCTTTCTGTTTGAACTGCTTGCTGAAATGTGCCTGGTCTGCAAAGCCTACCATTTCAGCAAGGTCGCTCAAGTTTATTTCAGGAGATGATATGATCTTTTGCTTTGCTTCTTCAATGCGGAGGTCGTTTAGCCATCCGTTGAAGTTGCTCTGGTATGTTTCGTTTATGTAATTTGACAAATATGTACGGTTTATGCCGATTTCACGGCTTAAATCTTGTATAGTAACGCCCAATTGCAGATACCCTTTATGCTGTACCCATATTGTAATTTTTTCTTTAATAATATCGCTTCCCTGTCCATGACGTTTTTCCTCGGGCTTAGGTGTTTCAGGCTTGCTGTTCGTTTCTTCCGGAACTATTGTAACTTCTTGACTTACTGTTTCAACTGGAGCTATAATGCTATAGTTGTGATACTGTATGCCGAGCGAAATGAAAAATACCGTATAGCATAATGTAAATATTTGTAAGTAGATTTCGTTTGGATAAACTTCTGCTACTATGCCCATTACACCTATAATAAATGCTGCCATCCATATACGAAAAGGATATTTTTTAAAGTTGCTTGACTCTGTGCTTTTCTTCCTTAGCCAGATTTTCGATATATGTATAAATATTATTGTGTAAAAGGCAAATTGTATGACATAACATGACACCAGCAGATAATAAAACCATTCTCCAGACATCCCCTTTGCAACAAATAGGTAGATGATGTTTGCTGTGCATAATACTGTCGTGTAAAATACCTGATACTTAAGGAAATTCTTTAGTTTGTTTTTATCGTACAAAGGGTATACAAATACCCAGAAAACCAATAGGGTTTCTACTGGAAGTATTATCTGTATAAAGCTTCTTTTATCATATGTATCTATAACATTTCCAAAGTAGGCAAACAATAGTGCTGATATACCTAGCATTAAAGATGCTATTTTTACTACCGTGTACCCTTTTTGATAATTCTTTTTATTGCTGCTTTTGGGTATAGCTGAGTAGTGTAAGAATATAGCTGTCAGTATACAGCATATTCCTGATGTGATTTCAAGTATTAAAATGTTGTTCCCCATAACTTTTATATATAGATATAATCTATTATCTCTTACGGGGACTAATTTATGAAATATGTATGATTGACAAAATTTTTATTTGTCAAAATGTAATATTTGTTTGATTTTTGGCTTTGATTTTATGATTAGACAAGAATATTTAGGCAGATATTTCATTTATATACTAATATTGACAAATAATTCTCGGAAAACATCTCGTTTGCTATGTCTTGCAGTTGTTGTGCAGTCAATGCTTCTATGCGATGAAAGACTTCTTCTTTTTCTTCGTAACGCTTATAGTGTAGGAAGCATTTTGCCATATCGAGTGCATTGTTTTCAAAGTTGTCACTTGCTACTCCGATTTGTCCGATGATTTGTTTTTTGGCAGCGTGTAGTTGTGTGGTTGTAAGCGGACGGTCGCATAACTTTTTAAGTTCTTTATGTACGAGTTCGGTACAGTAATCGGCATCCTCCTGATCACAACCAAAGTAAATGCAGAATGTTCCGGTGTCAGTGTAAGCTGTCAGGTTCGATTCTACATTGTATACCAGCCCGCGCTTTTCACGCAGTGAAACGTTCAGCCGGCTGTTCATTCCGGGTCCTCCTAGGATATTGTTAAGTAGATAGAGGCCTGTTCGTCGTTCATCGTAGGCATTGTATCCACGTCCACCAATCATTACGTGTGCCTGATGAGTGTCTTTGTGCAGGGTGAGTTGCTTGGGCAGGTAGGCATGTGGCGCCTGACGTTGGTAATTGTCTACGTTTGAAAAAGGAATGTCTGCCGTAGCTTTTTCTATGGTGCGAACTACCCGTTTGAAATCGATATCTCCCTGAACAAAGAATACCATGTTGGCAGGCTTGTAATATCTTCCAGTAAAGTAAAGTGCATCCTGGCTTCCGAAGTGTCGGAGTTGTTCCGGTTTGCCTAGTATGTTTCGTCCCAACGGATGGTTGGGAAATATCAGTTCTTCAAAATCATCGAATATCAGTTCTGCGGGACTGTCTTCGTAACTTTGTATTTCATCGATAATGACTTCTACTTCCTTGGTTATTTCCTGTTCGGGAAAGATACTGTTGAAAACAATGTCTGTCAACAATTCTACGGCACGGGAAAAATGTTCTTTCAGGAAGGCACTGTATATAACTGTTTCCTCCTTATTAGTATAGGCATTCAAATCGCCTCCTACATTTTCCATGCGATTCAGGATATGCCATGCACGGCGTTTGCGGGTTCCTTTAAATATAAGGTGTTCTACAAAATGAGCCATCCCTTGTTCGTTGGTAAATTCATCACGCGTTCCGGCATCGACGGCAAATCCGCAATATGTTACATTGGTAGGGCTGGGAGCGTGGATAATACGCAGTCCGTTTGGCAAAATAAAAGTATTGTATGGCATGAGTTTTCTTCTTTGCATGGATTTTCGTTGCAAAAATACAATAATACTTATTGTCGTAACTGAAAAAATACAGATATTTGCAGGTATATTGATTTTCTTCGCTACAGACTGCACTGGCTGTTCCTGGCCGTTTGCGGTATTATATAAATTAAGGTATTATGAATAAAATTGCAATATTCTGTTCGGCTTCCGATCACATCGATCCGATTTATGCCGAAAAAGCTTCCGAACTGGGTGCATGGATTGGTAAAACCGGAAAGTGGCTCATTTATGGAGGTTCGAATACAGGACTTATGGAGGCTGTTGCCCGCTCTGCAAAAGAAAATGGAGCTATGATAATGGGAGTTGTTCCTACCAAGCTGGAAGAAAGGGGGGCTGTCAGCGATTTGCTTGATGTGACGTTTCGTGCTGTCAATCTGAGTGACCGTAAGGATATCATGCTGCAAGAAGTAGATGTGGCTGTTGCGTTGCCTGGTGGAGTGGGAACGCTCGATGAAATATTTCATGTCATGGCTGCCGCCACAATAGGTTATCACGAAAAGAAAGTGATATTTTATAATGTTAATGGTTTCTGGAATGGGATTCTTGAATTTCTTGCCGGACTGGAAACACAACACTTCGCTCATCGCCCGCTGAAAAATTATTTCACTGTGGCCAACACTTTCGATGAGCTGAAACAATTACTCGAATATTAATTTACTAAACTCATCATAATATGATTTCATCTATTCACGAACTGTTGCAGCGTGAAGCACAGGCTGTATTGAATATTCCCGTAACAGATGCATACGAGAAGGCCGTTGAGCTGATTGTAGAACAAGTACACCGCAAAAAAGGAAAGCTGGTAACCAGTGGAATGGGAAAGGCCGGACAGATTGCCATGAACATTGCTACTACTTTTTGTTCTACGGGTATTCCTGCTGTTTTTCTTCACCCCAGTGAAGCTCAACATGGCGATTTGGGAATTTTGCAGGAAAATGACTTGCTGCTTCTTATATCCAATTCGGGTAAAACGCGTGAAATCGTGGAACTGACCGATTTGGCTGATCGTTTGAATCCGTCGTTGAAGAAGATTGTCATTACCGGAAATCCGGAAAGTCCGCTTGCTGAAGCTGCGGATATCTGTCTTGCCACTGGACATCCGGACGAGGTTTGTCCGTTGGGTATGACTCCTACTACTTCTACTACCATCATGACTGTTATCGGAGATATACTGGTGGTAGAAACTATGAAGCAGACAGGATTTACTATTGAAGAATATAGCAAGCGTCATCATGGAGGTTATCTGGGCGAGCGTTCCCGTGCGTTGAGTAAATAAACAGATTTTTGCTATGAGAAAGGTTATCGGTATAGGGGAAACGATTCTTGATATTCTGTTCCGCGACGGACAGCCACAGGCGGCTGTCCCGGGCGGCTCTGTTTATAACGCTGTAATTTCACTGGGAAGAATGGGGCAGAATGTTACCTTTATCAGTGAAACGGGAAACGACCGTGTGGGAGAGATGATTCTGGCAAACATGCGTGAAAACGGAGTTGATACGGCAAATGTGAATGTCTTTCCGGAGGGAAAGTCGCCGGTGTCGCTGGCTTTTCTGAACGAACGGAATGATGCCGAGTATATTTTTTATAAAGACTATCCTCGCCAGAGGCTGGAAGTAAATATGCCTGAAATATCGAGTGATGATATTATCATGATCGGTTCTTATTTTGCTATTACTCCTGTGTTGCGTGATAAAGTAAAAGAGTTGCTTGACCGTGCTCGTGATGCAGGCGCAATCATATATTATGACGTCAACTTCCGCAGTACGCATGCTAATGAGGCTATTAAGTTGATGCCTACTATTATAGAGAACTTTGAGTATGCCGATATCTTAAGGGGTTCGACAGAAGATTTTCAGAATATGTTCCGTCAGCCGGATGCTGACAAAGTGTACAGTAATCATGTAGGATTCTACTGCCCGAACTTTATCTGTACCGATGCCGATGGTGATGTCCGTTTGCGTACGAAACATGTATGTAAGGATTATCCGGTGACTCCGCTGAAAGCGGTAAGTACCATTGGAGCTGGCGATAATTTTAATGCAGGTGTGGTATACGGGTTGCTGAAATATCGTGTCCGTCGGGCTGATCTTGCCGAACTGACGGAAGCGGATTGGGATGCAATCATCCGCTGCGGAATGGATTTCAGTGCAGACGTGTGTAAGAGTGTAAGTAATTCTGTATCAAAGGAATTTGCGGAGTCTTACCGCTAATGCTGAAGTCTCTCAAAAACTTCATGTAAAGTACTTGATTTTTTGTACAAATTTTAAAAATATGTCGAGAAGTTTTTCCTGATTTCTCGGCATATTTTTCGTGTGCCTTCACGTACTTGACAAAACATGCTTTCTTTCTTCATTTTCGGCTATCAGTTTCTTTATGCCTTGTTGGAAAGCGATAAATCCTCCACCTAATACACGGCCTTTATCATAGAAAACAGCCGACTGTCCTGGAGTGATGGCTGAAGCTTCAGCTTTGAATTTTACAAGGAGGTGTCCTTCATCCAGTAAGATAACCTGACAAGGAATAGGGCGACTGCGGTAGCGGATTCGTACGGACAGGTCGGGGCATTCCAGCAATTCCTGTAAATCTATTACATTTATATCTTCTACAAGCATATACTCGGCTTTCAGCTGTTCGGCATCTCCCAGCATGACTGTGTTTTTGGCAGGGTTGATTTTCAGAACATACGCCGGACGTCCGAGTGCGATTTCCAGTCCTTTGCGCTGTCCGATAGTATAATAGGCGAAACCTTTGTGCTGACCTAACTTCAGTCCTTTGCTGTCGACAAACCATCCTGTTCCGATTCGTTCGTCGATATCCGGACAGTGTTCTCTCAAAAAGTCCCGGTAATCTTTATCGATGAAACAGACTTCCATGCTTTCTCCTCCTTTGGCTTTGGCTTCAAAGCCTTTTTCTGCGAGGTAAGCCCTTACCTCGGTTTTGGTCATTCCTCCTAATGGGAACACCATACGTTTCAATATCTCTTGTGGGAGTTTCCATAGAAAATATGACTGGTCTTTTGTCGGATCATCACCGGTTACTATATATCGGTGCTCCTTTCTGTCTTCCAGTCGGCAGTAATGTCCTGTGGCAATCTGTGCACAGCCGGTACGGTCGGCCCATTCGCATAAGATGCGTTCCTTAAACAGCGGGTTACACATGACGCAAGGATTGGGAGTGCGTCCCTTCATGTATTCGTCGATAAAATATTGTACGATGACATTGCGGAATTCCTCGCGGACATCGGCAACATGATGTTCTATACCCAGACGTTCGGCTAGAGCCTTTGCGTCTAATATTTCGTCGGGTTGCTCTTGTTCCGGAGTTGAAAAGTGAGAAGGTATATCCCAGGTTCTCATAGTCACACCTACAACTTCATAACCTTGTTCTTGTAGCATAATGCAGGTAGCGGAACTGTCAATTCCTCCACTCATTCCTACTAGTATTCGTTTCTCTTTTTCCATGTTGTAAAATCTGCCGTTTGTATAAGACAAAAGTAAAGATAAAAACAGAATTCTTCTACGAATGTTTGTAGAATATGTGTTTATAAATATTGTATAACAATTCAGTTAGTGTTTTTTAACACTATAGCTTTTTGTAAATACTTTAAACTCTTAAAAGATTTAAGATGATTTTATTAAAAAAGTAAAATGATACTCTATCTTGGTATTTAACAAATTTTGTAAAGTTTTGATGTGACGTTTTTTGATTATATGTTTATTTATTGTATCAAAACGATATGTTTTATCTTCTTTGTGTGTGTATAATTAATAATATGTCACCTCTTATTATAATGTTTGATTGTGCAATAATATTTCGTACTTTTTTCATAATTTATTTTATTTTTCCAATCTCTTGGTTATTTTTGCATCTTGATTAACAACAATTAGTTAGTAAAAAGAAGGCTTATTATATAAGAATAAGATTCTGTAGAGAGAGTGTTTTTGATTTATATTAATTAATTAAAATTCTTTTTTTTTGAAGAAATTTAAATTTTCGGCCTTTTGTGCATCGATGTTATTCCTTTTGGTGTTAGGAGGATGTAGCGATGACAATAATGAGGTGACTCCGGGAGAAGGTCCAGGCTCAGAAGTAACTATTGAGATTGAGAGTGAGAAAGGAGATGAGGGTAGTGCCATTTATGCGACTTCGGCTACTATTTCCTTGAATTTGAAAGGGGTAGAAACTTATACTTATCAAGTAGAAGAAGGAAGTGTTTCCGAATCTGACTTCCCTGATGGAGAGATTATGTTTGCCAATGCTGAAAAAGAAAATGGTAACGGCATATTTACAGCTCAGGATGGTAAGAATACTGCTTACTTATATGGCCTGAATGGAAATACAAAGTATACGGCAATTTTTGCCTTTAAAGTGGGAACCGAATATCAGGTAAAAGGATTTGAATTTACAACTCCGGAATATTCAAGACGTATTACTATTATCTCGGCTACTCGTGATGAAATAAAATTCCATATCGAAATGCCTGAAGGTGTGTATTATAAATGGTCTTTTACCGATGCATTGAACTATAATTCAATGAAAGATCAGTTTATGCAGAGTGATGTGGACTTTTTGAGAAATCCGTCTGTTGGCGTTTCTTGTGGTCCTCAGGACATCACTATAACCAGTGGTGTTCAGATTGATCCGGATGATCCGATGTGGGGAGAATGGCAGGTTACTCAGGGTACAGCTTATGTTATCCTTGTTGGTGAATCTGATGAAGAAGGTAATTTGGACTATGAAGTAGACTATGGCGGTGGCATGTTGATGAGTCAGGCGCTGGCTCCGACTGTTGGCGACTATACAGAAGAATGGTCAGATGAAGGTGTTACTTTCAATGGAATGTATGCCAAACAGATGGTTTATGCTCAAAGTGCTGACCAAGTAGATAAAAAGGCTACCGTAACTGTCTTGAAGAAGAACGAAACTAAACTGAAAGTGGCTATTACCCCTCCGGATGGTGCACTGAGCTATGGAGTATATATGACTTCGGAAGATGATTATGAATTGATGAAAAAATATGTGGGTGAACAAGGTGTTCCTGCATTGGTGTTTAATGAAAGTACACCGCTTGTAGAGCCGCAGGAAATAGAATATACCGGAATGAGTATCGGTAAGAAGTATCATTTGTTCATTACTTGTAACTTTGCTGATGATTATTCTAAACAGAGCTTCCAGGAAGAAGTGTATGAAATTGTTGAGTCTACTAAGCCAGATGTAGAATTGACCGTTGTTGGCAATGTAGAACCTGATCAGCCTTATAAAGTCAGCTATACAATCAAAGCTCCTAATGGTGACTGTAGAGGTATCCGTTATGTAGAAAACTCTATGGCAGAATGGAATGCGTCACTTCGCCCTGAATATGGTATGGATGAGAAATTCTATGTGACAAACTATGGTTTAGATGTTACAGATGCAGACGTAATACAGGCTATAAATAGTTCTGAAGGTTATAAGATGTATTTCAACTCATATGCGGAAGAAGAAAATATGCTGGTTGTACAGGCTTATAATGAGGACGAGGATTTGTCAGAACCTTATATGGCAAAAGCTACGGCAGTAGCGGATTTCGGAACTCCGGTTGATGCAGACGGACAGGCTATCATGGATAATTTGTGTGGAACATGGAATGCTACATTCAACCGTCAGGGTTCTAATGGAGAAACTGAAACAATTACATTCCCTGTTGAGTTCTCTAGAGAACCGGAAGAAGCTGGTGAATATGCTGACTATGATAAGCTTGTCAAGACAATCATGACAATGAAGAACATGACTGAAGAAGAAGCTAAGCTTTATATTGAAGAAGAAAAAGCAAACTATATCCAGGCGCGTGAGAAGCAAATTGATTTTTATAAAATGAAGAATCGTATAGTAGGACGCTTTAAAGGTGAATTCCCGCACAAATATGCTAGCCCATGGGATTTGTTTAACAATATCAGCTATTCTGCTGTTGATGCTGATGATTTGTTCTTCGACTATGGACCTAAGATCTTCCTCGAAGTAATTCCTGTAGAAGAAAACGGACAGACTCTGTATGCTGTGATTTTGAGCGCAAATCTGTATGCCGTGCCTCCTTTGAGTGATTGGAATACACCGTTTACTTACTATATTATGGGTTATGATGGTTCTAGTGCTTATCATACAGATTTCCCTGTAAAAGTTGATGAGGATGGAAACGGACTTACCATACAGGCTTATGAATATAATGGAATGACATTGACTCCTTTCTTTGCAGGTATGTATAATAATACTATTTATAATACTTACTACGGTTCTGGTGATATTGTTTTAACACGCAATAATGCTTCTGCCATGAAAACTTTGAAGTCATCTGTAACATCTTTGAAGACGACTACGAAGAATATGCTTACAACTCCATGGGCAGCTTATCAGACTACAACAATCAAGAATATGCCTAAGACATTCTTGCCGTCGGCAGATGTTGCACGCAAGTTGAAACGTGAGTCTGTTACAATAGATTGTTCAAAGAGTAGTTTCATTAAGAAAATACAGAAATAAGATTGTATAGCAGATAATTGCGAATGTTCGTTTTAAGATAAATGATGATTCCGTTTGGAACGGCTCTTTTCATAAGAACAGACTGTTGCCTGACTGAGCCTTTCCGAACGGAATATTTTTGGGTATTAATTCTAAAAAATAAAAGGGGAAATTTACTATGTTACGAAAACTGTTATTAGTGTTTTGCCTGGTATGCGGTTGCCTGCAAGTGGCAGCACAAGGAAAACTTTCGAATGTGAAAGTAGAAGATGCAGATGGAAAGCTTGTTGAAATATCTTCATTAGTGAATGGTAAGCCGTTTATTATGTCATTCTGGGGAATAACCTGTAAACCTTGTCTGATGGAGCTGAATGCTATAAACGATCAGTTGGAAGAATGGCAGGAAGAAGTAGATTTTGAAGTTGTTGCTGTATCGATAGATGATAGCCGTTTTTCTACTCGTGCGCGCTCTATGGCTTCGGGTTCTGGATGGGACTTTATTTGCGTATTCGATAAAAACCAGGATTTGAAGCGTGCAATGAATGTAACCTTTACTCCGCATACATTTATTGTAGACGGTCAGGGGAATATCGTATATTCACATACCGGTTACACTCCAGGCAGTGAATTGGAGTTGTTTGAGAAACTGAAAGAATTACAACAAAAATAATCCGGCACGATGAAACAGAAAATGATGATATTATGCATGGCGGCTGTTGGAGCAACAACCGTTCTTCATGCTCAGACTCGTGATAAAGGAACACTTACTGGAAGTCTGGAGTCGAACAGTATTTATTATGTAGATGATAGTGAACTGGGAGCGGCTGCAGCTAATCCTGACGATCATTTCGGTTCGAACAATTATTTGAAACTGGACTATACACGTGGTAAATTTTCTGCAGGCATTCAGTTGGAGGGTTTTTTGCCGGCATTACAAGGATATGACTACGGTACTTATGGAAATGGACGCCGTACGATTCTTGGTTCAAAATATGTTGCTTGGGAAGATGGAGATTTTGGATTTCGTGTAGGAGATATCTTTGACCAGTATGGAAGTGGGCTTGTTTTCCGCAGTTATGAAGACCGTACCTTGGGATTTAATAATTCGATAGAAGGTGTATGGGGGCACTACAGTTATAAAAATTACCTGTCACTGAAAGGTATGTATGGAAGACCACGTTTATATTTGGATTATGCTGAATCGGCAGTGCGTGGAGCAGACCTTACTTTATCTTTATCTGATATTGCCGGTTGGAAAAGTGCATCTTTGCAATTGGAAGGTAGCTATGTAAATCGTTATGAGAACTTGAAAGATAATGCAGATTATGTAGACAGATTGACAACAAACAATCTGGATATGTATGCTGTTGGTGGTAATTTTAACTGGAATGGTCTGGATGTCCGCGCTGAATATGTAACCCTTAATTCCGCAACACTATTATAAAATATTTTTTTTAAGTACCTGAGCAACAAA
>OHAE01002401.1_pt1 | contig 11481 bp, 9 predicted proteins | sample 1577061 | NCBI WGS metagenome assembly OHAE01 (sample SAMEA3541535, study PRJEB24748) | human gut metagenome | biome: human gut; feature: human-associated habitat; material: faeces | place: China | collected 2012
GGCCGTGTTTTCGGCGCTGAAGCCGATCTCGTTGCCGAAGGACATGTTCATCACGGCCTCGCTCAGACCGTTTTCCACGGCCCACGCGGCGCGGACTTTTCCGCTGCGTGCGAGTGCGTGCAGCGCCTCCCATGCGGTCTTGACGCCATCGGCGTCCGCACCGGAGAACAGGTACACGGGATGACCCGCGGCCTTAAACTCCGTGGAGAGCACCTCGTCCGTTTTCAGCGGCGCGATGGCAAAGGAGATGAGCGTGGGCGGCACATCGAGATCGAGGAACGTGCCGGACATGGAGTCCTTGCCGCCGATGGCGGCGGCGCCGAGCTCAAGCTGGGCGTCCACCGTGCCGAGCAGGGCGGCAAAGGGCTTGCCCCAGCGCTCCGGCTCGGTACGCAGCTTCTCGAAAAACTCCTGGAAGGAGAGGTAGGCTTTCTTGTAGTCGGCACCGGCGGCGACGAGCTTCGCCATCGAGGTGTAGACCGCGTTGTATGCGCCGATGTAGGGATCGGTACTTGTCTGCTCCGGGTCGCAGCCCCAGGCCATGACGCTGGCCTGATCCGTCTCCTGACCGGGCAGAACCGGGAACACGGCTGCCATCGCCTGTGCGGGGGAGCGCTGCGTCCTGCCGCCGTACGGCATCAGGATCGAGCCCGCGCCGATGGTGCTGTCAAAGCGCTCCACGAGACCGCGGCGGGAGGCGCAGCGGAGGCTGGAGGCCATCTCGCGAAGGGAGCTGAAGCGGGGCTGCGCCAGCGGCGCGCGATCCTTGCGCGCCACGCGCACACCGGCGTGCTTGACGGCGCCGTTGGTGTTGAGGAAGGCACGGCTGAGGTCGGCGATGACCGCACCGTTCCACTCCATGACCATGCGGGCGTCCTCGGTGACGACGGCCACCTGATACGCCTCAAGGTTTTCCGCCTTGGCAGCGCGGATGAAGGCATCTGCGTCCCCGGCGGCAACGACCACGGCCATGCGCTCCTGCGATTCGGAGATGGCAAGCTCCGTGCCGTCGAGACCGTCGTACTTCTTGCGCACGGCATCCAGATCGATGCGCAGACCGTCGGCCAGCTCGCCGATGGCAACACTGACGCCGCCCGCGCCGAAGTCGTTGCAGCGCTTGATGAGACGGGTCACGTCGCCGTTGCGGAACAGGCGCTGGATCTTGCGCTCCTCAGGCGCGTTGCCCTTTTGGACCTCGGAGGCCATGGTCGCAAGCGATTTCAGGTTGTGGCTCTTGGACGAGCCGGTCGCGCCGCCGATTCCGTCACGGCCCGTGCGGCCGCCCAGCAGGATGACCACATCGCCGGGCACGGGGCACTCGCGACGGACGTTGTATGCAGGAGCGGCCGCCACCACGGCGCCGCATTCCAGACGCTTGGCGATGTAGCCCTCGTGATAGATCTCCGCCACATGACCGGTGGCAAGGCCGATCTGGTTGCCGTAGGAGGAGTAACCCGCTGCGGCAGTCTGGCACAGCTTGCGCTGCGGCAGCTTGCCGGGCAGCGTCTTGTCGAGCGCGACTCTCGGGTCGCCCGCGCCGGTCACGCGCATGGCCTGATGCACATAGGCGCGGCCGGAGAGCGGGTCACGGATGCAGCCGCCGATGCAGGTGGCTGCGCCGCCGAAGGGCTCGATCTCGGTGGGGTGGTTGTGGGTCTCGTTTTTGAACATCAGCAGCCAGTCCTGCGCCTCGCCGTCGACCGTGGCGGTGACGTGGATGGAGCAGGCGTTGATCTCCTCGCTCTCGTCGAGCTCTGGTAGCAGGCCACGCTTTTTGAGGGTCTTTGCGCCGATGGTGGCGATGTCCATGAGGGTCTGGGGGCGCTTGGCTGCCTTTTCCTCGCCGTAGACCTCCACGCGCGCGGCCAGATACCGCTCGTAGGCGGCCTGGATCGCGGGATCGTCGATCTCCACGTTGTCGATGTGGGTGGAGAAGGTGGTGTGACGGCAGTGATCGGACCAGTAAGTGTCCACCACGCGGATCTCGGTGATGGTGGGCTCGCGGCGCTCATCGTCGCGGAAATAGCGCTGCAGGAACGTCAGATCGTCCAGATCCATGGCGAGACCGAGCTCATCACGCAGCGCATCGAGCGCAGCGCTGTCCATCGCGGTGAAGCCTTCCACGGTGCGCACGGTGGTGGGGATGTCATACTCCATGCGCAGCGTCTCCGGCAGCTCCAGAGATGCCTCGCGGCTCTCGACGGGGTTGATGACATACTGCTTGATCGCGGCGATCTCGGCATCCGTCAGCTTGCCCTCGAGCGCATACACGCGCGCGGTGCGCACGAGCGGACGCTCGCCCTGCGACAGGATCTGCACACACTGCGCAGCGGAATCGGCGCGCTGGTCATACTGACCGGGCAGATACTCCACGGCAAACACCGCGTCGCCCTGCGGCAGCACGTCCGTCACGATGTCGAGCTGGGGCTCGGACAGCACCGTCTTGACGGTGTAGTCAAACAGCTCCCGGCTGATGCCCTCGAGGTCATAGCGGTTGAACAGGCGCAGCCCCGACAGGGACTCAATGCCCAGAAATGCCCGCAGATCCCCCAGCAGGGCGCGCGCCTCATTCGCCAGCGCCGCCTTCTTTTCTACGTATACTCTGTAAACCATGCCTGCGCTCTCTCCCTTCACTGTTCCAGCGCCTTGAGGGCGCGCTGGCCGATGTCATGGCGGTAGAACGCGTTGTCAAACTGCACGCTCTGCACCATCGTGTACGCTTTTTCCACGGCACTTCTGAGATCCTGCGCCGTTGCGGTCACGCCAAGCACGCGGCCGCCGTTGGTCAGCAGCTTGCCGTCGGTCAGCTTTGCGCCCGCCACATAGGTGTGCGCGGCGGTCTCGGCGGGCATCGTGATGGCAAAGCCCTTTTCATAGTGCTCCGGGTAGCCGTCGGACGCCATGATGACGCAGCAGGCTGCGCCGTTGGAGAATTTGACCTCCGTTTCGGCGAGCGTGCCGTTGCGGCAGGCCTGCATGATCGTCAGCAGGTCGCTCTCGAGCAGCGGCAGGACGACCTGCGTCTCCGGGTCGCCGAAGCGGCAGTTGTATTCGATGACCTTCGGGCCGTTCGGCGTCAGCATCAGGCCGAAATACAGGCAGCCGCGGAACGTGCGCCCCTCGGCGTTCATCGCGCGCATGGTGGGCAGGAAAATGGTGTCCATGCACGTGCGGGCGATGTCCTCGGTATAATACGGGTTTGGGGCGACGGTGCCCATGCCGCCGGTGTTGAGCCCCTCGTCATGGTCGTGCGCCCGCTTGTGGTCCATCGAGGACACCATGGGCACGACGGTCTTGCCGTCCGTAAAGGCGAGCACGGAGACCTCCGGCCCGGTGAGAAATTCCTCAATGACCACCTGACTGCCGCTGTTGCCGAAGGCACGGTCGAGCATGATGGTCTCGACCGCTGCGACGGCGGCCGCGCGATCCTCCGCGATGAGCACGCCCTTTCCCAGCGCCAGACCGTCCGCCTTGACGACGACGGGCAGGGGGCAGGTCCTGACATAGTCCATGGCGTCGCCGGCGTCGGTGAACACCTGATACTCCGCTGTCGGGATGCCGTACTTTTTCATCAGATTCTTGGAAAAGACCTTGCTGCCCTCGATGATGGCGGCTTTCGCCTCCGGGCCGAAGCAGGGGATACCGGCGGCCTCCAGCGCGTCCACCGCGCCGAGCACCAGCGGATCGTCCGGCGCGACCACGGCAAAATCAATATCGTGGCTCTTGGCAAAGGCGACCTGCGCGGGGATGTCCTTCGCGCCGATGTCCGAAACGCACACGGCGTCGGCCGCGATGCCGCCGTTTCCGGGCAGGCAGTAGATCGTCTCCACTTCGGGGTTCTCTTTCAGTTTTCTGACGATGGCGTGCTCACGGCCGCCACCGCCGATGACCAGAAGGTTCATGGCGCTCTCCCTCTATCTTCTTAGTATTTTTGTTTGCCGCCGCGCAAATGCCAAGCGGGATCTGTGCGGCGGCAAAAACGGATATGCGTGTGATGACTCAGTGGTGGAACAGGCGCGCGCCGGTGAAGGCCAGCACCATGCCGTACTTGTCGGCGGTGGCGATGACGTGGTCGTCGCGGATCGAGCCGCCCGGCTCTGCGATGTAGGTCACGCCGGATTTTCTTGCGCGCTCAACATTGTCGCCGAAGGGGAAGAATGCGTCGCTGCCGACGGTGACGCCGGTCTGTGTTGCGATCCATGCCTTCTTTTCCTCGGCGGTCAGTACCTCGGGGCGTACCTTGAAGGTGTTCTGCCACACGCCGTCGGCCAGCACGTCCTCGTACTCGTCGGAGGTGTAGACGTCGATGGCGTTGTCGCGGTCGGGACGGCGGATGTCGTCCACGAACTGCAGCGCGAGGACCTTCGGATGCTGGCGCAGGTACCAGTTGTCCGCCTTCTGTCCGGCCAGACGCGTGCAGTGGATGCGGCTCTGCTGACCCGCGCCCACGCCGATGGCCTGACCGTCCTTGACGTAGCAGACGGAGTTGGACTGCGTGTACTTGAGCGTGATGAGGGCGACGATCATGTCGATCTTCGCGTTTTCGGGCAGATCCTTGTTCTCCGAGACGATGTTCGTGAGCATGTCCTTATCGATCACGAGATTGTTGCGTCCCTGCTCGAAGGTGATGCCGAACACGTCCTTGTGCTCCGTCGCGGCGGGCAGATAGTCCGGATCGATCTGCACGACGTTGTAGTTGCCCTTTTTCTTGGTTTTCAGGATCTCCAGCGCCTCGTCGGTGTAGCCCGGGGCGATGATGCCGTCGGACACCTCGTCCTTGAGGTAGCTCGCGGTCGCAGCGTCGCAGGTGTCGGACAGTGCCGCCCAGTCACCGTAGGAGCACAGGCGGTCAACGCCGCGCGCGCGGATGTAGGCGCAGGCGATGGGCGTGAGCTCCGCGGCCGGGTCGACGAAGTAGATCTTTTTGTCCACCTCGCTCAGCGGCATACCGACGGCCGCACCGGCGGGGGACACGTGCTTGAAGCTGGCAGCGGCGGGCAGACCGGTGGCGGCCTTGAGCTCCTTGACGAGCTGCCAGGAGTTGAGCGCGTCGAGCAGGTTGATGTAGCCGGGCTTGCCGTTGAGGACAGCGAACGGCAGGTCAGACCCGTCGCGCATAAAGACCCGGGACGGCTTCTGGTTGGGGTTGCAGCCATATTTCAGTTCCAGCGCATTCATATCGTTACGGCCTCCTTAATCGCCCAGATTTTTGTTGAACAGGCGTACCTCGCCGTTCACGTTCGTGTAAAGGGACACTTTGTTGTCCGCGTTGAGTGCCTGCCAGACTTCCTCCGGCGTCGGCACGGTGACCTCCAGCGGCTCGCCGGCGAAGGTCGGCAGGGGACTGCCGTCGCCCTGATAGGTGCTGATGAAGTATCCCTGTCCGGCGTCGACGCCCTCATAGCAGAAAAATTCGCGCAGGCAGCGCCCGTTTTTGCGCTTGAGGATCGAGAGCTCAAACGAGCCGTCGGCGTTGAGGATGGCGGAGATGCGCGGCGTCCAGTTCGGGTCATCCGGCTCGTATTCGCGGGTCATGAGCCCCTTGCGGAAGTCGCCGTGCTGGCAGACGGTGTCCGTCTGGTCGCCGTTCGTGACCACGAGCGCGCTGCCCATGGTGCGCACGGGGTGGTAGATGATGAGGCTGGGGTCTTCCAGCTTCGCGGGGTCATACGCCTCGGTGCGGATGCCGTCGCCCGTCGTGACAAAGATGCGGTTGCGGCTGTTGGCGCTGCGGCCCATGATGAAATAGTAGACGAGGTCACGGCTGACAAGAATGCCGCGGCCGGGATAGGGATTTTCCCGCAGAAGGGTGAGAAAGTCAAGCATTGCGCTTCTCCTTTACGATTTGTTCCGAGACCAGCTCCGCCGCTCGCGGCAGGAGCTGCCATTCTGCCTGCTCCATGACCCGGCGCTGGAGCGTTTCCGGCGTGTCATCCGGCAGGACCTCCACCGCCTTTTGCAGCAGGATGCGTCCGCCGTCCGGGATCTCATTGACAAAATGCACCGTCGCGCCCGTGACCTTCACGCCCGTTCGAAGCGCCGCTTCGTGGACCTTCAGGCCGTACATCCCCTTGCCGCAGAACGCGGGGATCAGGGAGGGGTGCACGTTCAGGATGCGCGACGGCCAGCGCGCGGTGAAGTCCGCGCTCAGGATGGTCAGGAAACCGGCCAGCACGATCAGATCGATCTCCTGCTGCGCCAGAAGTGCCGACAGTGCCGTCTCAAAGGCGGCCTGACCGCCGCACTGCTTCGGTGAGATCGTCTGCGCGCGGATGCCGGCGTTGGCTGCCCGCGTCAGCGCGTAAGCGCCCTCGTTGGACGAGACCACCAGCGTGATCTCACCGTGGGCAAGCGCGCCTGCCGCCTGTGCGTCGAGCAGCGCCTGCAGATTTGTGCCGCCGCCGGAGACCAGCACGGCGATCTTTGCTTTGTTCATAGTCAGGTCTTCTCCTTTGCCGGCATGCTGTTTCAGCATAGACTGATTTTTTCCTCGCCGGTGACGATCTCGCCGCAGACGTAGGCGTCGATGCCCTCGGCCCTGAGCGCGCCGAGCGCCGCCTCGGCGGTCTCGGGGCTGACGACGACGACCATGCCCACACCCATGTTGAAGGTGTTGAACATGTCATGTTCGTCGATGCCGCCCTTGGCCTGCAGCAGACCGAAGACGGCGGGCGTGCGGATCGCGGCCTTGTCGATGCGGGCACACAGCCCGTCGGGGATGCAGCGCGGGATGTTTTCGTAGAAGCCGCCGCCGGTGATGTGGCTCACGCCGCGCACGTCGGCAGCGGCGATGCAGCGCAGAACGGGCTTGACGTAGATCACGGTCGGGCGCAGCAGCGCCTCGCCCAGCGTCTCGCCGAGCTCGTCATAGTAGCGGTTGAGATCGGTGTTCTCCACGTCGAACACCTTGCGCACGAGCGAATAGCCGTTGGAGTGGAAGCCGGACGAGGGCAGAGCCAGCACCACGTCGCCCGCCGCCATGCGGCCGGAGTCGATGACCTTCGGCTTGTCCACGAGGCCGACGGTGAAGCCGGCCAGATCGTAGTCGTCGGCCGCCATCATGCCGGGGTGCTCGGCCGTCTCGCCGCCGATGAGGGCGCAGCCGGCCTGCACGCAGCCCTCGGCAACACCGGAGACGATGGACGCGACCTTTTCGGGTACGTTCTTTCCGATGGCGATGTAGTCGAGGAAAAACAGGGGCTTTGCGCCGCAGCAGATCACGTCGTTGACGCACATGGCCACGCAGTCGATGCCGATGGTGTCGTGCTTGCCCATGAGCTCAGCCAGACGCAGCTTCGTGCCGACGCCGTCCGTGCCCGAGACGAGCACGGGCTCGCTCATGCCGGAGACATCGGGGGCGAACAGGCCGCCGAAGCCGCCGATATCCGACACCACGCCGGGGATGTGGGTGCGCTTGACGTCACCGCGCATGAGCCTGACGCCTTCGTAACCGGCTGTAATGTCCACACCGGCTGCCGCGTAAGCGGCGGATCGAGAGTTTTCCATGTCGATTATTCCTTTCCGTTCCAGCAGTACGTGCAGACCTTGTCCCGGTCGATGCCGATGGCCTCCAGCACGCCGTCAAGAGATTGGTATCCGAGAGAGTCAAAACCGAATTTTTCGCAGATGGAGCTCAGCAGGCACTTTCCGCGCTCGGTAGAGGCGTCGGCGTATTCGTCGAGATGCTTCTGACCCTCGTCGCCCTCGAGCTCCTGCACCACGCGCCGTGCCAGCAGCTCCATGTCGGAATTGCCGCGCGAGAAGTTCAGATACTTGCAGCTGTACATGATGGGCGGGCAGGCAGAGCGCATGTGCACCTCTTTCGCGCCCGACTCGTAGAGGAAGTCCACTGTCTCACGCAGCTGCGTGCCGCGCACGATGGAGTCATCCACGAACAGCAGCTTTTTCCCCTCGATGAGCTCGGACACGGGGATCTGCTTCATCTTGGCCACCTGATTGCGCACCTCCTGATTGTCCGGGGTGAACGAGCGCGGCCATGTGGGCGTGTACTTGACAAAGGGCCTGGCAAAGGGCTTGCCGCTGCGGTTGGCGTAACCGATGGCGTGCGGCACGCCGGAATCCGGCACGCCTGCGACGTAGTCCACATCGGGCAGGCGGCCCTGCGCGAGCTCCTGCCGCGCCATGATGTCGCCGTTGTGATAGCGCATGACCTCGACGTTCACGCCCTCGTAATTCGAGTTGGGGTAGCCGTAGTACGTCCAGAGGAAGCCGCAGATCTTCATCTCCTCGCCCGCGGGCGAGACGGTCTCGTAGCCGTTTCGCGTCAGCGCCACGATCTCGCGCGGGCCGAGCTCGTAGGCATCCTCGTAGCCGAGCTTGTGATAGGCGAATGATTCAAACGAGACGCACAGACTGCCGTCCGGATGCTTGCCGACCAGAACGGGCAGCCGCCCCAGCTTGTCGCGGGCGGCCAGAATGCCGTCCGGCGTCATCAGCAGGATCGTGATGGAGCCGCGGATCATCTCCTGCGCGTACAAAATGCCCTCCACGAGGTTTTCCTTCATGTTGATGAGGGCGGCGACCAGCTCCGAGACGTTGACCTTACCGCTGCTCTGCGCCATGAACTGGTGTCCGTGGTCGGAGAAGTAGGTGTCGATCAGCTCGTCGATGTTATTGATGATGCCCACCGTGCAGATGGCATACAGCCCGAGGTGTGAGCGCACAAGCAGCGGCTGCGGGTCCGTGTCGCTGATGCAGCCGATGCCGACGTAGCCCTTGAACTCGTGCAGGTTGCCCTCAAACTTTGTGCGGAAGGGCGTGTTTTCAATGTTGTGGATCTCACGCACAAACCCGTTTTCGTGCCCGTAGACCACCATTCCGCCCCGGCGTGTACCGAGGTGGGAGTGATAGTCCGTGCCGAAAAACACATCCAGTCCCACCTCACGGTGGGAAAACGCTCCGAAATATCCGCCCATTATGCGAAGAACAGCTCGGAGAGCGTCATGGGATCAATGTACTGACCGTCCTTGTAGACGCGCATATTGCCGCTGGCGACCTCATCGATGAGCATGACGCTGCCGTCGGGCGCGTAGCCGAACTCGAACTTGATGTCGTAGAGCTCCATGCCCTTTTCCCTCAGGTCGTCGGCGACGATCTTGGTGATCTGCTGGGTCTGCGCCTTCAGATCCTCGTACTGCGCGTCGCTCATCACGCCCAGCGCGACCAGCGCGTCCTTGGTGATCAGCGGATCGCCCTTGGCATCGTCCTTCAGGGTCGTCTCGACATAGTAGGGCAGGTCAGCGCCGGACTCGATGAGGTCACCGTAGCGGCGGATGAACGAGCCGACGGCCTTGCGGCGGCAGATGACCTCCAGACCGTGACCAAAGACCTTGGCGGGGAGAACTTCCATGGTGGTGTTGCTCAGGTCGGCACTGACATAGTGGGTCTTGATGCCGGCGGCATTGATCTTCTCGAAGAAGTAGATGCTCATGCGCAGGTTCACATCGCCCACACCGTCGATGGTCAGGCCCACGGCGTTCTCACCGGGATCGAACACGCCATCCTTACCGGTGCAGTCGTCCTTGAACTTGAGCAGATAGTTGCCGTTTTCCAGCGCGTAAACATTTTTGGTCTTGCCAGTGTAAACAAGTTCCATGATGATACCTCCAAAATAATTGTTGATCGGGGTTGTGTGGATGTTCGTTGTCCTGAAAAGGGGGGCGCTGCGCCGTCGCTCAGCAGGACAGCTCCGCCTGAAGCCTGGCTTCCTTTGCGGCGATCTGCTGCGCCATCTCGACACGCTGCGCGTCGAGCTTTTCGGCCAGCGCCTCGTCGCTGACGGAGAGGATCTGCGCCGCGAGCACAGCGGCGTTTTTTGCGCCGTTGATGGCCACGGTCGCAACTGGGATGCCGCCGGGCATCTGCACGGTAGACAGCAGGGCGTCCAGCCCGTCGACCGCGCCGCCCTTCATGGGGATGCCGATGACCGGCAGGGTGGAGTTGCCGGCGAACGCGCCTGCGAGGTGCGCCGCCATCCCGGCTGCGCAGATGAGCACGCCGAAGCCGTTGGCGCGGGCGTTTTTGGCGAAGTCCGCCGCAGCGACCGGGGAGCGGTGCGCGCTGAGGATGTGCGTCTCGTAGGGGATGCCAAAGGCGTCGAGCTGCTGGCAGGCTGCCTTGACGACCGGCCAATCAGAGTCGCTGCCCATAATGACTGCTACTTTTTTCATGAGATCCTCCTTAAAAAGATGAAATGAACATAAAAAAAGGGTAAACCCGTTGCCCATGGAGTCCCATGGTCACAGGTTTGCCCAGACGGTCGACAGTTCGTATTACAGCAGGCTCCCATGTGGTGTGCTCCACGTTCCGTCAGTTGCCTGTGCTTTCAATGTGTTCATTATCTCAGACGCGACAGGAAAAGTCAATTCCCGACGCAGCATTTTCCATGGGAGCACGGCACAAAAATTCCGACCGATCGCGGTATTTTTTCGCTGATATGTGAAAAAGTACCGCTTCGCGGCGCGCGCTCGCACACTTGTCCGGCGTGAGCGCACAAGAGCGGCCGGCTCGTGCAGATTTCGGCCGGGCCATGCACTGCGTCCTTGCCGGGGTCGGCGCGGAGACGGGCGCTTACAATGGTTTTGTAAAATTCAAAATGTAACGCATATTTTTTGCCGAAGAAGTTGATTTCTTACAGAAATGTGCTATAATTTAACTGGTGTTGTCTACCAACCCCCCCCATGGGTAATCAACATGGTGTTCAGTTTCAGGCGGTGTGGAATGCGCCTGCTTCGGACGCCGTGGGTAGAGCTGAGAAGAGAAAGAGATGGGGCGAGAATGATGGAGACTGTGGTTTCCTATCCGGGCGTGAAAAATTGCACCGCGCAGCGCGCGATGTATATAGAGCGGCCGCGTGTCGCCGAAAAGCGGGCGTATCTTGCCCTCAAGCGCGCGTTCGACATTTCCGGTGCGCTGGTGGGCTTGGCTGTGCTGGCACTGCCGATGTCGGTTATCGCGCTGATCATTGCGCTCGACTCGCCGGGCGATCCGATCTTTCGGCAGGAGCGCTTGGGCAAGGACGGCAAGCCGTTTACTATGTATAAGTTTCGCTCCATGTGCCAAGACGCCGAGCGGGACGGACCGCGCTGGGCGGACGCGGATGATGGACGCTGTACGCGCTTTGGTGCGTTTTTGCGCCGGACGCGGCTGGATGAGCTGCCGCAGATCTGGAACATCCTCAAGGGCGACATGAGCTTTGTCGGTCCGAGGCCGGAGCGCGCGTGCTTTTACAGGCTGTTTGAGGAATACATCGTCGGCTTTTCCAACCGTCTGGCCGTGACGCCCGGATTGACCGGCTATGCGCAGGTCAACGGCGGCTACGACCTCAAGCCGGAGGAAAAGATCGTGTACGACATGGAGTACATCGAACACAGGTCGGTTTGGATGGATCTGCTCTGTATTCTGAAAACGATCCGCGTGGTTTTTTGCGGAGACGGCGCGCGATGAAGAAAATACATTTGG